>LXOW01223020.1_pt1 | contig 14162 bp, 10 predicted proteins | sample 1368591 | NCBI WGS metagenome assembly LXOW01 (sample SAMN04884650, study PRJNA319009) | bovine gut metagenome | isolation source: Cow rumen | host: Bos taurus | place: Italy: Legnaro (PD) | collected 2014-07-09
AGCTTGGGCTCAGACGCCAACGCCCGGACGATCTCCAGCCGCCGCTGGTCGCCGTAAGGGAGGTTCCCCGCCAGGGAGTCGGCCTTGTCGGTCAGGTTGAAGAGGTCCAGGAGCTCCAGGGCCCGGACGTGCTGCCGGCGCTCGGTGCGCCACCAGCCGGGGAGCCGGAACATATCGGCGAGGACGCCGTCGTTGTAGCCGTGGCTCATGCCCACCTTCACGTTGTCCTCCACGGTCATGCCGGAAAAGAGGCGGATGTTCTGGAAGGTGCGGGCGATACCCAGGCGGTTGAGCTCGTGCATGCTCTTGCCCCGGGTGTCCTGGCCGTTCAGCAGAATATGGCCCTGGGTGGGCTTATACACGTTGGTCAGGAGGTTGAACACCGTGGTCTTGCCGGCGCCGTTGGGGCCGATGAGGCCCGCGATCTCGGTCTTGCCGATGAGGAGGGTGAAATCGTCCACCGCCCGCAGGCCGCCGAAGTCCACGCACAGATGCCGGATGTCCAGGATCGGGGGGCTGCCCGCGTCACGCTCGGGGATGATGCCCAGCCCGTCCAGGGGGACCATGTTGCTGTTCACAGGTTTCTTAGCCATTCTCTTCACCTGCCTTCTTGGGCTTCTTCACGAAGAGTCGGCCGTTGATGAGCTTTTCGAGGATCCGGGTCAGGGAGAAGTCGTACCGGCCCAGCAGGCCCGAGGGCTTGAAGATCATGACCACGATGAGCAGCACCGCGTAGATGACCATGCGGTACTTGTTGAAGCTCTGGAGGGCCAGCGGCAGGGCCGTCAGGATGCCCGCGGCGATGAGGGACCCGGCCATGGACCCGAGGCCGCCCAGCACCACCATGACCAGGATGTTGATGCTGGTCATGAAGGTGAAGTTGTTGGGAGCCAGAATGCCCGTATACCCGGCGTACAGGGCCCCGGCCACCCCCGCGAAGAAGGCGGAGACCGTGAAGGCCAGGACCTTGTAGAAGGTGGTGTTGACGCCGCTGGACTCTGCCGCGATCTCGTTCTCCCGGATGGCCAGGATATACCGGCCGTGGCGGGACTTCATGAGGGTGTGGATGAGGGCGCAGGAGAGGATGACCGTCCCGTACACCACCAGGAAGGTGGAGTGCTTGGGAATGTTCATAAGGCCCGGGGTGCCGCCGGTGATCTCCGGCAGGTTGATGATGCACACCCGGATGATCTCCCCGAAGCCCAGGGTGATGATGGCCAGGTAGTCGCCCCTGAGCCGCAGGGCGGGGATGCCGATGAGCACGCCGAAGACGGCCGCCACCAGCCCGCCGAGGAGCAGGCCCAGGACCACCACGGGCAGGGTCTTGGGCATGGCCTTCCACAGCAGGGCCGCCGCGTAGGCGCCCACGGCCATGAACCCGGCGTGACCGAGGGGCAGCTGGCCGAGGTAGCCCGTGGCCACGTTCAGGGACACGGCCAGGAGGGCGTAGATGCCCACCTGCAGGATGACGGCGCTCTGGGCCCGGTTCACAGCCCCCGAGGAAAGGAGGCCGTTCCCCACCACCAGGAGGGTCGCCAGCAGGACGGTGTTGATGATATAGCGGAGATAGACGGGGATCTGCCGATAGCCGCGCATGGTCTTGTTCATAGCCACCTCACACCTTCTCCGACACGCCCTTGCCGAGAAGGCCGGTGGGCTTGATCAGAAGCACCAGAATGAGGATGCCGAACACCACCGCGTCGGTCCAGGCCGAGTAGCCCAGGGCGGTGACCAGCACCTCCGCAAACCCGATGGCGAAGCCCCCCACCACCGCGCCGGGGATGGAGCCGATGCCCCCCAGCACCGCCGCCACGAAGGCCTTCAGGCCCAGCAGGGAACCCATGGTGGGGTTCACCACGGAGTAGCGGCAGCAGTAGAGCACGGAGCCCACGCCCGCCAGGGCGGAGCCGATGGCGAAGGTGATGGAGATGACCTTGTTGATGTCGATGCCCATGAGCTGGGCCGCGCCGGTGTCCTCGGAAACGGCCCGCATGGCCTTGCCCATCCGGGTCTTCTGGATGAGCAGATGGAGGCCCACCATGGAGCCCACGGACACCAGGATGGTCACGATGGTGCTGAGGCTCAGGTTGAGACCCCCCAGGCTGATGGACTTGGCGGGAATGATAGCGGTGCTGGGGTAGGACCGGGTGTTGGCCGTGAACAGGAGCTGCACCAGGTTCTGCAAAAACAGCGACACGCCGATGGCCGTGATGAGGAGCGAGATGCGGGGGGCGGACCGGAGGGGCCGGTAGGCCACCTTCTCGATGAGCACGCTGACCGTCACGCAGCCAAAAATAGTCAATACCACCGCCAGCGCGGGGTGGACCCCCGCGGCGATGGTGAGCACAGCGATATAGGCGCCGATCATGATCACGTCGCCGTGAGCGAAGTTCAACAATCGTATGATGCCGTAGACCATGCTGTAGCCAAGGGCCACCAGGGCGTAGATGCTGCCCAGCTGCAGCCCGTTGATGCATTGGGATAGAAAGAGCATTTCTCTGTCCCCTCAAGCCGCCCGCAGGCGACTTGCCTTCCTTCCTATTATTATCACTCCCCGTTGAGGGTAAAACGGGCCGGGCAAGCCGCGGCCCCTACAGATGCATGGCCCAGGGTTTCGTAGGGGAGGGGCTCGCCCCTCCCGCGATCACCCGGCGTAGCCCAGTCCGGCGAAGCCTTGGGCTTCGCCGGACTGAATGTCTTAGTAGTTGCCCCAGTACTTGGCGGCGCCGCCCTCGATCTTGATGATCGCAGCGCTCTTCTCGGGGTTGTTGTACTCGTTGAAGGTGACGTGGCCGGTGACGCAGTCCATGTCGGTGGCCTTCAGAGCGGAGACGATGGCGGCCTTGTACTCGTCGGAGCCGGCCTTCTTGCCGGAGGCTTCCGCCTTCTCGATGGCGGCGGCCATGATCATGGCGGCGTCATAGCCCTGGGCGGCGAACATGTCGGGATCGTCGTTGTACTTGGCCTTGAAGTTCTTCACGAAGGTCTGGACCTCGGGCCGGGTGTCCTCGGTGGAATAGCCGGAGCAGTAGTAGGCACCCTCCAGCAGGGCGGCGTCGGTGACCACGCCCAGCACGGAATCCCAGCCGTCAGCGCCCAGCATGGCGGCCTTCACGCCGGCGCTCTGGGCCTGCTGGGCCACCAGGGCGATGACGGAGTAATAGTCGGGGACGAACAGCACGTCGGGGTTCTTGGCGGCGATGTTGGTCAGCTGGGACTGGAAGTCCACGGCGCCGTCGGCGTAGCTCTCCTCAGCCACCACTTCGAGGCCCTGCTCGGCGGCGGTCTCCTTGAAGGCCTTGTAGCAGCCCACGGAGTAGTCGGAACCGGTGTTGTACAGGACCGCGGCGGTCTTGGCGCTCAGCTGATCCTTGGCGAAGGCGGCCATCTTGCTGCCCTGGAAGGGATCGATGAAGCAGGAACGGAACATGTTCTCATAGACCTTGGCCACGGAGCCGTCGGCGTTCAGCTGGCAGGTGACGTCCTCAGCGGTGGCGGAGGCGGTGATCATGGGGGTGCCGTCGGCCTGGCTCTCGGTCACCACAGCCTTGGTGGGAGCGGTGGTCACGTCGCCCACGATGGCCACGACGCCCTGGTCCATCAGGGAGTTATAGCCCGTAACGGCCTTGACGGGGTCGCCCTCTTCGTCGTAGGTGATCAGCTCGACCTGCTTGCCGTTGATGCCGCCCTTGGCGTTCAGTTCCTCAAAATACATCATGACGCCGTTGTTCACCGCGTTGCCGTACTGGGCCACGGCGCCGGTCAGGGGGGCCAGGACGCCCACCTTGATGGTGGAAGCCTCCGCCTTCTTGCCGGAGCAGGCGGCGAAGCTCATGACGAATACGACCGCTAATACGACGGCGAGTACCTTGGTTGCGAAGCGTTTCATAGTGATTATCCTCCTTAGGTTTTGCATATAAAAAAGCGGCCCGCCGTTCTTGCGGGGCCGCCGTTGTTTTCCGTGCTTATTGCGCACACGCGAACGGCAGCCCCCTACGCAGCAGCAGGACGCTGATTCGTACATCAAAGATGCCGTGGGCGAGCTTCATGGGCGCCGTTCTCCTTTCCCCGATAGTATACGATGCGCTTGAATTGGTGGTATCCTACCACCGTTCCCTGCCGCCGTCAAGCCCTTTTCTGCAATTTTTCGTGCATTTTGCAAAAAAATCTATTCCAGCGCGGCGTTGTTGGGGATATAGTCTCATGAGGGTAGATTTTCCCCCTTTCGGCCCTGCGGGCCGCCTTCATCCATGGGCTTTGCCCGGCCTTGCTGAAAAAGCTCCACCGGAGCTTTTCCCGGGCGCTGCGGCCCCATCCTGCCGTTCGGCAGGACAGGGCAGGCTTTTGATCGCGTGTCCAAAAGGCTCCCCGTTTGCTGCCCCTGTTCTGCCGTCAGGCAGAATGGGGGAAGTGTCACGAAGTGACGAAAGGGGTGACCTTATCGATCGGAGCTGTCTGCGAAGGAGACTAAAGGGGCCATTCGCCGATTGACAGCGGCCATCCGCTGGTGTATCCTTTCCATGGAGGAAAAGATGTCCGAATTTGTGAAACAACTGCTGATCGCCTGCCCGCTGCTGTTCCTGGCGGGCTTGTGCGACGCCATCGCCGGCGGCGGGGGCACCATCTCCCTGCCGGCCCTGATGCTGGCGGGGCTGCCCACCCATTTTGCATTGGGCACCAACAAGATGTGCATGTCCATGGGCACCGCCGTCAGCGTGTACCGGTACGGGAAGAGCGGCCGCATCCGCTGGGACCTGTCCCTGATCGCCGCCGCCGGGGCCGTGCTGGGGGCCATCCTGGGGGCCCGGATCGCCCTGCTCATCGACGACAAATACATGCGCTACATATTGCTGGTACTGCTGCCCGCCTCGGCCCTGTTCCTGGCCCTGAACAAGAACTTCGGCCGGGAGGGCCGGGAGAAGCATTTTCCGCCGACGAAGACAGGCCTGCTCGCCTTCCTCTGCGGTGCGGGCGTGGGCCTCTACGACGGGTTCTTCGGGCCCGGGGCCGGCACCTTCTACATCATGGCCCTGTCCGCCGCCTTGGGTCTCGGGCTCACGGAGGCCACCGCCGACAGCCGGGTCATCAACCTGGCCTCCAACGTCGGCGCCCTCATCACCTTTATTTCGAGCGGCGTGGTCCTCTGGCGGCTGGCCCTGCCCGGCATCCTCTGTACCATGGCGGGGAACTACGTGGGCTCGGGCCTCGCCATGAAGAACGGCGCCCGCTTCGTCCGCCCGGTCATGACGGGAATGATCGCTTTGTTGTTTATAAAGACGATCTATGATCTGATAGCTTGATGTTGAGCGCCTTTTCTTTCAGGAAAAGGCGCATGCGTTATTTACTTCCTCTTTCCGCCCATGGTATAATGATTTATTAACACCCCCGAGGAGGTATCCATGGCAAACCGATATGACGTGATCGTCGTGGGCGGCGGCCCCGGCGGCATCTATTCCGCCTACGAGCTGAAGAAGCTGGCTCCCGAAAAGAAGGTGGCCGTCTTCGAGCAGGGCCACCCCCTGGAGAAGCGGCGCTGCCCCATCGACGGGGAGAAGATCAAGTCCTGCATCAAGTGCAAGACCTGCTCCATCATGTCCGGCTTCGGCGGCGCGGGAGCCTTCTCCGACGGCAAGTACAACATCACCAACGATTTCGGCGGCACCCTCTACGAGCATATCGGCAAGAAGGCGGCCCTGGATCTGATGAAGTACGTGGACGAGGTGAACATGGCCTTCGGCGGCGAGGGGACCCGTCTCTACTCCACCGCCGGCACCCGCTTCAAGAAGCTGTGCATCGAGAACAAGCTGAATTTGCTGGACGCCTCCGTGCGGCACCTGGGCACCGACATCAACTACGTGGTGCTGACCAACCTCTACGCCCACCTCCGGGACACCGTGGACTTCTTCTTCGACACGCCCGTGGAGGACGTGACCGTGGAGGAAAATGGCTACGCCGTCCACACGGACAAGGGGGACTATGCCTGCGACCGGCTCGTCGTCTCCGTGGGCCGCAGCGGCAGCAAGTGGATGGAGGGGATCTGCAAGCGCCTCGACATCCCCACCCGCAGCAACCGGGTGGACCTGGGCGTCCGGGTGGAGCTGCCCGCCGTGGTCTTCTCCCACCTCACCGACGAGCTCTACGAGAGCAAGATCGTGTACCGGACCGAGAAGTTCGAGGACAACGTGCGGACCTTCTGCATGAACCCCAACGGCATCGTGGTCACGGAGAACACCAACGGCATCGTCACCGTCAACGGCCACAGCTACGAGCGGGAGGACATGCACACGGAGAACACCAACTTCGCGCTGCTGGTGTCGAAGCACTTCACCGAGCCCTTCAACGACAGCAACCTCTACGGCGAAAGCATCGCCCGGCTCTCCAACATGCTGGCGGGGGGCGTCATGGTCCAGCGGTTCGGCGATCTCGTGCGCGGACGGCGCAGCACCGTGAAGCGGATCGAGAAGGGCCTCGTCACCCCCACGTTGGCCGCCACCCCCGGAGACCTCTCCCTGGTCCTCCCCAAGCGCATATTGGACGGGATCATCGAGATGATCTACGCCCTGGACAAGATCGCGCCGGGCACCGCCAACGACGACACCCTCCTCTACGGCGTGGAGGTGAAGTTCTACAACATGGAGGTCAGTCTGGACGACGACCTCATGACCCGCTACCCGAGCCTCTACATCATCGGCGACGGCAGCGGCATCACCCACTCCCTCAGCCACGCCTCGGCGTCGGGAGTGTTCGTGGCCCGCAGGATCGCGGAGGAAGCGTAAGCAGCGGGCGGTCCATGGACCGCCCCTGCCATAGTATGACGTCCGGGTCGGTTTGCCGGACGGTGGCACCGTAGGGGCGATTCACGAATCGCCCGAAAGAGGAGCTGTATGGAAAGCATGGAAAGACCCACCCCTAAACGCAAATTCTTCCTCGCCCGGCGGGACGTGGACATGACCCAAGGCAACGTGTACGGGCTGCTCATACGCTTCGCCGTGCCGCTGCTTTTGGGGAACCTGTTCCAGCAATTGTATAACACCGTGGACACCTGGGTGGTGGGCAACTACGTGGGGAAGGAAGCCTTCTCCGCCGTGGGCACGGTGAGCCCCATCATCAACATGCTCATCGGCGCGTTCATGGGCCTGTCCATCGGGGCGGGGGTGGTCATCTCCCAGTACTACGGGGCCAGGCAGGAGGACAAGGTCTCTGAGACCGTCCACACCGCCATGGTCATGACCTTCATTTTGGGCGTGGCGTTCACCGCCATCGGCATCCTGATGACGGAGCCCATGCTCCGGCTCATGAAGACCCCGGCGGAGGTGTTCCCCGAGGCGAAGACCTACCTCACCATCTACTTCTCCGGCATCTTCGGTCTTCTATTATATAATATGGGCGCCGGCGTCCTCCGGGCGGTGGGGGACTCCCAGCGGCCCTTCTACTTCCTGGCGCTGTCCACCACGCTGAACATCGGCCTCGACCTCCTGTTCGTCATCGTGTTCCGCATGGGCGTGGCGGGGGTGGCCTACGCCACCATCCTCGCCCAGGGCATCAGCGCCGTGCTGGTGTTCATCCTGCTCATGCGGGCCAAGAACTGCGTCCGGGTGTCCATCCGGGCGCTGAAGCTCCACATGGACCCCCTCAAAAAGATCGTGAAGGTGGGCATCCCCGCCGCATTGCAGCGGGCCGTCACCTCCTTTTCCAACGTGTTCGTCCAGTCCTACATCAACTTCTTCGGTGCGGACGTCATGGGCGGCTGGACCGCCTACACCAAGGTGGACGCCTTCCTATTCCTGCCCATGGTCAGCGTGTCCTCCGGCGCCACCACCTTCGTGGGCCAGAACCTGGGGGTCAACGACGTGGAGCGGGCGAGAAAGGGCGTCCGGGTGGCCATGATCATCGCCGCCGTGTGCAACCTGGCCATCATGATCCCCGTCATCGCCTTCGCCCCGGCCCTGGTCCGCTTCTTCAACGGCACGCCGGAGGTGGTGACCTACGGCACCCTGTTCCTTAGGATGATGACCCCCTTCTACGTGCTCACCGGCGTGAACCAGGTGCTGGCCGGGTCCCTTCGCGGCGCGGGGGACAGCAAGACCCCCATGTACATCATGCTGGGCAGCTTCGTGGTCTTCCGGCAGATCTACCTCTACTCGATCACCCACTTCGTGTCCAACGCCATCGTCCCGGTGGCTCTTGGGTACCCCGCGGGCTGGATCGTCTGCTCCGCCGCCATGGTGATCTACTACAAGCGGGCCCACTGGGAAAAGTACAGACTTGTCGAATGATCCCCGCCTTTCGGCCACAGCGTTCCTTAAAAAGGGTTTGCAAATTGCATCTCTATAGCGTATACTTACATTTGTATGATTATGACTGCGTTTTGGAGATGCGAATGAGGCTTTCTGAAAGAATAGAAGCGTTCCGGCTGAAACTGGCCTACACGCCCTGCGGCGTCTTCACCGCCCGGGTGCAGTTCACCTTCTCCCTTTTGAAAAAATATGGCCTGCGGTACACCTTGAACAGGGTCTACCAGTATCTGAAGCGGAGGCGGGATCCCGAGCCTTCGGAATCCGACTGGGTGCGGGAGCACGCCTGCTCGGAAGCGGAGCTGGCGGCCCAGCGCAGCGTCACCTTCGACAGAAACATCCTGTTCAGCGTCGTCGTGCCCCTCTACAACACCGCCGAGCCCTTCCTGCGGGAGATGATCGACTCGGTCCTTTCCCAGACATACCCGGGCTGGGAGCTGTGCCTGGCGGACGGCAGCGACGAAGCCCACGCTTTCGTGGGGCAGATCTGCCGGGAATACGCTGAAAAGGACAGCCGGGTCCGCTACGAGAAGCTGGCGGAGAACCGGGGCATCTCCGAGAACACCAACGCCTGCCTCCGAATGGCCAAAGGGGACTACATCGCGGCCCTCGATCACGACGACGTGCTGGCCCCCGCCGCCCTCTATAAGATGATGGAGGTCCTCTGCCGGGAGGACGCTGACGTGGTCTACACCGACGAGGCCAGGTTCCTCAGCCCCGACCTCGGCCGCATCCTGTCCATCGCCTTCAAGCCGGACTTCGGCATCGACGATCTCAGGGCCAACAACTATATCTGCCATTTCACCGCCTACCGCCGGTCCCTCCTCGATCGGGTGGGCCTCTACCGCAGCCGGTGCGACGGCAGCCAGGACCACGACATGATGCTCCGGATCGCCGCCGTGACGGACAGGTTCGTCCACATCCCCGAGGTCCTCTACTTCTGGCGGGCCCATCTTGCGTCCACGGCCTACAACGTAAGGGTGAAATCCGGGGCGTCGGAGGCGGGCGTCCGCGCCGTGGAGGATCATCTCTCGGCCCTGGGCATCCCGGCCCAGGTGGAGAGCGTGGAGGACGCCCCCACCATCTACCGCATCCACTACGAGCTCACGGCCCGGCCCAAGGTCAGCATCGTCATCCCCACCTGCGACCAGCTGTTTTATTTGAAGCAGTGCCTGGAGTCCATCGCCGAAAAGACCACCTACGACAACTACGAGATCATCCTCGTCGAGAACAACTCCAAGGACCCCGCCACCTTCGCCTACTACAAGGAGGCGGAGCAGCGCTGGCCCCGGGTGAAGACGGTCTACTGGCCCGGGGGCTGGAACTGGTCCGCCATCAACAATTTCGGCGTGAAGGCCGCCCAGGGCGAATACTATCTGCTGCTGAACAACGACATCAAGGTCATCACCCCGGGCTGGATCGAGGAGATGCTGTCCTACGCCCAGCGCAGCGACGTGGGCGCCGTGGGCGCCATGCTCTACTTCGTCAACGACACCATCCAGCACGCGGGGGTGATCCTGGGGGCAGAGGACGGAATGATCAAGCCGGCCCACGCGTTCATCCAGCACTATCGGGGCAGCAACGGCTTTATGGGCCGGCTCCTGTACGCCCAGGAGTACTCCGCCGTCACCGGCGCCTGCATGCTGATCCCCCGCCGGGTGTGGGATGAGGTAGGCGGCATCGACGAGGAGCTGGCGGTGAACTACAGCGACGTGGACCTGTGCCTGCGGATCCGCCAGGCCGGCCGCCAGGTGGTGTGGACCCCCCACGCCCAGCTCTATCACTATGAATCCCGGAGCCGGGGCTCGACGGCGATCTCCGCGGAGAAGCGGGAACAGCTTGAGCGGGAGGCCGCCCTGCTGAACGCCCGCTGGGGGAAAGCCTATGCGTCGGGGGATCCCTACTACAATCCCAACCTGTCCCAGACCCATCTCGATTTCAGCCTGAACGAGTGATGGGGTCGGCGGGAGGATATGCTATGAAGGTTTTATGGATCACACAGTTCTGTACTCTGCAGGATGATCCCGGCAATCAGAGCTTTTTCGCGCGGCAGGAGCGGGTCGTCGTCGAGCATTGCCGGGATCGGATCCAGCTTGCCGTGGCGTTTATGGCCGACGAAACGTACCGTGAGCCTCTAATCCGCGATGGAATCAGCTATTATCCCATCCATGCCAGGCTGGAGGTGGGGATCGACGAAGTGGCATGGGATCAGGCCCGGACAGCGCTGCTGCAGGTCATCGACGATTTTCAGCCGGACTTGATCCAATGCTTCGGCTCGGAGTGGCCCTACGGTGCCATCGCGGAAAGCACTTCGGTGCCGGTGGTCATCCACATGATGGGGTTTTTGAACGCCTATCTCCCAGCCATTGCCATGGTCAAACGCCACCCCCCTGTGCACCCGATCAAGAAGGCCATCGTGGATCTGCTGTTTCGTGAGCCGTCGGCCTCCGATCCGGCCAATGAGCAGATGGCCTTCGAACGCAGGGTCATGGGCGCCAACCATTTCTTTTTGGGACGGACCAAGTGGGATGAGAGCATCGTTCGATACTATTCCCCCGGTGCGCACTATTACTCCGTACCGGAAGCGGTCAAAACGGACATATACTATACGTCAGAACGGTGGCGGTTTCATCGGCAGGGAAAGCTGAGGCTGTTCTCTCTCTCCTCCGGGGATGACAGGAAGGGGAACGAGATCATCCTTCGTACGGCAAAGCTCCTCAAGGAGGTGCTGGGCCTTGATTTTGAATGGCGCGTCGCCGGTCATCCGTCGTTCTTCCCTCCTTACGAGGCGTGGACGGGCATAGATCATCGGGACGTGAACCTGGAGCTTTTGGGCTGGATCGGGAACCGGCAGATCGTGGAAGAGCTGTGCGCGGCGGACCTTTTCATCCACCCCTCCATCCTGGACAATTCCCCCCACGCCGTATGCGAGGCCCAGCTTATTGGCTGCCCCGTGATCGCGTCTCAGGTGGGGGGCGTCCCCCAGCATGTCGAGGACGGCGTCACCGGGTGGCTGTATCCCTACAACGAGCCCCACGCCCTGGCCTTTCTGATCGCGGATCTGTATCAGAACGAAGAATTGCTTTCGCAGGTATCTAAAAACGAGATCGAGATCTCCCACCGGCGGCACGACCCGGCAGGAATAGCCAAAGCGCTGCTCCTTGCCTATGAGGATGTTATACGATGGAAACGCATAGAGACGTAAAATATCAGAGGGTCAAAAACGAAACGGCCCTTGGCCTGTTCGTCGGGAACAACGCGGAGGGCGTGAAGGGCCTGGAGGATTCCAGGACCGTCAGCAAGGTCCTGCGCTGCATCCCCCGGTTCCGGAAGCTGCTGGCCGCCTGCCACGAGGCCGCCGCCCCGGAGGCGAGGAACCGGGCCTATGCCGACATGCTGAACGCCTTTGAACAGACCCTCCTCTGGCGGGCCCGCACCTGGTTCTGGTGCGGGATCGAGGATCTTCAGGTCCGGCGTCAGCAGGCCGGTCAGCGGCAGGAGATCGACCGTTCCGACCGCAGCCGGCAGGACTACTACTCCGTGGCGGTCATCGTCAAGAACGAAGCCCGGTACATCCGGGAGTTCATCCTCTTCTACCAGGCCACGGGGGCGGACCGGATCTACCTCTACGACAACGATTCCACGGACGATCTCATGGACCAGATCCGTCCCTTCCTGGACAGCGGCCTGGTCGTATACCGGCGCTGGCCGGGGAAGAGGGTCCAGACCGCGGCCTATCGGGACGCCGTCCGCCGCAGCAGGGGTCGGACCAGGTGGCTGGCCATTATCGACGCGGACGAATACCTGTTCTCCCCCCGGGGGCCCGTGCCGGAGCAGCTGAAAGCCTACGAAGCCTACCCCGGCGTGGGGGTCAACTGGCTGATGTACGGCCCCAACGGCCACGACCGGCGGCCCGCCGGCCTCATCATGGACAACTACACCACCCGGGTGGCCTCTCCCGACTCCGTGATGAACTGCCATATCAAGAGCATCGTGCAGCCCCGGCAGGTCTCCCTGCTCTTTCAGGTGCATTACGCAGTCTACCGGGGCGGCCGATACGCGGTGAACGAAGACGGGGAGATCATCGACAACACCTGCGCGTTCATACAGTGGACCGGCCGGGCCTTCACCGCCCGGAACCACAGCAGCGTCTTTCGGATCAACCATTACGCCACCAAGTCCCTGGAGGATCTGGAGGCCAAGTGCGCCCGGGGCTATGCGGACGGCGCGCCCAACGCGGTCTTCGAGAACCAGCTGAAGCCCTACAAAGAGCCCCTGGTGGAGGACGCCGCCATCCGGCCCTACGCGGACCTGGTGCGGGAACGGCTGAAAGCCTATGGACCACAGACCAAGGAACAGGACGGTACCACATGACGGACAACAGACTATCACAGGGCGAAGGGTATCACGTTCGGCTGCAGCCGGAGGAACGGGGCTTCCATCTGAAGCTGGGGGAGGTCTGGGCCTACCGGGATCTGGTGCTGCTGCTGACGAAGAAGACCTTTTCGGTCTCCTATCAGCAGACCATCATGGGCCCCCTCTGGATCCTGGTCCAACCGGTCCTGTCCAGCCTCATGTACCTCATCGTCTTCGGGCGCATCGCCAACATCGGCACGGGGGGCGTCCCCCAGGTGCTGTTCTATTTCATATCCACGGCGGTATGGGGGCTGTTGTCCATGAGCCTGGTGATCAATTCCAACGTGTTCGCCAGCAACGCCCATCTGTTCAGCAAGGTGTATTTCCCCCGGGTGTCCGTGCCCATCTCCAACATCCTGGTGAACCTGCTGCGGTTCTGCGTGCAGCTGATCCTCGTGGCCGTCCTCATGGCCGTCTACGCCATCCGCGGCCAGATCCAGCCCCATTGGGCCTGGTATCCCCTGCTGCCCCTGCTGTTCCTGCAGATGTCCATTCTGGGCATGAGCGCGGGCCTGCTGCTGTCCAGCCTCACCACGAAATACCGGGATCTGCTGCTGGTGGTGGACATCGGCGCCTCCTTGTGGATGTACGGTTCGCCGGTGGTCTATCCCCTTGGGAGCCTGTCGGAGGGCCTTCTCAAGTCCGTCATTCGGATCAACCCCGCCACGGAGATCATGGAGCTGATCCGCTGGATCATGCTGGGGGAAGGGGAATTCGACCCGAGATACTATTGTCTAGGCCTGGCCGTCACGCTGGCGCTGTTCCTGCTGAGCCTCGGCGTCTTCAACCGGGTGGAACGGACCTTCGCGGACACGATCTGAGGGGGGGACCTATGGAACACACAGAAGACAGAAAAGTGATGATCCGTATCTCCGGCCTGAAAAAGCGGTATCGCCTGGGCCGGATCGGCAGCGGCACTCTTCAGGGGGATCTTAAGGGCTGGCTCGAACGCAAACGCAGGGGAGATAAGGCCTCCGAAGCCGCGTCGCGCAGGAACCCTGTGTTCTATGCCCTCAACGGGATCGACCTTACCGCATACAAGGGAGAAAAGATCGGCATCATCGGCCACAACGGCGCGGGAAAGAGCACGCTCTTGAAGATCGTCAGCCGGATCACGGCCCCCACGGAAGGCGCCGTGGACCTCTACGGCCGCGTCACCTCCATGCTGGAGGTGGGGACCGGGTTCCACGGAGACATGACCGGTCGGGAAAACATATATCTGAACGGCGCCATCCTGGGCATGACCAGGGCGGAGATCGACGCCAAGCTGGACGATATCATCCGCTTTGCCGAGCTGGAGGAGTTCATCGACACGCCGGTCAAGCGTTACTCCAGCGGCATGTTCGTGAAGCTGGGCTTCTCCGTGGCGTTCCATCTGGACAGCGAGATTATGATCATGGACGAGGTGCTTGCCGTGGGCGACGTGGCCTTCCAGAGCAAGTGCATCGAAAG
>LXOW01017270.1_pt1 | contig 14159 bp, 14 predicted proteins | sample 1368591 | NCBI WGS metagenome assembly LXOW01 (sample SAMN04884650, study PRJNA319009) | bovine gut metagenome | isolation source: Cow rumen | host: Bos taurus | place: Italy: Legnaro (PD) | collected 2014-07-09
GGTCAACCTTCTCGAGCTTGGTACGGCCAGAACCAATCATATCGAAACCACCGGTATTACGATACTCATCGATGATGTCAGGAGTCAGCTCCATATAGTTGTGATCTACCAGACCGCCAGGACCCAGGATGAAACCATAGAGACGGTTCTCGGGGTTCAGCTTCTTAATCTGGTCGAAAAGACCGGTAATCACGTTGTGTCCACCAGGAGCCTGACCACCAGACAGGATGATACCAACGTTCATCTTCTTGGTGTTTGCCTCAGTAGCGGGTTCAAACTCTACGATAGGCATACCGTAAGTGTTGGGGAACAGCTTCTTGATTTCTTCCTGATCGCCCACACTCTGTGTAGGAGCACCTTCTTTTACTTTTACCGCACCCTGAAGCGCCTTAGGCAACTTTGGCTGATAAGCGGCTCTTGCCATCTGCAATGCACTTTTTTCCATTTTGTTTGTTATTTTAAGTTGATGAATAATTGTAATCGTTTTATTACTTTTTTCTACATGTCTTAAGCTTTTCGAATTGCAAATTTACTGTTTTTCCATGAAAAACGGAAAGAAAAAGCGCATTTTAATATTTTTTTTGTGATGAAAGTTAGGATATATGGATAATTTTCCGTATCTTTGACCTTTGAAACAATAAAAATCATCAAAAACAAGGAGGAAAACATTATGGCTAACAAAAGAAATTTGAAGCATGCAATCAACCTCTTCTGCGAAGAACTTTTTGCAGAGTGTGTCGCTGCATCCCTGTATGGACAGAACCACGACAGTGCTCAAGCATTGTTGTACAGCATCATTAAGTTGCAGACGGAATTTACCTGTCGCATCTCGCATCCTGAACCGGGAATGCCCCAGAAAGTCTATTTCAAGAAACTGAAAGAGGACTTTATGGCTCAGGCTACAGAAATCATCGATCAAATCAATAACCTGTAACATATTATGTGGAAATCATTTTGCAGTTGGCTGTTGTATCGTCACATGGGATGGACTGCCGATGTGACGGAGGAGCATCCTGACAAATACATCATCTGTCTGGCACCTCACACCAGCAACTGGGACTTCTTAATAGGACAGTTATACGTAGGCGCCCGAGGCATGAAGAGCAACTTCCTGATGAAAAAAGAATGGTTCTTCTGGCCCTTGGGACCCTTATTCCGTAAATTGGGCGGTATTCCCGTATGGCGTTCGAAACACACCAGCATGACAGACAACCTGGCTGAGACGGCACAGAAAGCCAAGGAATTTCATCTCTGTATTACGCCAGAAGGTACGCGCTCACTGAATCCTGAGTGGAAAAAAGGGTTCTACTACATTGCCCTGAAGGCAGGACTGCCCATTCTTCTATATGGTGTGGACTACCAGAAACGCCATATACAATGTACCAAAACCATTATTCCCAATGGGGATATAGACCAGCAGATGCGAGAAATCAAATTGTATTTCAAGGACTTTCAGGGTAAACATCCTGAGAAATTCACAATAGGAGAGGTTTAAGAACATGAAGAGAATATTTTTAACGAACCTCTCCCTCTTACTGGTTCTCTTTGCTACTCCATTCTATGCCCAAAGCGCCAAGGATGAAGCAAAACTGGTGGAGCGATTACAAGATTATTTCAGGAAATACAAGCCCAAAGGGATTCGCTTAACACAGAATCCTCGCATGTTGGATTATCAACTGGATAACAACGCCCGTACCCTGACTATCACGGCTGATGAGTTCTTTGCCGCCCAGGAATTTACTCCAGAGATTACGGAGAACATATATAAAAAGGTAAAAGGAGAACTGCCCAAAGTCTATCGGAACTACCAGATTACCATCATAACCAACGGCATGTCCATTGAAGAGCTGATACCCAACCGGTTATCCAAGAATGCCGACAAGTCTAGACTCTGGGGAGATATCAACTACAATGGCGAGCCTTGGGTAAAGAATATCTCTTACCCTGTAAAGCTTACGCACGGACTACAAGGAAGACATCTCTCGCTATGGGCCAGTCACGGACGATATTATGACCAAAAGAGAGGTTATTGGAGGTGGCAACGCCCTAAACTCTTCGGGACCACCGAGGACCTCTTTACCCAGACCATTGTGGTACCTTATCTGATTCCCATGTTGGAACAAGCCGGAGCCATTGTGTTTACACCGCGTGAACGCGACTGGCAGAAAGAAGAGATTATTGTAGATAACGACGGATCGAAGCGCAACTATATCGAGGTGACCACACATGGACGATGGGAGCAGACTGCCTTGCCTGGATTTTCCTGGCACTCCGGCACTTATTCCGATGGTGAGAACCCTTTTGAGGCCGGAAGCGTCCGTATGACGAAAACCACGAATAGCGAATCACGCTATAATCAGGCCATTTACCAGCCTGACTTCAGAAAGGCCGGGCGATATGCAGTCTATGTAAGTTACCAGACACTGCCTAATAGCGTAGATGATGTGCTCTATACGGTTTGGCACCGGGGAGAACGCACCCAGTTCCATGTCAATCAGCAAATGGGCGGAAGTACCTGGGTCTATCTTGGAACCTTTGACTTTGACGCAGGATACAATGAATTCAACAGGGTAACCGTTTCCAATCAAAGTAATCATCACGGCGTGGTGACAACAGATGCCGTCCGCTTTGGTGGAGGAATGGGAAATATAGAACGCTTCGGCACTATTAGCGGAATGCCCCGCGCCTTGGAAGGAGCCCGCTATACGGCACAGTGGGCGGGTATGCCTTACCCTGTCTATAGCAGCAAAGGGGGCGTGGACGACTATGCCGATGACATCAATGTCCGTTCACTCATGACGAACCTGTTAGGTGGCGGTTCCTGCTATATGCCAACAATAGAAGGCCGAAAGGTTCCTATTGAACTGTCACTGGCCATCCATAGTGATGCGGGTTATGCGCGTGACGGCGTAGGGCTGATTGGGTCGCTCTCCATCTGCACCACAGGGTTCAATGACGGAAAACTGAATGCGGGCATCTCCAGAATGGCTTCCCGAGACTTTGCCGATGCCTTGCTGGGCAATGAACTCCTGGACATCAAATACAAATACGGCAAATGGAATCGTCGTGAACTTTTTGACAGGAACTATTCCGAGACCCGACTGCCCGAAGTACCGAGTGCTATCCTCGAGACGATGTCACACCAGAACTTCCCGGATATGCGCTATGGACAGGATCCGAATTTCCGCTTCACGCTGGCTCGTTCCATCTACAAAACTATCCTACGGTATGTCAACGACCAACATGGAACTCCGTTTGTCGTGGCCCCATTGGCTCCCGACAACTTCAACATCGAGTTCAAGAACGGGAATGAGATAAGACTCAGCTGGAATGCCGTCAACGACCCGCAAGAGCCCACATCGGCTCCTAACGGATACCTTTTATATACAGCCATCGGCGAAGCTGATTTTGACAATGGAACCTATATCCGGTCGAAGAACAGCTATGATATGAAACTGGAGCCTGGCTTGCTCTATCATTTCAAAGTGGCTGCCGTCAACCGCGGAGGACAGAGTTTCCCAACAGAGGTCCTGTCGGCATATTATAATCCCTTTGCCAAAAAGAATATTCTGATTGTCAACGGATTCCATCGCGTTTCCTCACCAGCGATACGCAACAATGCAGAAGAACAGGGCTTCGACCTGAACGAAGACCCTGGCATCACTTATGGTCCGACGTATGGATGGTCAGGGCAGCAGCAGAACTTTGACCGTAGCCAAATGGGCATTGAGGACGGAGGACTGGGCTATTGCGGCGAGGAACTCACGGGAATGCTGATTGCAGGCAATGACTTCAACTATGTCAAGACACACGCTGAAGCCATTGTCGCAGCCCGAGACTATAATATCATCAGCTGTTCCAGCGAGGCATTGGAAACAGCCAAGGTACAGCTCAAGAACATAGATGCCATTGACCTGATATTAGGACTGGAGCGTAACGACGGACACAGTCTGAACTACTATAAGACGTTTACCAGTTCGATGCAGCATACCCTTCAGGCATTTACAAAACGCGGCGGAGCTTTACTGGTCAGTGGTGCCTATATCGGCAGTGACATGACCAACGAAAGCGAAAAGCAATTTCTAACCAATATCTTGAAATGCCAATATGGAGGGAAAAGCCTGGCGAATACGGACCAGATAATAGGATTAGGCATCAGCTTCCCCTATTGGAAGGAGCTGAACGAGGAGCACTATGCTGCTACCTCCGCCGATATCCTACATCCCGTACGGCCTGCATATACCGCTATGCAATATGCTGACGGATATGGGGCTGCCGTAGCCTATAAGGGTAGCGACTATCGCGCATTTGTCATGGGATTTCCCTTCGAATGTATCAAGGATGGACAGAAACGGTCGTCTATCATGCAAGGATTATTGAATTACCTATTAAAATAAATGACTGAAAACTATGTACAAGATTCAAACGAACGCAAGTGGTACACGTAGTATCGAGGTTAGCGAAGAGCATTTGCAAACCATCGAAGACTATCAACTTTTCCGTGACCTGATAGATTCTAATGGTTATGTGGACGAGCAGGTGCTTGACAAGTTAAAACTGAACATCCGTTCCATGCTGGAGTCTGATGCCGGTAAGGACAAGAGATTGCTGGACTTGTGCCTGGACGTCATCTATCACTCCAACATGAAGGCTTTCGGACTGCAGCAACTGGTGCTGTTGTTTATTAACTGGAAAAAATAAGCGTGAAAGAGTATAGGCTGACGGACTTTCTGCCAACGACCAAGAAGGAGGTCGAGTTGCGTGGTTGGGAAGAGGTGGATATTATCCTCTTCTCTGCAGATGCGTATGTAGATCATCCTTCCTTCGGGGCTGCTGTCATAGGCCGAACTTTGGAGGCCGCAGGCTATCGGGTTGCTATTGTGCCACAGCCTGACTGGCATGGGGATTACCGTGACTTCAAGAAGTTGGGACGCCCTCGCCTCTTCTTCGGCATTGCTCCTGGTTGTATGGACTCTATGGTCAACAAATACACAGCCAACCGTCGGCTACGCTCAGAAGACGCCTATAGTCCTGACGGACGGCACGATTTGCGACCGGAATATCCTACGATAGTCTATTCCAAAATCCTACGGGAGTTATACCCCGATGTTCCTATCATCCTCGGAGGTATCGAGGCTTCTTTGCGCCGACTGACCCACTACGACTATTGGCAAGACCAGTTGCGCCCCTGTATCCTCTGCGATTCACAGGCTGACCTCATCATTTACGGGATGGGCGAGAAGCCTATCGTAGAGTTGGCCCGACAGTTGTCTGAGGGTAATGCCATCGGAGACATTCACGATATTCCACAGACGGTATATCTGTCAAAGGACGTCACAACTACGGATGACGATATCGTACTGCACAGCCATGAGGAATGTCTGCGCAACAAACGTTCGCAGGCTGAGAATTTCCGTCATATTGAGGAACAATCCAATATGATGCATGCGCATCGGCTGATTCAGCAAGTGGGGAACAGCTTTGTGGTTGTGAATCCACCCTACCCTCCGATGACTACTCAGGAACTGGATGCCTCGTTCGACTTGCCTTATACCCGTCTGCCCCATCCTAAATACAAGAACAAGCGCATTCCCGCTTATGAGATGATCAAGCACTCCATCAACATCCATCGTGGTTGCTTTGGAGGTTGCGCGTTCTGTACCATCTCAGCTCATCAAGGCAAATTCATTTCCTGCCGTTCCAAGGAAAGTATTCTGAAGGAAGTAAAGCAGGTGGCACAGATGGAGGACTTCAAGGGTTATCTTTCTGATTTAGGAGGTCCCTCTGCCAATATGTACGGGATGCACGGACGTAACCAGAACATCTGCGAGAAATGCAAACGCCCCAGTTGCATTCATCCTCAGGTGTGCCCGAATCTGAATACAAACCACTCAAAACTCCTGGAAATATACCGGGCGGTTGATGCGCTACCTGAGATCAAGAAGAGTTTTATCGGATCTGGTGTCCGCTATGACCTTCTTCTATATAGGGGGAAAGACGAGGAAACCAACAAGGCTGCGTTGGAATACACCCGTGAACTCATTACCCGTCATGTGAGCGGAAGGCTGAAAGTGGCACCGGAACACACCAGCGATCATGTGTTGATGCTGATGCGCAAACCTTCTTTCCAACAGTTCTACGACTTCAAGCGTATCTTCGACCGCATCTGCCGTGAGGAGGGACTTCACCAACAGATCATCCCCTACTTCATTTCCAGTCACCCTGGATGCTCGGAGGCTGATATGGCTGAACTGGCTGTTAAGACCAAGCATCTTGATTTCCAGTTGGAACAAGTGCAGGACTTTACACCTACCCCCATGACCGTATCGACGGAGACCTGGTACACGGGTTATCATCCTTACACGCTGGAACCTGTTCGGAGTGCCAAGACACCACAAGAGAAATTGGCACAGCGGCAGTACTTCTTCTGGTACAAACCAGAGGAACGACGAGGCATTGAACAAAGTCTGCGTCGTATTGGCCGTGCCGATCTCATTCAAGAATTATGCCCTTATTCCCCCAAGCCCTATGGAAATAATAGAGCAAGCTCTCATCGCCAAGAATCCCCAAAAGAAAAGCGAGGACGGAATCGTCGTCACAAATGATTTCGTAGCAGTTATTGACGGCAGCACGTCAAAGTCGCAATATCGACACAGCCTGTTACGTTCCAATGGACGCTATGCCATGCAACTGACAGCGCGTTACATTCGTCGGATGCCCAAAAGCACGACGTGCGAACAATTCCTGACAGGTGTAACTGCTTATATTCGCAAGCATTATAAAAAAAACATGCTTTCCCGATTGGAAGAACATCCGGAAGACCGTCTGACCTGCTCTGCCATTATCTTCAGTCGTGTATGCAGGGAAGTCTGGATGATTGGCGATTGCCAATGCCTGATTGGAACGGAATACTATGATAACCCGAAACCCTACGAAGACGAGTTGGCTGCGATGCGTGCAGATGAAGTCAAGAGACAGTTGGCAGAAGGGAAAACGAAGGATGATTTGTTACGTCATGACACAGCACGAGATGTCATCATTCCGCGCATGATTGAGACGATGCACCAGCAAAACATCAGCTATAGCGTCATTGACGGATTCCATATTCCCAGAGAACATGTACGAATCATTACCCTTGACTTCAGACCATGGGAAATCGTCTTAGCATCCGACGGTTATCCTTTCCTTTGTCCAACATTGGCAGAAAGCGAGAGTCGCCTGTATCAACAACGTACAGACGACCCTTTAAACATTGGCGCTTTCAAAGCCACAAAGGCTTTCCACCCTGATTTCAATTCCTTCGACGACAGAAGCTATGTCCGTCTGAAGGTATAAGGAAAGTTATTGACCGATATACGCAAGGATGAAGTCAACAATCTCATCCTCCGTCTTACCATCAGCAGCAATAACTAAATCATAATTGCGAGTGTCATAGCGGGAGGTCTTTGCATACTTTGAGATATAGTTCTCACGCATCTTATCAACCTGGTCGATAATCTCCTGGGCTGCTTCGGGTGTTATACCCTTCTTTCTTACCACGCGCTTCACACGAAAATCCATAGATGCCTGAATCAAAATGCTCAGATGATTGGGATGTTTACGGAATACATAGAAGCCACTACGACCTGAAATGATACAGGATTCATCTTCCGCAATACCTTTCAATATCTCTTGTTCTGACTTGAACATTTCCTCAGTCGTTATCAGTTCGGGCTCATTATCCATAGAGACCTTGTAATATTTGGGACTTGTCATGTCCATACCAACTATACGCTTGAAATTGCTCCACCAGTCATGCTTCTGGCCTTTCAGCTTCTCTATTTCATCTACGGTAAGGTGATATTTTGCCTCCAAATGCTGGATGAGCGCTTTGTCATAGAAAGGCACATTCAATTTCTCGGACAACTTTTGACCAACGGTATGACCTCCGCTACCCAATTCGCGGTTAATCGTAATAACAAATTTCTCGTTTAGCTTCATAATATTTTCATTTTAGCGTTATTGTGAGGGCAAATTTACACATTTTTATTGAATAAAGCAATATAATCTCTGCAAAATTACAATATATACCTTATTATTTTTACTCTTAACATTCAGAAATGGCACTAAGAAGGTCTTGATGCACCACGCCATTAGTGGCAATAACACTATCGCCCTCCATGAAATAGTCTTCACCAGCATAGTTGGTGACACGTCCACCGGCCTCCATCACGATAAGCGCACCAGCCATATAGTCCCACTGGCCTATATAACGCTCAGCGTAAGCATCTAGACGACCTGCTGCTACATAGCAGAGGGCAATGGCTGCAGAACCAATCATGCGAATACTGCCCACATTTCCATAGAAATGGTTCAACAATCGGGTGATGACAGGCTTATACGCATCGCTGTTATAAGGCAGTTGCAGACAGAGCAACGCATCGTTAATCTCACTCGTGCCAACGTGCAAGGGTATGTCATTCACCCACGCTTTTCCACCCTTCCAAGCATAGAAGCACTCGTCACTGACTATCTCGTAAACCACCCCCACAACAATTTCACGTCCCTTACAGAGGGCTATGCTGACCGCATAAGGAGCAAAACCATGTATGAAGTTCGTGGTTCCGTCCAAGGGATCGACTACCCAAAAGAAGTCTGATGGCTGATGGTTGATGGTTGAAACATCATCCTTCGTAGTGCCTTCCTCCGTGATAAAACCAGCTTCGGGCATGATTTCCCGAAGTCTGCTGACAATCATCTTCTCTGAACCTTTGTCGACATACGACACATAGTCGTGGGCATGTTTGCGCTCCACCTTTTCCAAAGAAAAGCTCGCGCGTTCCTTATTTATATAAGAACCCGCCTCGCGGGCAATATTACACACGAGGCGGGTTATCGTTTCAAGATCTGCCGGATGACAAATCATAATTACTAATTACTAATTTCTAATTATTAATTAAATTTTAGTCTTCCTGATACTCAGGACGCAACTTGCGAACAGTCTCGCCGGCACGCCACATCTCCTGGTTGCGCATAGCCTCCAGTTCCTTCTCCAGACCTGCACGATAGTCAGGCTTAGAGTTGGCGTCGATAGTGATCTGTGCCTCGTTACCTGTCTTTACAGAGTAGTACAGCCACTCCATCACTGGCTTGATAGCGTCGTGGAAACGGGGAGCCCAGTCGAGAGCACCACGCTGAGCAGTCGTAGAACAGTTAGCATACATCCAGTCCATACCCTTTGCACCGAACAACGGGCCAAGGCTCTGGGTCAGCTCCTCAACGGTCTCGTTGAAAGCCTCAGAGGGAGAGTGTCCGTTCTCACGCAGCACCTCGTACTGAGCAAGCAGCAGACCCTGGATAGCACCCATCAGCGAACCACGCTCACCAGTCAGGTCAGAGGTAGCCTCACGCTGGAAGGTCGTCTCGAACATATAACCGGCACCAATACCGATACCGAAAGCCAGTGTCTTCTCCTTAGCCTTGCCTGTAGCATCCTGATAAACAGCGTATGAACAGTTCAGACCACGACCCTCGCAGAACATCGTGCGGAGTGAAGTACCAGAACCCTTAGGAGCTACCATGATAACATCGACATCCTTGGGAGGAACAACACCTGTGCGGTCGCTCCAGTTGATAGCAAAACCGTGGCTGTAGTACAAAGTCTTACCGGGCTTCAGATATTGCTTAATGGTGGGCCACTGCTGCATCTGACCAGCATCAGAGAGCAACATGCAGAGGATAGTGCCCTTCTCGGCTGCCTCTTCGATAGAGAACAGCGTCTTACCAGGAACCCAACCATCAGCCACAGCCTTGTCATAGGTCTTACCCTGACGCTGACCGACAATCACGTTGAAACCATTGTCGCGCAGGTTGCAGGCCTGTCCAGGACCTTGAACACCATAACCGATAACGGCGATTACCTCATCCTTTAATACTTCACGTGCTTTTTCGAGTGAGAACTCTTTGCTGGTGACTACAGTCTCAATTACGCCACCAAAATTCATTTCTGCCATAATTGCAAATTTGTTTTTTTAATTGTTATACATATCCCTTGCGTACTATGCCAGCCCTACCCGAGAGCCGTCGTCTTGTCAGTCCACTCAGTGCTTACACGAAGCCCCGACAAGGGGTTAACTTTGAAAATATGCCTGCAAAGATACAAATAAGTAAGCAAAACGCCAAGACTTTGCAACATTTATTTTGTATTTTAGTCTTTTTGCTAACATTTATTTCAAATCAGAATAGTATTTGCGTCCTTTTGCATAATACTGCCAGAGCAACGAGAATCGACGTCGTTCAGGAATCTGTTCCGTCACACGCCCCTGTTGGATAGTCTTTCGGTCTGCCTCAAAATCTTTTTTCCATTGAGCAAAGGCATGACGCGCCTTGAAGATAGCCTTGAAGTCACCCCAGTTACGTTTAAGAATCAACATTTCCCATGCAGCCAGATAATCCAGGAACCAGCGGACACACATCACATGACGCAGTTCTGATTCGGGCAGACACTTGTAGAGCATGGTCAGGTTGTTGCGGAAATTAAGGAAGGTCTTCATAGGATTCGACTTGGGCAATGTTCCGCCTCCGACATGATAGACATAACTCTCAGGCAGACAATAGAGCTTACGGCCCCGGATACGCAGTCGCCAACAGAGGTCAATCTCCTCATTATGGGCAAAGAAGCGCCCGTCCAGTCCGCCAGCTTCCCAATAGTCCTTGGCGCGTATCATCAATGCGGCTCCCGTAGCCCACAGAATCTCCTGCGGATAGTCGTATTGCCCATTGTCACGTTCTACCGTTTCAAAGATACGACCACGACAGAAAGGATATCCATAACGGTCCAGAAAACCTCCACAGGCTCCGGCATATTCAAAACAGTCTCTATCGTATATGGACAACAACTTAGGCTGACAAGCAGCCACTTCCTCATGGACATCCATAAACTCTATCAGGGGTGTCAGCCAATGGTGCGTCACTTCTATATCCGAATTCAGCAACAGATAATATTCGGCATCAATCTGTGCCAGTGCCTTGTTATAGCCTTCGGCAAAACCCCAGTTCTTTTCCAGCAAGATAGTCTTGCACTCAGGAAACTCGCGCTGCAACAAATCCATAGACTGATCCGTAGAGGCATTGTCAGCCACATACACTACAGCCTCGTCACGCGAGTAATTCAAAACGGTGGGCAGATACTGGGTCAGCATCTTAGCTCCGTTCCAGTTCAATATGACAATTGCTACCTTATCCATTCTTCAACGTAACTTTAAGCGCCGTCTTATCGTGATTCCATTCACCAAGTCGTACAGTCATTAAATGATTGTCATATTCCTCACGAGCCTCGACTGCAGGCAGTTCCACACGGATATAGTTTTTGGTGAACCCGTGCATCGACTTGCCACGAGGGGCTTTCTCAAACAGGACTTCTGCCTCATGACCGATATATTGCTGATAAAAAGCCTGTGTTTTCTGGTCTGACAATTCCAACAACCTGCGGCTACGTTCCCGTTTGTCGGCATCGCTCACCACATAGGGAATTTTCAACGCCGAGGTTCCAGGGCGCTCGGAATACGGGAAGACATGCAGTTGCGTAACATCCAACGCATCCAGGAATTCGTAAGTCTCCTCGAAACACTCGGGTGTCTCTCCCCTGCAACCAACCATCACATCAACCCCGATAAAGGCATCGGGCATCACCTCCTTGATACGCTGTATCTTGTCAGCAAACAACTGACGGTCGTAGTGACGGTGCATCAGCTTCAGCACCGTATCGCTACCACTCTGCAACGGAATATGATAGTGAGGCATGAAGGCACGGCTTTTGGCACAATAGTCTATCAGCTCATCGCTTAGCAAGTCGGGTTCAAGACTGCTGATACGATAGCGCTGAACACCCTCTACGGCATCCAAGGCCTTCACCAAATCCAAAAAGCTCTCACCTGTTGTCTTCCCGAAATCGCCAATATTCACACCCGTCAGCACAATTTCCTTACCACCCTCACTTACAGCTTCCTCAGCCTGGGCTACCAACGAGGCGATACTGGGATTACGGCTAAAGCCGCGAGCATAGGGAATGGTGCAATAGGTACAGAAGTAGTCGCATCCATCCTGAACCTTCAGGAAATAACGGGTACGATTACCACGGGAGCAACTGGGTGCAAAGGTCTTGATGTCCTTGGTCTTCACAGAGAAATGCTGATGCGTTGAGCCTTTGGCCCATTCTTCAGAAAGAAACTGCACCAAATCAGCTTTCTCATTAGATCCCAGCACCAAATCGACACCCTCTATCTTGCTCACCTTCTCCGGCTCCAGCTGTGCGTAACAACCCGTCACCACCACAAAGGCTTCCGGATTCTCACGCACCAGCCGATGAATGGCCTGACGACATTTATGGTCAGCCACCTCAGTCACCGAACAGGTATTTATCAGACAGATGTCTGCCGGCTCACCCTTTTCTGCTGTTTGCACTCCCATCTCGCTTAACATTTTTCCAAATGTAGAGGTTTCAGAGAAGTTCAACTTACATCCCAGCGTGAAATATTTGGCTCGTTTGCCTTGAAATTCTGAAGAAGCTATCATATATATATAATAATGTGTATTCTTTGTCGAGGCAAAGGTACTCATTTTTATCGTAAAAAACCCTCTTTTTTGCAAATATTCAGTTTAGTGTAATTTTTCCACGAATTTTAACATTTCGTAATTGACTGATTTTTAGTCGTTTGCAAAAAAGTTACAAAAATACCTCAAAAAAAAACGAAAAAAATGATACGTCGTATTAAAAAAATGCCTAACTTTGCAGCGTTTTAATAAACAAATGATTGTTTTACAGATTTAAAAAGCATTAGAAAAATGAAGAAATTAGTATTTATGTTCGTAGCTGTTGCAGCTATCTCTTTCGCTTCTTGTGGTAACAAGACCGCTCAGGCTGAGGCTGTTGATTCAGATTCAATCGCAGTTGTTGATAGCGCTGACACTGTTGCTGCTGACACTGTAGCTGCTGACACTGTTGCTGCTGATAGCGTGAAGTAAGCAATACCGAACGAAATCNNGCAGCTATTTCTTTCGCTTCATGTGGTAACAAGACTGCTCAGGCTGAGGCTGTTGATTCAGACTCTATCGCAGTTGTTGACAGCGCTGAGGTTGCTGACACCGTTGCTGCTGACACTGTTGCTGCTGACAGCGTTAAGTAATTAACGAACTCAAACAAAATTGAGAGAATGAGCCGTCGGATGTGAATCCGGCGGTTTTTTTGTGCTTATTCTAGTAGGACTAGAAAGACTAGTAGGACTAGAAGAACTAGAAGAACTAGAAGAACTAGATTACTAGAAGCCATAAAAAAATCCCGACTGTCTTCTGACAATCGGGATTCTTCAGTGTNNGTTTTTTTGTTTATTTTAGCTGGACTAGTGAGACTAGTATAACTAGAAAGACTAGAGAATCTAGATTATTAGAAGCCATAAAAAATCCCGACTGTCTTCTGACAATCGGGATTCTTCAGTGTATAATAACTATGATTTGCTTTACAGCGGATTATTCCTCTACTGCAGCAGCCTCTTCCTGAGCAGGTGCCTCTACAGGAGCAGCCTCAACGGGAGCCTCTGCCTTCTTCTCCTCTACGGGAGCGTTCTCAGCAACTACCTTAACAGGAATCTCTACGGTAACCTCCTTGTGGAAGTGTACGAGAGCTACAAAATCACCAACGTTCTTAGCATCCTTCATGGTGATGATCTTACGATCAACATCCTTACCCAGCTTCTTCAGCTCCTCTGCAACCTGGTTGGCACCAACAGAACCATAGAGCTGGCCAGTAGCGCTCACCTTAGCAGCAATGCAAAGAGCAACGTCCTTCAAGGCCTCAGCCTTCTTCTCAGCGTCAGCCTTCAGGGCAGCCAGCTTGTGAGCCTGCTGCTTCAGGTTCTCAGCGAGAATCTTCTTAGCCATAGGAGAAGCGATAACACCCTTACCCTGAGGAATCAGGTAGTTACGGCCATAACCAGACTTAACGTTTACGATATCGTTCTTATATCCCAGTCCGATAATNNCATATTCGTCCTCCTCCTTATTATTTCATCATGTCAGTTACGTAAGGCAGCAGAGCGATCTGGCGTGCACGCTTAACAGCCTGAGCCACACGGCGCTGATACTTCAGAGAGGTACCTGTGATACGACGGGGCAGAATCTTACCC
>LXOW01331875.1_pt3 | contig 14152 bp, 12 predicted proteins | sample 1368591 | NCBI WGS metagenome assembly LXOW01 (sample SAMN04884650, study PRJNA319009) | bovine gut metagenome | isolation source: Cow rumen | host: Bos taurus | place: Italy: Legnaro (PD) | collected 2014-07-09
GATTAATATTTAATTCAGAATTCACAGCCATTTTCTCTACAGGTTCAGGACATGAAGCTCGTAGTTTTTTTGCTTGTTCAGCTATATCGCCGGTATGAGCCTGTTCTATTTTAAAGAGAGAGTATACGTTTTCAGAAGAGGGGTTAGCTGCAAAATACAAAAGACCGGCATCTGCTAACTCAACATCTTTGCATTTACATAAATAGTCAGTGAGAACTTCTCTTATTAATTCAAAGTCAAATTGGTCTAAACATTGTATACCCATAGATTGTTGCTTTAAATTGGGTGAATATAACATCATTTTTAAATATGAAATAGCTTGATTAAAATCGTAATTAATTAATATATTTAAAGCTGCTGTTCTCATTCCAATATCTGGAATTTTTNNAATATGGAAAACTTTGTTCTGGATCAACGGCACCTAAATATTCTAATGCAGAGGTTGCTAGTTCATAATTGTTGTTACTTAAAAGCTTTATAGCTATTTCTTGCAAACCTGTAGTTTTGCTTTCTGTTAATTTTTCGAAAGCAGCTATTTTACTTTCTACAGGTGTATTCTTATCAAGTATTTGTTTAATTATTAAATCATTATTCTGTGGTTCTTCTACTATGTTTTTATTGTCGTTATTGCTTTCTATTGTAGAGCTTTCTTCTATTGATGAGCTATTAACAGTTGAATCATTATTTATTGTTTCTGTGTTTTTATTTTCTTCTACAATACTTTGAGCTTCGTTTGTGTTTACATCACTTTTCTGATTTCCATTTAAATAAAACGAAAGATGTTTTTTTACTGTTTCTGGAATAGGCCATTTTAGAGCTTCGTTAAAAGCATACGATACATGTTTATATGTTAAATAAGCTCTTATATGCTTATCTAGATTTTCTGGTATTTTAGGCACGTTTAAAAGTGCTACAATTTGTCTTGTGAATCTTAGAGCGTTTCTTTGCTCAACCCAATCTTGTAATTTAGTGGTATATTGAGAAAATTTGCTATCTATTATTCCAGAAGTTTTTAAATGTTTTATAGCTTCGTTAAATATTTGTTTTATTAACTTGGCTTTTTTTTCTGGTGCTCTTTCTGCTATTTCGTATAAATAAAAAGGTACGTTTAGGTCTGGATTCATATCAATAATCCAGCCGGCTTGCGTAATTAGTTCAGGATTAGTTTCAACTGAGAAGAATTTTAATAGAATTGGTTTAACAGTATCAAAAGGCAAAAAGAAGCAATTTTGCAAACCTGCGATTTTTTCTTCTTCTTTGGAAGAAAGCAAAAGAGCTTGTAAATATTTCAAAGCTTCTTCTTTATCTATTTTTGCTAACGCTCTTATGGATAGAGCTTTTATCTGTGGGTCGTTNNGGTTTAATATGTACAAGAGTTTTTAAAGCAGATAATTGTAAAACCAAACTGTCAGAATTTACGGCATTAACTATCATATAGAGTTTGTCATCTGGCCATGACCTACAAAAAATGCGTATTACTCTAGAAGATACTAATGCTGATTCTGTTAAATACAGTAATTGTGGTCCTATTGTTTTTAGATTATTTGGAAGTCTGGCAGGCAACGCTAATAACATATTCATCCTATGTTCATCGTTAGCTGCTTTCCATGAATTTATAAAGCTCTCTGCACCATTGGAAATGGGAATTGCACTTTTAACTTTTTTACCGCTAATAACATCAATAACTTGATCAAAAAGTTGAATACACTCTTTATCGTGCTCATTTTCACGTAATCTATTAAGAAAAGGTAAAATCTCTACATTTGCACCATCACGAATGAGGTCTTCTAATGCAGAAATTCTAAAAGACTTTATAGGTGATTCAAGTCTGTGGATTAAGTTGTGTAATTCCTTTGAAATCATTGTTACATAATAGTATAGAGTATCAATTTTGACAATATTTTTTCATTTTTTCTTTATTTTCAAAAAAGTATGGAAAACTTTTGCTTAATAGTGATATTCTATTTTAAGACAGAAAAGAGGAAAGGAATAAAAAATATTATATGAAAAAAGCAGAAATATTGTTTAAAAACGCCATTGTTTTAACCGTAGACGAAAGCTACAACATATACGAAAAGGGCGCTGTAGTCGTTGATGGCGATTCTATTACTGCAGTCGGAAAAGAAGCCGATATTCTGGCAGAATATGAATCAGACGAAGTTATAGACTGCAAAGGAAAAATTTTAATGCCAGGTCTGGTAAATACGCATACTCACGTTCCAATGACACTTTTAAGAGGCTTATCAGATGATTTAAGACTTGATGTATGGCTTCAGGGATATATTATGCCAGTTGAAAGAGAATTTGTTTCTCCAGAAATGGTTACTTTAGGCACAAAAATAGCCTGCGCAGAAATGATTAGAAGCGGCACAACAAGCTTTGCCGATATGTATTATTTTGAAAAAGAAGTAGCAAAAACAGCTGCCGAAGCAGGAATGAGAGGAGTATGCGGCGAAACGGTACTGATGTTCTCTTCTCCAGACTCTGAATGTTACGAAGACGCTCTAAAGCTTTGCGAAGAATTTATTGAAGAATATAAAGGACATCCGCTAATTGTTCCCGCAATAGCTCCTCATGCCCCCTATACCACTACTCCCGAAATTCTGCAAGCCATAGCCGATATGGCTCTTAAACACGACGTTCCCGTTATAATTCACGTTTCAGAAACAGCAGGCGAAGTCGAAGGCATAAGAAAACAATATGGAAAAAGCGTCGTATATTACCTTAAAGACCAGAAACTGCTAAAAACCAAACTTTCATGCGCTCATTTAGTCCACATAGACGAAGGCGAAATGATGGAATTAGCAAAGTATGGTTGCGGCGGAGCGCATAATCCTTCTTCCAACCTTAAACTTGCATCAGGAGCCGCTCCTGTAACAAAAATGATTGAAAAAGGCGTAAATGTCGGTATAGGTACCGATGGCACTTCTTCCAACAATGATTTGGATATGTTTGAAGAAATCAGACTTGCTTCTTTCCTTGGCAAGCTGCAAACTTCAAATCCAACTTCCCTTTCTGCAAAAACCATTGTTTATATGGCAACCAGAGGCGGGGCAAAATCTATTTTCTTAGATAAGCTTGTTGGCTCAATCGAAGTTGGCAAAAAAGCCGACATGATTCTTGTCGACATCAACACTATTCATAACAGCCCACGTTTCAGAAGAGACCCAGATGGATTATACGCACAAATAGTCTATGCCGCAAAATCAACAGACGTAACAGACGTTATGGTAAACGGCAAATGGCTTATGAAGAACCATAAGTTACTCACAATAAATGAAGGCGCTCTTATTAAACAGGCAAAAGTATTTGCAGCAAAAGTAGATTCTTTTCTTGCAAAACGCGAAAAATCAGTATTGTCTAAGTTAGTTGCTATAGGCGCAACACAAAAAGAAAACTTTGAAATTCAGGCAAAAGTAAAAGTTGACGACATTAAGCCCTACATAGACAAATTACTTGCTTCTGACATTGAAATAAGAATCAAAAAGCATTACAGGCAATACGATACTTATTTCAAATTCAAAAACACAGATGAAACATTGCGTTACAGAGAAGACGAACTTATTAACGAAAAAGGCGATTTAGTAAGCGTTCGATCTAGACTAACTCTCATCGGCAAGGCAAAGAAAGTTATCGGCGAAGACTCTCATCCGCTTCTTTCCAGAAGCCGATATATAGCTGACGCTAACAACTCTTTGCGCTTCTATAACGAATATTTCAGACCAGATTCAACTCAGGAAATCACAAAAGATCGTTTGAGATATCATATAACCGTTGACGGCAGCAAATTTGTCATAAATATGGATACAATGGTTAATCCAAACGCGGGCTTCTATGTCGAAGTTAAAGGCGATACGCTAAGCAAGCTGGACGCAGAAAAGAAGCTTGAAATAATCGGCAAAATATTTAACATTCTCGGTTTAGACATTAGCAAAACAATCAGTGAAAACTATCACGAAATGGATTACTAATATTAAGGTGGCATAAATGAACAATCAACAAATAAACGACGCAATGTCTATAAAACTTGATTCTGTTCTTCCCGAATACCCTAAATTCGTCGAAGGTATTCGGCGTGCCCCCGATAGAGGCTACACACTTAATAAAAGCGAAACCGAAACGGCTTTGAGAAACGCTCTCAGGTATGTTCCGCAAGAACTTCACGAAAAGCTTATTCCAGAGTTTTTAGAAGAATTAAAAACCCGCGGAAGAATCTACGGCTATCGTTTCAGACCAGAAGGGCGAATTGTCGGCAAGCCTATAAACGAATACAAAGGCAACTGCATCGAAGGAAAAGCTTTTCAGGTTATGATTGATAACAACCTGGACTTTGACGTTGCTTTATATCCTTACGAACTTGTTACCTACGGCGAAACAGGCCAGGTATGCCAAAACTGGATGCAATACAGACTTATTAAGAAATATCTTGAAGTATTGCATAACGATGAAACTCTTGTGGTTATGTCAGGGCACCCGTTGGGGCTTTTCAAGTCAGACGAACACGCTCCAAGGGTTATTATGACTCAAGGTCTGATGGTCGGTATGTTCGACAGCCAGAAAGAATGGCACAGAGCAATGCAGCTTGGAGTCGCCAATTACGGGCAGATGACCGCTGGCGGTTGGATGTATATTGGCCCTCAGGGCATTGTTCATGGCACTTTTAATACTATTCTTAACGCAGGAAGAATGAAACTTGGAATTCCTGCCGACGGCGATTTAACAGGCCATCTGTTTGTTTCTTCAGGTTTGGGCGGAATGAGCGGCGCTCAGTCTAAAGCCGTAGAAATAGCCAGAGGCGTGGGAATCATAGCCGAAGTCGATATTTCACGCATTAAAACAAGACACGAACAAGGCTGGGTTTCTTTAATAAAAGAAACTCCGAAAGAAGCCTTCGATACGGCAAACGAATATTTAAAAGCTGGCAAAAGCACTTCTATAGCTTTCCACGGAAATATAGTTGATTTGCTTGAATATGCGGTTAAAAACGACATAAAAATCGAGCTTCTCTCAGACCAGACTTCCTGCCATGCAGTTTATGACGGCGGTTACTGCCCACAGGGGCTTACTTTTGAAGAACGCACCGAAATGCTGGCGAAAGACCCCGAAAAATTCCGCAAACTGGTAGATAAGTCTTTAAAAGCTCATTTCAAAGCAATAAAAGCTTTGCATGACAAAGGCACTTATTTCTTCGATTATGGAAACGCCTTTATGCGTTCTGTTTTTGACGCTGGAGTTACGGAAATCTGCGCAAATGGCAAAGATACCAGAGATGGTTTTATTTTCCCGTCTTACGTTGAAGACATAATGGGACCAATGCTGTTTGACTACGGTTACGGGCCTTTCAGATGGGTCTGCCTGAGCCATAAGCACGAAGACCTTATAAAAACAGACCATGCGGCTATGGAATGTATAGATCCGAATCGTCGTTCCCAGGACAGAGACAACTATGTCTGGATAAGAGACGCTGAAAAGAACTCTCTTGTTGTAGGCACAGAAGCCAGAATACTCTATTCCGACGCCGAAGGAAGAGTTAAAATAGCCTTAAAGTTCAACGAGCTTGTCAGAAAAGGCGAAATAGGGCCTGTAATGCTTGGCAGAGACCACCATGACACTGGCGGAACAGACTCACCCTATCGTGAAACCGCAAATATAAAAGACGGTAGCAATATTATGGCTGATATGGCTACCCAGTGCTACGCAGGCAACGCCGCAAGAGGCATGAGCCTTATTTCTCTCCATAATGGAGGAGGCGTTGGCATAGGAAAAAGCATTAACGGCGGTTTCGGCCTTGTTTTAGATGGCAGCGAAAGAGTCGATAAAATCATCAGAAACGCCATGACGTGGGACGTTATGGTAGGCGTAACCAGACGCTCATGGGGGAGATGCCCACACGCCATGGAAGTCGCCGCCGACTTCAACAAAAAGACAGACAACCACGTAACCCTGCCGTTTGTGGTGGATGATGAGCTGATAAAGAAGGTTTTAAAATAACTAATATACATAACCCAAATCACATTAAAATCAAGTGATTTGGGTTATGTTAAAATTTATCAAAACAAATAATTGCCAAATACAAATGAACTCAGATGAATTTAAAGAAATAGTTAAAGATATGTGTTTATTTGACAATATCTTTATGAGATGTTGTCTGGCTGATGATAAAGAAAATATTCAACTGATGTTATCAATTATTTTACCAGAGATTAAAGGCTTAAAGGTAACAGAAGTAAAAACCGAATACGACATTTTAAGCCTAGCTAATCGTTCGGTTACTTTAGACGCTTATGCAGTAGACGAAAAAGGCAAACTTTACAACATCGAGATACAAAAAGACGATAAAGGAGCCACAGGCAAAAGAGCAAGGTATAACGGATCTTTAATGGATTTAGATTTTTTGAAAAAAGGTAAAAACTTTGAAGAATTGCCGACCAGATACGTTATAATTATCTCTCAAAATGGTTATAATTGTTATAGTGAATCACTAAAAGAATATGTATATCAATCTAAAGACGGTAAAATATTAGACGATGAAACACATATTGTTTACGTGAACGGCAAAAACAAAGATAACACCGCACTAGGCAAACTAATGCAAGACCTGAGCAACAAAGATTATTCAACAATGAATTATAAATCATTGGCGGATAAAGTGAGATACTACAAAACAACAGAGAAAGGCCAAGAAGCAATGAATGAAAAACTAATTGAACTATGGAACGAAAANNTAATATGCTAAAAAAAGGTATCCAAAAACAAGACATCAAAGAGATTTTAAAATTATCTGATGCAGATTATAATGTTTTATATCCTCTAGCACTTAAACTAGCACAGTAACAACATCATAATAACTAAGCACTACACTCGTTGGTTTATATGCCTGACATGTTTTCTTTCACTAAGGTTATAATTTTATGAATATACTTAAGGAGAGATGAATATGTCTAAAGAACTGGAGTTTTTTATTTTTTTATTGGAACAGTATTCCAGTTTTAAAAGAGATTTTGATTTAAGCTTAGGCTAAACATATATTGATGTAGGCGAAATGATGGAAGATATTTTAAAATGAGATATAACCTGAAGCTTAGATTTTTGGGTGTAGAGAATGTCATATATTTCCTGATTGGTTATTGATATATGAATATGAAAATAATAATCTCATAATTTATTTAACTAGAATAGGCTCTTGTAGCTATTTATTCAGAAATTAACTATAAGTTGAGCTTAACAGTTTGTAAATTTGTTACAACTACCCTATTGCTAAAAAAAAATATTTTAATTAGAATACTGAAAATATTTGGGGTAAAACTTAATGATTCTATATCATGGTAGCAATGTAGCAGTCAATAAACCTAGAATAATTGCTTCTGACAGAAAACTTGATTTTGGCACTGGTTTTTATTTAACTTCCAGTCTTGAACAAGCCCAAAGATGGGCAGAACTAACAACTATAAGAAGAAATAGCGGTTCTAAAATTGTTTCTGTGTTTGAATACAATGAAGAATCAGATATGTTTTTTAAAATAAAGCGTTTTGAAAAGGCAGATAAAGATTGGCTAGTTTATGTTTCTAACAATAGAAGACTTTTAAACACTGATGAATATGATATTGTGATTGGTCCAGTCGCTAATGACAAAACTTCGCCCGTAATAAGTTTGTTTTTCGCAGGTTTATATGATGTCGAAGAAACAATTAAAAGACTTATGCCTCAGAAACTTAAAGATCAATATGCCTTTAAAAGCCAAAAAGCAATAGAATGTTTGATATATAAAGAGGTTATAATCTTATGAAAAAAGAATTGCCTTTTATTTTGTCTTATTATAATACTGAAATAACAAAAATGATTCATTTGAAGTATGGCTATGAACCCTTTGAAGCTCTTAGAAAATTTCTATTTTCAGAAACTTATAAAATGTTGTCCGATGAAAAACTCCAAATGTGGGAATTTTCTCCTAGCGGAATATTTGATATGTGGGAAAACGAGCNNTGGAGTTTTTTATTTTTTTATTGGAACAATATTCCAGTTTTAAGAATCTTACGGCCGATAAAGTATTGAAAAAATGGGACAAAGCTGGAATCACAAATAGAATTTTTAGCATGTATGAAATGTATCATTCCGAAAGTCTGGAAAATGCTTACAATGATATAGACCGTATGTTAAGCGTTGAAACAGCTTTATAGCAGTTGTAACCAACTATATCAAATGCAGAGTCCCACGCTATTAATCTAAATCAGATATTAAATAAGAGATTTTGATTTAAGCTTAGGTTAAACATATATTGATGTAGGCGAACTTGTGATTGTATTACAAAATCATTTAAAGCTAGAAAAAATAAAAGAAAGTTTTGTGATTGACTAAATATTGTTTGCGTTTCTTATGTCTTTAAGTTATTATTCAATTAATAGATTCTCTTGTTGGCAATATTTGTTTGGTTAATAAACTTAAACCATAAAGAGAATTTTTTTTAAAAAAAAGCACAACATAAAAAAAGTGATTGAAACAAAAAAATATTATTTTTGAATAAACAAAGTTTTAGAAACTTATAATTATTAACAATTCNNAGCTAGATAAAATATTAAAGACAATAAATAAAGTAAAAAGGTTATTTATAATTCTTTTTTGCTTCATTTATTGTCTTTTTTTGCTTAAAAACTAAGTTTGACGCCTATTTGCTCTTTGACAACCCTATCAAAATCAAAAAAAAGAGGGGNNGTCGCAGTTTTTTCGGAGAACAAAAGACTTTTTTGCGTAAATAACCAAGTTGGTATATCGCTTTTTTCCATTTCTACAAAGGAAATAAATTTTTAAGCTTTAAGGCTTTAACCACAATAGTTAGATGAGCCTAAGATTAATCGGCATATAAATACAAGTTTTATTAAGGAGTGAAAATTATGGATGAATACAATTTACTTAACAGCTTGATACATCGTTTATCTGAATCTGACGCGTTTTCGGAAGAAATAATAGACAAACTTTTTAAAGAATTAGAAGAAGCTAATAAAGATGGTAGGTTAGACAAAGATCTTAATTATGCTTCAGAATACATTATGTTCTTAGAAACAGAAATACTTTTTAGGGGTATTGAGTAAAAAATAGTATAAAGAAGGAGTATTTTATGATTTATAGTGCAAAGAAAGTTATTGCTATGTTATTTAATGCTAATATTATTAAGGTTTCAAACAGCAGGGAATACTTTGATTATTTAATACGCCAAAAAGGTATATTTTCAATTCCTGGTTTTTATAAAAAATTTTTTTCTTGGGTTGAAGGAAAAAGTGAAAAAGCTGTTCTAGATAAAGCGACTTTGTGTCAAAATCTAATGAATAATAATGAACCTTATGAAAATATACTAGAAGTTATAGATAAACAGCCACTAATATCCGAATTTCCTAACCCCACAGAAGAACAGGCTAAAGAAATATTGTTAAGCGATTTGAACAGCAAATGGATTAGAAAATTTATTGAAGTTTCTAGCAATAAAGAAGAAATTATACAGGCCTTACTTCGCGCTGTTCCTTTTGAATTAACAGAAACAGGCTGGCATGTAAATTTAACTAATATAGATTCTGTTATTCCATCTTTTGTAAATTACAGCAACTTATATGTGTTGATAGAATATAAAAATGCAAATAATGCATTTATAAACTACCTGCATATGAAATATCCACATTATTCTAAGTATATAAAATATTTGGTTGCTTATATGAAATATAGAAAAGATTTTGGAATAAATGGCAAAAACAAAATACTAGAATTATGTAATGGAAAACTCTATTTATCTCCAGAATTTAAAAAATGTAATAGTGCTTTAAAAGGCGATATTCTTATTAATGGGGCAGAAAGAATAGTAAAAGAATTAGCCGCTAATATGAAATGTTCCAAAGCAGATGCAACTAAACATATCTTAAAAGGAAGAGTATATTTAAATGAAAGTCTTACCTTGTTAAGAATAATATGTTCGGAATTTCATATATATTTTCCTATTAGAGATCGAAGTTGGCAAACCTATAGATGGTGGAAAAACAAGAAAAACTCTGCTGAATGGCAAAAAATTAGAACAACTTATCTGCCAGAAGGAAAAATACTTCATTGGAAATGGATAGACAGAGCAGACGAAATAAAAACCCATCATATTCATAGCGATAATGACTCACCTGCAGTTGTGATGAATAGAGTTTTTCAAGAACAAGAAGAAAAATGTCGCGCTAATGAAGAAGAATTAAAAGCAAAACCAAATTTTCCAGAATGCCCATTAAAAGGCAATGAAGAGTTTAAACAGGTAATATCGCCATTAGAATTATATCATGTTGGAAAAGCTTTTAAAAATTGTGCTTTTACTTATAGAAAAGCTCTTGAACGAGGCGCTACATATATATTCACCAGTTCCGACGTATGTGCGGAAGTCTGTAAGGATAGCAACGGTAAATGGCGAATACAGCAATGTTTAGGATATAATAATTCTTTACTTCCCAAAAAAGTAAGAAAGCGTTTTCAAAAGTGGTTTAATAGTGCTGTAAAATCAATTTCTCTCTGATTTATAATCTCTAGCTATAAAACAACAATGAAAATGCTTGTAAACAAGCATTTTCTATTTTACCGCAACTCTGCAACGTTTTTTGTAGCAGGCTATAACAAACTTTCTGACTACATAGGCGTCTTCGTCATCGAAGATTTTAATATATCTGTTATTATCGATTTGCCTCATTCCCTCGTCAAGAGCTTCTTGGAACTTCTTGGGGCTTTCGGCATATTTAAGTTCTACTATTATGCCAATACTGTAATTACGCGTATATAAAATTAAATCAGGATAGCCGTCACCAGATTCTCTGTTAGACTCGACAACAAGACCTTTATTATTTTGTGTTAGCAGACCAATAAGAAGACCTTGATAGAAATTTTCCTTGTAATCCTTTCGAGCCATACTGTCTCTTACGCTGATAGACTGCGCAAGTATTTGGGTCAGAGCTTTCTCGACTTTTTCAGCATTGCCATCAAAAAATCCATCATAAAGGTCTTGTAAAACAGTTTTCTGTGTCAAAAATGTTTCGTTGAGCCATTGCATTATTTGCTGCTCATAAATTATTTTTATTTCTTTATTTGGAATTCTCAGTTGGAAATCTGTATCGCTAGTTCTGCCTACACTTGTAAGATAGCCTGTGCTGTAAAGAACGCTCCAGATATTGTCTGCTGTTTTATACAAATCCTGATAGGTCAGTTCATGTTTTATTTTTTTAGAAACGACACCACCAGCAACTAGTTCCTCCAATTCCTGTTTTGTAGAATCTTTAGCTTTTTCCAGGAATCTTTTTAATATGCTGTTTCCACTTGTGTTAGCCCAATATGCTTTTGGAAAAATATCTATTTTCCCTCTTAAATCACTGCAAAATAGAACAATGTCCCAAGGACAGTAAACGTCTTTGTTGCCAATTCTGTAGCCGTCATACCATTTCTTGGCATCATCCAGTCTTGCTGAAACTCCGTAATAATCAAATATTTCGTTCACTTCTTCTTGTGTGAAACCGAAATGTTCGCTTGCAAGGTCGTCGGCAACAGAAAAAATTTGGAAATTGTTCATTCCAGTAAAAATGCTTTCTTTTGAAATTCTTAGGCAACCAGTGAGAATAGCCATTTCCAAATACGGATTGGTCTTGAAAGCATTGTTGAACATTCCTCTAATCAAGGAAATCATTTCATTGAAATAACCGTTATTTTCTGCCTTATCTAAAGGAACATCGTATTCGTCAATAATAAAAACTGTTTTTCTGCCATAGTGTTTATATATTAGTTCGGAAAGAATTCTTATGCTTTTAGTAATTAATTCATTTTGTTTTTCTTTATCGTATTTTTCAATATCTTTAAGTTTCTTGTAAGTTTCCTTTTCTTCAATGTTTAACTTTTCACTGTTGGATAAATCTCTAAAAGAAAGTATTGCATCAATAACTAGTCCCATAAGATGCAGTCTAGCAAGCTCAAAATTATTGCCTTCAACACCCTTTAATGTCATGAAAATAGTAGGAAACTGATTCTGCCATTTTTCGCAAAGAGCTTTATTTTTAGATATTTTCAATCCATTGAATAGTTCAGGCTTTCCACCTAATCTGAAAAACTCATACAGCATAGTCATATTAAGGGTTTTGCCAAAGCGTCTAGGGCGCGTGAAAAGATTAACATCACCTTTCTTTTCTTTTAAAAATTCTATCAGACCTGTTTTATCTACATAATAAGAGTTGTCTGTAATAAGTTTTTCAAAAATATCGGTTCCTATTGGCAATGGCTTTTTGCTAGACATATTTTATTCCCTTGGTTTGTTTAATACCTTTATTTTAATATTAGTTCAATTCTTTCGCAATTACTTATTTCATATTTCTGTAGCTACTTATTGGAATGAAATAGTCGATTTGATAAACGAACTTATAGTTGAAGTTAGAGTTGCTTTGAAAAAATTATCTCATGCTANNAAAATTATAAAATTTATAAAATAAATGGAAAATAATCTAAAAATTATTAAATTCCTTCCATGGCTATTTTACCACAACTTTGCAACGTTTTTTGTAGCAGGCGATAACAAATTTTCTGACTACATAAGCGTCTTCGTCATCGAAGATTTTGATATATCGGTTATTTTCGATCTGCTTCATTCCCTCGTCAAGCGCTTCCTGGAACTTCTTGGGGCTTTCGGCGTATTTTAATTCAATTATTATACCCAGGCTATAATTAGGGGTATAAAGAATAATGTCGGGATATCCGTCTCCTGATTCTCTGTTTGACTCTACAATCAGTCTTTTATTGTTTGGAGTAAGCAGACCTATAAGTAAGCCCTGGTAGAAATTTTCCTTGTAAGCTCTTCGAGCCATGCTGTCTCTGACACTAATAGACTGATCCAGTATTTCTGTAAAAGCTTTCTCTACTTTTTCGGCATCGCCTTCATACAACCCGTCATAAAGCTCGTTCAATAAAGGCTGTTTTTCTCTGAATGATTCTTTAAGCCATTCCATAATCTGGCTTTCATAGATAACTCGCAGTTCCAGATTTGGAATACGAAGCTTGAAATCTTTATCGCTGGTCCTTCCAACGGTTGTTAGATAACCAGTAGAATATAGCACGCTCCAAATGTTATCTGCTGTTTTATATAAGTCTTGATATGTCAGCTCATGCTTGATTTCTTTGGAAATAACGCCTCCAGCTACAAGGGTTTCAAGTTCCCGTCTAACAGAATCATCAGATTTTTCAAGGAATTTCCTGATTATGCTGTTGCCACTGGTATTAGCCCAGTATGCTCTAGGAAAAACATCTATTTTATCTCTTAAATCATCACAGAACAGTATTATATCCCATGGACAATAGACGTCTTGATTGCCAATAGTATACCCATCATACCATTTTTTTGCGTCTTCTAATCTTGCTGCAACACCATAATAATCAAACAGTTCTCTAACTTCTTCTTCTGTGAAGCCAAAATAATCGTTTGCCACTTCATCTGCTACGGAAAAAACTCTGAAATTGTTCATTCCAGTAAAAATGCTTTCTTTGGAAATTCTCAGGCAGCCAGTAAGAATAGCCATTTCCAAATACGGATTGGTCTTGAAAGCATTGTTGAACATTCCCCTTATAAGAGAAATCATTTCTTTGAAATAGCCGTTGTTTTCTGCTTTATCCAGCGGAACATCGTATTCGTCTATAATGAAAACTGTTTTTCTGCCATAGTGTTTATGTATGAGTTCAGACAAGGTTCTTAGACTATTGCAAATTAAATCATTTTGTATGCCTAAGTCGCTTTTTTTTAAGTTTCTTAGCTGTCGATAACTTTCTTTTTCTTCATTGTTCAGCTTTTTACTTGAAGATAAACAATCATAAGTTCTGGCAACTTCCTCAATAAGCCCCATTAAACTTAGCCTAGCTGAATTAAAATCAAGTCCTTCAACACCCTTTAATGTCATAAAAATAGTAGGAAACTGATTCTGCCACTCTTCGCAAAGAGCTTTGTTCTTAGATATTTTCAAGCCATTGAATAGTTCAGGTTTCCCGCCTGCTCTGAAAAACTCATACAGCATAGTCATATTAAGGGTTTTGCCAAAACGTCTTGGGCGCGTGAAAAGATTAACTTTGCCTCCCTTTTCTTTTAAACATTCTATAAGCGAGGTTTTATCAACATAGT
>LXOW01398073.1_pt1 | contig 14148 bp, 12 predicted proteins | sample 1368591 | NCBI WGS metagenome assembly LXOW01 (sample SAMN04884650, study PRJNA319009) | bovine gut metagenome | isolation source: Cow rumen | host: Bos taurus | place: Italy: Legnaro (PD) | collected 2014-07-09
TAACCTGATTACCCACACATTGGCCACTCAGGGCATAGAGAACACCATCGTGAACGTGAACGACCTCAATGCGCTGGAGGCCGCCATACGCCCCAACACAAAAGTAATATATGCCGAGACATTCGGCAACCCCAACAGCGACGTACTCGATATTGAAGCCGTGGCATCCGTAGCTCACAAGCATCAGATTCCGTTCATTGTGGACAACACGTTTGGCACGCCCTATCTGATTCGCCCGCTGGAACACGGTGCAGACATTGTGGTTCACTCAGCCACGAAATTCCTCGGTGGTCACGGCACCAGCCTAGGCGGTGTCATCGTTGATGGCGGTAAATTCAATTGGACGGCAAACCCCGAAAAATTCCCCACTTTAGCCAAGCCAGACCCATCGTATCATGGCATTGTATTTGCTGAAGCCGTAGGAGCAGCAGCTTACGTGACCCGCATTCGCGCCGTCTTGTTGCGCGACACCGGTGCAACTCTTTCACCGTTTAATGCTTTCATTTTGTTGCAAGGCGTGGAGACGCTGAGCCTGCGTGTGGAAAGACATGTGGAAAATGCACTGAAAGTAGTAGAGTTCCTCTCCAACCATCCGAAGGTGGCTCACGTCAACCACCCATCCCTGGAGAGTCATCACGACCACCAACTCTACCAGAAGTACTTCCCCAACGGCGGAGCCAGCATATTCACTTTTGAGATTAAGGGCGGACAAGAAGAAGCATGGAAATTCATTGATGCACTGCAGATATTCTCGCTCCTGGCTAACGTAGCTGACGTAAAGAGTCTCGTCATACATCCCTATACTACAACACACTCGCAACTCTCACCCGAGGAACTGGCCGAGCAGCATATCACGCCCTCTACCATCCGTCTCTCGATTGGTACAGAGCATATTGACGATATCATTGACGATCTCAAACAGGCACTTGACCAGATTTAAAAATATTCAAGAAATTGAGAATTTGAGAATTAATTTAGTATCTTTGCACCCACAATTAAAAAAACATACATTATGACTAAGATAGCAAAACAGCTGACTGAGCTCGTCGGCAACACCCCACTTCTTGAGCTCAACAAGTATTCACAGGCAAAAGGTCTTGAAACTCCTGTCATTGCCAAAGTAGAGTTTTTCAACCCTGGCGGCAGCGTGAAGGATCGTATCGCACTGGCCATGATTGAAGACGCCGAAAAGAAAGGCATCCTAAAACCGGGTGCCACCATCATTGAGCCCACCAGCGGTAATACGGGCGTAGGACTGGCACTGGTCAGTGCTGTCAAGGGCTACCATCTCATCCTGACCATGCCCGAGACCATGAGCGTGGAACGTCGAAACCTTGTAAAGGCCTATGGTGCTGAAGTGCGCCTTACCCCAGGAAAGGACGGCATGCCGGGAGCTATCCGTGCTGCCGAGGAGTTGCGCGATGCCATCCCCGGGTCAATTATCCTTCAACAGTTCGAGAATGGTGCCAACCCGGCCAAGCACTATGCCACCACGGGCCCAGAAATCTGGCGTGACACTGATGGTCTGGTAGACATTTTCATTGGCGGCGTAGGTACTGGCGGTACTATCAGTGGTGTGGGTAAGTACCTGAAGGAACAGAATCCCAACGTAAAAATCATCGCTGTAGAACCCAAATCTTCACCTGTACTAAACGGTGGACAAAGCGGCCCTCACAAAATACAAGGCATCGGCGCCGGTTTCATTCCAAAGACCTATGACGCACAGATCATTGACGAGGTCTTTGACGTGGAGAACGATGATGCTATCCGCACTGGCCGAGAGATTGCCCAACAAGAAGGTCTTTTAGTCGGAATCAGCGCTGGAGCAGCCCTTTATGCGGCCATCCAAGTCGCCAAACGCCCCGAGAACAAAGGTAAGAAAATCGTGGTGTTGCTACCCGATACCGGCGAGCGTTATCTCTCCACCGTGCTTTATGCCTTTGAGGACTACCCCCTGTAACCAACTCACCAATCAACCATCACCACATAAGATTGTCGCGACTCCATCATCGGAGTTGCGACTTTTTTGATTTTTTTTAAGCAAATTTCTCATTTCTCCATTCTCGTTTCTCATTGAAAATTCGTACCTTTGCACCATTATTGCGAAACCATTTAAAATGACAGACGAACAAATGCAAGAAAACAACTATTCCGCGAGTAATATCCAAGTGCTCGAGGGACTGGAAGCCGTGCGCAAACGCCCGGCCATGTATATTGGAGATATTAGCGAAAAAGGTCTCCATCACCTTGTAAACGAGACAGTTGATAACTCCATCGACGAAGCCATGGCGGGCTTCTGCACACACATCGAAGTAACAATTAACGAAGACAACTCGATCACCGTACAGGACAATGGCCGCGGCATTCCCGTAGATGAACACGAGAAGATGCACAAGTCGGCCCTGGAGGTCGTCATGACAGTGCTGCACGCGGGCGGTAAGTTCGATAAGGGCAGCTATAAGGTCAGCGGTGGTCTGCACGGTGTGGGTGTGAGCTGCGTCAACGCACTCTCCACACACATGATGTCACAGGTGTTCCGCAATGGACACATCTACCAGCAGGAGTACGAGAAGGGTAAGCCGCTGTACGACGTGAAGATTGTAGGTGACACAGACCGCACAGGTACTCGTCAGCAATTCTGGCCCGACGGCAGCATCTTCACCACTACAGAGTACAAATACGACATCATAGCCCGCCGCATGCGTGAGCTGGCCTATTTGAATGCCGGTATCACCATTACGCTCAGCGACCTACGTCCTGACGAGGACGGCAATATTCGCCAGCCTGAGGTATTTCACGCCAAGGACGGACTGAAGGAGTTTGTGCGCTACGTCGATCGTCACCGCACACACCTCGTCGATGATGTTATCTACCTGAAGACTGAAAAGCAGGGCATCCCCATCGAAGTAGCCGTGATGTACAACACAGACTACTCAGAAAATATCCACTCATACGTCAACAACATCAATACCATCGAAGGTGGTACACACCTAGCTGGTTTCCGTGCTGCTCTGACCCGCACGTTGAAGAAATATGCCGATACTGACCCGCAGATCTCGAAGCAGATTGAAAAAGCGAAGATTGAGATTGCCCCTGAGGACTTCCGTGAAGGACTTACAGCTGTCATTTCCATCAAGGTTGCTGAGCCGCAGTTTGAGGGTCAGACAAAGACGAAACTCGGAAACTCCGAGGTGGCAGGTGCTGTACAACAGGCTGTAGGCGAGGCGCTGTCCAACTACCTGGAGGAGCACCCGAAGGAAGCCAAGATGATTTGCGACAAGGTGGTGCTGGCTGCTACAGCCCGAATCGCAGCCCGCAAAGCCCGTGAAAGCGTGCAGCGCAAGAACCCCATGACAGGCGGTGGATTACCTGGTAAATTAGCCGATTGCTCTAATAAGGACCCGAAGGACTGCGAGATATTCCTCGTCGAGGGAGACTCCGCCGGCGGTTCTGCCAAACAGGGACGCGACCGTCACTTCCAGGCCATCCTGCCGTTGCGCGGTAAGATTCTGAACGTGGAGAAGGTACAGTGGCACCGCGTGTTTGAGGCTGAGTCGGTCATGAACATCATCCAGTCCATCGGCGTGCGCTTCGGCGTAGAGGGCGAGGGCGACCGTGAGGCTAACATCGACAAACTTCGTTACGACAAGATTATCATCATGACCGACGCCGACGTCGATGGTTCTCACATCGACACGCTCATCATGACACTCTTCTACCGTTTTATGCCGCAAGTCATTCAGGGTGGACACCTTTACATTGCAACTCCACCGCTTTACAAGTGCACGTTCAAGAAGTATTCTGAATACTGCTACACCGAGCAGCAGCGCCAGGCCTTCATCGACAAGTATGTTGCTGGCGATGAGAACAGCAGTGCCCTGCACACGCAGCGCTACAAAGGTCTGGGTGAGATGAACCCTGAACAGTTGTGGGAAACGACAATGAATCCTGAGAACCGTCTGTTGAAGCAGGTGACCATCGAAAATGCTGCTGAGGCTGACGAGATATTCTCCATGCTCATGGGCGACGACGTGGAACCACGCCGCGAATTCATTGAGAAAAACGCTACCTACGCAAACATTGATGCGTAAGAAATGGCTTGCATTCTGCATATTGAAACCAGCACGAACGTGTGTTCTGTAGCCGTTTCAGAAGACGGGCAGTGCATTTTCGAGCAAGTAGAGCGAGGCGGCATGAATCATGCCGAGAAGTTGGGAACAATGGTCGATGAGGCCCTTTCGTTCACTGACAACCATGCCATTCCGTTCGATGCTGTAGCAGTGAGTTGCGGCCCGGGCTCTTATACGGGCTTGCGCATCGGTGTGTCAATGGCTAAGGGCATCTGTTATGGTCGTGACCTGAAGCTCATCAGTGTTCCAACCCTGGAACTGCTGTGCGTAGCACCATTGTTAAGTAATCGCTTGATTCTTCCAGAGGGGATCCTTCTCTGTCCCATGCTCGATGCCCGTCGTATGGAGGTATATGCCGCCATCTACGACCGCTCCCTTAAGTCAGTTCGTCCCATTCAGGCTGACGTGGTGACAGCTGACACCTACCGTAAGTGGCTCGACAATGGCCCCGTGTATTTCTTCGGCAACGGTGCCGCAAAGTGTATGGAGGTTATCAATCACCCCAATGCTCATCTGATAGAGAACATTGAACCATTGGCCAAATGGATGCAGCCGTTAGCTGAACGTCGGTTCCTCAACAATCAGTTTGAGGATGTTGCCTATTTCGAGCCGTTCTACCTGAAGGATTTTGTGGCAAAAGAACCAAAGAAACTATTATGAATATCAAAGGATTAGACTACAACACGCAGCGTGAAAAACTGATTATGTCGGAATACGGCCGTGAGATGCAGAAAATGGTTGAACATGCCTCGTCGCTTCCCACGAAAGAGGAGCGTCAGCTGGCTGCAGAGACCATTATCCACCTGATGGAGAGCAAGAACCCGCAAGTTCGCGAGAGCGCCGACTACGAGCAGACGCTGTGGGATCATCTCTACCTGATGAGCCACCGCGAACTGGACATCGACTGGCCGTTCGACGTGAGCGAGGCAGAAAAGATTCACAGCAAGCCACAGCCCATGAAGTTACAGAAGCGTGAAGAGCATCACTATCAACGTCACTATGGACAATTGATTTTTGAACTCTTTGAGCAACTAAAACAAATGCCCGAGGGTGAGGAACGTGACGAACTTGTACGTCTGACAGCCAATCAGATGAAGCGCGATCTTGCCACTTGGGGTCATGGTTCCATTGACGACGAGAAGGTAGCTGACGATTTGGCTCGTTACACGGATGGTATCATCCAAATAGATCTCAACACGTTCCGGTTCGAAAAAGAACAGGCTGCAAAGGCAAAGGGAAAGAAGGCAAGAAAGTAAATTGTAAATCAGTAAATTGTAAATTACCAAGGTGTCAGCATTCATCATCGAGGGCGGTCATCCGCTAAAAGGAACCATCACTCCGCAGGGTGCCAAGAACGAGGCCCTGCAGGTTATCTGTGCTACGCTCCTGACGAGCGAGCCTGTCACCATCGAGAATATCCCTGACATCCGCGATGTCAACAATCTTATTCAGTTGTTGAAGGATATTGGGGTAAAAGTAGAGTGCATGGGCAAGGGATTAACTTTCCAAGCCTCAGACCTCGACCTGGCCTACTTGGAGAGCGACGAGTTTGTCCAGAAGTGTGCTGCCCTGCGTGGCAGTGTACTGATGATTGGCCCGTTGCTGGCCCGCATGGGGAAGGCCATCATCACCAAGCCTGGTGGTGACAAGATTGGTCGTCGGCGCCTGGACACTCACTTTTTAGGATTCAAGCACCTCGGTGCCAAGTTCCGTCACCTGCCTGACCGCAACGTCTATGAAATAGGAGCCAAGAAACTAAAGGGAACGTTCATGCTTCTCGACGAGGCTTCTGTGACAGGTACGGCCAACATCATCATGGCAGCCGTCTTTGCTGAGGGTACCACCACCATCTATAATGCCGCCTGTGAGCCGTATGTGCAACAGCTCTGTCGGATGCTCAACACCATGGGAGCTCACATTGAGGGCATCGGCAGCAACCTGCTGACGATTCAAGGTGTCCATCAGTTACATGGCACCAGTCACCGTATCCTGCCCGATATGATTGAGGTGGGTTCGTTCATCGGTATGGCAGCTATGGTAGGCGACGGCATCCGTATTAAAGAAGTAGCACTCGAGCACCTTGGCATCATCCCCGATGCTTTCCGCCGTCTGGGCGTCAAGATAGAAGTGGAGGGTGACGACCTCATTATCCCCCGACAGAAACACTACGTGGTCGATTCCTTTATCGACGGCACCATCATGACATTGGCCGATGCACCGTGGCCTGGTCTGACGCCCGACTTGCTGTCAGTACTCATTGTGGTGGCCACACAGGCACGCGGCTCTGTACTCATTCATCAGAAAATGTTTGAGAGCCGTCTGTTTTTCGTCGATAAACTCATTGACATGGGAGCCCAGATCATTCTCTGTGACCCCCATCGTGCCGTCGTCGTAGGCCATGACCGCAAGTTGACACTCCGTGCACAACGCATGTCGAGTCCTGACATCAGAGCTGGTATTGCTCTGCTCATCGCTGCCATGAGTGCCAAAGGAACCAGCCGCATTGACAATATTGAACAGATAGACCGTGGCTACGAGCATATTGAGCAACGTCTCAATGCGCTTGGTGCACATATTGAGCGCGAATGATACGTCAGGAAGACTGCTACAAGATAGGCCGAATAGGTAAGGCGCATGGCGTGAAGGGCGAGGTGACATTCCAGTTTACGGACGACGTTTTCGACCGTACCGACTCTGAATACCTCATCCTGGAAGTCGATGGGTTATTGGTTCCTTTCTTCATGGAGGAATATCGCTTCCGCAGCGATTCTTTAGCACTAGTTAAGTTCTGCGACATTGACACCCAGCAACGTGCTTCCGAACTGACCAACAGCGATGTCTGGTTTCCCCGATCACTGACGCCTGACGATGAGGAACAACTCTCATTAGCCAGTCTTGTGGGCTTCGACATCGTCGAAGCAAAGACTAATCGAAAAGTTGGCCGTATTGCCGCTATTGACGACAGTACCGTCAATCTGCTCTTCGAACTGGAAGACGGCCCACTTATCCCCGCCAACAACGACCTCATTGAAGATATAGATATCGACAAGCGGCAGATTATCATGAACCTGCCCCAAGGATTATTAGAAATATGAAGAAGAAACAGATATGTATTCTCGGCTCTACCGGTTCCATCGGCACTCAGGCACTACAGGTCATAGAGGAACACTCCGACCTGTACGAGGTATATGCTCTGACGGCCAATAACCATGTAGAACTGTTAGCCGAGCAGGCACGTAAGTTCCGTCCTGCTGCTGTGGTCATTGCCAACGAGCAGCATTACGAGCGACTGAAAGCCCTACTTGATGACATGCCTGACATAAAGGTATATACCGGTCAACAAGCACTCGACGAAATCGTAGAGGCCAGTCCCATCGACATGGTGCTCACCGCCATGGTAGGCTTTGCCGGACTCAGCCCCACCATCCATGCCATCCGTGCTCGCAAGGCCATCGCATTAGCCAATAAGGAGACACTCGTCGTGGCAGGTGAACTGATTTGCAAGTTAGCCCAAGAGTACCATGTGCCCATCCTGCCTGTCGATAGCGAACACTCTGCCATTTTCCAGAGTCTGGTAGGTGAGGATCATAATCCGATTGAGAAAATTCTGCTCACAGCTTCAGGTGGTCCGTTCCGCCAGATGACCATGGAACAGTTACAGACCGTAACTAAGGNNGATGACCATGGAACAGTTACAGACCGTAACTAAGGCCGATGCCCTGCGTCATCCGACGTGGGACATGGGTGCGAAGATTACCATCGACTCAGCCACCATGATGAATAAAGGTTTCGAAGTCATCGAGGCCAAATGGCTCTTTGGCGTGGGTGCAGCACAGATTCAAGTGCTCGTTCACCCACAGAGCATCGTCCATTCTGCCGTACAGTTCCAGGACGGAGCGGTGAAGGCCCAGCTCGGCGTACCCGACATGCGTTTGCCCATCCAGTATGCCTTCTCGTTCCCCCAGCGACTGCCGCTCAGCGGCGACCGTCTGGACCTCTTTGCAGCCCAGAAGTTGGAGTTCTTCGAGCCCGACCTCAAGAAATTCCGTTGTCTAGCACTGGCCTTCGAAGCCATTGCCCGTGGTGGAAACATGCCCTGCATCGTCAACGCTGCCAACGAGATTGTCAACCGTGCCTTCCTCGAGGACCGCTGCCGATTCCTGCAGATGGGTGAAGTCATTGAGCAGACCATGAACAAGGTCTCGTTCGACAAGAACCCGACCTACGAAACCTACGTCGAGACCGACCGCGAGGCACGTCGCATAGCTGCAGAACTAATAAATCCGTAAATCGAAAATCCGTAAATCGTAAATTATAATAAGGTGGAAGTATTTATCATTAGAGTATTACAGTTTATTTTGGCCATCAGCCTGCTTGTATTATTACACGAAGGCGGTCACTTTTTTTTCGCCAAACTTTTTGGCGTCCGCGTAGAAAAGTTCTACCTGTTCTTCGACCCCAGCATCTGGAAGTGGAAAGGTAGTCTGTTCAAGTTTAAGCCCAAAAACAGCGATACCCAGTACGGCATTGGCTGGTTACCTCTCGGCGGTTACTGTAAGATAGCCGGTATGATCGACGAGAGCTTCGACAAAGAACAGATGAAACAACCCGTACAGCCGTGGGAATTCCGTTCGAAGCCCGCTTGGCAGCGCCTGCTCATCATGATTGGTGGTGTGCTGGTCAATTTCCTGTTAGCCTTGTTTATCTATTCTATGGTGCTTTTCTGGTGGGGCGACAGCTACATCCCCACCCGTAATATGACCAACGGCTTTAAGTTCAACACTGAGGCCAAGGCATTGGGATTCCAAGATGGTGATATTCTGATCAGTGCTGACGGCAAGGAGTTCAAGCAGTACGATGCCGACCTGTTCCGTGAGCTCTCAGAGGCCCATCAGGTTACCGTCCTACGCAATGGCAAGCAGCACATCATCCAACTGCCAGGCGACCTTAACCTGTTGAATATGATCAAAGATTCACCCCGTTTCGCAGAAGTGCTGGTACCCATGAACATCGACAGCATCATTCCTGGCTCTCCTGCAGAGAAGGCTGGACTGATGGCGGGTGACAAAATACTTTGTGTCAATGACTCGTCAGTGGCCGATTTCAACGACTTCCTCTTCCAGTTAGCTGTGCTGAAAGACAGAAGAATGGCCGCAGAGACCAACGAAGCAAAAGAACAGTTGCGTAATGTCCGCCTCGTCGTACAGCATGCCGCAAGCATCGATACCACTATGGCAACTCTCAATGCTGATGCTGACGGCAACCTGACGTTGGGTGTAACCTACGCCAAAGCCCTGTCAGCCTATAAGCCGATAACCATTGAATATGGATTCTTTGAGAGTTTCCCGGCCGGCATCAAGTACGGTTTTCATGTGCTGGCTGGCTACGTGGGCGATCTGAAGTACATCTTCTCGTCGGAAGGTGCTAAGTCACTCGGTGGCTTCGGAGCCATTGGCAGCCTCTTCCCCGCCACATGGGACNNACATGGGACTGGCACCGTTTTTGGGAGATGACCGCTTTCTTGAGCATTATCCTTGCCTTCATGAATATCCTGCCCATTCCCGCCCTCGATGGTGGTCATGTGCTGTTCCTCATCTATGAGATGGTAACACGCCGCAAGCCTTCCGAGGACTTCCTCGTCAAGGCAGAGTATGTTGGCTTTGGTCTGCTCATCCTACTCATGGTCATTGCCAATCTCAACGACATCCTACGCTGGCTGGGATATATGTAAAGTCGTCGAAAAAAACACAGCAAGTCGTCGAAATTCTCTTTGAGGGTGTAGTTATTTACTATACCTTTGCGTCAGATTTAAAAACAAAACGCAAGAGAATATGAAGACATTAAAGAATTTGCTGGCAGTTTTGACCATCATGATGGCCCTGCCAATGACCGCGCAGACAACCATCGTAAAAGGTATGTTGCTTGACTCACTCCGTAACGAAGGTGTGTCCAATGCTACCATCCGTGTTTATCAGGCAGGCAAGATGACGAAGCCTGTCGCCATGTCACTGACCGACCTTGACGGAAACTTCCAGCAGGAGGTAAAGGGCTCGGGAAAGTTTGTCATGGTGTTCAACAGCGTAGGCTTGCGCAATGTCGAGCGCACCTTCACTGCTACGGGAAGTACCATCGACCTGGGAACCGTGATGACCAGCGAGAGCAGTGAGTCCATTGGTTCCATTGAGGTGGTGGCCCAGAAGCCACTGGTAAAGATGGAGACGGACAAGATGACATATAACGTGGAAGAAGACGAAGACTCAAAGACCAACACCGTGCTCGAAATGCTGCGTAAGGTGCCCATGGTCACCGTCGATGGACAGGATAACATCACCGTCAATGGCCAGTCGAATTTTAAGGTTTATGTGGATGGCAAGCCCAACGCCATGTTTTCCACCAACCCAAGCATGATCTTCAAAAACATGCCCGCCACAGCTGTCAAGAACATCGAGGTCATAACAAACCCTGGTGCCGCCTACGATGCAGAGGGTACGGCTGGTGTGCTGAACATCGTCATGAACAAGACCCCACAGGCACAGGCCAGCCTCAACGGTTACAATGCCACCATACGCGGTCAGATAGGTACGCGCGGCTACGGCGGCGGTGCCTTCGCCAGCGGTCAGCAGGGCAAGCTGTCGTTCAGCGCCAATGCCATGTACAGCTACAACCATCCTGGCACCAGCGACGTCACCATGGAACGTGAACAATTAGGCGTTGCCGGTTCGACAATGACCATGACCAGCAGTGCCGAGACAAAGATGCCATTCCTGATGGGTTCACTGAACCTGGGCTACGACATCGACCCCATGAGTTCCATGAATCTCATGCTCTCCGTCACTGACCTGAACATGAAGAACCCCTCAACCTCAACCACAACAATGGGAGCCTTCAGCTACATACAGGATGGTACCACCAAAACCAGCCGTACATCGTTCACAGGAAGCATTGACTACCAGCGATTCTTCAACCAGGAGCGCACCAGTTCCATGGCCATCACCTATCAGCTGAGCACCGCCCCCACCTACTCTGAGCAATGGAGCAACTTCCTGATACCCAACGCCACACTCCCGACAGCCAGCAATGCCCTTGACCTGACCGACCGCTACTCAGACAACCGCGAGCATACCATCGAGCACGTGCTGCAGACCGACTTCACCACTCCGCTGTCGTCGCTCCACAAGCTCAACTACGGTGCCAAGCTGACAGCGCGCCTCTCCGACTCAGACGCCAAGTACTACCTGGCCGATGTCTATAACGAGGGCATGAGCATGGACTACAGCCACAACAACACCATCGGTGCTGCCTATGCCGAGTACGACGGCCACTACGGAGACTTCGGCCTGAAGGCAGGTCTGCGCTACGAGCACACCTGGCAGAATGTGGAGTACCGTCTGGGCAACACCACCGACTTCGACACCAACTACGGCAACCTCGTCCCCTCGGCCAGTCTGTCCTATATGCTTGCTCCCACCAGCAACATCGGCCTGACCTACAACATGCGTATCTCACGTCCTGGTATCTCCTACCTCAACCCCTACGTTGACCGTACGAACCCCACGGCACTCTCCTATGGTAACCCCGACCTGGACGTAGAGAAGTCGCACAACATCGGACTCGTCTATAACATGTACACTCCGAAACTCATGGTGAATGCCAAGCTGACCTACTCCTTCTGCGACAACGGCATCGAACAGTTCAGCTTCTACAAGGACAACCTCCTCAATACGACATACGGCAATACCGCTAAGCGCAACGTCACCACCCTCAGCCTCTACGGCTCGTGGATGCCCTTCAAGACCACACGCCTCTTCATGAACGGAAGCCTCAACTACAGCGACCTGCGCAGCGACCAGTTGGGACTGAGCAACAACGGCTGGCAGGGCAACCTGATGGCAGGACTGCAGCAGACGCTGCCCGCCGACTTCAAGATGAGCCTCTTCGCCATCACCTCCACCAAAAGCTACACGCTGCAGGGCTGGTCTTCGGGCTTCAACATGCTGACAGGTTCCATCACCAAGTCGTTCCTCAACGACAAGCTGAATGTAGGTGTACAAGGCATCCTTGGTCTTTCGAAGGGCGGTAGCCTGAATATCGAGAGCTACAGTCGCGGTGCCGACTTCACCAACCACATGTCCATCAAGGTGCCCATCAGCAGTGTTTCACTCACCGTCAGCTACACCTTCGGCAACTCCAAGAAGCAGCAGAAGATGTTCCAGAGCCGCGTACAGAGCGACTACATGGAGCACCAGAGCAACGAGGAGCGCATCAACAGCGCCGGCAGCGAAGGTGGTAGCGTAGGCGGTAGCGTGGGAATGTAAAAGGTTAAAAAGTGAAAAAGTGATTTTAGCAGCAGCAAATTCTTCACTCTTCACTCTACACTCTTCACTAAAATTTCGTATCTTTGCAGCATGAAACGTTTTTCACGCAAAGACATCCTTCTGTTCCTGATGCAGGTAGCAGCATGGGCCATCGTCCTGCTGCTGCCTACATTGGCTGTTTTCGTGCTCACCCAGAAATGGGAGAACGCCATTGCCACGCTCACCATGTTAGCCTATATGCTGCGTGGCCCCATCATCGTCTATTTCGTCAATTTCTACCTGCTGGAGCCGTATCTGTGGCACCGGAAGCGTCGCAGCCTGTTTGTGGTCAGCAATATCCTGCTGGTTTGTCTGGCCAACTACTGGATGTTCATGATTGACTTCTCCAAGTTCCCGATGGAGGGCGAGATGGCCTACATCGGTTTCTTCATGGGTTACTTCATCTACCTGCTGTTCCATTTTGCCATCATCGCACTGGCCGTCGGACTGCACCACAACATGCGTTCACGCCTCTTGAAGGCCCAGCTCAAGGAGGAACACCAGAAGCGCACCGAGGCAGAGCTGGCCTGGCTGAAGAACCAGATAAACCCCCACTTCCTCTTCAACACGCTGAACAACATCTCCTCGCTGGTACAGATAGATGCCGACAAGGCACAGGATGCCATCGCCCAGCTGAGCGACCTGCTGCGCTATGCCATGTACGAGACCGACAAGTCCCTTGTGCCCCTCAAGGAGGAAGTCAGTTTCATGCAGAACTACATCGACCTGATGCGCCTGCGCCACAACGAGCGGCTCACCGTCACCACCGAATGGCCCGACCTTTCACCACTCACCACGCCCCACTCACCACTCACCATCCCCCCGCTGCTCTTCATCTCGCTCATCGAGAATGCCTTCAAGCACGGTGTCAGCAGCAGCCGCGACTCCTTTATCCGCATCCGTCTGAGCACAGCGCCCGACAGCATCACCTTCTGCTGCGAGAACACCAACTACCCCAAGGACGACCAGAACCGCAGCGGCTCAGGCATCGGCATTGAGAACACCCGCCGGCGTCTGGAACTGATGTATCCCGGCCGTTACACCTGGAACTATGGCGTGAACGACGACGGCAGCGAGTACAGCTCCTGCATAACGATTGGCCCCTTAAGTTAGGGGGTTGGGGGTCTGAACAGACACTTTAAATATAGTGATAATAAACAATAGTAAAGAATGCTAATCGGGCGGTCATTCAGACCCCCTACCCCCTAACTTAGGGGGCTAAGAATCGTAAATTAATATGACCTGTATCATTGTCGATGACGAGCCGCTGGCCGTCAAGCTCCTGGAATCGTTCGTGGCTCGCACTCCGCAGTTAGAACTAAAAGGTTCCTACACCGACAGCGTGGAGGCTGTGGCCGCCCTGCGCCAACAGCCCGTTGACCTCGTGTTCCTCGACATCCAGATGCCCGACATGGACGGTATGGAACTGGCACGTACCATCTCCCACTCCCCACAGCCCGCTCACCGCTCACCGCTCATCATCTTCACCACCGCCTTCAAGGAGTACGCCTTCGACAGCTACGAGGTCAGTGCCGTTGACTTTCTGCTCAAGCCCATCCGCTACAACAAGTTCCTCACGGCAGTTGAGAAGGCCGAGCAGCGGCTGACAACAGTCTCCTCTACGCCCGAGGAGGAAGCCACCACCCTGCCACAGGGCCATGAGG
>LXOW01259327.1_pt2 | contig 14146 bp, 15 predicted proteins | sample 1368591 | NCBI WGS metagenome assembly LXOW01 (sample SAMN04884650, study PRJNA319009) | bovine gut metagenome | isolation source: Cow rumen | host: Bos taurus | place: Italy: Legnaro (PD) | collected 2014-07-09
CTGAGTTTCACCTGCGTGATCTTCCTCGGTTGGTCTATGGGTGTCGGATTTGGTCTTGGTCTGAATGCTTTCAGTATCATCATGCTGCTCTTCATGAATGCGCTTGAGGTGCTGGTTGCCTTTGTTCAGGCATACGTCTTCACCATGCTGAGTGCGGTGTTCATCGGGCTTGCCCATAAAGAGCATCACGCTGAGTAAGATGTGAAAAACAAAAATTTAAAAGTGAAAAGTTAAAACAAACATTTATTAATAATTAAAAATTTAAAGATTATGATTTCAGCTTTATTTTTAGCCGCAGAGGGTCTGGCTCAGCTGGGCTGCGGTATCGGTGCAGGTATTGCAACAATTGGTGCAGGTTTGGGTATTGGTAAGATTGGTGGCAGCGCTATGGACGCTATCGCTCGTCAGCCCGAGGCTACTGGTAAGATTCAGACAAACATGATTCTGACCTCTGCATTCGTTGAGGGTTGTGCACTCTTCGCAATTGCAGCTTGTGCATTCCTTATTTAAGACAATCCGTTCCTCAGTTATAGGTAACTTAAAGATTACAGCGAATGGATTTCAGTAAACTGCCAGCAATCCTCACTCCTGATCTGGGACTCTTGTTCTGGATGCTTCTGGCGTTTGCCGTTGTCTTCTTCGTGCTTGCGAAATACGGATTCCCAGCTATCACCAATATGGTGGATGAAAGGAAGAAGTATATCGACGAGAGTCTGAAGAAAGCCCATGAGGCCTCTGAGCGACTCGAGAACATCAAGCAGGAAGGCGAGGCAATCCTTCAGGAGGCTCGTGACCGTCAGGCGCAGATTCTCAAGGAAGCTGCTGAGACGCGCGATGCCATCGTGGAGCAGGCCCAGCAGAAGGCTCGTGAGGAAGGTGCCCGTCTCCTTGGCGACGCTAAGGTTGCTATCGAACAGGAGAAGAGGGCAGCTATCGCCGACATCCGTCAGCAAGTCGCTGCCCTCAGTGTGGAGATTGCCGAGAAGGTGCTCCGTCAGAATCTGAAGGACGACAAGGCTCAGATGGATCTGATTGAACGTATGCTGGATGAGGTTTCAACTGACAAATAAGTAATGAACGTATGGATATAGGAGTCATATCGGTAAGATACGCCCGTGCCCTCTTGAAGAGTGCGACGGACGCCAGAATCGAGGATGCTGTTTACGCGGAGATGCAGCAGCTCGCCAAGAGCTACATCGAAGTGCCTCAGCTGCGGTTTACGATAGACAATCCGATGCTCTCTAAGGACAAGAAGGAGGCGCTGCTGCTGACAGCCGTCGGCACGAAACCCTCCGCACTGACCAAGGCCTTCATCCAGCTCGTGCTGAAGGAAGACCGTGAGGGCGTGATGCAATTCATTGCCAATTCGTACGTCACGCTTTACCGCCAACAGAAGAATGTCATCCGGGGACGTCTCATCACCGCGGCGCAGGTATCACCTGCTACTGAGCAGAAGATGCGTCAGATGGTGGAGAGTAAGACTAATGGAACGGTGGAGTTTGAGACTGAGGTGAACCCCGATATCATCGGTGGATTCATTCTGGAGTACGACACCTATCGCATGGATGCCAGTGTCAAGGCCAAGCTCAACTCCATTCTAACAACCTTGAAAAAGTAAAAAGGTAAATAAGTAAAAAAGTAAAAAATGTCAGATAAAATTAAACCAAGCGAAGTATCCCAAGTCCTGCTTGACCAGCTCAAAGGTATCTCCAACGCTGAGAAGTTCGACGAGGTAGGCACCGTGCTCACCGTGAGCGATGGTGTGGCTCGTATCTACGGACTGCGCAACGCTGAAGCTAATGAGCTGCTGGAGTTTGAGAACGGGACGATGGCCATCGTGATGAACCTTGAGGAAGACAACGTCGGTTGTGTGCTCTTGGGCAACACCTCGGGCATCAAGGAGGGCATGGTCGTGAAGCGTACGAAGCGTATCGCCTCTATCCGCGTCAACGACAATATGCTCGGCCGTGTTATCAATCCGCTGGGGCAGGCTATCGACGGTAAGGGAGATATTGATCTGAGCGACGCTTTCGAGATGCCGCTCGACCGTAAGGCTCCTGGTGTGATCTACCGCCAACCGGTGAAGGAACCGCTGCAGACTGGTCTGAAAGCCATCGACTCGATGATTCCTATCGGTCGTGGTCAGCGTGAGCTGATTATCGGAGACCGTCAGACTGGTAAGACCGCCATCGCCGTGGATACCATCATCAACCAGAAGAGTTTCTATGAGGCAGGCAAGCCTGTCTATTGTATCTATGTCGCCATCGGCCAGAAGGCTTCTACCGTTGCTGCACTCGTTTCTACGTTGCAGGAGCATGGTGCCATGCCTTACACCATCATCGTGGCTGCTACGGCTGCTGATCCTGCTGCCATGCAGTATTATGCACCGTTTGCTGGTGCTGCCATCGGTGAGTATTTCCGCGATCGCGGTCTGCCCGCTCTCGTCGTTTACGACGACCTGTCGAAGCAGGCTGTTGCCTATCGTGAGGTGTCACTGATCCTTCGTCGTCCTTCTGGACGTGAGGCTTATCCTGGTGATGTGTTCTACCTCCATTCTCGTCTGCTTGAGCGTGCTGCCAAGATGAACGAGCAGCAGGAGGTGGCTGAGCAGATGAACGACCTGCCTGAGTGCATGAAGGGTCATGTGAAGGGTGGTGGTTCGCTGACCGCTCTGCCTATCATCGAGACTCAGGCTGGTGACGTATCGGCTTACATCCCGACGAACGTGATCTCCATCACCGACGGTCAGATCTTCCTTGAGAGCGACCTCTTCAACCAGGGCTTCCGTCCTGCCATCAACGTCGGTATCTCCGTATCCCGTGTGGGTGGTTCGGCACAGATCAAGTCCATGAAGAAGGTGGCTGGTACGCTGAAGATCGACCAGGCACAGTATCGTGAGCTCGAGGCCTTCTCGAAGTTCTCCAGTGATATGGATGCTGTGACAGCAATGACGTTGGATCGTGGTCGTAAGAACAATCAGTTGCTGATTCAGCCTCAGTACAGCCCGATGCCCGTAGGTGAGCAGATTGCCATCCTCTATTGTGGTGTGCACGGACTGATGCGCGAGGTGCCCATCGATAAGGTGCGTGAGTGCCAGACACAGTTCCTCGACAAGCTGCGCTCTTCTAATCCCGAGGTCATCGAGACGCTTGCCAGCGGAAAGATCGACGACGAGACGACGGGGAAGATCGAGCACGTGATGGCCGATATCGCAGGAACCTATAAAGCCTGATAGCCTATGCCCAGCCTGAAAGAAATTAAAGGCCGCATAGCCTCAGTCAACTCCACGCGCAAGATCACGTCGGCTATGAAGATGGTGGCCTCCAGCAAACTGCATCACGCACAGGTAGCTATTCAGAACATGCTGCCTTACGAGACGATGCTGGAGCACATCCTCAAGTCGTTCCTTGCGGCCGAGGCAGAGGCACACACTGTCTTTGACAAGCCGCGCCCTGTAAAGCGGGCGGCCCTCGTCGTGTTCACGTCTAACTCATCGCTCTGCGGTGGCTTCAATGCCAACACCATCAAGATGATGTTGAATGCCGTTGGCAAATACGCAGAAGAGATTGGACGCGACAATGTTGAGATCTACCCCATAGGCCGTAAGGTCTATGAGAAGGCAAAGAAACTCGGACTCAACGTCCAGGGCGACTACTCAGCATTGGCCGATAAGCCTAATGTCAACCAGTGCATCGAGATCGCTATGGAGTTAGGAGGAAAGTTCTATAATGGTGACATCGATAAGGTAGAACTCATCTACCATCACTTCAAGAGCGCAGGCTCTCAGGTGCTCACCCGTAAGACCTTCCTGCCTATCGACCTAGAGTCAGAACTCAATGCCGATCACGAGCGCGACTTGACGAGTGTCATTGCCACAAAGGAGTCACAGGAGTATCTGAAGAAGCGTGGTGAGCGCCAGGCAGAGCAGAAAGAGAACAATGTGAAGCCGCTCAACGATAACTTCCTCGTCGAGCCTGACATGAACACTGTGCTCTCACAACTCCTTCCGAAGTACGCCCACCTGTTGTTCTATACGGCCCTGCTCGACAGTAACGCATCTGAGCATGCCGCCCGTATGGTGGCCATGCAGACAGCTACGGATAATGCCGATGAGCTGCTACGCCAGTTGAACCTGCAGTACAACAAGAGTCGTCAGCAGGCTATTACCAGCGAATTGCTTGATATCGTTGGCGGTTCCGTCAACAACTGATAATGATTTCAGTCAGAAGATTGAGAATCCCTGCTCAGCCGAGTGGGGATTTTCTAAATTCATTACGTTTTTCTACAAGTAAACCAATTTGTTATGAATAGAATAAAGAAACTATTGATGTTTGTCACTATCCTCACATTCGGGATGATACTAACTTCTTGTACGAATGAAGATAGTCCTGTAATCCCGGTTGATGATATCGAGACACAGTTGCATAATATGACGCTCAAAGAGAAAATTGGGCAGATGTTCTATGTGCGACTGGAGTCGATGGATACGACTATACATTGGAAGACCTATGCCGATCTGCAGGAGAATCCAATGCATGATCTGAATAAGACGATCAGAGGTGTGAATGCGAACTATCCAATCGGTGGCCTGATTCTCTATGCATGGAATATTAAGGACGAACCGCAGTTGGCAAAGCTCATTTCAGACGTTCGGGCGCTAAACGGTAAACCTTTGCTGTGCATCGATGAAGAGGGAGGACGTATTGCCCGCATCGCAAACAANNGGCACCTATCTCACGAAGTATGGGTTCGATATCGACTTCGCTCCTGTGGCTGACGTGAACACTAACCCAGATAATGTTATCATTGGCGACCGTGCGTTTTCTGATAAGCCAGAGGTTGCAGCCCCAATGGTTGTGAGCTATTTGCAGGGGCTGAAAGATGCTGGCGTCACAGGCTGTGTCAAGCACTTCCCTGGTCATGGTGATACTAAGACCGACACCCACTTCGGCTATGCCAGCACACAGAAGACTTGGGCAGAAATGCTCCAATGTGAGATGGTGACTTTTAAAGCAGGTATCGACTGGGGCTGCCAGCTCATCATGACTGCTCATATCGGCACACCTAATGTGACAGGTTCAGATGTTCCCGCAACGATGTCGTCAGTCATCTTGCAAGACAAACTGCGTGGTGAACTGGGCTACCAGAACATCATCATTACCGACGGTATGGAGATGGGAGCTATCACGACGCAGTACACGAGTGAGGAGGCTGCAGTAAACAGTATTAAGGCCGGTGTTGACATCGTACTCGGTCCGAAGAACTTTGTTCCGGCTTTCGAGGCTGTACTCAAGGCTGTAGAGAAGGGCACGATTACTGAGGAACGCATCAACCAGAGTGTTCGTCGCATCCTGAAGTTGAAGAAACAACATCAAGGGTAGTCTAAAATAAGGAATAAGAACAAAAAAAAGAGCATCCAGAATCATCGGATGCTCTTTTTGGTTATATGCAAGTATTATCTGATGACTTTCTTGCCGTCGATGATGTAGATGCCGGCAGGGAGCTCTTCAAGTGAGTTAGCCTGCATTCGCATGCCATTGAGGTTGTAGATACCATTTGAGGTGTCGATAGCCTTGTCTGTCTTTACTGTGTTGATACCTGTGGGTTCGCCACCAGCAAGTCCGCGTACGAAACCTGCATAGACATGCTTGCGGTAGAAGTCGAGATCCCAGATACCTACAGGCTCGCCACCACGCCATCCGCTGTTCTCTGGTGAATCAGTAGGACACCACTGGCAGATACCCCATTGCTGGGCAGCAGGTATCAGGCGGAAATATTCCTTGATGATCCATTCGTAGAAGTCGGCCATCTTCTTGTGCTGAGCCTCAGTCATGTTGCCTGTAGAGACTTTCTTACCGCTGGCATCCACATATCCCATATCCATTTCGCTGACGCGGCAGAGTTTTCCGCTTTTAGCAATGATCTCAAACATCTTGGTGATGGCATTCTTCTTACTGGTTTGAGTACTGCTATTTTCATAGTAAGAGATGTGCATCTGAGTGCCGATACCATCAATCTTGGTCACACCATCATTCTCCCACTTCTTGATCCAGTTGACGAGACTCTTCACCTTCTTATTGTCATCCCAATCAGACTCGAGGTTATAGTCGTTGATGAAGAGTACGATGTCCTTAGGACCATACTGGCGGGCCAGGCGACAAGCCTGACGCACGTAGTCGAGGTCACCCAAATGATCCTGCCAGAAGAAATTTTGGCCGCCGACATCCCATGTACCGCCCTTATAACCTTTAGAATGCTGTAACTCGTAGTTTCCTTCACCGTCATTACCATCACCGGCAATAGCCTCATTCACGAGGTCCCATGCCTTCACCTTGCCGTCGCAGGCTTCCATCATGCCCTTGATCCACTTGTCCATCGCTTCAACGAGGATATCGTGACGCTCCTCCTGAGTCAGAGGAATCGTCTTACCCTGATAACCCTCGAATTTAATGTTCTTGATATAGATGTCGCCCACGAAATCACCGCATTGCAGCAGCAGGAAGTTATTGTCCATCACGGGCTTGTAATCGACCTCCACATCTTTCCACTCGGTTGTAAAAGCAAAGTTAGGACATATCTCATCGCTATAGGCACTGTTAAAGTCGCCCAACTTGCTGTGCATTGTGCCATCCTTTGTTCCGCGAATGGTGATGGTCATCTTGTAGCTGTCGCCTGCCTTGAGCATAATATCAGTCATAGCCTGGAACTGCACATCCCAGAAGTTATCACACTTTTTGGTTGTATGAATTTTCATACCGTCGGTTCCATCAAAGGTGATAGTGAAACCATAAGTTGACTCATCTGATTTCCAGCCAACAGACTTATTCGTACGGAAATCCTTGCTGGCCACCTCTGTATATACTTGTTCAGAACTAGGGTCTGCTTTGTCAGCAATGAGCTTTCTCAGCCATCCATTTGCTTGCTGAGAGTGCCAAGCTAGCGTATGGCCGTAAACATTCAGACCAGCCTCGGTTGCTGCGTTCACATAGTTCTTCACGGTTTCAAAATTCATGTTACCATTACCATCCACGCAACTGGCCATCTTCATGGCATTGCCTGCAACTGTTTCTGTGAAGTTCTTGTTGGTCAGATTATAGACCGTAGATTTCTGAAGATAGTCAGCAACGGTAGTACCTATGCCCAACTTGAAATTAGGATACTTGGAATAGTCGATGTAATCCTTGAGCCCCTTGTACTCATCGAGGTATCGGTAATTGTCATCGTTTGGTTTACCCTGTTCGAATTTCTCTTGTGCTATTGCCGAGACCGCTAGACTGGCAGCAAGCACACACATTAAGATTTTTTTCATTTTAATAATTAAGTTGATAATTGGTATGTTAGAAAATTGTGTGATGACGGATTGTTTACTTCGTGGTGAGTTTCATGAAGACTGGATAGTGGTCGGAATAGCTGAGGTCTTTCTTGTAATAGGTGAGGCCCTTAAGCGCCTCGTCGTGGAAGATGTAGTCGATGCGGACCATCTTCTTGCCGCCGCGGAAGGTGTGCATGAAACCGCTGCCGCACTCCTTGAAACCATCGATCTTGTCGCCTAACATCGTGTTATAGACGTAGGAGTAGGGCACGTCGTTGAAGTCGCCACAGACGATGATGGGCACCTCTGACTCGCGCATGTCCATCGCCAGCATGTTGGCTTGTCCCGAACGAGCTATCATGCCGATAGTATAGTTGCCATAGATGGCGCGGATGACGGCATTTCCTTCTACTTCGATGCCGTTGTTTTCCATTTTGGTTGCGCGGCGGAGTGTACTGTTGATACCAGTAGTCTCGAGGTGGGCATTATAGACGCGGTAGGTGCCATCGTTGGTTTCAATCTCTGCCCACATCGCGCTGTTGTTGGTCATCTCGAAGTTGATGTTCTTTGTTTTCTTGATAGGAAAGCGGCTATAGATGATCATGTCACTCTGGCCGACAGCCATATAGGGGAAGTAGTCCTTGTACGAATCGGAGTTCTTCTTGTCGCCTGCATTGTTGTTGTACTCCTGAAAGCACACGATATCTACCTTTTGCTTCTTCATCTCAGAGAGAATGTCCTGAGCCATGAAGCCTGAGGTCTCGCGGCCGAACATTGCGACGTTGTAGCTTGCAATCTTGATGCCGGGCTGGGCGTCGGCAGTCTCATCGAGGCTGCCGAACTGATAGAGGGTGCCAATATAGGGGATGCAGCAGAGTAGGGTGATGAGGGGCATGAGCATCCAGTGGAAACGGCGCAGTACGAGCCAATAAATGAGGAAGATGACGTTGCCTGCGATGAGAAATGGCAAAGCATATACGAGCATCGCCCGAGCCGTATTACCTGCTGGTTGGACATCACCACCGTAGAGACCTGTGAATGTGAATATCATCAACATAAAAGTGATGATAAGCATCATGAAGGAGAAGTACTTCTGTACTGCAAGTTTTCCCATGTTGTTTCGTTTTCGTAAAATTAATGTAGATTACTCGTCAAGGTAACTGCGAACCATCTCAATGAGGTTCTCTACCTTGAAGGGTTTAGCCATGAACTCGTCACAGCCAGCCTGCTTGGCCTCTCGGATGTTTTCCTCGAAGGCGTATGCACTGAGTGCAATGACGGGTGTCTCGCCCGATACCTCCTTGATGATGCGAGTGGCGTCAAGACCATTCATCTCTGGCATACGGATATCCATTAGAATAAGGTCGGGGTGCTCTTCTTCGTTGATCGTCACAGCCTCTATACCATTGTGGGCGCGCAACAGACGATAGCGTTTCTGGAGAACAATCTTCACCAGTTCGTAGTTGCTGTCCTCATCCTCAGCCACGAGGATTTTCTTCTTCACCTGTTGGCCACTGCGCTCGCTGATGCGAATGGTGCGCATACTGCTGGTAGTCGTGGTCTTGCTCTTATCGACGCCCCCGATAGTACCTTTGAATGGCAGCACGAAGCGGAAAATGGTGCCCTTGCCAATCTCAGACTCTACGGAAATCTTACCGCCAAGCTTCTCGATGATAATCTTACAGAGGGGCAGTCCTAATCCATATCCGTTTTTCTTAGTCTCGGCATCGCGGGAGACATAAGTCTCGAAGATATGGTCGATGTCTTCCTTAGCGATACCTGAGCCAGTGTCCTCGACGAAGAACTCAATCTTTGTGCCTTCTTCGATTAACTTGTAGCCATAGGCTATTTTACCGACAGAGGTGTGCTTGAGAGCGTTACTGATGAGGTTTGAGAATACCTGAGTCAAGCGGTTGGCGTCAGTATTCATGACCACAGACAAGGTGGAGTTCTCGTATTGGAGCTTCACGGAATCGGGGCAGCGGAACTTGAATATGTTCTTCACGCTTGTGCAGAGTTCGTTAAGGTCTGTGGGACCTGTCTTCATGACAATCTCTCCAGACTCAACTCTCGACAGATCGAGAATTTCGTTGACGAGACTTTGCAGGCGGTTGTTGTTGCTTTCGATAATTTCGTAGAATTTCATGCGGTCTTCCTGAGAGTCAGTCTCAACAATGACGCGTGAAAAACCTTCGATGGCATTAAGAGGAGTACGAATCTCATGACTCATGTTTGCGAGGAAAAGAGACTTCATCTTGCTGGCATTCTCTGCCTTTTGAGCCTTCTCCTCGTATTCCTTCAGCTTATTGTTTGCAATCGCCAATTGCTCATTGGCGAGTAACAGTTTCCTGTTGACATCAGCAAACTTCTGAAGTAAAATCTCTCTTTCGTCCTTCTCCATCTCTTTTAATAAGTACAAAGATGGCGCAAAGTTACGAAAATATTTTCATACAAAAAAGAATTTATGGAAAAATTTTTAACTTCGCTTCGCTTTTTCCCAAGCGCCGCTCGTATGATGGCTCTGAAGATAGGCCATTCCGCGGAATACATTGAGATTCATAAAGATAAAGTAATAAGCAGTATAGAGTAATTTATTCTTGTGTCCCTTCAGACTCATAAGCCATCCTGTGAAGGCCATCAGATAGAAGAGCGCTTGGAGTGCGAGGAAGACAAAATAGAATGTGCCGGCACCAATAGCGACGAGGGCGATGTTGGCCAAAAGAAGTATTATCATCGCTATGGGGGTAAGGCTCCAGCGCAGCACGCGGTGGCTAATGAACTGAAAGGCTACCAAAGGCTGATGGAAGGGGTTAAGCATACCGCGGAGCCACCAGATACTCTGCAGACCGCCTGCAGCGATGCGGCGCTTGCGTTTCGATTCCTCGTGGATATTGGCGGAGCCATATTCCTGGGCATAAGCGTCAGGGGTGTAGGCGATACGTTTACCGTCATTGACAATAAGCATCGACATCATGAAGTCGTCAAGGAGGGCTTCATCTGGTACCTCATGACATAAGGTCGGATCGATGGCATAGAGTTCGCCAGCGGCACCCATAGCGGAGTAGAGTTCACTATCCCATCGTTTGAGGGTGCTCTCATAGCGCCAGTAGAGGCCTTCGCCTTCTGCAGCCATTTCTCCCTCTCGCCTGGCGGCAACACGCTTTTCGCCTGATACGCAGCCTATAGTCGGATCCATGAATAGGCGGGCTATCTCGCGCAGGGCACCTTTGTTGATCATTGTATTGGCATCGGTAAAGGCGACGTAGCGTGTCTTTAGCTCCTGCAGTCCGTGCTTCAGGGCGGCTGTCTTGCCTTTGCGTTCAGGACTGAACACGATGTCCACCTCGGGATAAGCAGCGAGGCGCTCATTGGTGCTGTCGTTACTGCCGTCAGTGACCCACATGATGCGGAACTTGTCTTTCGGATAGTCGAGAGCAAGTGTATTAGCCATCTTCTCAGCGACTACGTCTTCCTCGTTGTAGGCACAGATCATGAGAGTCATAGTGGGTAGGTCGTCGTCGCTGGGCACAACGGTTTCACGGGATTTACCCGTGAAGAGCCGTTTTAGTTGGATAATGATATACAGTAGTATGCCATAACCGATATAGGTATAGAATACTATCAGCAGACATGCCCAGAATAGGATTTTCAGTGTGAGCATAGCTTTCGACTTTTGTCAGGGAAATTATGTATTCTCTATCTCCTCCTGCATATCGATGAAATTCTTGTCGTCGTCATAGAATTCATATTGCAGGAAGGCTAGTTTCTGAGAGGGTACTATACGTACGCCAAAACCGTATTTCATCTGCCATTGTCGCTTCAGGCTGAGAAAGCCCTTGGTGATGTAAGCTTCGACATAGGGGTGTACGTGTAGGTAGAATTTCTTGTAGCCAATCTTGTTGACCAAGGTGTCAATTTTATTCTCCAATGTGTCAGTAAAAAGGAAACTCGACTTGATAGTTCCCTTTCCGTGACAGGTAGGGCAGGTCTCCTCGACGTTGACGCTCATGGCTGGTCGCACGCGCTGGCGGGTAATCTGCATGAGTCCGAACTTCGAGAGCGGCAGGATGTTATGCTTGGCGCGGTCTTTCTGCATGTTCTTACACATACGCTCGTAAAGCATCTGACGATCCTCTGGCAGTTTCATATCGATGAAATCGACGATGATGATACCGCCCATGTCGCGCAGTCGCAACTGGCGTGCCAGCTCGTCGGCAGCGCCGAGATTGGTCTCCAGAGCGTTGGCTTCCTGTCCGTTTTCCTTCTTGATGCGTGTACCGCTGTTCACATCGACCACATGCATGGCCTCCGTTGTCTCGATGATGAGGTAAGCGCCGTGCTTATAATTGACCGTTTTCCCGAAGCCTGACTTCAGCTGCTTGGTGACGTCGTAGTTGTCGAAGATGGGTACTGTGCCATTATACAACTTGACGATCTCCTTTTTCTCTGGGGCGATGATTCCCAGGTAGTCCTTAATTTCGTTGAAGATACCATTGTTGTTGATATAGATACCGTCGTATGAAGGATTGAAAAGGTCGCGTAGCAGTGCGACGGCCCTGCTTTCCTCCTCAAAGCATAGTTCTGGGCGCTTGGTCGTCTGCTGGACGGTGGTGACGGTGTCTTCCCAACGCTTGAGCAATATCTTCAGTTCTGCATCGAGCTCAGCTGCTCGCTTGCCTTCGGCTACTGTACGCACGATGACGCCGAAGTTCTTGGGCTTGATGCTCTGAATGAGCTGTTTGAGGCGGGTACGCTCTTCGCCACGTTTGATCTTTGTGGATACGGACACACTGTTCTCAAAGGGAATGAGCACGAGGTAACGGCCTGCGAAGCTGAGTTCGCACGTCAGGCGCGGCCCCTTGGTGTTGATGGGCTCCTTGACGATCTGCACGAGCAGTTCCTGTCCGACTTTTAGTGTGTTGGCGATGCTTCCGTCCTTCTTCAGCTCAGGCTGGATAGTAGCCTTCTGGATGGGGTAGAGTTTCTTACGGTCGCTTACTACCTGTTTCAGGTATTTCTCATAAGAATAAAACTGACTTCCCAGGTCAAGATAGTGCAGGAAGGCGACGCGCTCAGCCCCTACATCGAGGAAGCAGGCGTTCAGCCCAGGCATCAGCTTTTTCACCTTTGCCACATAGATGTTACCTACAGAGAACGACTGCGAGCGCTCCTCCTGCTGGTATTCTACCAGCTGCTTGTCTTCAAGGAGGGCAATCGAGATCTCTTTCGGCTGCACATCAATGATTACTTCACTTGTCATTTCTTGCTTCTAGCTTTCTTGCGGGTTGTCATTAAAACTCAAAAGGGTGTGCCGCTATCCGCCAGGGGATTAGCATACACACTCCTTTCATTTCTCTCTTGCAGTCACAGCAAGTGATTACTTGCTCTTGTGACGATTCTTGCGCAGTCTCTTCTTACGCTTGTGAGTAGCCATCTTGTGGCCCTTCTTTTTCTTTCCGTTTGGCATAATAGTGAATTATTTAAAATGTTAATTACTTCATTTTCTCGATAAAGCTCTTCGATGGCTTGAAAGCTGGGAAATCGTGCGCATCGATAACGATGGTCGTGTTCTTGGATATGTTTCGGGCGGTCTTCTTAGCACGACGCTTTACAACGAAAGTACCGAAGCCGCGAAGATACACGTTCTCCCTGTTGTCGGCCAGACTAACGCGAATCTCCTCCATGAAGGCCTCTACGCTCATGGCGACATCTCTTTTGGCAACGCCTGTTTCCTCAGCAATTTTGTTGATGATTTCTGCCTTTGTCATTTCTTTTTTTTATATATTAATAATGTGAAAATCCGATTCTTATCGATTTCGGACTGCAAAGTTACTAATTTTCAGTAGATTACCGAAATTTTTATCGATTTTTTTTCAAAAAATAGCATTTTTCAAGGTTGTTTGGGCGCTTTTTTGTATCTTTGCAGCATAAAATCAGATTATTAATGGTATGAAACAGACAAAAATCGTTGCCAGTATCAGCGACCGCCGTTGTGACGTGAGCTTCATTCGCAGTCTTTTTGAAGCGGGTATGAACGTGGTCAGAATGAATACGGCGCACGCCAATGAGGAGGGAATCAAGCAAATCATCAACAATGTAAGGTCAGTGAGCCATCATATCGGCATCCTGATCGACACGAAGGGGCCAGAGGTGCGAACGACGGGCTGTGCTGAGCCTATACAGTTTTGGGAAGGTGATATGGTGAAGATCTTCGGAAGGCCGGAGATGGACTCCACCCACGATATGATTAACCTCTCGTACACGAACTTCGCTGCCGATGTGCGTGAAGGCTGCCATATTCTCTTCGATGATGGTGCCCTCGATATGGAGGTGATGGCCATCAACGGTCCTGCAGTCATCGCCCAAGTGAAGAACGATGGTGTGCTGGGGGCTCATAAGAGCGTGAACGTGCCTGGCGTGCATATTGCGCTGCCGACGCTGACGGAGAAGGATCGCAAGAACATCATGCTGGCCATCGATCAGGACATCGACTTCATCGCCCATTCGTTTGTGCGCTCTGCCGCCGACGTGCGGGCTGTGCAGGCCATCCTCGACGCCTTTAATTCCGACATCAAGATTATCTCAAAGATCGAGAATCAGGAGGGTGTCGATAATATCGACGAGATCATCGAGGCTTCGTATGGTATCATGATTGCGCGCGGCGACCTGGGTATCGAGGTGCCCATNNCGTGCGGAGGTGACGGATATCGCCAATGCTATTTACTCGCATACCGACGCCCTGATGCTCTCTGGCGAGACCGCCAGCGGTAAATATCCTGTGGAGGCTGTGCAGACGATGTCGGCGATCGCTGAGCAGGCAGAGAAGGACCTCAG
>LXOW01454640.1_pt1 | contig 14141 bp, 5 predicted proteins | sample 1368591 | NCBI WGS metagenome assembly LXOW01 (sample SAMN04884650, study PRJNA319009) | bovine gut metagenome | isolation source: Cow rumen | host: Bos taurus | place: Italy: Legnaro (PD) | collected 2014-07-09
TACGCGATATAATAGGTGTGCCAATCCTCAGAGGCCTCCGCCAATTGGATGGTCTTTCGCAGCAAAGTCTCGCCCTGACGGATGCTGTCATTGGCAAAAGCAGCCTCCGCCTCCTCCAGACAACGTGCTGCCGTCTGTGAATCCGCTCCCTGCTGTTGCTGACTGCAAGCAACCATCAGAACGCCTATGATGAATATGTACAATGACCTTATAAACATTGTTATCGATTATTCGTCAGTTCTCGGTTGCAAAGTTACGACATTTTTTCCAAAGTTGTATCAGTTACCTATGGAAAAGATGAAAAGGAAAGAAAACAGGAAATGACTGCAAATCAATGAATTATGAAAAACCGCACATCACACCCTATGGAAAATTTCTAATGAAGGTATGGAAAGAGGCGACAAATATTACTTTCGGAGTAATTGAAAATACTCCAAGAGTAATCGAAAATACTCCAAGAGTATTTAAAATTACTTTCGGAGTATTGCATTTTAGTGTCGGGGTTGGAAAAGTTTTGTAGAAAGAGCTTGAAAAAACGAAGGATTTATTAATACTTTTTCACCCCCGTTAAGGCAGTGTTGATATACTGTGACGCTAATTGATGCCTGGCGTGGGAGGTAGATAAGGTTTTAAGGATCTCTGAAGATGTCTCTAAATACTGGTATTGACGGATATTTCATCTCTTTAGGCCCACGAAAGCCTTGCCATAGGGTTGCTCCCAGTCTGCTCTGGGGTTGCTCTAAGGATGTTCCGAGTTTTTACCAACATAATGAATGGGATGAGCGAAAAACCGAAAATATTTAAGATAATTAACGATTTCGTCCAACGTTAGCAGGCAGTTGAAGGGAAAGAGTGCCGTGCAAACAGGGGGAAAGTGCCTATGTAAAAGGGAGCGAGACGTAGGGTAAGCAGATTCGGCCTCCCGACCGTATTCATTCGGGCGAGGGGCCGTATTAATTCGGGCGGGAGGCCGCATTATTGCGACCTCCCGCCCGTAACCGAGTTTTATACCTTTTTTATGGGTTTTGCTTGCTGGGGATTATACCAGATGTTCGATGAGGTCGGCGCGGTCGCCTGGGAGCATGTCGATGACGGGAATCTCGATCATCGTGTAGCAGGCGGGCTGGAGGCGCATAGAGGCACGAGCGACATTGACCAGTACCTGACCGGTGAGGGCGGGATTGTTGATCTGCATGTTGAACTCCAGACGCTGGTTCTGGGTCTGACCGCTGACGCCCTTGCGGACGAGGTTGACACCATGACCCATGTCGCGAACGTCGTCGACGCTCTCCACCTGGAAGACGTGCGTCTCGTCGCTGGCAAAATAGGGGTCAGCCTTGATATCCTTCGTGACTTGTTCGAGTGTGAAGCCGTCCTCCAGCTCGACATATACCATGCGACGATGGATGCCTTCGCCCAAGGGGATAGTCATCGAGAGGGCGTTCTTGACGCCAGCCTTCGAACGTACGCAGACGCTGTGACCCATGGACATACCGGGACCGAAGTTGGTGTAGGACAGTCCCTTCGGTGCGAGGCTCTGCATGAGCGTGCGGACGATGGAGTCGGAACCCGGGTCCCAACCAGCAGCAATGACGCTGACGGTGTTGGTCTCCTTATTGATGGCCATCAGACGCTCGCGATAGCCGCGAATGTTGGTGTGGATGTCGAAGGAATCGACGGTGTTGATGCCCAGCGGAAGGATCTGCTTGGCATATTCCTCGCACGAACGTGTGGGTGTAGCAAGAATGGCGACGTCGACATCCTGCAGTTCCTTGATGTCCTTGACAACGGCATAAGGAGCGAGTTCTGCTGGTTTGTCAGCGGCTCCGTTTCTGCGTACGACACCTGCTATCTCGAAGTCGGGAGCGGCCTCAAGAGCCTGAATAGTGTACTTTCCAATGTTGCCGTAACCGACTACGGCGGCTCTGATTTTCTTCATATTTTCGCTTTTTTGTTGGTTGTTTCAATTTTTCAGCGTGCAAAATTACACTTTTTTCTCGAAATAAATAACAAAAAGACAGAAAATTTTGCGAAAAGGCTACATTTTATTATTTTTTATACCCTTTTGGCTTACGCCGCTTTCCCGTTTAACGGTAAAAGCTCAAATCTTTCTTGCCTTTCATACAATAAAACACGCAAAAGTTACGTTAATTATCATGTATATATACAAATATTAGAACGCGTATGATAGAATACATCAAGGGTGAGCTGACGGAGCTGACCCCCGCATTGGCTACGGTAGAAGCCGCTGGCGTAGGTTACGGTCTGAACATTTCGCTGACCACCTACAGCGCCATCCAAGGCAAAAAAGACGTGAAACTGTACGTCTTTGAGTCGATTCGTGAGGACGCCCACGTGCTGTACGGCTTTGTGTCGAAGAAGGAACGTGAGATGTTCGAACTGCTCATCACCGTCAGTGGCGTTGGGCCGAATACGGCGCGCATGATGCTGTCGTCGATGAGTGTCAGCGAGCTGTGCAACGCCATTTCGCGTGGCGACGAGCGCCTCATCAAGGGCATCAAGGGCATCGGCAAGATGACGGCCCAGCGCATCATCGTCGATCTGAGGGACAAGATTGTGGCCTTGGGAATAGCCGACGAGATTCCTGCCGGCGGTTCGGTATCGGCACCAGTGAACAACGAGGTGCGCGACGAGGCGGTATCGGCTCTGACCATGCTGGGCTTCGCGCCTGCTCCGACGCAGAAAGTCGTTGTAAGCATCCTGCAGTCCGAGCCCGACCTGCCCGTAGAGCAAGTAGTGAAACTGGCATTGAAACAAATTAAGTGAAAAGTGAAGAGTGAAGAGTGAAGAATCGGCTTTCGCACGGTGGATACGCAAAGTAGTCGTTTCGCTGCTTATTGCCATGCCACTTATGCTGCCATTATTAATGGCGGCAGCAAATTCTTCATTCTTCACTCTTCACTCTTCACTCCCTGCGGATACCGTCCGCAGGGCTAAGGCTCAGCCTACGCTACAAGTAGAGGACGACACCATTCCCGATTCGCTGTTGCACGCACGCTGGAAGATCCAAAAGACGGCACCTATCGAGGTGGCCGACCTCGACTCCTCGGCCCTCGACCTCCGTCTGCCCGAGAACATCAAGCAGGAGGTGGAATACGACGACTCGCTGGGCTATTACCGTATCGGTTCGAAGATTGGCGACTCGTATCTGAATACGCCCATCCTGATGACTCCCGAGGAGTATAACAAGTGGAGTGAGCGTCGCGAGCGCGAAGCCTTCTTCCGCAAGAAGGAGGCTGAGAATGTTGCCACGAAGGGCAAGGAGAAGTTCTCGTTTGCCGATATGCACTTCGACCTGGGTCCTGCAGAGAAGATATTCGGTCCTGGCGGTGTTCGCATAAAAACGCAGGGAACAGCCGAACTGAAGCTGGGTGCCACGCTGAAGGACATCGACAACCCCTCGTTGCCAGAGCGTAACCGCAAGACGACCGCCATCGACTTCGACGAGAAAATCAATCTGAACGTAACGGGTAAGGTAGGCGATAAGGTCAACATGTCGCTGAACTACAACACCGACGCCACCTTCGACTTTGACACGAAGAACCTGAAGTTGCACTATGACGGCAAGGAGGACGAAATCATCAAGCTCGTCGAGGCTGGTAACATCACCTTCCCCAGCAACAACTCGCTGGTAAAGGGCGCCTCCAGTCTGTTTGGTGTACGTACCGACATGCAGTTCGGCAAACTGAAACTGCAAACCGCCATTTCGCGTAAGAACTCGACGACGAAGAGCGTATCGTCGCAAGGCGGCACACAGATGACGCCCTTCGAGCTCGACGTGGCCAACTACGAGGAAAACCGCCACTTCTTCCTGGCAAAATACTTCCGCGAGCACTATGATGCCGCTATGTCGCAACTGCCCAACATCCTGACGGGTATCAACATCACGCGTATCGAGGTGTGGGTGACGAACAAGACGGGAACGACCTCGAACTCACGTAACCTCATAGCACTCTCCGAACTTGGCGAGAGTCAGCCGAAAGGCGGGACGAGCCCCTCGGCACTGCCCGACAACAACGTGACGCCGCTGTATGGCAACATGCCTGCCGCAGCACGTGACATTGACCAGGCATCTACAGCCCTCCAAGGAATGCTGGAGGGAGGTACCGACTACGAGAAGATGTCATCGGCACGACTGCTGAACTCATCGGAATACACTCTGAACACGGCGCTGGGCTATCTCTCGCTGAAGACCTCGCTGCAGACGGACCAGGTGCTGGCCGTTGCCTTCCGCTACACCTACGGCGGAATGGAATATCAGGTGGGTGAGTTTGCCGAAGAGCACAACAATGCCGGTGAGGCACTCTACGTGAAGTCGCTGAAGAACACGTCGAACAATCCCCAGCAGGCCAACTGGCCGCTGATGATGAAAAACGTCTATTATCTGGCGTCGAACATTGAGAAGACCAAGTTCCGTCTCGACATCAAGTTCCAGAGCGACACCACGGGCGTGTACCTTTCTTATATACCGGAAGTGAAGGACATCACCCTGTTGCGCGGACTGGGCTGCGACCGTCTCGACAATAACAACAAGGTTCACCCCAACGGCTATTTCGACTACGTTGAGGGTTACACCGTTACCAACGGCCGAGTGTTCTTCCCGTCGGCAGAGCCTTTCGGCACGACGCTGAAAAACTTCCTGATACGCAACGGCGTGTCGGAAGACGTAGCCAACAAATACGCCTTCCAGGAGCTGTACGACACCACACGAACTGCTGCGCGCCAGATGACCAACAAGGACAAATTCCTGCTGGTGGGTCAGTTTAAGGGCTCTGCAGCCAACGTCATCTCGCTGGGTGCTTATAATGTGCCTCAGGGTTCGGTTGTCGTTACCGCAGGCGGTGTCACGCTGACGGAAGGTTCCGACTATAGCGTCGACTACTCTGCCGGTGAGGTGACCATCCTCAATCAGAGCATTATCGACGCAGGTACCAGCGTCAACGTCTCGCTGGAGTCGAACACGGAATATGGTATGCAGCGCAAGACGATGATCGGCTTCAACTGGGAGTATGACTTCTCGAAGGACTTCCAGATTGGCGGTACGCTGCAACACCTGAGTGAGCAGGCGCTGACGTCGAAAGTCGTCATGGGTTCAGAACCGCTGAAGAACACTCTCTGGGGAGCAAACATCAACTGGAAGACCGAGAGCCAGTGGCTTACCCGCATGCTCAACAAGATTCCCCTACTCCACTGCACGCAGCCCTCGCAGATTACGTTCACGGGCGAATTTGCCCAGCTCATTGCCGGAACGGCCAGCGGCACACAGGACAACGCCTCGTACATTGACGACTTCGAGAGTTCCACGAGCCTTATTGACGTCAGCGAGCCCAAGGCGTGGACCATCTCCAGCGTACCCTCGCTGTTCCCGGAGCATGCCGACAAGGAGTCAGTAACGAGCGGTTACCACCGTTCGCTGCTCTCGTGGTACAACATCGACCCGCTGTTCACCTACCGCTCGTCGTCGCTGACCCCCAGCCACATCAAGAGCGACCTCGACCAGTTGTCGAACCACTATGTGCGTGCCGTTTACGTCAGCGAGCTATACCCCAACCGCGACCAGTCGACCTACAGCGGCGCCACATCGACACTGCCTATCCTCAATGTCGCCTATTATCCGCAGGAACGTGGTCCGTATAACCTCAATACCAACGTCAATATGGACGGTACGCTGAATCTGCCACTGATGAACTGGGGCGGCATGATGCGTAAGCTGGACACCAACGATTTCGAGCAGGCCAACATCGAATATATTGAGTTCTGGCTCCTCGACCCCTTCATCTACAGTTCGCAACAGCAGGATGCTGCCGACTACGGCGGCGACCTCTACATCAATCTGGGTGAGGTCAGCGAGGACGTATTGCACGACGGCAAGAAATTCTACGAGAGCGGTATGCCCGTCGACGGCAGCAATTCGTTCACCACAACACAATGGGGACGCATACCCGTACAGGCCACACAGACCTACGCCTTTGCGACGACCAGCGGTTCACGTGCATTGCAGGACGTCGGACTGAACGGTCTGAACGACGAGCAGGAACGTTCGTATGACGCCTATGCCGACTTCCTGAGCAAAGTCACCGTCAACGACAGCGTGCGGGCAGCTTGGAACAACGACCCTGCCAACGACAACTACCACTACTTCCGAGGCTCTGACTTTGACCAGCAGCAGACCAGCATCCTCGACCGCTACAAGCGCATCAATATGCCACAGGGCAACTCGCCTGACAGCGATCAGCGGACAGAGAGCTACGACACGTCGTACAAGACATATCCCGACGTTGAGGACATCAATCAGGACTATACGCTGAACGAGTACGAGCGCTACTATCAGTATAAGGTCAGCATCCGCCCTGAGGATATGCAGGTGGGCCGTAACTACATTACCGAAACCCACGACTACACCGCTTCCTTGCGTAATGGCAAGAAGGAGCAGGTCAGGTGGTATAAGTTCCGCATTCCACTGAACCGTTACGAAGACCGCGTAGGAGGCATCAGCGACTTCACCAGCATCCGTTTCATGCGTATGTTCCTCACACAGTTCCAGAAACCCATCGTGCTGCGCTTCGGTTCACTGGACCTCGTGCGTGGCGAGTGGCGTCTCTACAACCAGCAGCTGACTGGTACCAGCAACAGCGGTCAGTTGGAGGTCAGTCCTGTCAATATCGAGGAGAACAACGACCGCGAACCCGTCAACTACGTATTGCCTCCGGGCATCTCGCGTGTCACCGACCCCTCGCAGCCCCAGTTGACCGAAGCCAACGAGCAGGCGCTGTGTCTGATGGTCAAGAACCTGTCGAAGGACGAGTCGAAAGCCATCTACCGTAACACGACGCTCGACCTGCGCCGCTACAAGCATATCCAGATGTTCGTCCACGCCAACCACCTCATCAACGACGAGACCTCGCTGCAGGACGATCAGTTGGCAGTATTCGTCCGTTTCGGCAGCGACTACCGCAACAACTACTACGAATATCTCATCCCGCTGAAGCTGACGCCCGACCGCAACGACTATAACAAATACAACCTCGACGACTGTCGTACCGTATGGCCGAAGGAGAATATGCTCGATATCGACCTCTCGAAACTGACCAATCTGAAGAAGGCCCGTAACAGGGCTCGTGCGCATGGTACTGCCAGCTACACGACCGAGTTCAGCGACTACGACCCAGATAATGCCAACAACCGCATCACCATTCTCGGCAACCCGTCGTTGGGTGAAGTGAAGACGATGATGATTGGTGTACGTAATATTGCCGGAGGCCTCAAGTCGGGCGAGGTATGGGTCAACGAACTACGCCTGCAGGAAGTCAACAACAATGGCGGTTGGGCCGCATCGGGTAACCTGAATGTCCAACTGTCGGACGTCGGTAACGTCAATCTGACGGGTAAAATCATCACCGAGGGCTTCGGCGGACTCGAGGAAGGTATCTCCCAGCGCCGTACGGACGACTACAAGACCTACTCGCTGACCACCAACTTCGAACTGGGAAAATTCTTCCCAGACAAGATGAACGTCACGGCACCTATCTATTATAGCATTACCCAAGAGGAGAGCCGTCCGAAATACAACCCGCTGGACACCGACCTGGAATTGGACGAAGCACTGGACGCAATGGATACTCACGAGCGTGACAGCATCGAGTCGATAGCCGTCAGGAAGTCGAAGACCACCAACTTCTCGCTGTCGAACGTACGTGTTGGCGTCAAGACCAAACGTCACCCGATGCCCTACGACCCAGCAAACTTCTCGTTCTCCTATAGTCACCGCCACACGCAGAACTCTGGTGAGACGACAGTCTACGAACGCGACGACGAATGGCACGGCTCGTTCAGTTACACCTACACGCCTGTTTATAAAACGTGGGAACCGTTCAAGAATTCCAAGTCGAAGTCGAAATGGATGGCATTCCCCAAGGCTTTTGGCCTGAACTACCTGCCACAGAACATCGGATTCAACACCGAGATACGGCGCACCTATTATGAAATGCAGGAGCGCGACATGGACAATCTCTCAGGTTCGCAACTGCCTGTGACGTGGGCCTCGTCGTTCCTCTGGAATCGCGACTTCACGCTGCGTTGGGACCTGACGAAGAACCTGCACATGAACTTCCAGTCGGGCACACAGGCTGAAATCGAGGAACCCGACAGCGACCTGCCCATCAACAAGGATCTCTATCCTGACCGCTACTCTGCGTGGAAGGATTCCGTATGGCACAGCATCAAGCATTTCGGTTCACCGCTGAACTACCGACAGACGTTTACGGCCTCCTATCAAGTGCCGCTGAACAAACTGCCCATCTTCGACTGGATCAATGCCGACGCCAGCTATAATGCCACTTACAACTGGCAACGCGGTACCGTTACAGAGAAAGGTGTTGACTTGGGTAACACCATTGCCAACAACCGTCAGCTGAACATCAACGGTACCCTGAATCTTGAGACGCTCTACAACCATTTCCCCTTCCTGAAGAAAACCAACGATCGTTTCAAGAAGGCAATACCCAAGGATACCAAAAAGGATAAAAAGACTACTAAGGACAAAAAGGCTGCCGACTCCAAGAAGTCTAACGAGCCCAACAAGCCTAACGATCCCAACAAGCCAGACGGACCTACCAAGGAAGAAAAGGCTCTTCCCAAAAACAAGAACACCTTCCAGAAAGAGTTGACGCTGCGTACTGACACGACGTTCACCATTGCCCACAACAAGAAGTCGAAACGCCTCATCGTGACGGCTAAGACAAAGGAAGGCCGTTCGTATCCGATAAAATACAAGGTTGTCGACCAGAACAAGATTCTTGTCAAGAACCTCGACTCTGTCACCATCAGCGTCTCTGTGACCCCCAAACCGCCTACGGAGAATCAATGGTGGTATAAGCCCACACAGTCGATAGCACGCTTCCTGATGATGGTTCGCAGCATCGGCATCTCCTATCGCAACCAGTACTCAATGTCCATGTCAGGCTATATGCCCAAGGTGGGCGACGCCTTCGGACAAAACCGCGTAGGCGGAGTCCTGGCTCCCGGTTTGGGCTTTGCGTTCGGTATGGTTGACGATTCGTTCATCGACAAGGCACACGAAAACGGATGGCTCAACGACAGCATCTCGTCGCCTGCCGCCACCAACCTGACGACCGACCTGCAACTGCGCGCCACCCTGGAACCTGTGCGCGACCTGAAGATTGACCTCAACGCCTCGCGCACCGAGTCTCGTGCCCGCAGCATCCAATATCAGTATCAGAGCCACCCAACGACCCAGAGCGGCACGTTCACGATGACGACCATCTCGCTGTCGTCAGCGTTCGAGAGTATGGGCGATGCCAACAACGGCTACCCGTCGAAGGCCTTTGAACGTTTCTGCGACGCACTGCCCGAATTCCAGGCACGTGCCGCTGCCCAATATGGTCAGGAGGTCAGCCAATATAGTGCGGCAGTGATGATACCTGCCTTCCTCGACAGCTACACATGGAGCGGAGGCGGCAACCTCGACTTCTTCCCTGCCCTCACTCGTCTGTTGCCAAACTGGACGTTCCGCTATGCTGGTCTCGCCAAGCTCCATTGGTTCAGTGAACACTTCAAGTCGTTCAATCTCAACCACTCTTACAAGTCGGTATATTCCGTCGGTTCCTACACCAGCGACACGAAGACTCCCTCGCTACTCGGATGGAGCGTGCCGACAGTGAGCATCAACGAGTCGTTCGCACCGCTCTTCGGTTTCGACGCTACGCTGAATTCGGGACTGACGCTGAAGGCCGAATACCGCAAGACGCGCACGCTGTCGCTCTCGACGACCAGCGTCCAAATCAACGAAGGCCGCTCGAACGACTGGGTTATCGGTTTGGGTTATAAGATCAGCGATTTCAAGCTCTTCGGCAGTGGTACCTCGCGTAAAATCAAGAAGGCACAAAGTGGCAACAAGAAAAACAAAAATGCGTCCAGCAGTTCGACTACTGGCAAGAAGTCTGGCATCAATCAAGACCTCAACATGCGCCTCGACGTTACCTTCCGCGACCAGGCAGCCATCACTCGCGACATTGCCTCGCGCACCTCGTCAGCCTCCAGCGGTAACTCCGCACTGAAGATTTCCTTCATGGCCGACTACACGCTGTCCCGTCTGCTCACGATGTCGTTCTACTACGAGCGTCAGACCAACACTCCGTTGCTCTCCAGCAGCTCGTATCCTACGACGACGCGCGACTTCGGTCTTTCTATGAAGTTCTCATTGACGAGATAAAAAAAGGTTGGAGCAAAACTCCAACCCACAGTTCTATCGTCTTACATTTTCCATCTTACTTCTTATCATACGCGTGCAACGGATAATCGGTGGTGAAGTGCAACCCTCGGCACTCTTTGCGCTCTAACGCCCAACGGGTGATGAGGTAACCAACGTTAATCATGTTACGCAGTTCGCAGATGTCGCGAGAGGCTTTTACACGTTTAAAGAGTCGCTCGGTCTCTTCGTAGAGCATATCCAAACGGTCCCACGCACGATGCAGACGCAGGTCGCTGCGTACGATACCCACGTAGTTGGACATAATCTGGTTCACCTCGCGGACACTCTGCGTAATCAGCACCTTCTCCTCATTGGTCATCGTGCCCTCGTCGTTCCATTCTGGCACCTTGTCGTTCCAGTCGTACAAATCCACATGCTGCAGCGAATCCTTGGCGGCAGCGTCGGCATAGACGACGGCCTCGATAAGCGAATTCGACGCCAGACGGTTACCGCCGTGCAGTCCTGTACACGAGCACTCGCCCAATGCATACAGGCGTTCTATGGACGTCTGTCCGTTGAGGTCGACCTTGATACCGCCGCACATGTAGTGAGCAGCAGGGCGCACGGGGATATAGTCGGTGGTGATGTCAATACCAATGCTGAGACACTTCTGATAGATGTTGGGGAAGTGGTGCTTCGTTTCTGCAGGGTCCTTATGGGTGACGTCCAGACAGACATGGTCCAAACCGTGAATCTTCATCTCCTTGTCTATCGCACGGGCCACAATATCACGCGGAGCCAGCGACAGACGCTCGTCGTATTTCTCCATAAAGGTCTCACCATTGGGCAACTTCAGAATACCGCCATAGCCGCGCATAGCCTCAGTGATGAGGTAGGCGGGATGCGTCTCCTTGGGATTATGCAACACCGTCGGGTGGAACTGCACAAACTCCATATCGGCCACCGTGCCTTTGGCGCGATAGACCATAGCGATACCGTCGCCCGTAGCAATGACGGGATTCGACGTCGTCAGATAGACGGCACCGCAACCGCCCGTACACATGACGGTAACTTTCGACAGGTAGGTGTCGACTTTCTCGGTAATCGGATTGAGCACGTAGGCTCCGTAACACTGGATATTCGGCGAACGGCGCGTCACACGGACACCCAGATGGTGCTGCGTGATAATCTCCACGGCGAAATGGTTTTCTTTCACCTCGATATCGGGATTGTTGCGAATGGCCTCCATCAATCCGCGCTGAATCTCTGCTCCTGTGTCGTCGGCATGGTGCAGAATGCGGAACTCCGAATGGCCGCCCTCACGGTGAAGATCAAACTTACCGTCTTCCTTGCGATCAAAGTTGACGCCCCACTCCACCATTTCCTGAATCTGCGCAGGAGCATTGCGTACCACTTGTTCGACGGCAGCACGGTCGCTGATATAGTCACCGGCTATCATCGTGTCTTCGATGTGTTTGTCGAAATTGTCCAACTCCAGATTAGTCACACTGGCCACACCGCCTTGGGCAAACGACGTGTTGGCTTCGTCCAGCCCGGCCTTACAGATGATACACACTGTGCCCTTCTTCTCACGGGCCACTTTCAGGGCGTAACTCATACCTGCTACACCGGCACCGATAACGAGGAAATCGTACTTGTAAACCATATTTTTACGAATTAACGTTGCAAAGATACGAAAAAAATCGTACCTTTGCACGCAATTATGAAAAAATATTTGTTTTCACTCGTGATATTTGGGCTTTCTGCTGTCGCAATGGCACAGGACAGCCTTCGTTTTCGACTTGACTCGCTGCTCGAAGACCCTTTGTTTGAAACCTCGCAGGTAGGGCTGATGGTTTACGACCTCACGGCCGACTCAACGCTTTATACGTACAACCACCGACAGATGCTGCGTCCGGCATCATGTATGAAACTCGTCACCAGCATTACGGCGCTCGACGCTCTGGGACCTAACTACGAATACCAGACAGCGCTGTACTATACGGGCTCGATTCAGGGTCGCACACTCGTGGGAAACATCTACTGCGTGGGCGGTTTCGACCCCATGATTACCCAGGCAGACGTCATCACGCTGGCTTCCAGCATCCGCCAACTGGGTGTTGACAGCATTCGCGGCCTCATCGTTGCCGACCGTTCGATGAAAGAGTCGCTGGACTACGGTGAAGGCTGGTGCTGGGATGACGAAAACCCGATGCTCATACCGCTGACGATAGGTCGCAAGGATAACTTCACCTCCACACTGGCTGAGGAGATAGCCCGTCTGGGTATCAACCTCGAAAAGGTCTCCCTGATGCAGGGTCGCAAACCCGCTCAGGCAAAGATGATTGACGTTTGCTGTCACAGCATCAAGCAGGTGCTGCAGCGTATGATGAAGGATAGCGACAACTTCTACGCCGAGTCGATGTTCTACCAGACGGCAGCTTCTACGGGACGTCATCCGGCCAGAGCCATTGACGCCCGCACGGTGACCAAGAAGCTCATTAGCCGACTGGGTCTCAACGCTGACAACTACCGCATTGCCGACGGTTCGGGACTGTCGCTTTACGACTACGTGACGGCCGAACTGCTGACCAAGCTGTTGCGTCACGCCTGGAATACGCCGTCTATCTACAAGGCACTGAGCGAGGCGCTGCCCATTGCGGGCGTCGACGGAACGCTGAAGAAACGAATGATCAATACTGCTGCCGAAGGTAATGTGCGAGCCAAGACTGGCACCGTGACGGGTATCACGTCGCTGGCAGGCTACTGCACGGCTCCCAACGGCCATCAGCTTTGTTTCGCAATCATCAATCAAGGCATCTTGAGCAATGGCCCGGGCCGCGCCTTCCAAGACCGCGTCTGCAAGGTGCTCTGCGGAGAAACGGAAGTTGTAGGGGCTAAAGAAGTCAGAATTGCCAAGGTAGCGAAGAAGACCAACACAGCGAAAAAGGCCAATACGGCTAGGAAGCCCCAAAAAGCCAAGCCCGCAAAAAAATCCAAAAAGAAAAAGAGATAATGACATTTGCGACAACCTTATTGCAGTGGTTCCGGGAAAACGGACGAGCCTTGCCTTGGCGCGAGACTCGTGACCCCTACGCCATTTGGTTGTCGGAAATCATCCTTCAACAGACACGTATCGACCAAGGGTTGCCCTATTGGGAGCGCTTTATGCGGCGTTGGCCGACAGTCGACGCACTCGCTGCCGCCTCTGAGGACGAAGTGCTGCGTGAATGGCAAGGTTTAGGCTACTACAGCCGCGCCCGCAACCTCCACGCAGCTGCCAAGCAAGTGTCCGCACTCGGCGGTTTCCCCACCACCATCAAAGACCTCCTCTCCCTCAAGGGCATTGGCGACTACACCGCCGCTGCTATCGGCAGCTTTGCCTTCGGACTGCCCGCAGCCGTTGTCGACGGCAACGTCTATCGTGTCCTCGCTCGCCACTACGGCATCTCGACCCCCATCAACACCACCGAGGGCAAGAAGGAATTTCAGGCACTGGCCCAGAGTCTGCTGCCTATTGACACATCTCTCACCTCTCACCTCTTACCTCTCACCTCTGAATACAACCAAGCCCTGATGGATTTCGGTGCCATTCAATGCACCCCCGCAAAGCCACTGTGCCTGCAGTGCCCGCTGCAGGACTCCTGCGTTGCCTTCCGCGAGGGTCGTACGGCCGAACTGCCCGTCAAACAAAAGACGTTGAAGATTAAAGAGCGCCACCTTACTTATATATATATAAGGTATAACGGTGAGACGGCCCTCCGCCGTCGTCCTGCCGGCGACATCTGGCAAGGGCTCTACGAACCTCTCCTGACGGACGCCCTGCCGGCTGACTGCGTTACCGGCACACCGGTCGATTGTGGCGCAATTTTGTTGCGCCAAGGGGTCAAACACGTCCTCACCCACCGCG
>LXOW01385698.1_pt1 | contig 14136 bp, 12 predicted proteins | sample 1368591 | NCBI WGS metagenome assembly LXOW01 (sample SAMN04884650, study PRJNA319009) | bovine gut metagenome | isolation source: Cow rumen | host: Bos taurus | place: Italy: Legnaro (PD) | collected 2014-07-09
AGATGTGTATAAGAGACAGAGGCAAGGAGTATAAGGTGAGCGCCATTGTCAGTGTGATGAAAGACCAGTTGCGCAAGGATCTTACGCAGCAGGGGGTATTAAAAGGATTAGCTAACGGATTTTAAGAAATGAACATGAAAAGAATGATATTCATCATGGCAGTCCTGTTGCTGCCTGCCATGCTGATGGCACAGGCCAAGCGCCCTACCCTGATGGTGATTCCCGCCGACTCCTGGTGCGCAGCTAATGGTTATATGACAACGGAGGATGGCAAGCAGGTGCCCGACTACGAGAAGGCATGGCAGGAGAATCAGGATCTTTTCAGTGTCGTGGCAAAGATCGGAGAGCTCATGACCGACCGTGGTTTCCCCCTGAAGGACATGTCACAGTCGCTGAAGAACATCGGTCAAGTGCGTACTGACATCCTGATGGAAGTGGGCTGGAAAGTCAACAAGACTGGCCCCAAGCAGTCAGTAACCTATACCCTGCGTGGTGTCGATGCCTACACGCTGAAGCAGATAGCGGCAGGCAGCGGTACGGGCAAGCCCTCGTTCTCTGCAGAACTACCCGTGCTGATAGAGGAGGCCGTATTAGAGCGTATGGACAACTTTGCCGATCAGCTGCAAGCCCATTTCGACGATCTGTTGGAGAACGGTCGCGAGGTAAGTGTATCTGTCAGGGCAGAGAATGGTATTGAGTTCGGCAATGAATACGATGGTGAGGAGCTTACCGACATCATCGACGAGTGGATGGCACTGAATACCGTCGGCCATCGCTATAACCTCAGCAACGCCACTGAGACGATGCTCGACTTCGAGCAGGTACGCATTGCCCTCTACGCAGAGAACGGTATGGCACTCGACACCCGTCGCTTCGTCAACGACCTGCGCAAGATGCTCAGTGCAGCCCCCTATAACATCCCCTCGAAGATTGAGACCAACGGTCTCGGCAAGGCGACCCTAATCTTAGGTACGAAATAAACAAATTATAGTAACAACATGAAGAAACTAGTAGCTTTATTCACGTTCCTGTTGACGGCACTCTTAGGAAGTGCCCAAAATACTTATTTTGAAGGGGAACTCGTTTATAACAACTTCGAGAACCATAGCAAGATTGTTCTCAAACTTTCTAAAGGTATGGCCTACAACGGCAAGCGTACCGTCCGTGTCCTGTTAAAAGGCTCTGTTGTTCATATCATTGATGATATACTTCATTTTCACACGTTGCTCGTCCCCGATGAGAACAAAGCCATCATCTTCAATGATTTCTTAAAACGCGGACAACAATTCCCATACAACGAATATATAAAGACTTACCTGTCGCAATACTCCATCTCTAAGGATAAAGTAAAAGGAACCTTTACAAAGACGGGGGAAACGGAACAGGTACTTGATCATACCTGTGACCTGATGAAGGGAAAGGTGTCAGCTTCGTCGGTGAAAACGGATCTTGAGGCATGGGTGCTGCCCGACTACAAGATTCATGACAGTTACCATAGCGTCGTGTATGGCATGGACGTTAACGGTCTGGCATTGAAATGGGCCTATAAGACGATTGGCAAGGTGCCCCTGATAGGTGAGATGCGTTCCTATGTGCAGTCAGAACTCGTAGAAATGAATGCCCGTGAAGTAACAGATGCGGAGATAAGTGTACCTGAGGACTTTACCATTGTAGAATCCACATCACCCCTCAAGGTGTTAGGACTTTATAAGGACACAAAAAAATATTTGAAGGAGCATGGCATGTATCCTGATGATATAGATAAGGAGGTAACCTATCAAACAGAGGAAGAATGGAGTTTCTAAAGCGTCTCTTAGCTTCTGTGCTCATGTTGTCGAGCACAACCTTCACCTTTGCCCAATCGCAGGATGAAGACTATAAATATGAGCACAGCTCACTCTGTGTGATGATGATCAAGCACCCCGATCTGGCATTCGACAAAGAGATAGAGTACATATTTAAGCAGATGCCGATGCCCGAACGATTCTATGACCACTCACTCGGTGTGAAGGTGGTGAAGTTTGCCGAACAGCAGGATCAACAGAAGAATATTGAGTCGTTCATGCGCCAGGTGGATTTAGGCAAACGATGCGTGGCCCGTTGGTTCAACCGAGATAAAGACAAAGGCACTTTCGATGTGTCGCTCCTACGGGAACGAGGATTTTACGATGCCTCAGCACTCGACATCAACTTGGCCAAGAAGTCGGCACGTGGTATGGCAGTTATTGAGGATGCGGGCGAAAAACTGATTGACAATACTTTCCTGGTGATGAACGATATCTATTATATCGACAAATCGAATAAATGGATGGTCATCCGTGATGGGCTGAACTTTACCACCTCCATTGCAGGCAGTCTGGTGGGTATCCCCGACGAGGTTAACTCCAGTACTACTGATGACGGGAAGATTACCAGCTCGATGAACTGGCTCTATGGGGGTGTTATCGACAATATCAAAGGCTTCCGTGTCAATGTTACCTCCTATCTCTACCGTCTGAAATGGGATGACGAAACGGCAGGGCAGTTCTATACAGAGCTCTATACCGATAGTCAGGACTATGACAAGAAGAAGGTGCAGGCTTGGCAGGACAGCAAGGGGCTTTTCAAAATGGAGTTTGTCGGCAAGATCAGCAACAAGAGTAGCAAGACTATTATGAGTGGTGTAAAGACCAATGAGGAACTGATCAAGAAAGTATGTACACGTGCCCTTGACAAAAACCTCGCTGACCTTCAGCACTCCTTTTCAGAATTCCGCATCAAGGCCCCGCTTGTCAGTACGGAACCTCTAAAAGCCTATGTCGGTATGAAGGAAGATATCACAGAGGATTCTCGTTTCGAAGTGCTCGAACGCTCCATCGACGACAATGGCTGCATCCGTTACGAACGTATCGGAATCATCCGTCCTATGAAAGATCAGATATGGGATAATCGATTCATGGCAGTCGAAGAAGGTGCCGTCAACGCCACTCTTGGAGCCACCACTTTCGAGAAAGTGTCAGGCGGCAACTTCTATCAGGGTATGCTCATCCGAGAAATCAAGTGATAATTGGTCCACTCTCTTATTTGATTTCTCTAATCAACATTCCCTGATAGAAGCCTTTTCCAGAGACTTTTTCAAATTCGGTGGCATCGAGGGCGGCGTCCTTCGACTCTTCCTCTGTTACCATATATCGGTTGTCTTTAATCTTTCCCTTTACAGGTCTGATAATACCTACCCGCTCATAGTTTACTTTACCATTATCATCGATTACTCGCTCCAGCACTTCGAAACGAGAATCCTCTGTGATATCTTCCTTCATACCGACATCTGCTTTGATGGGATCGACTGACAGCAAAGGAGCCTTAATACGGAAATCAGCATATTGGTGCTGAAGCTGGGCGATATTCTGATCCATCGTTTGGGTGCAAACTTTAACCAAAAACGCCTTGGGGTCTTTCACGGCCTTGAAATTGGTTTCTCTCGACATGCTTTCTGTCTTACCCACATATTTCATTTTGAATAAGGCTTTATCGCCAGCAAAAGCCTTCACTTTATTACCATCAGATTCGCCATCTTCCGTATAGTATTGGGTATAGAATGTTTGGGCGATCTCTTCATCCCAGACAAGCTGAAACAGATAGCTCTTGATATCTACTTGGAAACCACCGATGGATTCCAAAGACTTTTGTAAGCCAGCAGCACTTCCTGAATAAATGCTAGCAATACTCTTCAGGACCCAGTTACCACTTCCTTTACTGACATAACTGATGTCGTTCACCAAGAGGAAAGTCTTACTGATAAGGTTCTCGCCAGCATCTTCCAACAAAGCCATCCCTCTATAACTGGCACGAGCAACATTCTTCTGGCTTAAGGTTGCGTTGTAGAATCCACGCTCTTTTACCAGTTCCATATTAAAAGAGCCAGTTCTTTTATCTCTACTGAACCATTTGGCCACCATTTTCTGGCCCAAGTTCACTTGGTCAATAAATGACGTAATGTTGCCACTTTGGTCTCCGTCTAACTCTGCAAACGATACGGTTTTCACCCCCAGATTATGATCATTAAATCGTTCAGGGAAGGGGGTTTGCAAGAATACATCTTCGATGATGTCGTCATATCTCTGATTGAGATGCTTGATCATCATCACGTGCATGGAATTACGCTCATATTCCATACCTTCTTCACCCTGTGCCATACAGGGTGAAGAAGGTAAGATCGTTGCTATGACGAAAAGAAATTGATATCTTAGAAATCCCATTCTCCATCTGTTTTGAAGTGAACACCTGTCGTCTTTTGGCTGTTGTCACCTCCTTTGATACCACGTTTAACGAGCTCTTTCTTTACGCTCTTGTAATAACCCAGCATCTTGAAGGCGTTACTTGTACCTCCAGATTTAATCTTGTATCCCTCTGGAATATTGAATTCTTCGTCAGCAACAGAGCGAGGTATTACTTCGACAACATCAGCCTCAATATAGAAACTCAATTCACCAACACTCATCACACTAACATGACCACCATCGTACTTCATAGCCCATTTCAGCGCAATGCCTGGAACATCCAGACCGTAGAGATTCCAATTATAACCAGCTGGAGCCGTCAAATCATCGCTGACCCATGCCTTAACGTCATAAGATTGATCCATACCTCCCATTTTACGAGCCACTTTGCCCTCATAGAATGGACAGTTCTGACCCAATATGTTCTTTGTTTCAGCAGTCTTGGCGAAAGTATATACGGTAATGGGAGCAGTTGTGCCGTCGGCATAAGAAATCTCTCCAGGAGAAAGCATGCACTGGGTTCCAGGAGCATCGCTCATATCCAGACCCGTCTGTGTATGATCGCAGAAGTGAACGTATGAACAACTATTGTTGCTTCTGTTCTTAGACAAATTGGACAGTAAATCTGCCGTATTTCTCGACTTTCTCTTGCCTTGTGCATTCATAATGGCTCTTGCTGCAGCATTGTTTACTATGATATGACAACCTGTGGTCTCGTCAATCATGTGCATCCAATCCCCTTTTACTATCAGACGTATTTTATGTACACCGTTAAAATAAATAGAATTAGCCATCTTCAAGATATAGTCAGAATAGTTCTCGTATGTCTCATATACGATTTCGCCCTCAAAAGGTTCACCCTTCTGTACATTGGCAATCGGTGTCGTCTGTTCACCTGAGGGTTGGGGAGCTGCTGCAACTGGAGCGGCAACAATGGGGGCTGCGGGTGTTTCTGGGGCTGCAGCAGGTGCTGTTGATTGGGCAACATTTTGCTGTGAATGGCGTGAATCATAGTCATAATACAGCGACGAAGTACCATCGGAGTTCCAAATCAAAAACAGATCATCCTTTTTTGTTATAATCCAAGGGGCTTTTTTCTTGTCTTGCAGTTGGTATTTTATATCGTCTCTGTTCACAGAAAGATTGTAAGCCACAAACATTTCTCCCTTATTCAAGAATACCACATCGTCTTTCTTGTCGTACTTCACGACAGGCGAAGTCATCTGGTTACCATCCTCATCAAAGAAGATATTTTTGCCTTTCTCTCTCAAAATCATATAGACAAAAGTTGCTGGGACATCCAATGTGCCGAGTCTCTTTTGCTTAAGATCTTTATAAAACACTTGAGAAGTGCTTATCTTCTCTACCTTAACCTTTGTCATTTTTCCGTCGCGCGTAATCAAAATGTCATCGTCGGCAAGTACTGGCATTGCCAATAACAGGCAAACAACCATTCCAAATAGTTTCTTGATATTCATAATTCTATAATTTTAAATCTTTTAGTTGAGTGCAAAGATAAGTTTTTTTCGTGATACAAACAAATAATTGAACCATTATTTTCTTCATCTAATGGAAAAAGATAGTTACAGATATTCCATCAGCACATCCCAGACGGCGATGATATGACAGACAGAACCTGCCAGGACAAAGAAATGGAATACCGAGTGCATGTATTTCGTCTTGTTCAGACTATAGAACACGGCACCTGTGATATAACACACACCCTCTGCGATGATCCAACTGACCGCTGCTGCCGATACAGAATCCAACAGCGGTTTAAAGGCCACGAGCACACTCAGGCCCATGCCGATGAAACAGAACGTCTCTAAGTTCGAATGTTCCTTCAGACGGATAAAACTCACGATGGTTCCTGCTACCGCACAAGCCCAGACAAAGATAAAGAGACTCCAGCCCCAGTAACCCTGTTCACGCAGTGCTACCAATGTCAGTGGCGAGTAGCTTCCTGCAATATGCCAGTAGATCGCTGCATGATCCCACCTGCGCAGACGTTCCTTCCACTTCGAATGATGCTTCATCGAGTGGTAGAGCGTCGAGGCCGCATACGAGCCCAACATACCGAAGAGATAGAGGATCACCCCCACCCGCGCCCAGTCGTTATCGCTCTGGAAACACCAGATGAGGAAGATGATGCCAAACACCACTCCCATCAGAATCCCACCGCCATGCGACGCAGCGTTCCATATCTCTTCCCGCTTCGTATATCTGATCATTTCCTATTTCCGGATGGTAATGGGAATCATCTTGACGGTCATGTTCACATCACGTTTACGGCATTTAGCTAGCCATTTCTGAAAGTCATCACCCTTCAATTGGCGCAACTGGCCTTCAAAGCCGTTGTCAGCAGCCTTCACAAAAGACTGGGGCGAGAAGACTACATATACCTGATTCTGCTCTATAGGATAGAGGGCCGTCAGATTATAGGCATCCACCAATGGTCTTTCCACAGGAGTGGCATCCCTTTCGCTAAAAAACACATAACGCTGATTGGCCTTGACGGCATAAATACCCTCTTGTTGCCTCTGATAAGGCAGGATACAGGTGGCATCGTTGCCGACATCTACCAGATAGATGGCAAGATAGCCTGCCACTGGCGATATAAAAGACACGTAGAAGTCATCACCGTTGTGAAAGATTTCTGACTCGAAACGATCCTCCGTACCATTGCGAAGCACCTTGGCCTGGAAATCCACCCATTGGGTAGTCAACTCACGGATCTTGCCCTTCACCTTTACAGAGACAATCAGTTTTTCCCCATTATATTCAATCTGATATTCAGGCTCGCTAATGGTCTCAATCCATTCACCCTTCACATCACTTCCACCAATCGATAAGAAATCAACAGAAGAGATGCCGTTGCGATTGGCCATCCTTACCGTGTTCGACTCCGACACCACAGTACCATAGGTCTCAGCAATCGCACGTATCTTTGCCTTTTCAAGTGCTTTTTGCTTGGCAGCAGACAGCGACACATCCTCCGGGACTTCATAGACATATTCTGCCTCCACAGTCTGAACATCCTGCGCAGAAGCCGATATTGAGACTAAAAAACTGATCNNTTGCCAATTCATTAATAATATGTACATTTGCATTCAAATATTAACATTTAGTTGCAAAAATAAACAATTTATTTAAACTATACAGTTATGAAAAAGGCTATTTTATTGCTTATGGTGGCACTCCTTGCGGGGAATGTGTGCAAAGCAGAAGGTGACAACAACAAACGTGTACTTACGCAGAAAAAGTATCCTATAGGTTATGACAACACTTCGTTTGCCGTATTCTATTTCAATGGCAAAGATGCCTACAACAATCGCGGTATGGTAGTTTTCAGTGGTGATACTATTAAAGACCTCAAGATCAATCCGTCGTTCAGTGCTGTTGCCAGTGTGGAGAAGCCCAAGAAGGGCAACACATACGTTGAGACATTCAGAGTCGGAAAAACAATAGATTCACAACAAAAAATCAAGATAAAGAAACAGGATCTGACAGCTCTTGCCTATAGCGCTGATGCCCGTCAGTTGGCCATCGCCACAAGCACCAAGCATATTCTTTTCTATGATGTCATAGGCAAGAACCTGAATTTAACGGTCAACTCTGAAATCACGCCTCAGAAGATGGTTTTCAGCGGCAACAACTTCTTCCTTGCTGCTATTGAAGGCAAAACGCTGGAAATCTGGAATGTTGAAAGAGGAACGATCCGTAAGACCATCAACTTTGACAGCAAGGTCAATGACGTAGCCTTTGCTGACAATAACAGCAAGATGCTGGTGGTGACCGCTGATGGTAAGTTGACGGTGTATGACACAGCGACCTTCAGTCCTAAGAACACCATTGAGGATGCAGGTAGCGCTATGGCATGTCAGGCCAACAACAGTGGTAAATATGCCTACGTGCTGTATTCACCTAACCGTATCTGCGTGATAAACCTGCTGGATCCGACAGAGCGTCAGTTTATTGACGATGCTAATGGTGGCATATCTACTATCAGAGGTATTTACAACTATTACGATAACAATGATTTCATCATCTATAACACCAGCAATGCCCTTGTGTATCAAAAGATGGAGGGACTTACACCTTATTATAACAAGATGATGAGCGGTGAACTGAACGAGAAGCTGAATCAGTGGATGAAGCAGATGCCTGGCGAGTCATTAGAGGAATATACCGCCCGTGTGAACGAGGCATCACGTAAGGAGATGGCCATGGAACTGGAGCGTGAGATTGCCACGAAGATGGCTGTCGGACTGCTGGAACAGAGTGATGTGACAGTTGGCGACTATAACACCAAGACCAAGAAGCTGACCCTGCGCTTCAACTCAATGCCCGACATCTTCCTGGATGTACCTCTGGGAGAAATCAAATCGTTCGACAAGAGCAGCAGCCTGGAGTTCCGTAACGTGAAGTATGGTCTGAATCCTGACGATAAGTTCGAGATCGTTTATGCAGAAGTCTATAATCCTGAGAACGGTAAGACCTATATCTTCGACAACCTGGAGCGCAAATCATTGTCTTATATGATGGAGGATGCCAACTTCGTACCCATCGACGTGATTCAGGCTACCAGCATGGAAGAGATCGCCTTGGAGAGCATCAAGGAGGATATCATCAGTCTGGCCAAGCAGGAACAGACCATCTCCGACAAGACACATATCTCTGTTAATACCCATGCAGACCCGGCTATCGACGCTGATGGTAAGAACATCATCAACTACAACGTAGAGTTTACCTACGAAGTTGAAGAAGAGTTTTCTGCACGTGATGACTTCAAGCCTGGTCATTACCACACTGAGGAGTCGGGTGCTGCCATGTCGATGCTGAAGATCATGAAGAAGGCCTTCGAGAACGATTTCGCGAAATACATCGCAGAAGGCAAGCGCGTGAAGATCGCTATCAAGGGTACTGCCGATGCTTCACCGATTGTACATCCCATTGCCTACGACGGTAAGTATGGCGAGTTCGACGGCGAGCCTGTATATAAGAACAATGAGATGACTAATGTGAGCCTGAACAAGAAAGACGGTATCGCCACCAACGACCAGCTGGCCTTTACCAGAGCCATCGGCGTACAGCACTATATCGAGCAGGAGTTGGCTTCATTTGAGAAGATGAACCGCAACTACGAGTATCATATTGAGGTGTCTGAGCAGGAAGGTAGTAAGTTCCGTCGTATCAGTGTTCAGTGCACCTTCATTGATGCATTCTAACAAATGAACAAGAGAATCAAATATTTCATCAATCAGCACATACCGTTATGGAGTGTGCTGATTCTTGCTATCTGTACGACATCGGCAAAAGCACAGACGATGGCCCAGGCTGACGAAGCCTACAAGCAGCTCATCTTGATGCGTAGCACTGATTCGATCAGTAAGGAGGACATCTATATGAAGGCTTTTGAGTGCTGTCGTTCCTACAAACAGATACTGATTGCCTCGCCCAGTGGTGTGGAGAGCTTCGACAAGTCCCGCTCCGTTTTGGCATCGCTCTATCCATTCTTGAAGGCTGGAGCTGGCTATTACTCACAGCTGAAGAACGACTCTACTGCCATTGTCTTTGCCAGAGAGGCTGTTGACATCGCCATGATGAAGGAGATGGCCAATGAGAACTTGCGTAAAGACAGCTATTATCCGAATCTGGTGTATTTCGTGGCAGCACGAACCTATAACTCTGAGCAATACGAAGATGCCATCATCTACCTGAAGGAGTATATGGATGTGACCGATGTGTCGATGCATGCCCGCGTGCTTTCTTATCTGAAAGAGGCAGAAGGCCTGGTGGCCCAGAAGAAAAAGAGCCAGGAGGAGTTTGAGGATATCTACAAGGGAGTGCCCTACTTCGATGTCTTTGCCAAACAGTCCATCGAGAAAAGTATGGAGAAATGGAAGGAAAAGGATCCCTACGAGACGATTGAAGAATATAAAGCCCGTGTGAACGAGGAAACGGCAAGACTCAAGCAGCAGGAGTTGCAAAAGATCCTGATGGATGAATATGTGCAGCGCTTTGCGAAGAACATGACCGTTGCCGACATGGATATCAAGCCTTACGACGCAGAGAACCAGTCGTTCCTCATTGAGTCACCTTATGGCGATATTGTCCTGAAGGTACCCCGTACCAACAATGAGGCACGCGAATTTGCAGAAAGCTGGGCAGACGTCAAGGTCTATAACCAGAAATTTGTGATTGCCGACAAGAAGCTGGCACTGGCAAGTCTGACCTTCTCTACCCCCTCAGGTAAGCTCTATGAGTATAATAACCAACAGACGCTGGCATACAACGAAACGGAGGTGGCAGCCAACTTCTCACCTATCGACTACGGCATGCTGTCCAACTCTGAAGGTAGCCAGAACAAGGCTAAGGTCGGAAAGAAAGAAGTGGTGGTTGGTCTGTCGGATGTAGATGTGAACATTCCGAAAAGCAAGAGCAACAATACCAAGACGTTCGCCGTCATTATTGCCAATGAGGACTACACACTCGTCCCCACTGTGCCTATGGCGGGTAACGACGGTCAAATCTTCGCACAGTATTGTGAACAGACACTGGGTCTGCCAAAGGAGAACATCCTCTCCTATCCCAATGCCACCTATGGTAAGATGATCCGTGCCGTGCAGGATATCACCAACATTGCCAAGGCCTATCAGGACATCCGCGTCATCTTCTATTATGCAGGTCATGGTATCCCCAATGAATCGACACGTGACGCCTTCCTGTTGCCTATCGACGCAGACGGATCTCAGACAGAGGCTTGCTATCCATTGAAGAAGCTCTATAGCGAACTGTCATCATTAGGTGCCCAGTCGGTGGTTGTCTTCATCGATGCCTGCTTCAGTGGCACGACTGGCGACGGCAGCACACTGATGGCTAATGCACGTGGTATCTCGCTGAAAGCCAAGCAAGAGCGTCCGACAGGCAATCTGATTGCCTTCAGCGCCGCCTCTGACGATGAGACTGCCTATCCCTATAAGGATCAGCACCATGGTCTCTTTACCTACTACCTCCTGAAGAAGCTTCAGAGTACGAAGGGTAACGCGACACTTGGTGAACTCTGCCAGTATGTGATAGAGAACGTAAAGCAGAAATCGGTTGTCATCAACCGAAAGATCCAGACACCCGTCGTCACCTGCTCACCTGACATGCAAAGCGACTGGCGGGAGATCAAACTGAAGAAATGAAGTACAAAGACCTGTTTATCGATTTCGACGATACGCTCTACGATACCTATGGCAATTCTGTCATAGCTTTGCAGGAGACTTATGATGCTTTCGGGTTGGCAAGCTATTTTGCCGACCCGAAAGTTTTCTATGATGCCTACTGGCAGACGAACATCGACTTGTGGACCCAATATGCCAAAGGCGAGATCACCCGTGACTATCTGATCGTTGAGCGTTTCCGTCGGCCCCTAAGCGTGGGAAAAGGTTTGAACGTGACAGAAGCCTATTGTCTGGAGATGAGCGACCGTTTCCTGGATTTCTGTTCTTCGAAGTCTGGTGTGGTGGATGGTGCCCATGAACTGATGGACTACCTGCGCAACAAAGGCTATAGGATGCACATGTGCAGCAACGGCTTCCATGAAGTGCAATACAAGAAACTAAAAGCCAGCGGCCTGAAAGACTATTTCGATACGGTCATCCTCAGCGAAGATGCTGGTGTCAATAAACCCTCGCCACAATACTTCGACTATGCCCTTCAACAGTCTGGTGCCCAGCGTGACACCACCCTGATGATTGGTGACAATCTGCAAACGGATATCATGGGGGCGATGGCAGCAGGTCTCGATGCCCTGTTCTTCAATCGCTACCCTGAATACGAAAAAACGAAGGCTCCTACCTTCACGGTAACGAACCTTCGTGATATTATGAAAATAATATAACTACCACAGAAACGCTTCGACGTAGCTTTTATTCAACCCTATCTCTGAGCCACATACCAAAGAAACGTCTCCGTCTCAGCTTTTCTGTCACAAAAGTATGCCGGACCCTTATAACCATATACAACAAATGGATTATTTAACTCCTTCATATTTTACGCTTCACTTTTTACGAAGCGCAAATTACGTAATTTTTCCTCATATATGCAAACAATTTGTGTTTCTTTAGCAAAAAAGTAGCAATTATACATTTGTGCTACACGTTTTGTGAAATCAGGGCAGGCGCTCAATATTATTAACAAGGCTTTTTGATTCCCAAAATTCTCATATTTATATAAAGATAGTCATATAGAGAGGAAGATACAGCACATCGTCCTTCCTGCTGACATTATAGCGGCTCAATACGATTGAGCGGTATATCTTGTCTGTATAGTCTTTGACGGCTGCATCCAAGGAAGCGTGTTTCTTGTATTTCTCTCCAGACTTCACTTCAATGACAGTAATCTTNNTAGTGAGATTCCCTTGGCTGACAAAGCGCAGGCCACATAGTTCTCAGTCAAGGCACCTTCATTGACGCTGATTAATCCAAACATTTACTACTATTTTTTGTCAGTCTTGACCTTTACTGTGTGACCTCAATGACGAAAACAAATAAAAATCTTATAGGAGCTTATACAAATCATTAAGGTAAAGCAGGTGTGGGCTGATGTCTTAATCCTTATTCTAATGGAATGATGATAGAACTTCTGCGCAGCTTTCGTCGCGTCCTGCGACAAGTATGAGTCTTAATCCTTATTCTAATGGAATGAAGATAGAACAGGACGGCTCACAGAGAATTTCCTTCTATCGTGAAGTCTTAATCCTTATTCTAATGGAATGAAGATAGAACCTTAGAGCAGTTATTCCTACAGTCCAGATATAATGGTCTTAATCCTTATTCTAATGGAATGAAGATAGAACCGTGAGATTGAGCGTCTTCGCAGAGAGGAAGAGGGTCTTAATCCTTATTCTAATGGAATGAAGATAGAACTGTACTTCGTAACCACCCAGAGTACACTATTCCGTCTTAATCCTTATTCTAATGGAATGAAGATAGAACCAGTGACTTGCCGCACTGTCCAGTAGAGGATGTAGGTCTTAATCCTTATTCTAATGGAATGAAGATAGAACTCAACGCAGACGAGTGCGTTTGATGAGTACTTGTCTTAATCCTTATTCTAATGGAATGATGATAGAACTACCTAAAGCTTTTATACAGATACATTAATAATGTCTTAATCCTTATTCTAATGGAATGAAGATAGAACGCATCTTCCTCATATGTGAAGGTTGTCTATGATTGTCTTAATCCTTATTCTAATGGAATGAAGATAGAACATGTGTGCAAGAAAGAAGCAGATGCTTCTTATGTTGTCTTAATCCTTATTCTAATGGAATGAAGATAGAACAACAAGATTATGTACGCACGTGGCTTGCAATTCACCGTCTTAATCCTTATTCTAATGGAATGATGATAGAACACAATGTGGTCATTCCGGAGAACATTGTAAACAAAATGTCTTAATCCTTATTCTAATGGAATGATGATAGAACTCTTCACGATGACTACGATGTAGAAGTGCCGGATACTAGTCTTAATCCTTATTCTAATGGAATGATGATAGAACTCCCCGTCCCCGCGGCTGATGAATATATTCAAGTCTTAATCCTTATTCTAATGGAATGAAGATAGAACGTTTTTATCTGGTATGTCATGGACGACACATTGTGTCTTAATCCTTATTCTAATGGAATGAAGATAGAACGAAGAAGTTACGCGGCAAGTTCCTTTCTGTGACCTTGTCTTAATCCTTATTCTAATGGAATGAAGATAGAACACATGATTGCTCGAGCTATCAAGGCTCAACTCAAGATGTCTTAATCCTTATTCTAATGGAATGATGATAGAACAATCCTAAAATCTAATGATTTGGAATTATGTCCTTACTTTTT
>LXOW01071695.1_pt1 | contig 14122 bp, 16 predicted proteins | sample 1368591 | NCBI WGS metagenome assembly LXOW01 (sample SAMN04884650, study PRJNA319009) | bovine gut metagenome | isolation source: Cow rumen | host: Bos taurus | place: Italy: Legnaro (PD) | collected 2014-07-09
CCAGCCAATGTGCCGTCACTATTTTGAAGAGGCTCTATTTGGCTGTGGGTGTCGTTGGTGTGTAAGATGACGATGGAATTCTGGGCCGTTACTATGGAACAAACAGCCAGCAAAAACAGTAGGTTGATGAAAATAAGTGACTTCTTCATACTTAGCGGGGTTGGGGCATAATACTCATTCGTTCGTCAAATTTTCCCGTTATGACTTTGCCTTCGGCGGTCATCTTTTTAATCTGCTTGATGTATGCGTCACGTACGGTGATGTTGGTGCTTTCCGACGACAGTATTTCAACTCCTTCAAGGATGTTGTCGCCACCGGTGAGGATAAAGTCCAAGGTGACCACACGATAGATTTTGTTAATGTCAATCTCTTTCCCGTGGATGAGCGCCTTGTAAAAATAGTCGCCGGCATATTGTATGCTGACTTGCTGGGAGTATGGCTCGCATTTTTTGACTTTGAAGCGTCGGAAGACCTTTAGCAGTTCGCTGCCTTTGATGTTGGCGATGACCACGTTGTTCTCAAAGGGGGAGATCTCAAAGATGTTGCCGACCGTGACATTCCCTGCCCGCAGAGAACTGCGGATGCCTCCGAAATTCAGAAGGGAGAAATCCACTGCTTCTTTGTGATGCTTCTGGCAGTAGTCGTTGGCAATATCCACCAATATGTCAGTCAGGAAGTTGGATAGCGGACTTTGGGGCATTTCGCTGACCATGTCCTCTGGGCAATAGCCGATGACGACACTGGTTTTCTTCTCCAGTTTTTTCTTCTCTTTGTCCAGTTCTTTCCGCAATTGCGGATTGTCGTAGGAGGAGCAGTTGCCGTCAACAGTTTTTAACTTATAGTCAAAGCTCTTGTTCTGAGCCTGGCAAAAAAGGAACAGAACAAGAGCAATGAACAGTAATGATATTTTTTTCAGCATTACAGCTTATTTTTTGTCGGTTTTGCCGTTGTCGGCGGCAGGATTCTGGGGCTTGCTGATGCTTTCGCGCATCTGGGTGTCAGCCTTGATATTTTGCAGACGATAGTAGTCCATCACACCCAAGTTGCCGTTTCTGAAGGCGTCGGCGAGGGCGAGGGGCACTTCGGCTTCGGCTAAAATAACTTTGGCGCGGGCATCCTGGGCCTTGGCTTTCATTTCCTGCTCCAAAGCCACAGCCATGGCACGGCGCTCCTCAGCCTTGGCCTGGGCAATGTTCTTGTCGGCATTGGCCTGGTCCATCTGCAGGATAGCACCGATGTTCTTACCTACATCGATATCAGCGATATCAATAGACAGGATTTCGAAGGCTGTTCCAGAGTCCAAACCCTTGGTTAATACTACTTTGGAGATTGAATCCGGATTTTCGAGCACCTGTTTGTGGTTGTCGGCGGAACCGATGGCGGTAACGATACCTTCACCAACACGGGCGATGATGGTCTCTTCGCCGGCACCACCCACCAACTGCTTGATGTTGGTACGCACGGTCACTCTGGCCTTGGCAATCAGCTGGATACCGTTCTTGGCCACAGCGGCTACGGGAGGCGTGTTGATGACTTTTGGGTTGACAGAAGTCTGGATTGCTTCCAGAATGTTACGGCCGGCCAGGTCGATGGCGGTGGCAGCCTTGAAATCCAGAGGAATATTGGCTTTCTCTGCTGAAATCAGGGCATTGACAACGGGATTGATATGACCGCCAGCCAGATAGTGGGCCTCCAACTGGTCACGGTTCAACTTGATGCCGGCTTTCGTGCCAGTAATCAGGGCGTTGACGATAGTTCCAGGGGGGACTTTTCTCCAACGCATCAGAATCAATTGTACTAATGAAACGTGTACACCGTTTACTAAAGCGGTGAACCACAAGCCGATAGGTACCATCCATAAGAAGAAAATCAAAAGGATGACACATGCGACAATAATGATAACGGTTAATGGATCCATAATGTAATTATTATTTAAGTTTAACGGTAATTTTACTGCCTTCTATTTTTAAGACGATAATCTCGCGATTCTGGTCTATAAAGTCCTGTGATGAAAACACTTCCGCGATCTCACCATCAAAACTGGCTTTTCCACCGGGAGCCAGGCGCGATATAGTTGTTCCTACGCTGCCAACCTTGATTTTGGACTCATCCACTTCGTTCACCTTGCTTTCAATTTTGGTGTTGAGCATTAGTTTTTTCCATGTTCGTGACCTCAAAAGGAAGAAGATGCCGACAAGGATGCCTATCACCGTGACTATCAAGGTGATATTGCCCGCAAGCACTCCGTATTTGTAGTAGGCCAACCTACACCGCCGGCGATGATAAGTCCGCTGATGACACCGACAATGCCGCCGGGTACAACCAGAAACTCCAGCACCAGGCCAAGAATGCCGATAAGGATAATGGTGATGATGACAGCCCAGTTCATGTTTTATATTATTTTGATATAGAATTAGTTGACTTTTACAATGAAGTAGTTCTTCTTGCCTTTCTGCACCAAAATGTACTTGCCGTTCAGCAGCATGTCGTTGTTGACTGTGCAACTGTCGTTTACCTTGTTCTTGTTGATACTCACGCCATTGTCTTTCAGCATGCGGCGGGCTTCACCCTTGGAGGGGAAGATGTTGGTATGGTCGGTCAGGAAATCGACAACACCCACGCCGTTGGCAATGAGGTCACGGGGAACTTCCACCTGTGGCACACCGTCGAACACGGCGAGGAACATGTTTTCGGACAGGTTGGCCAGTCCTTCGGCGGTACCTTTGCCGAAGAGGATGTCGGAGGCGCTGACGGCTGCGTCATAGTCTTCCTGTGAGTGTACACGTACGGTAAGGTCTTTGGCCAGAGCTTTTTGCAGGATACGCAAATGAGGAGCGGCTTCGTGCTCTTTCTCCATCGCTTCGATTTCTTCTTTGCTGTACAGGGTGAAGATGCGGATATATTTCTTGCTGTCCTCGTCGCTGCAGTTAATCCAGAACTGGTAGAAGGTGTATGGAGAGGTCTTTTCGGGGTCGAGCCAGATGTTGCCTTTTTCGGTCTTGCCGAATTTGCCGCCGTCGGCCTTGGTGATGAGCGGGCAGGTGAGGGCGAAAGCCTCGCCGTTGGTTTTGCGGCGGATCAGCTCGGTGCCGGTGGTGATGTTGCCCCACTGGTCGCTGCCACCCATCTGTAACTTGCAATTATAGTGCTGGTTCAGATACAGGAAGTCGTAACCCTGTACCAGCTGGTAAGAGAATTCTGTGAAGGACATGCCATCGCCTTCGCCGTTGAAGCGCTTCTTGACAGAGTCCTTGGCCATCATGTAGTTGACGGTGATGTGCTTGCCGATGTCACGGATGAAGTCGAGGAAGGAGAACTGGCTCATCCAGTCGTAGTTGTTGACAAGTACTGCGGCATTGCCACCGGTTTTTTCAAAGTCGAGGAATTTCTCCAGCTGCTTCCGGATGCAAGCCTGGTTGTGACGCAAAGTGTCGGAATCCAGCAGGTTACGCTCCTGTGACTTGCCGGAGGGGTCGCCGATCATGCCGGTGGCGCCACCGAGCAACACGATGGGTCTGTGGCCGCATTCCTGGAAGTGCTTCAGCAGCATCACGCCCACCAAATGTCCGATATGCAGTGAGTCCGCTGTCGGGTCGATGCCGACGTAAGCGGTGGTCATTTCTTTCGCTAATTGTTCTTCTGTGCCGGGCATCATGTCATGAATCATCCNNTTCGGTTAGTTTTTAGTGTTTAATGTTTAGGGTTTAAGGGTTAGAAGGGGGCTGTGAGCTATGAGCTGTGAGCTGTGGGTTATGAGTTTTCAATTGTCAACTGTTAACTGTCAACTGTTAACTGTTAAATTTCTTAATCTGTTCTTCCGCTTCTTCCTTCTTCTCGCTTTCGCTTTCACGCAGGGTTACGTACCACTTGCCGTCTCTTTTCACCACTTTGGTGCTGCTGTTGCTGTTCTTGCCATTGCAAAGGGTGACAATACATTTGCAGAGGGCGGTGGTGTCGCTGATTTCACGTACAGTGATCTCACCCATGCCTATATGGTCGCATCCGTCAAAATTTTCCGGTGGGAAAGCGTGTTGGTAGAAGTTGATGATGGGAATAGACTCGGGAGTGACATATTGCTTGGCTTCATCGAATTTGCCGGTGTACAGGCTCTCGGCAAAGGCCTTGGTAATGCTTTTGGGAGAATGGTAGGGGTTCTTGCTGTTGTCACAACTCGTTCCCAGCAGGAAAATCGTCAAGCAGATAAGAGAAAGTCTGATATAATTCTTCATGTTTTTAAAATGTTGAATACATTCTGCAAAGATACGAAAATATTTTAATATGGTAAGCAGATACCTTTGTTAATTGTGTGTAAAATTTCTGGGAGTCTTGAGCCAGTGCAGATAGTCGTTGCCGAGATTACGCACCGCTGTCTCCCACACTTTGTTGCTGGGTGTGTCGAAAACCAGTTCGGGGGTGGCGGCACCGATTACCCACATTTTGTTCGCCAGTTCTCCTTCCAGCTGTCCCGGCGACCAGCCCGAATAGCCTACAAAAAAGCGGTATTTCATGCTGGGAATGGCCTGATGCTCAATCAGGGAAATCAATACCTCGTCGGAGCCGACATAGATGCCGGGCAGCAGCTTGGAGGCAGCTTTGGAGTTCTCAAAATTGTGGATACAGAAGATGCCGTCGGGCATCACGGGACCGCCGATGTACAGCTTGTCATCGACTTTGATTTCACTCACCACCTTGCGCACCGATAGACGCGAGGCTTTGTTCAGTACCAGCCCGGCACACGATTGCTTGTCGTAATCCGTCAGCAGCACTACCGTCCGGTTGAAAAACGGGTCGTTGTAAAACGGCACGGAAATCAGAATCCGTCCCGCTGTCAACGAGAACTCGGTGGGCTTTACCTCTAAAAAATTCTCAACCGTATCCATGAAATTTTTTGTATTTTTGTCGGATAATTCAGAAATGCAAAGATACGAAAATTTATCATATTACCAAGGAATGATGAAGAGAACCTACGAACAATTGCGACAGGAATTTCCTGTGTTTGAATACCAAGCTTTTGATTTTTCAATAGCGGATGCGGAAATCAAAATGCAATTCCATTTTGCGACAGGCCAGTATGAGTTCCATCCTAAAATGAAACTTTCCTTAGGGAAATATGCGATTGCGCCGCTTCGGGAAGAGGAGGTCCGTNNGGTCAAGCCGTATCAGCTGGACGAGGCCATGCAGGCATGGTGGAAGAAGCTGTATTTCAATGGTTTGGGAGAATTTTTCTATCAAAATAAAATACAGGCGTCTGAAGAGGATTTTATGAGTTTTGGTTTTGCGCAGGATAGTCCGTCCGCTTCCGAATTGAAATATCCGCATGTAGATGACAATCAGCGGGTTATTGTGCCTATTGGTGGCGGCAAGGATTCGGTGGTCACCCTGGAGGCACTGCGGAAAGAACGCCAGGTCATACCTTTCATCATCAATCCTCGTGGTGCCACGGTGGATTGCGCCCGCATCGCTGGCTTCCCGGCCGAAGAGGATAGGGTGGTGCTGCTGCGTGAAATCGATCCGCAGTTGCTGGAGCTCAACAAGCAGGGGTTCCTGAATGGCCATACACCGTTTTCTGCCATGCTCAGTTTCTACACTTTGCTGGTGAGCTACGGCACCGCCACCCGTGATGTGGCCCTTTCCAATGAGTCGAGCGCCAATGAGCCGACGATTCCCGGAACGAAGATTAACCATCAGTATTCCAAATCGTTGGAGTACGAGGAGGACTTCCGCTGGTATGTTCGCACTTTCCTCAACGACTGCAACCATTACTATAGTTATCTGCGTCCCTATACCGAGTTGCAGATTGCCGAGATGTTCGCCCGTCATCCGCAGTATTTTCCGGTGTTCAAGAGCTGCAATGCTGGCAGCAAGGAGAATAAATGGTGCTGCAACTGCTCCAAGTGTCTTTTTGCCTATATCATTTTATCTCCGTTTATCGATAACGACACGATGGTCGGCATTTTTGGGGAGGATTTGCTGGACAAAGCTGAGCTGATGCAGTATTTCGACGAGCTTTGTGGCATCGCCCCCAACAAGCCTTTCGAGTGTGTGGGCACTATCGACGAGGTGAACAAGGCTTTGCGGATGATCCGTGAGTCGCGCAAAGGGAAGTTGCTGATGCGTCATTACGAGGAATGTGCCGCACACTGAAATTTGAAAGGGATAATCCAATTAATAACTAACTAAATATCACAAAATTATGGAATCAAAAGGTTTTATGAATGTGCAGTCCCTTTGGGATTCGCTGGGTGAATTTACACATGACGTGTTGTTCAAGGAAGTACCAAAAATCATTATTGCCCTGATTATTTTATGGATAGGTTTGAAACTTATCAAATTGATTGTCAAGGCGATGAAGAAGATGCTGGATCGGCGTAACGTGGAAGTGTCTCTGCAGTCGTTCTTGTTGTCGATGACTGACATTGCTTTGAAAGCGATGGTAGTGATTGCGGTGCTGGGTATGGTCGGCATTCAAACCACTTCGTTTATCGCGGTGCTGGGTGCCGCTGGTCTGGCCGTGGGTATGGCTTTGCAGGGCACTTTGCAGAATTTCGCAGGTGGCGTTATTATTCTCTTGCTCAAACCCTTCAAGGTAGGAGATTATATCGATTCCGCTGGCGTGCAAGGCACAGTTAAGCATATCCAGATTTTCAACACGATTGTGGAAACACCTGACAAGAAAATGGTGATTGCCCCGAATACCGATTTGGCTACCAAGACGCTGGTAAACTATTCCCGTTCCGAAAACCGCCGTGTGGACATCAAGGTGGGTATCGCTTACGGTGAATCCGTTGATAGCGCCCGTGCCGCTCTGCTGGAACTGGCAAAGTCATATTCCAAGGTTATCGAAGAGCCCGCTCCAATGGTGGTGGTGACCGCTTTGGCCGACAGCGCAGTCAGCCTCGAACTGCGTGTGTGGGTTAAGAATGCCGATTACTGGGATACTTTCTTTTATCTGAACCAGGCGGTTTACGACAAGCTCAACGCCGTTGGCATCTCCATCCCCTTCAACCAGATGGATGTACATATCATTAATTAATGATAATTCCTTAAATGCCTCGAAGAGGCATCATCTCAATAACCCCAGACGTAAGTCTGGGGTTGTGGACACTCCAGACTCGTCTCCCAGAGCCTCGAAGAGGTATCATCTCAATAACCCCAGACGTAAGTCTGGGGTTGTGGACACTCCAGACTCGTCTCTCAGAGCCTCGAAGAGGCGACACCTCGCCAGACTCAAGATAGACAGGTCTCGTGCTGTCAAGACCCATACCCATTCCGTGGGGGGGGGGGCTAAGATTTGACCTCTTCGATGTTGTGGTTGGAGATGTGAGTCGCCTACATTCTGTTAAAAAATCAAATTTAAATTAATCGGATTGCATATTTATGTGCAATCCGATTAATTTATTTTGTACTTTTGCCGTCTCAATCGTTAAAAAATTGAAAAGACTATGAGAACCAAGTACATTGATCTGATTTCGCAGACTTACGAATTCCCGCAGGAGGAGTTTAAGGTTGAAGATAATGAATTGATATTCAACACTGTTCCCTTGATGGATATCATCAAGCAGTATGGTACACCGCTGAAAATCACCTATCTTCCCAAGATATCTCAGAATATCCAGAAGGCCAGAAGATGGTTCAATGTGGCTATTGCAAAGTCCGATTATCAGGGCGATTATCACTATTGCTATTGTACAAAAAGCTCTCATTTTGAGTTTATGTTGTCCGAAGTACTGAAAAATGATGTGCATTTGGAGACTTCTTCCGCCTTTGATTTGAACTTGGTGGAGACTTTGCACGACATGGGACAGTTCGAGAAGGACAATTATATTATATGTAATGGCTGCAAGAAAATGCAGTATATTGACAATATCTCCATGATGTTGGACAAGGGTTTCACGAATATTATTCCGGTTCTGGATAGCAAACATGAATTCAATTTGTTGGATGCGAATCTGAATTCCAAGTGCAAGTTAGGTATCAGAATCGCTGCTGAAGAGGAGCCGAGATTTGAGTTCTATACCTCCCGCTTGGGTATCCGATACAATGATATCATTCCATTTTATGAAAGCAAAATCAAGAAGAATCCGAAGTTTGAACTGAAGATGTTGCACTTCTTTATCAATACCGGTATTCAGGATACGGCCTATTATTGGAATGAGTTGACGAAGTGTGTGAACCTGTATTGCGATTTGAAGAAGCTGTGTCCTGAGTTGGATTCGTTGAATATCGGTGGTGGTTTCCCCATCAAAAACTCCTTGGGTTTTGAATATGATTATGAGTACATGGCCGAAGAAATTGTGTCGCAGATCAAGCAGATTTGTGATCGTGAGGGAGTGCGTGAACCGGATATTTTCACCGAGTTCGGTTCTTATACAGTGGGTGAATCCAGTGCGGTTCTGTTTTCCATTCTGCAGCAGAAGAGACAGAATGACCGTGAGCTGTGGAATATGATTGATAGCTCCTTTATGACCACTTTGCCTGACACCTGGGCTATCAATCAGCAGTTTATCATTCTTGCCATCAATCATTGGGATCGTGAATACGAGCGTGTTTTCCTTGGTGGACTGACCTGCGACAGTCACGATTATTACAACTCGGAGGCGCATCTGAATGCGGTGTTCTTGCCGAAGATTCATCAGACAGCTGACTCAAATTTCGAGGGAACAAGCAAGCCGACTGAAATTAATTATGATGAAGATCCCCAATATATCGGTCTCTTCCATACGGGTGCTTATCAGGAGGCGGTCGGTGGTTATGGCGGCATCCAGCATTGTATGCTGCCGGCTCCTAAACATATTATTATATATAGGGATGAGGATGGTGAGTTATGCACCAAACTTTTTGCCAAGGAGCAGAGTTATAAATCCATGTTGAAGATTTTGGGTTACTAAAATAGATTCATTTCATCATTTCTTTTTACGAAGAGAGCCTCATGACAGGTTTGAGATGCGATTTGTCCTGCCAGTGCTTTTTAGTTTTTCCGGAAATGGGCGGGTGAGACACCTTTGAGGCGCTTGAACCATTTGCCGAAGGCGGATTGGTCGTCGAAACCTAATCGGGCAGCGATGGTTTTGACGGACAGTTTTCCCTGTCGCAACATACGGGTGGCGTCACGCATCAGGTAGTGGTCGATCCACCAACCGGCGGGGTGCCTTGTGGCTCGCTTGACACTCTCACTAAGGTATTTGGGTGCCACGCACAGTTCGCTGGCATACCATGCTACCCGGTGCTGCTGCACGTAACATTCATCCAAAAGGGCGGTGAAACGCATGGTCAGCAGCTCATGGCGTTTAGTGTCCTGCTTGGAATATGTGGATATGGACTTGGTTCTGCCCATAGAGGTCCGTTTCGGCCGTGTGTTCTCCAACAATTGGTATGTGATGGGCGAACTCTCATACGGCATTTCTCTGGCTAAAGAAACAAGATGCATCGAGCCGTCTATCCGTGTGGGCTACAACTTCGGAAACAAATCAAAGGCAAACAAGAAATCTCACAAGAAATAAAACGAAACTCATTCTTATACCCCGTCTTTGTTTAAATTTCATTTTCATTGTAACGTTTTCGGTGTATAAAGCGTCATGTTGTTGTAAGACGACAATCTGATGNNAGCTTGGCATTATGCATGGTTTCATGCAAAAAAGAGAAAATCAACATTGGCAATCAACCCGCAGGCGATTCCGAACTCGCAGGCAATTCTGAACCCACAGGTGATGGCATTATCAAAAATGCCGTAAAAGATTACGACGGCAACACTTACGATGCTGTAAAACTCGGCACACAGGTATGGATGGCATCTAATTTGCGCACCACACATTATGCTGACGGCACAGAGATTGACGAGGGTACTACAACAAATTTTCATCACGCATACCGTTATGCGACAAATGGTGATTTTGCCACATACGGTTATCTTTACAACTGGCCCGCGGTATCAAGAGGAGCAAATAGCAGCGAAGCTAATCCAAGCGGTATGCAAGGAATATGTCCCAACGGGTGGCATTTGCCAAGTGATGCGGAATGGGATCAACTTACCGAATATTGCATGAGCAAGGATGAATATGTTTGCGGTGAATATCTAAGAGATTATGCGAATGCATTGGCAGCCAATAGAGACTGGACAACAAGTGACAAGGAATGTTCGCCAGGTTATGACTTAAGTTCCAACAATTCAACAGGATTTGGGGCTGTGCCCGCTGGCATCTACCCGGGAGTTGATGTTCTTACAGGTAAATGTGCCTATTTTTGGGGAGCCACTGGCTGCGATGGCTGTACCTATTCCTACACCCACTATATATCCAATAACGACAAAAAAATGTATCGCCTCCCATATGATAAAAACACGGGACTTTCGGTACGGTGTGTAAGAGATTGAAAAATCCATTTAGGTTAAACTATTCAGCACTGATGCGATAGAATTCCCAAGTGTCAGTATGACCATCGCGGTAGGTGAAACTCCATTGCAACTTATGCGAGGTCAGTGTGTCGAGGTGGAACTTGTACTCGTAGTCGATGCTGCCGCCAACGGCCTTGATAATTTGTTTTGCTAGTTCATCAGCTTGGCTTGAGTTGCAACCCTTGAGGGAGGTTTTTATTACTTCCATACGGAAAGTCTCTTTGTTGCCGGAGAAGTAAAAGTCTTTCTTGTTTAAGCGCCAGCGGCTGGGACTCACATAGTTGAACACATACGTAGCAGAGCCTCCATCTTTGAGTGTCGCCACATACACCTGACGGGCCGAGTCGATGGCCGTGCCGTTGGCTTGAAAATCCATCATGCCTGTCTCATACACTTCAAGATGGTTGCCATGCAGGTCATAGTGAAAGCTGTGCGCATAGACATAGTGTCCAGGTACGTGAAGGGCTTTTTTAGGAGATTCCATGTCAGTGAAATTCCACCAATCATCATCAATATGGTATAAAAACATATAATACTCATGGGCAGGATCATCTATCCAAGCATGCCTTTCTATATCAATGTATGGCTTCCAGCCAAAATCATAGTATTCTTCAATGGGTATAAACTCTCCACAGCCACCATCCAAATCACGGGATTCTGGAATTCTGAAATCACCCCAATTGCAGGTGAGCGTGTCATTCGTGGCAAGATAAACCCATTTGCCGCTGTATTGGTTGTTCTCATATCCGTCGGCAACAATCTCCAGGGCATCATAATAGATGCTGTCGTTATGCACTAGATATGAATAGCTTGAGTGACCGAACAGGCGGGCGATTGGTTTGGCATTTATATATGCCTTCATCTCGTAATGGGCATGGATAGTCCCGTAATCTGTGACATTCACAAGAAAATCATCATACCAGTTAGTCTCGCTGTTCTCGTTGGAGTAGTATGTCACTACGGAATCAATGATAATCTGGCCTTTGATGTGGCAATACTCGTCTTTGCAACGTGAGCGTGCTTCCACTTGGTACACGGTGGGCGATACTTTATATACTGTGTCGAAATGGATGTAAAAGCGTTGGAAATTGTCTCCTCTGAAGCCCAAAGGTTCAGGACGATACAGCCATTCGTCAGCCTTAGGCTCGTTTCCATAATCGTCCCATTCTTTTTTTGTGGACTCCGTCCACCAGGAATAGATGCCGTCGGTCGGTGCGGTGTCAGGGTTGATCACCGTGGTGGAAAGATCGTAGCGCTCCAGGAAAGTTTTTGTTGTTTTTTGCGCATAACTGGCTGTAAAACACAGCAGAATTGTCACGATTGCTGCTAAACCCAATGCTTTTCTGAAATGCCTTTTATTCATACATCAGAGATTATTTGTGCCATTATTTCAAACGATGAATAGCTTTTTTACCCTTTGAAATTAACAACGGGCAAAGATACAATATTATTTTTCATGGATTGTTTTTTTAACTATTTTTGCGTTCGCNNCAATAAAAGACAGAAAAGAACGTAGATCTTGGTGGATGCAGTTCCTGATCAGTGTTGTGGGTACTGCCATTGGTGTGGGCTTGACCTTTGCCGGTAGCAAGATGGTGGAGAATAACAAGAAGGAAGAATTGCAGCGGATGATGGCCATCATGGTGATTCATGACATTGATGAATCGATCAACAGCTTGAAAACCTTGAAGGAGAATATGGAAACGGAGTATAATGCGACGGTATATGTCAGGGAACATCTCAACCAGTTGGATTCCGTGCCGAATGACACTCTGAGTATGGCGCTTTCATTCATTGTTGAAGATGGAGAAGAATTCCGTTTCGACAATTCAAAAGAAAAAATCTTCCATAGCAGCCCCGACACATGGCAAAACTTAGGATGCATGAAGTTTATCGACAATGTGCAGTCTTGTTATTATTACCGTCAGACGTTTCAGGACATGTTTAACAAAGCAAGCACTTGGCAAAAACCGATATCTGTAAAAGTGTATGAAGAACTGAATAATGGTGACAGTAACTTGAGTCTGGAAGAAGTTCTGGATCAATACTATGAAAAAATGCGGAAGCTGTTGAAGGAAAATTTGGAGGATGAGCATGTGAAATATTTTATAGACTGTACACCCAGAAAGTTAGGTAGTATAGCTGGTTTATTAAAATACTGGACTCAGGTAAACGACGAGAATAAATTTCTGATGAGCATCACCGATGAAGAGATAGAAGAATATGTAAACAATATCAACACAAATGGTATCGCCGTAACAGTAAAGAGTCTGACAGGAACATGGAACTCGTCACCAATGGACGAATCGAACCAATTTGAATTCCGAAAGGACCATACTTACTCTTATGTGTCCATTGTCACATCACCGGCGAATATCAATTTTTCACAAGGAAAGCTAAAAAAGATTTATAAAGAAACTGGGACATGGGAGCTGAAAGGGGATTCGTTAATCACAAACCCTGACAGCGTTGTTTTTGAAGTGGATGCCAGCAAGATGATTGTCCAGCCGGAAAAACAAGAGATGTTGGACAGTTGGGTTCAAATTTATAAGGAAGAGTCTTTAACACACTATCAGAATTGGATCAAGGAGGGTGACGCTCGGAGATCGTGGAGTGTCCGTCTCGACGCATCGCGCGACAAGCTGGAACTGAAGAATTACAGAAGTGTATATTATAAGCGGAGTAAATAATTTCTCTCCGTATCAATAAAATTTGTAAGTTTGCAAAAATTTTAAAACTACTATTATGGACTTAACAGGAAGAAGAGAAAGTACTAATGTGGACGACCGTCGTCGTATGAGCGGAAAAGCTATCGGTGGAATGGGTATCGGTGGCTTGATTGTAATGGGCTTGATAGNNGGGTATCGGTGGTATTATTATTGTGGGTTTGATATACTTGATTATGGGTCGCAACCCTATGGAAGTTTTACAAAATGCTGATTTGACTGGTTCGTCAGGGCAGACCGAAGCATACCAACCTTCTGCTGAAGAGGAAGAACTGGCTTCTTTTGCCAAGAAGATTCTGGCCGGCACCGAAGATGTGTGGACTGCCGAGTTCAAGAAGATGGGCAAGACCTATGTTCCTCCGAAATTGGTGCTATTCACGGGTAGTGTTCAGTCGGGCTGCGGTGGTGCCACCTCGGCTACAGGTCCGTTCTATTGCTCGGCAGATCAGTGTGTTTACTTGGACTTGTCCTTCTTTATGAATATGAAAAAACAACTGGGTGCGGATGGCGATTTCGCATACGCCTACGTTATTGCGCATGAGGTGGGACACCACGTGCAGTATCTGTTGGGCACCCTGAATGCCGCTCACCAGCAGATGAGCCGTGTGAGCGAAAAGGAACGCAATCAGATCAGTGTGCGACTGGAGCTGCAGGCCGACTTCTATGCTGGCATCTGGGCGTATCATGATAACGATATGTTTGGCTCTTTGCAGGATGGCGACATCGAAGAGGGTTTGAATGTGGCTTCCAAGATCGGCGACGATTACCTGCAGAAGAAGGCCCAGGGCTACGAAGTTCCCGACTCGTTCAACCATGGTCGCTCCGAACAACGTGTGAAATGGCTGAAAAAAGGCCTCACTACTGGCGACATCAAAAACGGCGATACCTTCTCACCAGCATACTCACAGCTATAATCAATCCATATAAGATTTTTCGGGGGCATAAGCCCCCTTTTTTTATTCTGATACTGAATGTATTGCTTATTTACTGTCTCTTATACACATCT
>LXOW01347128.1_pt4 | contig 14122 bp, 10 predicted proteins | sample 1368591 | NCBI WGS metagenome assembly LXOW01 (sample SAMN04884650, study PRJNA319009) | bovine gut metagenome | isolation source: Cow rumen | host: Bos taurus | place: Italy: Legnaro (PD) | collected 2014-07-09
AGATGTGTATAAGAGACAGGAGATAGGGTAAAGAATACTCGCACAGGTGAATTGGGGTATGTAGTTAAGGTATTACCCCCTCATCGTGGTGCACAGATGTATAGGGTTAAATATGACGATCGTGAATTAGAGAATAACGAGCGAAGTGCCAATCTCGTGCTGGATGTTAATCTCAGTGATCCTTTCGAACGATTACGCCAGAATATCTATGGCTATTATACCGAATATTTGAAGGACAATACTGCTTTCAAAATAAGAAGTTCCAACAATAGCACCATTTCTTCACTTAAAGCATCAAAGACACTATTCAGACCTTATCAGTTCAAGCCTTTACTTAAGTTCCTGTATTCTGACAACAGACGCGTGTTGATTGCTGACGAAGTGGGTTTAGGTAAGACCATCGAGGCAGGCCACATTATGCTGGAGTTGAAAGCAAGAGGAGAATTCCGGAATGCGCTTGTGGTGTGTCCTATGGCTCTGAAGGAGAAATGGACGACAGAGCTTAATGAGAAATTTGGTCTCGATTTTATCAATATCGACGATACGGACCATCTCATTCACGAATTGCGTCATCACCCTGGCTATGTTAAGGCCGTGATAAATTACGAGAAACTATATAATAAGGAACTCATTGCTTTTATTGAAGAAAGGCAGATAAAGTTCAGTATGATAGTATGTGATGAATCGCATAGACTTCGTAATGATGGAACTCAATTGTATAAAGGAGCAGCTAAGATAATGCCTCTTGGCGATAGTGTGATTTTTATGTCAGCTACTCCGATTATGCTTAATAGGGATAATCTCTATAACCAACTGCACCTGCTCGAACCAGATGTGTACGACAGAAAAGAAGTGTTCTTAAATAACGCACAACTTAACGAGCCTTTTGTTATGGCCTTGAGTCAGTTGAAAGATGGTGTAAAATGGACAGAGATAAAGAAACAACTCACAGGGGCAGAGGCTATTACTTATAACACGATAGGCGAAGTATCGATTCCTGTTAAGGTTAAAATCAATGACTATTTCAGTGATTATCCTATATATCAGGAGATAATAAAAGATCTGTCTTCTGAGGAATCAAATACGCTCAGGGCTAAGATTCAATACAACCTAGCAGAGATGAGTCCTATGAGTACAATATTCTCCAGAACGAGAAAAACGGATGTAACTAGGGACTGGTCGCAAGCAGAGCGAAATACTGTTTCTTTGAGAGTTGATTTAGGCGAAACAGAAAAACACTTTTTTGATAAACATATCAAAGATTATATCATAAGTAAAGGTGGCGAGATTCTCTATGATGAATACGACAGACCACAAGCAGGGGCTTGGGGACTTGTCACCATCAAACGCCAGTTGGCAAGTAGTATTTGGGCCACCATTAGTGATAATAACCAGTTGGATAGCGGCATTGATGATTATGAGGAATACGAAGATGTAAAGGTCAATGCATTATTAAAAATTATCAATGATGCTTTCAGTAAGGGTAAAAGAAAGATTATTGTCTTTGCCATATTCAAGAAAACTATCAAGTATCTCAACATCAGGTTAAAGAAGGCTGGATATAATCCAGTAATGATCTATGGTGATTCGAAAATTAATAAGTTTGATGTATTAGAACAGTTTAGGACAAATAATAGTATTGACGTACTTTTGTCTTCTGAAGTTGGTAGCGAGGGCCTTGATATGCAGTTCTGCAACTGCCTTGTAAACTATGATCTCCCGTGGAACCCTATGGTGGTTGAGCAGCGAATTGGTCGTATTGACAGATTTGGACAAGAGTCTCCAAAGGTAAATATTTACAATATCGTTGTTATGGATACCATTGTGGAGGATATCTTCTCACGTCTGCTCGACAGAATAGGTATCTTTAGGAGTTCAATTGGTGATTTGGAGGCCATTCTCGACAAAGAACTCGAACAAGATGGAAAGAGGATATCCATCAAACAGGCTTTGAAATCTATCCAGAACGACTACTACTCAGATAAACTTACCAAAGAAGAAGCCGAAAAGAAACAAAGAAATATTGCACAGGCTATTGAGAATGAGAAGAAGACTATAGAGGAGCTGGAAAAGGGTCTTACCAATACACTTACCAATGACTATTATTTCCAGAGCCAAATAAAGAAGATTGAAAATAATAATGCCTATGTTACCAGCAATGAACTCCACAAATTCATCATACAACTGGTAAAAGACTGTCTTACAACATGCTCGTTGGAAGAATCGGAAACAAAAGGCATTTATTACTTCCGAATACCCAAAAGTGATCCTGCAGCACTTAGACGTTTCTTAAACGATAACATTCCGGCTGATGAAGACAGCAAGAAGTTATTTGCAAGTTATCTGACAGAACTAAGGGATAAGTTAGAATTCAAACTGACTTTCGATCAAGAACTGGCATTCAAAAATAAGAGTCTTATATTCATAAACATCTATAACCCCATAATCCAGGCTGGTGTATTGATGTATGAAAAGATAGCAGACAAGTCGCGTAGAACATTCTTTTTTGAGATGGATGCATCACAAATGCCAGAAGAGATAAAGGCAGGATGCTATCTGCTGGCGATATTCAAGATTAGTGTGAACAGGTTGGTATTTGATAAGAATGTGGAAACGGACTCTCTTTATCCCATATTGTACGACTTGCATGAGGATAAAATAGTTGAAGACCATGAGTTGGCAGAGAAGTTTATGGGTAAAGCCCAGATATATGGCAGATATGCTCCTTTTACGGAGGATATGAGGATAGCCCCTGAAGTTATCGACTACATAGAATACGACCTAAAAGAGGAGGTTGATAAATATGTAGAAGAATATCATGCAGATCAGCTTATGCGTATCGAAAACAATAAGAGAATGCGATATCAGCAAACGGAGCAATATTATGAGACACGTATTGCTAATGCAAAGCGGAATATTAAGAATCAAGAGGAGCAAATAGAAGCTGCACTGTTGTTAAATGATATCGAGATGCGGAATAAAGCTGAGCGTATTTTGCCACCAATGAGAGCAGCTCTACAAAATTTGACACAACAGCGAGATGACGAGTTGGAGAAGATAAATAGAGATGTGCAGCTCAGAGTTACTGATGAAGTGAAGTCTTTGAATCTTGTAAAAATAGTATAGCCTATGGATGAGATTAGGATAGGATTAGATTTTGGTACACACCAAACTAAGATATGTATCCAAAAGACACCAGACGAAGGACATGGTGTTCCGGAATATGAGTTCTTCCAATTCGCAGACCAGAATGGTAAGGAGCAGTATTTCTTGCCGTCTGTTGTTCAGGTTAACAAGGATGACACTTTGTCTTTTGGTTATGTTTCATCTAAGGATGAGAAAGAGGGGTTGCCCTTGCCTCGTCTTGACATTTTTAACCCTGCAGACAAGGGTAATATAGATGCCGAAGCGAAAAAACTTTACGACAAATACACTTGCGATAATTCTCCTAATATCGAAGGGATGACGGCATTAAAGATTATGCTGGAGAAGAAATACGAAATAGACGTCAGGGATTATGACGAGAATGCTGCAAAGGCCCAAAGTAAATATGAAGAAGAGATGACAGAATACAATAGAGAAAGAAATCTCTTTCGATATTTCAAACAGGCAACATTTGCAGAATATCCGTGGGTGAGCAAGTACAGTCCTGATGTCTTATGTGTCTGGTATCTTGCGTATGTTCTTTTTCTTTTAGAGGACAGATATCCTGATGGTTTCGCCATTAATATGGGAGTGCCCACCGATGATAAAACTTTTAATCAAAAAAGAGAACTGGGTACTCGAATACTGATAAGCGCTATCAATCTTGTAGAAGAGGTGTTCCATAATGACTTGAGAGCTTTTTTGAAAGCAAAGGTAAGCGACTTAGAAAAGGATACCGTTATTGTGCCTTTTTCTGAAGACGATAAATATGACTATAGAATAAATGTCTTCCCAGAAGCCTATGCAAGCTTGATAGGTCTAACGTCAAGGGGAAAGTTGTCAAGCGGAATGAGTATTAATGCTGATATCGGTGGAGGTACGACAGACATCTCTTTCTTTATGGTACAAGACAAATCACCACAGATATACAAATACTGGTCTATTCCTTGTGGGCTTAATTATATTGCCGAGAAGTCCGGCTACCACTATTCTGAAAAAGACTTTATCAGAAACGCTCATCAGGAAATCATTGATAAGTTTAACCACAAGAAAGAAGAAATAGTATATAATCTGGTAACTGAACTTATCAAAAAGATTAGAGAAAGCGGAATAGATAAATCTAATCTTCTAAAAGCACTTAAAGACAGAATATTGGTATATAATGGTGGTGGAAGTATCTATCCTGAAATTGCAAATGCTATCTATTTGTTCTCAGATGTTAAGGTCGCGGATGCGGGGTTATGGTCAGAAGAAATCATAAAGGACGAACGGAAAGTAGGTAACTTGTTTAATCTCCTTACAACAGCCTATGGATTATCTGTCTCAGAAGAAGATAGTGATGTTGTTCTCTGCGACTATGATAATATTTTTTCTTCTATTGGAAATGATGTAGCTTATGAAAGAAAAGAAATCGACAAAGATGTTTGCTGAAGTTGACAAGGAATTCTACAAACTTCTCAAAACGCGTGCAGATGATACATATTTTCTTGAGGTGTTGTATTATTATATCTGCAGGGCGCTCATAGTCTATAATTACAATCTGAGTGAACTGGATGGTATTATAATCAATGGTCGCTTTATGGGGAACAAGATGGAAGTATTGTTCTCCCCATTTTTTAATACCATCTTGAAGTCTTTAAGTTTAGCTATGTCTATCAGGGCCATCATCTTAAACAAGGACAACATCAATAAATGCTATAATGACCGCCTGTTATTTTATGATATAGAGAAAGGCTATTTGTCATGGGATAGCCATCAGGTCATCATGGAGTGCATTAAAGACGATAAGTTCCGTTTGTTGTATGAAATGATTGCTACGTACAAAAATGGTTCACCATTGAAAAACGATCAAAAAGAGGAATTCAATGCAGCTAACATAAGACCAGAATACAGAAACCAGGAAAAGTATTTCAAGTCGATAGCAACTGACCCTGCTTATGATGGAAAATCCGTCATAAAAAATAATGAGTATTTATATGCTGAGTTTGAGGAATTTGATGTTCCTAAGGAAGTGGAGTATATTGGCGATACTGCTTTCGCTTATTGTAGAAACCTGAAAACTCTGAGGTTTACAAGAAAAGTGATGTTTGGTTATTTCCCCATCATAGAGTGCGACAAACTGAAGCATATTGTTGTGCCTACAGATTTTGTAGATTATTACAAGCAGGAATTACCTTTCTATAGTGATATTATTTCGGATAACGAAGACGAGATAGAACATGAACATGTAGATATCCCACCCGTTGATTCATACATAGAAACAGAACCAGACAGCAAACCAGTGATTGATTCTCCTGCGGATGAGCAAGAAAAGATTTTCGAACCAATCAATACCAAATTATTAGATACGGTTTTTGACAAAAAAGCCACATCTTACAAGTACTTTTGGTTCTTGTCGATTATATCATTGGCTAAAGAAACCAATAGCTTAACATTATCGTATAAGGACATTATTATTAGGATGGCTGCAATAGCATGGCCAATAATCTTCGAAGATGAAATAGAACTTGGTAAAAGCGATATGCTGCCAAGTTATTTGAAAGATATTGTTAAATGCACAAAACTTATAAAAGGTGCTACTAGTAATGTTGTTGAGTCGTACCTAAAGCAGCATTATACATCGCAAGGTGTTGACAAAATACTATGGCCGCTTACCAAGAATGTTCCATATAGGTTTTTGTCACCTTGGATTCCATTTACAACAAACGATGAGGTAATTGAAAAATCTAATGATAATAGAATTGCATGTCCTTATGCCATACATGATGACACTATAATATGGGATGAGGACTGGTGGGAATACATAGACTCAAATTATAATGACATATGCAAATTTGCGTTACAATCGTTCATTAACTATGTGAAAAAAGACAACAACCAAATGAAACTTCTTAAGCTTATGACAGAAGGTTGGGGGTTAGCAAATAAGTATTAAACATTTGGAAGCATGAAGAAGATTCTAGGCATATTGGCATTATCGGTGTTCTTGTTGTCGTGTAATGGCAGGAAGAATGCGAATGAAATATATTCCGGTGACATAGAGGAGGTTGTTACTGACTCCATGCCACTGGATTCACTTCACCACCCATCGCCAGGTGAATTCGAGGATAGTCATATGCCACCACCTCCTCCACCTGACGGTAAGCATCCCGATGGACCACCACCGCCACCACCTGACGGAAAAGGGCGTCCTCCCCATGAGCCTGACAATATGCGTGGCTTCGACCCTGCGTCAGAGGATGACATGGATGACAACGGCATGAGCCGCTATATGGAGAATAATGATGACAATGGTTGGGACTGAACGATGGCTGAAGTCTGGATCACGGGGAACCACACTACGACGGGAGCGTCCTGTATGTCTGTCGGATAATACACGTCAAGCTTGCAGCGCTCCTGGGCATAGGCATCGGAAGACGCTGTGTACAGGATGTCGTTCACTTGTTGATACTGCTGGCGCTGTGCCTGTCCAATCATCGGCAACAGCATGAGTACGAGAATTGTAGTAATTTTCGGTTTCATAAGTTTATTTTTTGTTTGGTTACAATTTTTCTGCTGCAAATATAATGATAATTCCGCAAATATTACTATCTTTGCAAATAAATTTAGCGAAAACAGGCCGATAGATTTAAATGTATTAATGCGAAAACCAAGTAAGGCAGTGGATTTCAAAGGAAATATGAAGAAACTTATAATAATGGCAGTAGTCGCCATGATGGCTGCCACGTCACTGACATCGTGCAGTAAGGATGATGATGAAGTTGTCATCATACCGACTCCTGAAGAGCCGGTGGTCCTGAATTGTGCGAAACCTGACTTTCTGAAGTCGGGCGATAAAGTGGCGCTTATCTCGCCATCATATTTCACTCCGATGGAAACCATAGAGAAAGCTGCCGCCGTGTTCCGTTCGTGGGGCTTTGAAACCGTCATCGGCCCCAATGTCGACAAGGTGCTGGACGGGAAAATCGGCGGAACGGTGGAAGAACGTGTGAGTGATATCCGCTGGGCTTTGGTGGACCCAAGCATCAAGGCTATATTCTCTAATCGTGGCGGCTATGGCACCATCCAGCTCATAGACCAGCTCCCATTCGACGAAGTGAAAGCTGGCCAGAAATGGATAATCGGCTTCAGCGACATATCTACCCTTCACGGCTTTTGGAACCGAGCCGGCGTGATGAGCATGCACGCCACGATGGGCACATTTCTGGCAAATGGCGGCACCGACGTCACCAGTACTATGATGCGCGACCTGTTGTTGGGCAAAGTTCCCCGATATGAAGTGCCTGCACATGAGCAGAACATCCTCGGTCGAGCCAGCGGTGTGCTCGTAGGCGGCAATCTTTGCACCTTCGCACCCAACATCGGTACTTGGGCTGATGCCACCAAGGGCAATAATCTGATACTCTTCGTGGAAGAGATTGGTGAGAATATGCGTAACATAGACCGTCAGATGCGCATGTTGAAGATGAACGGCGTGTTCAATCGTTGCAGAGGAATCATTCTCGGCGAGTTCGTCAGCTGCGGCAAGGATTTCACCGACGAAAACGGTGATGTAATAAGCATTGAAGCGATGTTGCACGATCTATTGGCTGAGTATCACATTCCTGTGCTCTGCGGATTTCCCGCTGGTCATGACGACATCAATCTTCCCTTAGTGATGGGTGCCCCCGTCACCATCGACGTGCGCAGCGACGGCTCCACTTTGCAATTCGACATCGACGGAGAACAGCAGGTTGTCAATACAGCAAGTTTGTAACCATATAAAACCAACACAATGATGGTGGAAAAGGCCGGCATGCTGCGCACGAAAGCAGACGGCTCGGTGGAGATAAAACGATGGCTGACGTCTGATGTCTGAGGGAAGAGAGGCAAAAATATGCGAGNNATACGAGAATAACAAGAAGTTTGAAAAAATATGCATTATTTCGATTATATTTCGTAATTTTGCAGTCAAGTTATACAACAAAACAGAAACACGATGAAAAAACTATCATTAGCAACCATTTTTGTCTGCTGTGTGCTGGCTGTAGCAGCACAGGAAGGCTTCCGAGTAGACTACCAGGGTGCACGCCCAACAATCAAAGACTTTGTGAAGGCCTATCTCACATCTACCCTCTCCGAAGAAGTAGAGGAATGTGATATGGAGGGAATAGCCATTTACAAAGGCCTGCAGCGTGCCATTACCAGTAAAGAAAAGGGTCTTCCGCTCGATGAGAACGTGACACTTACTATTGACACGAAAAACGGTTTCATGGTCTATGAGCAAAAGTACGAAGATTATTTATCAAGGATAGAGATGTGCTACTGGAATGAGTCCGACGGCAAACACAAACTCTTTGCCGAAAACAGATGGAGTTTCCAGAAAGGGAAGCCAATCCTCGGACAATACGACGGGCTGAATTTCTTCCGCTACGACAATGCCACGAAGACGATGGCCGGATGTAACACGCCAGGTTTCGACGTGGAATTGTTCGACAAATCCTATGCTCTGCCACGTACAGGCAAGGACATCATCGTCACAACCTGGCATGAAGATGGCAAGAAGACACAGAAGACGCTAAGATGGACAGGTAGCGGATTCAGCTATTGATAACATGTCAGGGGATGACAGTAACGATAGCTGACGACAGCGGTTGGGACTGAACGATGGCTGACGTCTGATGTCTGAGGGAAGATGGAAGAAGTATAATTGATTGAAAATGACATCAGGGACAGGCATGAATGAGCCCTGTGCCAAGCACGGTTTGATCTTTATCTCTTGACAGGTGGGCGGCTCATTGGGTGAGGACGGAAGTTCATGGGATTGTCGCGGTCGCCCCAAACCAGTTTCTGCAGCAAACCGCCAAGGGGCAGCTCAATCTTCGAGTCGCCAATCTTGATGTAGGGATTGACAATAGGTTCGGTAGTCCATTTGCCTGTCATGGGATTCACATACCGACGCACTCCTACGTTGGTTCCGAAGACGTTGCTGAAACGAATGTCGGCATAACCACCAAAGGTGGAGGTGTTAACGTAAGGGCTCATGGCTGGTCCGACCATCATCCTGTTGGCATAGTAGGAAGCGAAGGCGTGTAAAGTAACGTTTTTGCTCAGGTCGAAGCCTACCGTTCCGCCAAAACCATACTGGGTAAAAAGGCTGCGCTGCCAAGGCATCCAGTACTTGTCGGCCATGCCGGAGGCCGTAAAGTGCCAGCGTCCGAGGTCCTGATGTAACGTCAGGGCACCCGTAGAGATGTCCATCAGTCCGGGCAGGTGGTACGTCGAACCCGCAACTCCAATCGCAGCATTCTTCCAAAGTTGGAAGCCAACAGCACCCATCTTCGACGACTCTATGAAATCGTTGTGTTGTCCGTAGATGGGTTCTTTCATCTGTAAGGGTGTGGTGAACTGCGGTTCAAGATGCAGCTTCAGTGTGTCAGACAATATAACGTCGTTCGGAGCGTATGAACTGGTGGCGCTGTTGCCTCCCGGCAGAACGCCGTTATTTCCCTCAGTCTGTGCCAGCATCTTGGCAGGCAACAGCGTCAGGATGATTGCTATTACACCGATTCGATTCATATTCATCTGCAAAGGTACGAATAAGTGAGTAAAATGCAAAGGGAAAACCTTATTTTCTTTTGCATTTCGCTCAATTTTGTCAACTTTCTCACGCTCAGGAATGAAAATTTATTCTCGTTCCCTTCGCTAAATCGAAATTTTGCACTACCTTTCTCCCTTGGAGAAGATAGGCTACATTTCGGAAATAAAAGAAAAAACAGACTTTTTTCTTTGTATTTCGCTCAATTTGCACTACCTTTGCAGGAGATATGGCACAAGATAATGAATTGGAGATGTTTTCTCCGAAGAATCACCAATATGATCACAAGAATGAAATTTACAAGACATTTTATATTTCCGAACGTGAACGAGCTCGAGCAAAGCTCATGGTCGTGATTAAGTGAGTTCAGGAGAATAATAAAATCATTTGATATTATGAGACAATATGTAAGAATCCTAATAGTTTGCTGCCTTCTTGCTGTAGGCTGCCAACTTTCAACGACAGCACAGAACACCGTTCGCATTGATGCTACCAAGACGCATCAGCGTATCACGGGCTTCGGCGGTTTCGTCTGCTCACCCTCGTTCCAGTATAACCACATGAGCAATGCGGAGATTGACAAGGTATGGGGTGAGTCAAGTACGGTAGGTTGTAACATCATGCGTCTGTACATTCCTATTGGCAAGAACGCCTGGGTGCAGTCGCTGAATACGGCCAAGTATGCCAAACAGAAAGGACTCATCGTCTTTGCCTCACCATGGGGACAGCCTGCCGAGTGGAAGACCAATGGTACCAGCAATGCTAAGAACGAAGACGGCACAACGGGTAAACTGAAGAAAGAAAACTGGCCCGACTATGCCCAGTATTTGGAGGACTATGTGCAGTATCTGCGCAAGAATGGGGTGGAGCTCGATGCTATCAGCATTCAGAACGAACCCGACTGGCCTGCATCGTATGCCGGCTGTCTGTGGGATGCCTCTGAGATTGCCGAGTTCGTAAAGACCTATGGCCCCAGCATCAGCACCAAGGTGATGGCTCCAGAGACGCTGGCTGTCAGTGACAGCTACGCCAACGCACTGAACAAGGACGATGTGCTGGAAGGCTTCGACATCTATGGCGGTCACCAGTATGGTGGCATCCAGTCGGCCTACAAGAAACTGGCGCAGAAGGGTAAGGAGATCTGGATGACGGAGTATCTGATCAACTGGAACGAGGTAGAGGGCAACACGCGCGACTTTGATTTCTCGAAGGACTTCTTCAATTTCTTCCGTGCCATCAATACCTGTATGTTGGGCGACTTCAATGCCTGGATTCACTATGCTGCCAAACGTTACTACGGCATGATGGGCGACGGCACAAAAGGCGCTGGTAGCAGTGGTACCATCACCAAACGTGGCTATATCATGGCCCACTTTGCCAAATTCGTGACGGGCATGACGCGTGTTGACATTGACTTCGGTGATACGGGACTCGAGGGTTCTGCCTATCTCTCCGTGACGGGTGATACCGTTGTGGCTGTCGTTGCCAATGCCAACCAGAACGATGTCGATATGACACTCGACCTGCCGTTCTATACACAATCAGGCTTTATCCGTACAACAGGTAAAAGTGGAAAAGCGCTACAGAAGAAAGACCTGACCTTTGACGCTGAGACCTGCCGACCTGTCGTCTCTGTTGCTGCTGATAAGGTCGCTACCATCCTTTTCATACGCAGCCACAACCGTCAGGTGTCTGACATGACAGGCAGCGCCGTACGCTTTGGTCGTTTGGATGATATGCAAACCACCAATTCGAAATTTGGTTCTAACTATCAATTGAGTGGAAAGACGAAGACCTTCGACTCCAGCAATTCGCTGATATCCACTCGTAAGAATGCCTCTGCAGGTTATATACAACTGGACAACCGCTACAGTCAGTTGGTGATGCAGATCAAGAAGGTCACCACGACGAGTGCGCTCACGGCAGGTGCCACCACGTTATACTATGTCAATGCCGAAGGAAAGGCAGCATCACATAACTATGGCCGTATAGACCTGAGTAAGGGCGAAAACTTCAGTCTCTTCTTCGACCTCTCACCTGCTACACTTACAGATGGCTGTCAGGGACTGCTCTCGCTGACCTGCGACAACAGTCAGTCGCACCTCACCATCACTTTTGGCGACGTCTATCTCGCCAATGCCTCATCGCCTTATTCGGCTAAACTGGCAGGAGCTTTCGTTGCTGACGACAGCTATGTACTCGACTATCTGGGTGATGCTGCCTGTACCAGCATAGACATGACGCAGGTAACGGCACTACCCAGTGAGCTTCCCTGGACGTCAGGCAATCGTGTGGCCTACCTCTCTGCAGGCAATAGCGCTGGTCAGAATCTTGTCGTTGGTGGCGAGTGTCAGTCGCTTGTGCTGACAGCCGATGGTGGGGATTTCCGTCCTGTCAACAGTTTCAATGCCCAGCAAGCCTCGCTCTCGCTCCGTGTTGATGGCTGTCGCATGGTGACAGTACCCTTCGAGGCTGCTATCCCTGAAGGCGTCAAGGCTTATCAGCTTGATGCAGACCTACATCTCACACCACTCACCACCATCCCTGCCCACACGCCCTGTCTGTTACAAGCTCAAGGCGATATCGTACTTATGGGAACAGGCACCGTAGGCTATAGCACATCGCCTCTGGATGCTGTCTTCCGCGGAACCTACACGGCAGCGTCTCTTTTTGCCGGCGACTATGTCCTGGCTCAGCAGAATGGTCAATGGGGATTCAGCCGTCTCACGACTGCCAGTATACTGCAGCCCTTCGATGTCTATGCCCAACTGCTTTCCACAGCGGAATTCTTGCCTTTACAGGACGAAGGTTCGGGCATTGAAGATGTAGTTAAGGGTGTAGCGAAAAAGAACGACACCATCTACGACTTGCAAGGCCGCAGACTGATGAAAGGCCATTTACAGCCAGGTCTGTATATCGTCAATGGTCGTTGTGTCATCATCAAATGATGCGCTGAGTCCCAGAAAAAATCAGGAATGAAAACAAGAAGAGCAAAACAATAACCTGTGCCGTAGAAAAGATGATACGAGAGAAAATATACAGGCTGATAGAGCCAAATAACAAGGAGAGCAAGGCATCTCGGGTCTATGACATTGTGATGCTGATTGCCATTGCAATAGGCATATTGCCGTTGATGTTTAGGACGCAATACAAGATATTCTGGTATTTTGACTTGATATCAGGATTATGCTTTATAGCGGACTATATTCTTCGATGGTGTACTGCTGATTTTGCATCAAAACGCAGTAAAGCGGCAGCATTTGCGATTTATCCATTTACCCCAATGGCCATTATTGACTTGCTGTCAATTCTGCCTATTTTCAACTTGTTAGGCCCTTCTTTCAAAATTTTCCGTGTATCGAGACTATTGAAGATCCTGAGGATTTTTAAGGTTATCCGCTATTTTGAGCCATTGGAAATCATCATGGCTGTCATTCGCAAGCAAAGCAAGATCCTGATGGCAGTATTTTCGTTGGCCTTGTTTTATATATTCATCACAGCTCTTATTATGTTCAATGCTGAAGAGCAGGTTGATCCTATAACGGGGAGAGTATTGTACGACGACTTCTTTGATGCCTTCTACTGGGCCACATGTACGCTGACCACCGTAGGCTATGGCGACCTTTATCCGATATCAGATACAGGTCGCGTCATCAGCATTATATCCTCTATGGTTGGTATTGCCATCATCGCCCTGCCTTCAGGTATCGTCACTGCCGGCTATATGGATGAGTTAAGATCCAGGAAAGAAAAGAAAGGTTTAGAGCACCTTGATAAGGGGCGGCTATAATGCAGGGATTTAAAAATAGAATAAAAATTTTGTATTTTGCTCGAAAATGCAAAAGAAAATAAGGTTTTCCCTTTGCATTTTACTCACTTATTCGTACCTTTGCAAAATGAAACCAAAATACAAAGTGAAACAATGAAGAAAATCCTGATTCTTATCGCGCTGATGGCCGCAGGAATGACGGCTGTGGCACAAGACAAACTGTATGCCGACGAGTTTCCATTGGGCGACGTGACGCTGTTGGACGGACCGCTGAAGAAGGCTCGCGACCTGAACATCAGCGTGCTGCTGAAATACGACAACGACCGACTGTTGGCACCATACCTGAAGGAAGCCGGACTGACGCCGAAGGGTAAGTCGTATCCTAACTGGGACGGACTGGACGGACACGTGGGCGGCCACTATCTGACGGCGATGGCCATCAATGCCGCTACGGGCAGCAAGGAATGTCAGCAGCGCATGGAATACTGGATCAGCGAGTTGCAACGCTGTGCCGATGCCAATGCCAAGAACCACCCGACGTGGGGCAAGGGCTATGTGGGCGGCGTGCCTGGCAGCGACCGCATCTGGTCGGCATATAAGAAGGGTGACTTCGGACCTTATTACGGTGCGTG
>LXOW01453690.1_pt1 | contig 14120 bp, 8 predicted proteins | sample 1368591 | NCBI WGS metagenome assembly LXOW01 (sample SAMN04884650, study PRJNA319009) | bovine gut metagenome | isolation source: Cow rumen | host: Bos taurus | place: Italy: Legnaro (PD) | collected 2014-07-09
TCCCGCACCGGAGAGCTGCCACGCCATTGCAGCCACCATACGGGAGGCCAAGAAGTGCAAAGAGACGGGCGAGGAAAAAGTTATCCTGTTCAACCTGAGCGGCCACGGCCTTATTGATCTACCTAGCTACGACCAGTTTATCAACGGTGACCTGGTAAACTACTCCGTCAGCGACGAGCAGATAGCCAAGAACGTCAGCGAACTGGAGCAGATTCTGTAAACGGCTCCTTCTACATCGAAAACACGCAGTACAACGAACTGACGGTGGTCGAAATATCGGCCATCGTCAGTTTTTATAATTAAAAATACTCACATAAATTAATTGAATTTTGTTAATATCGTTAAATTTAACGGAATTCGTTAAACATATTCTTTCTGGTTTGCTGAAATTGCCCTATCTTTGCAACAGTTTAACACAGAAGATATGAAAAAGTCAACGATATGGACAATAGCCGTGGTGATGGGACTCTCGTTCCTAGGACTGCTCTACGTCCAGCTCTCTTATATAGAGGAGATGGCAAAGATGAAGCAGGAACAGTTCGACGAGAGCGTCACCCGCAGTCTTTATCAGGCCTCGCTTAACCTGGAAAGAAACGAGACGCTGCGCTATTTGGAGAAAGACGTCAACGACGTGGAGCGTCGGGCATATACTCAGGACTCTCTCATCGTGGACGGCATCAACGGAAAGATTCAGGAGCAGCACGAGTTTGCCGTTTCGTCTGACGACGGTACCGTCTACTCTGCCTTTGAACTGAAAACCTTCGCCACCAAGCCGCCTACCATCCCAAAGGCCATCATCGTTAAGACCGACAACAGCACGCTGGCAGAAGCCACAAAGTCGATGCAGGAGATTGTGCGTACACGCTATGTCTACCAGAAGGCTCTGCTCGATGAAGTGGTCTACAATATTCTATATACCGCCAGCGACAAGCCGCTGAAGGAGCGTGTCAACTTCAAGCTTCTTGACACGGATATACGCTTGGAACTGCAGAACAACGGCATCAACCTTGCCTACCACTTCACCGTGGCAACGGCAGACGGCCGTGAAGTGTACCGCTGTCCTGACTATGACGAAAAGGGAGCGGAGAAGACCTATACGCAGACGCTGTTCCGCAATGACCCTGTCTCGAAGATGGGCGTGGTGAAGATTCACTTTCCCGAAATGGACAAGTACATCTATTCTTCAGTGCGTTTCATGATTCCTGCAGTCATCTTCACACTGGTGCTGCTCATCACATTCCTGTTTACCATCATTATCATCTTCCGGCAAAAGCGCTACTCTGAAATCAAGAACGACTTTATCAACAATATGACGCATGAGCTGAAGACCCCTATCAGCAGCATCTCACTGGCTGCACAGATGCTGGGTGATGAAAGCGTGCCAAAAAGCCCGCAAATGCAGAAGCATCTGGGCGGGGTCATCAATGATGAGTCGAAACGCCTGCGCTTCTTGGTAGAGAAAGTCCTGCAGATGTCGATGTTTGACCGTAAGACCGTGTCTTTCAAGAAAAAAGAGTTGGACATTAACGAGTTGCTCGAACAGATTGCAAGCACCTTCTCCCTGCGTGTGGAGCATACGGGCGGTAAGATATACACTGAAATTGAGGCTGTTGACTCTGCCATCTATGTGGATGAAGTGCACTTCCAAAACGCCATCACCAATCTGATGGATAACGCCGTGAAATACCGGAAGCCCGACCAACCGGTAGACATCCATATCCGCACATGGAATGAAGGCGACAAGCTCTGCTTTTCCATTGCCGACAATGGATTGGGAATCAAGCGAGAGAATGTGAAGAAAATTTTCGACAAGTTTTACCGCGTACATACTGGCAATGTGCATGACGTGAAAGGCTTTGGACTTGGATTGGCCTACGTGAAGAAAATCATCAATCTGCATGAGGGCGACATCAAATGCGAGAGCGAGTTGGGAAAAGGCACAAAGTTCATCATCACCCTGCCTATCCTTCATGAGGATGCCCAATGAAATCACTGTGACAACATAATTATTAACCCATTAATACCCAACAATTATGGAAGAGAATCTGAGAATCTTGCTGTGCGAGGATGATGAAAACCTCGGCATGCTGTTGAGAGAGTATTTGGCCGCGAAGGGCTACGAGTCGGAACTGTGCGCCGACGGTGAGGCAGGCTACAAAGCCTTCTTGAAGACAAAGTTCGATATTTGCGTGCTTGACGTGATGATGCCTAAGAAAGACGGCTTCACGCTGGCACAGGAAATCCGCACAGCCAATCCCGAGGTACCCATTATCTTCCTCACAGCCAAAACACTGAAAGAAGACATCCTGGAAGGCTTCAAGCTGGGAGCAGACGACTATATCACCAAGCCCTTCTCCATGGAGGAACTGGTATTCCGTATTGAGGCTATTCTGCGCCGCGTACGTGGCAAGAAAAGCAAGGAATCGACGCTCTACCACATCGGCGAATTCACCTTCGACACGCAGAAACAACTGCTCTGCATTGGCGACAAACAGACAAAACTCACGACGAAAGAGAACGAGTTGCTGGCATTGCTCTGCTCACATGCCAACGAGATTCTGCAGCGCGACTTTGCCCTGAAGACCATCTGGATCGACGACAACTACTTCAATGCCCGTTCCATGGACGTGTATATCACCAAGCTGCGCAAGCATCTGAAGGAAGACCCACAGATTGAGATTATCAACATCCACGGCAAGGGCTACAAGCTCATCACGCCGGAGGAAGACTAGAATAAATTAATCTCTCGACCTCTTGGTCGCTTGTCACCAAAGGAACGCTAGTATGAAGAATTTGCTGCCACACACCGCATAATGCCACAAAAAAGGCAAAAAATGCGGCGATGACAGCAAATTCTTCTCGCTTCACGCTTCACTTTTCACTTTTTTTTGTAACTTTGCCGTCGTTATGAGAAAATGGTTTGTCAGAATAATATGGATTCTACTGGTGCTGGGCACAATAGCCACTGGTGTCACCTTCTGGGCTATTGCCGACGGGCGCATTGGCTACATGCCCCCCATTGAAGAGTTGCAGAATCCCATCAACCGTTTCGCCTCGCAGGTTTATTCTGCTGACGGAAAACTGCTGGGCACCTATAGTTACAGTCGTGAAAACCGTGTCATGGTCAACTACGACCAGTTGCCACAGTCGCTGGTAGAAGCCTTGATAGCCACGGAAGATGCCCGATTCTTCGAGCATTCGGGCATAGACTTCTATGCGCTTGGACGTGCTGTCATCAAACGCGGCCTGATGCGGCAAAAAAGTGCCGGCGGCGGCAGTACAATTACACAGCAGCTGGCAAAGCAGTTGTTCAGCGATGTGGCACACAGCACAACCGAGCGTATGCTGCAAAAACCCATCGAATGGGTTATTGCCGTGAAACTGGAGCGCAACTATACCAAAGAGGAAATCATAGCCATGTATCTGAACTATTTTGATTTCCTCAACAATGCCGTAGGCATCAAGACAGCCTCTAACACTTACTTCTCAAAAGAGCCGTCGGAACTCTCCATCACCGAGTCGGCCACTTTGGTCGGTATGTGCAAGAATCCCTCCTATTTCAATCCACGGCGTTTCCCGGAACGCAGCCAAGAGCGACGGAACACCGTTCTACAACAGATGTTCAAGGGGGGATACCTGTCTCAGGAAAAGCTGGACAGCTGCTTGAAGGTTGATCTGACGGCCGATCTGAAATTCCATGTCAACGACCACAAAGACGGCCAAGCAACCTACTTCCGCGACTATCTTCGTCGCTACATGATGGCTAAAGAACCCATCAGAAGCGACTACCCTGAATGGAATCGCGTGAAGTATGAGATTGACCGTATTTCCTGGGAAGAAGACCCCCTGTACGGCTGGTGCAATAAAAACCTGAAAAGCGACGGTACGCCTTACAACCTCTACACCGACGGATTGAAAATCTACGCTACCATTGACACACGGATGCAGAAGTATGCTGAGGAAGCCTGCTATGAACATGTGGCCAAATATTTGCAGGAGGAATTTAACAAGGGCAATAAGAACAGGCGCAACGCCCCCTACTCCAACAGTTTGTCGGCAGCGGAGGTGAAAAATATTCTTCAGCGCAACATACGCCAATGTGAGCGTTACAGAGTGATGAAACAGTCGGGGGCTAGCCAAGAAGAGATAGACAATGCGTTCAACACAAAGGTGAAAATGACTGTTTTCACCTATCATGGTGACCGTGACACCGTCATGACCCCACTTGACTCCATCCTTTACTACAAGTCATTCCTGCGTACTGGATTCCTCAGCATGGAACCCCACAACGGGCATGTGAAAGCCTACGTGGGAGGTCTGGACTTTACCCATTTTGCCTACGACATGGCCACAGAGGGCCGTCGCCAGGTGGGTTCGACCATAAAGCCTTTCCTCTATTCGCTGGCCATGATGCCTTCGGGCGGCAATATGACCCCCTGTTCTTTGGTACCTTGTGAACAGCGCACATACTACACGGAGTCAGGACAAGCATGGACACCGCGCAATGGTAGTCGGGCACGCGAAGGTGAGATGGTGACCCTGCAATGGGGGCTGCAAACCTCCAACAACTGGGTGTCGGCCTACCTGATTGATGTCCTGCGTCCGAAGAACTTCCTGCGTCTGCTCCGTGATTACGGATTCAACAATCCCGATATCCATCCGGGACCTTCACTTTGTCTGGGTCCCTGCGAAAACACCGTGGCCGAAATGGTCAGTGCCTATACCACTTTTGTCAATCACGGCTATCGTTCCGCGCCTGTGTTCGTGACCAAGATAGTGGACAGCGAGGGCAAGGTGTATGGTGCCGACCAGCTGGCTCGATCAGGCAATGAGGTCATCGATACCGAAACTGCAGAGAAGATGATTTATCTGCTCCGTGGCGTTGTCGACGGCGGCACTGGCAGTCGTCTTCGCTTCAAATACGGATTCACAGCACCATTGGGCGGTAAGACAGGTACCACCAACAGCAACAGCGACGGATGGTTCATGGGCATTGCCCCGAAACTGGTATCCGGCTGCTGGGTAGGAGGTGATGACCGTGACATTCACTTTGAAAGCATGGCCTACGCCCAGGGTGCTTCCGCAGCTCTTCCCATATTCGCACTCTACATGAAGCGCATTTATGATGACCCCACCATCCCCATCACGCAAGACGACGAGTTCGACCTGTCGCCCGACTTTGACCCCTGTAAAGGTGAATACTTGGAGGACGGTGAAGAGATCGACGCAATCATCAGCGACGATGATGACAGTGATGAAGACGATTTCATCGGTGTAGAACTATAGCCATGCATCCACTATCCTCTATTCACCATCCACTATCCATTAACAAGAAAAATGAAGCACCAACTCAGAAGCAGCGTCTGTACTGAAGGCAGGCGCATGGCAGGTTCCCGCGCCCTATGGGTTGCCACGGGCATGAAGCAAGGGCAGTTTGGCAAGCCCATCATTGCCATTGTCAACTCCTTTACCCAGTTCGTGCCAGGACATACGCATCTGCATGAGATAGGCCAGATCGTGCGAGAAGAGATTGAGAGAATGGGCTGCTATGCTGCAGAGTTCAACACCATAGCCATCGACGACGGCATTGCCATGGGCCACGATGGTATGCTCTATTCGCTGCCCAGTCGCGACATTATTGCCGACTCTGTGGAATATATGGTCAATGCCCACAAGGCCGATGCTATGATTTGCATCTCCAATTGCGACAAGGTCACTCCAGGTATGCTCATGGCCGCCATGCGCCTGAATATCCCCGCCGTCTTCTGCAGTGGGGGGCCTATGGAGGCTGGACGTTGGCACGGCGAGAATGCCGATCTGATTACGGCCATGGTGAAAGGTGCCGACCCAAGCGTCAGCGACGAGGAGATGCGCGAAATCGAGCAGTGCGCTTGTCCCGGATGCGGTTCGTGCAGCGGCATGTTCACTGCAAACTCCATGAACTCGCTTACGGAGGCTATCGGCCTTTCACTTCCCGGCAATGGCACCATCCTGGCTACCCACACCAACCGTATAGAACTGTTCCGTCAGGCTGCCCGGCAGATTGTGAAGAATGCCCTGGCCTATTACGAGGACGGCGATGAAAGCGTGCTCCCCCGTTCTATTGCCACGCGAAAGGCATTCTTGAACGCTATGGCCCTCGACATTGCCATGGGTGGCAGCACCAACACCGTGCTCCACCTGTTGGCCGTTGCACAAGAAGCCAACGTTGACTTCACCATGAAGGACATCGACGAGCTGAGCCGCCGGGTGCCCTGTCTCTGCAAACTGGCTCCCAACACGCAGAAATACAGCGTGCAGGAGTGCAACCGTGCCGGAGGCATCCTGGGCATTCTCAACGAACTAAACAAGGGCGGGCTTATCGACGGCTCTGCCATCAGGGTTGACGGCATGACGCTGGACGAGGCGATGGAAAAATATAATATAGTGACCCCAGCCCCATTAGCCCCTGAGGGGGGCACCGGTACCTCCATTTACTTTAGTGCTCCCGGCAACTGTTTCTCTACGAAGATGGGAAGCCAGAGCACGCTGTATCCCTCGCTGGATACTGACCGTGCCGAGGGTTGCATACGCGACATTGAGCACGCCTATACCAAAGACGGCGGCTTGGCTGTGCTCTTTGGCAACATCGCCCAGGACGGGTGCGTGGTGAAGACCGCAGGTGTGGATGAAGCCCTGTGGCACTTTGAAGGCCCTGCCGTGGTTTTTGATTCTCAGGAGGATGCCTGCGAAGGCATCCTGGGAGGAAGGGTGAAAAAGGGCGACTGCGTGGTCATCACGCACGAAGGTCCTAAAGGCGGTCCTGGAATGCAGGAGATGCTCTACCCCACTTCCTATATAAAAAGCATGCATCTTGGCAGGGAATGTGCGCTCATCACAGACGGACGCTTCTCGGGCGGTACCAGCGGACTGAGCATCGGCCACATCTCTCCCGAAGCAGCCAGTGGTGGTAATATCGGCAAGATTAAGGACGGCGACATCATTGTCATCGACATTCCCAGCCGCAGTATCAACGTGAATCTCACAGACGAGGAGCTGGCCAATCGCGAGCAACAGCCCTTGAAGCGCAACCGTGTCGTGTCGAAAGCACTGCGTTCCTACGCGCAAAGCGTCAGTTCAGCCGATAAAGGGGGCGTGAGAATTATTGACTAGTATATTATGAGAGACAGAATAACAGGTTCGAAAGCGCTGATGAGAGCCTTGCAAGCAGAAGGTGTGAAAACCATCTTCGGCTACCCGGGGGGAAGTATCATGCCCGTCTATGATGCGCTGTTCGACTATACGCGTGGCGAGAAGAAGTGTTTCGACCATATTCTGGTGCGCCATGAGCAGGGAGCTACCCATGCAGCCGAGGGTTATGCTCGCGTGAGCGGCGAGGTGGGCGTGGCTTTGGTGACAAGCGGTCCTGGCGTTACAAACACCTTGACGGGTATTGCCGATGCCATGCTCGACTCTACCCCCATCGTCGTCATTGCCGGACAGGTGGCCATCTCTTCGCTGGGCACCGATGCTTTCCAGGAGGTGGATCTTGTGGGCGTGGCCCAGCCCATCTCGAAATGGAGCTATCAGATTCGTCATGCCGAAGACGTGGCATGGGCGGTGAGTCGTGCCTTCTATATTGCCCGCACTGGGCGTCCCGGTCCTGTGGTGCTTGACTTCCCGCGCAACGCACAGGTGGAGGAGATTGACTGGGAGCCGAAGAAGGTGGATTTCGTGCGTTCCTACGTGCCCTATCCCAAACTCGACATGGAGGTGGTACGCCAGGCAGCCGACCTCATCAATGCAGCACAACGCCCGCTGGCACTGGTGGGACAGGGCGTGGAACTGGGCAACGCGCAGCAGGAGCTGAAGGCATTCCTGGAGAAAGCCGACATTCCTGCCGGTCGCACCATGTTGGGACTGAGTGCACTGCCTTCCAACCATCCTCTGAACGTGGGTATGCTGGGTATGCACGGCAACTATGCCGTCAACCTGAAAGAGCAAGAATGCGATGTACTCATTGCCATTGGCATGCGCTTCAGCGACCGAGTCACCGGCAATCCGAAGACCTACGCCAAACAGGCTAAAATCATCCATCTAGACATCGACAAAAGCGAGATTGACAAGAACATCAAGGCCGACGTTGCCGTCGTGGCCGACTGCAAGGAGTCGCTTCCCGCTCTGACGGCATTGCTGTGCCAGAACAGCCATCAGCAGTGGCGCGACTCTTTCAAGGAGCTGGACAGGAAAGAGCGAGAGAAGGTGATCGAGCCTGCCATCCACCCCAAGGAAGGGCCGTTGAGAATGGGTGAAGTGGTCAATGTCGTAGCCGAACAGTCTGCCGACGATGCGGTGTTGGTAACCGACGTCGGACAGAACCAGCTCTTCGCAACGCGCTATTTCAAGTACCACCACCAGCGCAGCATCTGCACCAGCGGTGGACTTGGCACCATGGGCTATGGCATGCCCGCAGCCATCGGTGCCACCTTTGGCGCCCCGGGCAGGCAGGTATGCTGCTTCATGGGCGACGGCGGCTTCCAGATGTGTATCGAGGAACTGGGCACCATCATGGAGCAGCGTTCCCCCGTAAAGATGATCCTGCTCAACAACCACTATCTAGGCAATGTGCGCCAGTGGCAGGACATGTTCTGGCTGCGGCGCAAGTCGTTCACTAAGATGATGAACCCCTACTATGGACTTATTGCCCAAGGCTATGGCATATCCTACGCAGCCGTCACCGACCGCAGCCAGCTGGTGGAAGCCGTACAGAAAATGCTGGCCGCCGATGGCCCCTACATTCTGGAGTGCGCCATCCTGGAAGAGGACAACGTGTTGCCGATGACACCGCCGGGAATGAATGTTAATGACATGATGCTTGAAGTATAAAGTTGAGTGATGAGTGTTGAGTATTGAGAGTTGAGTGTTGAGAGGCTTTAGACCTATACGAATATACCACAAACTCCTTAAGCGACCAAACCCATTAGTAATCAAACGACCAGATTCAATGGAAGATAAGAAACTATACACCCTGCTCGTCTATTCCGAGAACGTGGCCGGTATCCTGAACCAGATAACCGCCGTATTCACGCGCCGCCAGGTAAACATCGAGAGTCTAAACGTGTCGGCCAGCAGCATCCCTGGTGTTCACAAATACACTATTACGGCTTGGAGCGACGAAGACCAGATTATCAAGATTACCCGGCAGATAGAAAAGAAGATTGACGTGGTGAAAGCAAACTATTTCACCGATGACCAGCTTTTCATCCGCGAGACGGGCCTCTACAAGCTAGCCACCGATGCCGTCATGCAGAACCCCGAGATAAGCCGCACCATGCGCCGCCACGACGGCAGTATCATCGAGGTGAACCCCACCTATGTCATTGTGATGAAATACGGAATGACCGACGACATCATCTCCCTCTATCGTGCTCTCGACGAGTTTGGCTGCGTGCTCCAGTACACCCGTTCCGGGCGCATTGCCGTCACCAGAGGCATGCAGGAGCAGGTCAGCGAGTTCCTAGAACAGCGCGAAAGCCTCAATCGCAACAACTCCTAACTCCTAACTCGTAACTCCTAACTCCTATGCGTCCATTGTCCGTTGCTCTCCTGGTCTGCATAGTATTTCCCTCGCTGGCCCTCGCCGGCCATCGCATCCTGTCGGACGACTATAAGTCGCTGCAAGTGGTGCTGAACGACGACTTCCTGTCGCTGCCCGTCATGAAGCTGGGTTCAGACGATGTGCTGCACATTGGCTTCGACCAACTGTCGCACACTTACAGGCGGCTTGTCTACCAGCTGGAGCCATGCAATCCCGACTGGACGGCCTGCGACGAGTTGTTTGAGAGTGACTGGCTGGAGGGATTCAACAACATGCCCATTGACGATTACGCCAACTCCATCAACACTACCGTCCTCTACACCCACTACCAGATGCAGATTCCCAACGAGCATTCACGGCTGAAAAAGAGCGGTAACTACCGCCTCCACATCATCGAAGATGAGGAAGACCGCGAGGTGATGGTCGTGGAGTTCCGAGTTGCCGAGCTGCTGATGAGCGTCAGCCTCGGCATCACCACTAACACCGACATCGATATCAACCAGAGTCACCAGCAGGTGGAGATGAAGGTAGGCTTCAATGCACTCAGAGTAACCAACGCGAACGAGCAGTTGCAGACCTTCATTATGCAGAACGGGCGCGAGGACAACATAAAGCAGAATATCCGTCCCGACTATGTTATGGCCACCGGGCTTACCTGGCAGCACAATCGAAAGCTCATCTTCGAAGCGGGTAATGAATACCACAAGTTCGAAGTGCTCGACCCCAGCCACACCACCATGGGCCTCGACCGCGTAACCTGGGACGAGGCGGAGCGACGCTATCATGTATGGCCCTTCCTGGTGGATCCCTGCCGCAACTACGTCTACGACCAGGATGCCGACGGAGCATTCATCATCCGAAACAGCGAAAACACCGAAATCGACGTTACAGCCGACTACGTCTATGTTCACTACACGCTGAAACCCCTCAGATACTACTCTAACGCCACCATCCGCATCGACGGACGCTGGACTACGGAGCCGCAAGCCACCTACAGCATGACCTACAACGAGACAGCACGCTCCTACACCGCTGCGGTGCTACAGAAGCAGGGATACTACAACTACCGCTTTGCCCTCGTCGACCTTGACGGCACCACCCATCAGCTGCCTGAAGAGGGGTCGTTCTACCAGACGGAGAACCAATACACAGCATTCGTCTACTACAAAGGCCCTGGCGAAAGGTCGTGGCGGCTGGTCGGCTTTTGCGATACGAAGTTCAAGTAAAATTTTGCATCTAACCTGAGCTTCCGATTGCAGCTAATACTTGGATAAATGGCTGTGGCGATATTCCATGGGGGTCTGCTTATACTCATGGAAGAAATTGCCGATGAAATAATTGGGAGTGTAGAATCCGCTTTCAATGGCTATCTGCTCCACAGTCTTATCGGTGGTGAGCAGCAACTCAGCTCCTTTTCTGAGCCGGATGATTCTGTTCAGTTCACGGGGATTCTTATGAAGGTTTCCCGTCATCAGGTCATAGAGTTTCACAATGTCTACATTGCCCTCCACGCACAGATTACGCATGGTGAGTGTGCGGCCCTGGTGAGACCTCACGTAAGGAAGCAGCTTCATCATCACGTCGATGAACTCGGGAGAAAGCGGATTGACTTCGTATGAGGAAATACTGACATCAGCAACGACGGGAGCCAAAGGCTTGTTAAGATAGGAATCGCAACGTTCGACGAAGAAACGTATCTTTCGGATAATATCCCCTTCTTCCGTATTGCGACGGTCACGCATACGAGTGTTGCGGTTGTAGTAGTAGAAGTTGATTATCAGCAAAACTAGGAGAACCAGCCCAAGAAGCATCATCAGGCCCGTAGTGCGCCACCAAGGCTGCTTGACGTGAATCTGCCAGACAAAACGCTGGTCATCGGAAATGTCATCATCCCACACGTCAGGAAACATCGATGCCTGCACCTCAACATGATAGTCTCCAGGCTCAAGATTTGCCATGGGGAAATGGAGGATACCCTTGCTGTCGACCAGCTCGGAGCTCATAGGAGAATAAACCACCCACTTGTTGCCCAACTCATAAACCCGAACCCGGTAATACGTCTGGAGTGGACGGAAATAGTTCAGCGCAGAGAAGGTGAGGCTGATGGAGTTCTGGCTGCTATTCAGATTGATATGCTGAGTCCTGGCAAAGGCCCTGTCAACGACCATGTTGTCTTCGTAGGGTACGCCAGGGATAATGTTGTTTCCGTTGACCAACATTCGTATGAACTTTGGCTTGATGTTGGAAATGAGGTGTGGCTCGTTCACGTCGCGAAGCTCGTCGGGGTTGAAGGCAACGACATGCTCTACGGCCTGCATTACCACAGTGCCGTCGGGGAGGAGCATGGCCTTTCCGTTCTCAAAAGATTCGTTGGGAACATTATCCTCGGAAGTGAAATTATTGACAAACTTCACTTCCCCGTCTTTAATCAGGAAGAATACAATACCACAGGAGGTTGCAGCCCAGACGTTGTGATTAAGGTCTTCAATGATGGAGTGTATCACCTCGTTATTGAGTCCCTTCTGACGGTTATAGGTCTCTGGCCGAGATGCTCCCGGTTTCTCAATGAAAACGCCGCGCCGCGTACCTGTCCAAACCCATCCCCGGCTGTCTGTAAACCGATAGTTGGCCCTGATTCCATTGTAATAGCTAATGTTCTGCTGGAGGGAATCCATCATTTCGCCATATTCTAAGGCCAGCTGATTTGACCAGGGATAAGCGCGAAAGGTGACAGAATGGGGGCGGGCATAGAAAATGCCGCGTTTTTCAGTACCTATCCACAGGCCTCCCTGGTGGTCGAAGGCCATGGCGTTGCAGTCGGTGGAAATGGTCTGGCCGTCGGCAAGCATCAGTTCTTTGAAGTGATGCAGATTCTTCGTTTCAGGATTATATACCCAGTAACCGTATTCTGAGGGTATATACAGGTTTTTGCCTGTAGCATCAAGTGTCATGTTGTTCAAATGGTACTCCAGCTGTGCTATGACGTCGTATTTCCTTTCCCGGGCATTGAAGAACAGCAGGACAGCTCCTTTCTCGCCATTGCGAATCTGGAAGAAGCCGTCACCGAAGGGCTGAAGGACTGTGGAGGCAGAATAGATCGTCGACAATGCCTCGTCGTAGGGCATGACTCGACAGACGACATGATTGGCACTGTCGAACCCTATCACCTCGCCATTATCGTAGAAGGTGTAGAGCGTGTCTTCATAGATGTCGATGTCCTGCAACTGACGGTCGCGCTCCACGGGGTGCGTGCGATTGTAGTCGGGGCTGAAAAGCCCCTTTTCGGTAAGGAGCCAAAGCTTGCTGTACTGGTCGGTAAACAGATCCAGAACGGAATCCTGGCACCCCAGGCTGTAAATTACGCTGTCAACATTCTGAACGAAACGTTCAGTGAGCAAGTCCAGACACGTCACACAGTGCTTGTCCTTTAGCCAGATGTGGTGGTGGGTATCGAAATAGAGATGGTAATGTCCTGTGTATGCAGGCAGCGGATGTTCGTATTCCTGAAGATTGTTGGCGTGCTTGAACGTCCTTCCGTCGTAGAAGTTCAGATTGCCGATGGTGGAAATGATGATACGCCCGGTCTTGGTACATCTCACCACCTGTGCACTGTTGTCGGCAAGCCCGTCGGCAGCATTGATAATAGTGAAAGAACGTTCTTCTTCGGTTGCTCTGACAGAGAATGTCAACAGCAAGAAGAACAACAGCAAGCCTATTGACTGTACAAATACTTTCATCGGTTCGTTTAATGCAAGGCAAAATTACAAAAAATGCACTAGATAACCAAATTTTTTATCAACAAAAAAGGCATTTAAGGCGAAAGATAAGCAAAAGATGCTATTTGTTGTGTTATTATTGCTTAAAATGGTACAGGATTAAAAGATTGTTTGTACCTTTGCACAATAATTACGAAACTAAACAGAGTAAGCCATGAAAAGAAAAACAAGACTCTCGGACAAGCACTATGCAGTACCCTTTATGCTGATTACCACGCTGTTTTTCCTGTGGGGGTTTGCCCGGGCCATACTTGACGTTTTAAACAAGCATTTCCAAGACGAGCTATATATTTCCATCACTCAGTCGTCGCTCATTCAGGTGACGACCTATCTCGGCTATTTCCTGATGGCCATTCCCGCAGGGATCTTCATCAACCGCTACGGCTATCGGCGCGGCGTGGTGTTCGGCCTTGTGCTCTTCGGCCTTGGTGCCTTGGCATTCATTCCCGGCAGTACCTTTGAAGCCTTCCTGGCTGCACTATTCGTTATTGGCTGCGGGTTGACCTTTCTGGAAACTGCCGCCAACCCCTACGTGACGGAGCTTGGCCCCCATGAGACGGCAAGCAGCCGCCTGAACCTCTCGCAGACATTCAATGGCATGGGATGCTTCATGGCCACCTTGCTAGTAGGCGGATTCCTGTTCAGCGAAAGTGACGGTCATGCCGATGTGTCGGTGCCCTATGCCATCATGGGTGTTCTTGTGCTGCTGATTGCCGTGGTGTTTACGAAAGTGAAACTGCCAGAAGTGACCAAAGAGGCGGCGAAAG
>LXOW01321834.1_pt1 | contig 14119 bp, 12 predicted proteins | sample 1368591 | NCBI WGS metagenome assembly LXOW01 (sample SAMN04884650, study PRJNA319009) | bovine gut metagenome | isolation source: Cow rumen | host: Bos taurus | place: Italy: Legnaro (PD) | collected 2014-07-09
GGTATCCAGATTGGTCAGCAGATTGCTAACCGTATGGTTAAGGGTATCAACCACGAGGTATTTGGTGATGACTCTACCAAGACTATCTCTCTGAAGAACTTCCTCGCTGGATTCATCAGCGGTACTACTGGCAAGAAGGGTCTGATGACTGTTGACTCAGCTCAGATGGTTGCTCAGCGCCTGATTCAGGAGATCAAGGCCAAGGAGATGGCTAAGACCTATGGTCCTAACAAGGAGGCTGGTGAGAAGTTCCTCGCTGCTAACGCTAAGAAGGCTGGCGTAAAGACTCTGCCTAGCGGTGTTCAGTACAAGGTGATTAAGGAGGGTGCTGGTGCTATCCCTGCTGATACTTCACTGGTAAAGGTTCACTACGAGGGTCGTCTGATTAACGATACTATCTTCGATAGCTCTTACAAGCGTGGTGAGCCTGCTATGTTCCGTGCTAACCAGGTTATCAAGGGTTGGACTGAGGCTCTTACACACATGCCTGCTGGTTCAGTTTGGGAGGTTTACATTCCTCAGGAACTGGCTTACGGTGAGCGCGCTCAGAGCAAAATTGATCCTTTCTCAACTCTGATCTTCAAGATCGAACTGCTTGAGGTAAATCCTAAGAAGTAAAATGAAAAAGAATCTGATAATTGCACTCGCCCTCGTGGCGGGTGCTTCTTTGTCTACAGTTGATGCTGCCAAGAAAAAGAAGGTGGTAGTTGTTGAGCAGGCTCCTGTTGTAGAGAAAATCTGCCTGAATAACGGTTCCGATTCTGTCAGCTATGCAGCTGGTATGTCGGTTACACAGGGTCTGGTTGAGTATCTGTTGCAGCAGAAGGTAGATACTGCCTATATGGCTGACTTTATCAAGGGTTTTAATGAGACCGTAGCTAAGGACGCTAACGATCCTAAGATAAAGGCTTATATGATGGGTACCACCATCGCCCAGCAGTTAAAAGACCGTATGTTGCCACAGTTGGCTTCTGAATTCAAGGATACACCTGATTCAGTAAGAACCGACCTCTTCTACAAAGGTTTTACTGATGCACTGCTGCAGGATACAACCTTCTTCAAGGTTGCTGAGGCTGGAGCTATGGTAAATGCTAAGGTAGAGGCTGCAAGAGCTGCACGCGAAGAGAAACTCTATGGTGCTAACCGCAAGGCTGGCGAGGAGTTCCTGAAGGAGAATGCCAAGAAGGACGGTGTGATTGTGCTTCCAAGCGGACTGCAGTATAAGGTGTTGAAGCAGGGAACAGGTGCTGTTCCAAGTCTGAACGACAAGGTGCAGGTGCACTACGAGGGACGTCTGATTGACGGAACCGTGTTCGATGCTTCTAAGAATCATGGCGACGAGCCTGCCGAGTTCCGTCCAACAGATGTTATCAAGGGTTGGACTGAGGCACTCACTATGATGCCTGTAGGTTCTAAGTGGCAGGTCTATATTCCTTATGATATAGCCTACGGAAGTCGCGATGCCGGACAGATCAAACCTTATAGCGCTCTGGTTTTTGATATCGAGTTGGTTGGAATCGTAGGTGATAAACCTGCAACGACAAAGAATACAAAAACACAGAAAAAAGCCAAGAAATAAGCAAGTGTGTCACGAAAGTGGCACACTTTTTTAATTTTTTCTCCAAAAAAGTTGCATTATTCAATAAAATTGCTTACTTTTGCTGACAAAATGTAACGAAAAGGAAACTTAATGGAGAAAATTGATTTTCTGGACAAGAAGATTCTTAGTATTCTTTCCAAGAATGCGCGTATCCCTTTCAAGGATGTAGCCGCAGAGTGTAATGTGTCGCGAGCCGCTATTCATCAGCGTGTTCAGCATCTTATTGATGCCGATGTGATAACTGGTAGTGGTTTCGATGTTAATCCTAAGAGCTTAGGTTATTCTACCTGTACTTACGTAGGTATTAACCTCGAGAGGGGGTCTATGTATAAAGAGGTGGTAGAGCGCTTGAAGCATATACCTGAGGTGGTGGAATGTCACTTCACCACTGGTCCGTATACGATGTTGGTAAAACTCTATGCAAGAGACAATGAACAGCTGATGGAGTTGCTGAATGGTAAACTGCAGGGCACTCCTGGTGTTGTTGCCACAGAGACTCTGATCTCGCTGGAGCAGAGTTTGAAGCGTGAGATTCCCATCGTACTCGACGAAGAAGACAAGAAATTATGAGCAGATTTGACCTCCAGTCGCATCTGAATGACGTTTATTCTCACTATCCTGAGGCCGATAAACGTCCTGTTATTGGTATAACTGGTAACTACGAAGATCTTACCTGTAAGTTAGGTCGTGGCTATTATCAGTCGGTTGTCGAAGCGGGTGGTGTGCCCGTAGTGATACCCCCTGTAGCTGATAAGCACGTGATTATTAATACCTTGGAGCATATCGACGCCCTGATATTGAGCGGTGGCGGCGATATCAATCCGTTGTGGGCTGGCGAGGAGCCATCGCCCCAACTTCATGGTATCAATCAGGAACGCGATCTGCCTGAGTTGCTGATAGCCCGTTTGGCGTATAACCGTCAGATTCCAATGCTTGGTATCTGTCGCGGTATCCAGACGTTGGCCACAGCTTTCGGTGGTAAGGTGAGTCAGGATATCAGCNNGGTCAGGATATCAGCGATGTCGCAACAGTCAAGCATTCGCAGGATGCCGACCGCTCGGAGGCTACGCATAGCGTCACGATAGACGAGAATTCCACCTTATTTAATATATATAAGGTAGACAAGGTGATGGTTAACTCGTTCCATCATCAGGCGGTGGCCGAGGCTGGCGACAAATTTAGAGTTGTTGCCAAGTCGGCCGATGGCATCATCGAGGCTATGGAGAGTGCTGAGTTCAAGTCTATATTGGGTGTTCAGTGGCATCCGGAGTGCTTGGAAGAAGGACTGCCCTTGTTCCAGTGGCTTGTTGCTGAGGCCAAGGGCTATCGTGAGGCTCATAGAACCCACGATAGAGTGCTGACGCTCGACACCCATTGCGATACACCGATGTTTTTCCCGCAGGGAATACATTTCGACCATCGCGATAGAAAGATACTTGTTGACCTGCATAAGATGACTGAAGGTCGACAGGATGCAACCATCATGGTGGCTTATCTGCCTCAGCCTACGGAGAATCCAAAGGCTTTTGCCGATAGTATCTTTGATCAGATAGAGGTTATTGTTAGTCAGAATAGTGATTATATCCGTATCGCCAGCACACCTCACGACCTGTGGATGAATAAACACATGGGCCTGAAGAGTATCATGCTGGGTATTGAGAATGGTATCGCCATTGATGGGAAGCTGGAGAACCTTCAGCACTTTGTGGATAGAGGCATCGTGTATATGACCCTCTGCCATAATGGCGATAACGATATCTGCGATTCTGCTTCGAAAACACAGCATACCCATCATGGTGTAAGTGCGTTTGGCGAACAGGTGATCAAGGAGATGAACCGCTTGGGAGTGCTGGTTGACATGAGTCATGCCGGAGAGGAGAGCTTCTATCAGGCATTGGAAATTAGTAGTATGCCTATTGTTTGTAGTCATTCTTCTGCTCGTGCACTCTGTGATCACCCACGTAACCTGACTGACGACCAGATGCGCGCCCTTGCCCAAAAGGGTGGCGTGGCTCAGACTACTATCTATCACGGCTTTTTGCGTCAAGATGGTGAGGCAACCATCAATGATGTGATAGCTCATCTGGAGCATGCTATCGATGTGATGGGTATTGACCACGTAGGTNNGTGATAGCTCATCTGGAACATGCTATCGATGTGATGGGTATTGACCACGTAGGTCTTGGAACTGATTTCGATGGTGATGGTGGTGTAAGAGGTCTGGCCAACTCGTCGGAACTGATTAATTTCACTCGCAGATTGCTGGCTCGTCGTTTCAGCGAGCAGGATATCCAGAAGATATGGGGCGGTAACTTCCTGCGTGTGATGGAAGAATGCCAAAAGGTAAGAAAGTAAAATGAACAAGAATATCTTAGCGGTTTTATCCCTTGCATTTTTAGTGACTAGTTGTGGTAATCTGCGTAAGCAGACTACCGACGAGTCGGCTTCGATGCAGCCTGTTGGTCCTGCCTTCTGTGCTGATAGTGCTTATCAGTATTGTCAGGATCAGTGTGACTTTGGTCCACGTACCATGAACAGCAAGGCACACGATGACTGTGAGCAGTGGATTATCTCGAAGTTCAAAGGTTTCGGGCTGGATGTTATTCCTCAGAAAGCTGTACTCAAGGGTTACGATGGTACATCGCTTAACAGTACGAATATTATCGCCAGCTATCGTCCTGACTTGACAGAGCGTATATTGCTCTGCGCCCATTGGGACAGTCGTCCTTGGGCTGACAACGATCCTGACGAAGCTAATCATAAAACACCTGTGATGGCTGCTAACGATGGTGCATCAGGTGTGGCCGTGATGCTTGAGGTGGCTAGACTGCTCAGCAAGGATACACTTCAGATGGGTGTCGACTTTATCTGCTTTGATGCTGAAGACTGGGGCGTGCCTCAGTGGAGCGATGCCGATTACGATGGCGATTCATGGGCGCTTGGTGCTCAGTATTGGTCAGCCAATCTGCATAAGAAGGGATATAAAGCCCGTTTTGGAATCTTGTTGGATATGGTTGGCGGACAGGGCGCTCAGTTCTATAAGGAGACGCTTTCTGTTCAGTATGCCAACAATATCGTAGAAAAGGTGTGGCGTGCCGCTCAGGTAGTAGGCTACGGCAGTTTCTTCCCTAACCAGATAGGAACTGGCGTTACCGATGATCATGTGCCTGTAAACACCAAGGCCAAGATTCCTACTATCGATATCATTCCATATTATCCTAACTGTGAGCAGAGTAGCTTTGGCCCTACTTGGCATACCGTTAATGACGATATGGCGCATATCGATAAGAATACCCTACAGGCTGTAGGGCAGACTCTTATTCAGGTAATCTTCTCTGAAAAGTAATTAATTATTTCGGTTGCTCAGCTTCCAGCTTTTCTACCGCTCCTGTAAGGGGGTGGAGTAGAAGACGGCTGGTGTAGCGCTTATTGAACAAGGCGCCACTCAGCAACTCCACATTTCCGAATTGTGGGGCAGGGAACTCGTTGGTAACAATCTGAGCCTTGGCGTCGAAGATGATAGCGCGCATCTTGCCAGGGATATTTACATAGATACCCGATTGCTGTGGCTTGGCTGCTTTCTTGGGATCGACTGGTACTGGTTCAGCAACAGTCTTTAGGTCTTCTATATTAATATAATAAGGTGTACCTGACAGATCATCACTATCTACAAGGCCGAAGTCAGGCGAGAAACGGAACAATACATCACGCTTGACGGGGCTGTTAACCACATAGGTAAAGGTATGTGTTGTGGTGTCGCTTACGGTTACACCAGTAAACAAACTGGTAAGCGCCTGATTCTGCTCGTTAAGTTCCTGTAACATCAACTTCAGTTGCTCGCCATCCTTAGGCATAAAGTCGGCTTGACCTTTTGCCAGCAAGCTACGGCTTTCACGGAGTTCGTAAATCTCCTGGGCAGTAAGCTCAGCCATTTTTGATGTGCTTCCTGCAGAGAGAATCTCCTCGCTGAGGTATGATTTCGGCGATTTTGCGATGGGCGCAATTTTGCGCTCATCAACTTTTTTAGGTGCAGCCTGCTGCTTGATATCCTGATTGATTGCTAGCAGGATGCCTTCGTTGGAGAGTCGGACGTTGCAGGCTGAGGTCTTGGCGTCGAATTTGACAGCATAGCATTTCGATGTGTCGGCCACAGCAAATGGTTCCTGTTTCACGGAAACAATACGATATTGGGTAGATGCGCTGGCTGGTACATCTTTGATGCGGAGATACTTTTCCGAGTATTTGCAGAACTCACCTGGCGTATAGGTGGTTTCCTCTACTTGCAGGGTGATGCGGATAGCTGTCTTGGGCAGATAGTAAACTGCCCCCTCGCTGGTTACTCCTGGTTTGTAATTACTGATAGCAGTCTGAGCCTGCAATCCTGTTGCGCCTAATGTAAAGGCTATAAATAGTGCAAAGATATTCTTCATTCATTAAGTCGTTTAAATGCGTAAGGCAGATTTTGAATCAGATCGCTGGCAATCACGCTCTCTTCGCCTAATTCGCGAGCAGCAATGTCGCCTGCCAATCCGTGTAGATACATACCTACAATACATGCGTTCTCCTGATTGTATCCACGGGCCAACAAGCCTGTGATGATACCTGTCAGCACGTCGCCACTACCAGCGGTAGCCATGCCGGCATTACCTGTTGAGTTGAAGATGATATGACCGTCAGGCAGACATAGCGAGCTGTGATGTCCCTTCAACAGGATGTAGCCCTGAATACGTTCTGCCAGATCGCGCGCCTTCATCAGTCGCTCGAAGCTATCGCCTGAGTGTCCTTCCAGTCTGTCGAACTCTTTTGGGTGTGGCGTCATGATGATGCCCTTGGGTAGTTGCTGAATCCAAGCGCGATGGTTGGCTAAGATGTTGATAGCATCGGCATCGGCTACTATTGGGCACTGGGTGCGGCGCAGCTGAGCAATGATGGCGATAGCCGTCTGTTCGCTGGTACCTAATCCGGGACCTATGCCTACAGCATTGAAAAACTCAGTGTCAACAGCTTCCGAGAAAGTAGTCTCTTCTCTGTCAAACTGGATGATAGCCTCGGGTACGCTAATCTGGAGTATGTTGCTGTTACGTTTGGGCGTATGGGTTGTTACTTTTCCTGCTCCAACTCTTAGGCAAGCCTTGGTAGCAAGAACAGAAGCCCCGCACATACCATAGCTGCCGGCAATGATTAAAGCATTACCCATTGAACCCTTGTGGGCAAATGGATCGCGTTTCAGGATGCGGGAACGTACGTCGTTCTCTTCGAGAAAGGTGTAATTGGCCTCTATTTTCTCCATTCCCTGTTTGCTTAGGCGAATGTCGAGTATCTTCAGCTTCCCTATATACTGTTGGTTCTCTGGGAACAGGAACGATAGCTTGGGTAGCTGAAGTGTGAGCGTCATGTCGGCACGGATGATGTTGGCTTTCACGTTATACGTGTTGTCCTCAGTCATCAGGCCTGATGGAACATCGATACTGACTACCTGAGCACGCGAGGCGTTGATATATTTCACCAGTGAGGCGAATCCGCCTGCCAAAGGTTTGTTGAGACCAGAGCCAAACAGACCGTCAACCACCAGCATGCCTTCTTCTAGCTGAGGTGGCTCAAACTCCTGCATAACCTCAATCAGTGCCCTCGAACGCTTTTCAATCAGGCGCTTCTTGTTGGTCAGACAGTCTTCCGACAGATGACCGTTGATGTTGAATAAGTATACTGTTACTTCGTAGTCCTTCTCAATCAGCATTCTGGCAACAGCCAATGCATCGCCGCCATTATTACCCGGACCGGCAAATATGATAACAGGAGTATTATAGTTCCAATTATCTGTTATGGCTTGTGTCAAGGCTTTTGCGGCTCGCTCCATCAAATCAATAGACTTAATGGGCTCATTATCTATGGTGTATTTGTCCAATTCATGGACTTGAGCACTCGTAAATATCTTCATAATGGTGCAAAAATACGAAAAAATTGCTAATGAATGACAGAGTTTGGCAGATTTTTTGTAATTTTGCACAAATTTTTAATTCTTTCAGCGTATGAGCATCGTTAAGTTAAAGGATAAATCGTTCAAAATCTCTATCACAGAGGCAGAGATCAAGGAGCGTATAAAGGCTGTAGCCCAGCAGATGAGCAAGGACTTGGAGGGTAAGAATCCATTGCTGCTTGGCGTGCTGAATGGTTCGTTTATTTTTGCTGCCGATCTGATGCGCGAGATGACTATCCCATGCGAGATATCGTTTGTTAAGCTGGCTTCTTATCAGGGAACCACTTCGACAGGCAAGATTAAAGAGGTATTTGGCATTAACGAGGATCTTACCAACCGTACCGTTGTTATCGTGGAGGATATTGTGGAGAGCGGTCTCACCATGAAGCAGATGATAGAGTCGCTGGGTACACGTAATCCTGCAGCGATACATATCTGTACGCTTTTCTTTAAGCCATGTAAGCTGAAGGAAGATATACATCCTGAATACGTGGCATTTAGCATTCCCGATGATTTCATCGTTGGCTATGGACTTGACTACGACCAGCAGGGTAGAGGCTTGAAGGATGTTTACACAATTGTAGAATAGTACAACTTAAATAAAACTAAATATCAGGATAATGAAGAATATCGTTATTTTTGGTGCTCCTGGCTCAGGCAAGGGAACACAGAGTGATAAGATGATTGAGAAGTACGGACTGAACCACATCTCAACTGGTGACGTGCTTCGTGGTGAAATCAAGAATGGTACAGAACTGGGTAAGACAGCTGCCAGCTATATTGAGAAGGGCCAGCTGATTCCCGATGACCTGATGGTTAGCATTCTTGCCTCTGTTTATGATAGCTTCGGACGCGATAGCAAGGGTGTTATCTTCGATGGTTTCCCCCGTACTATCCCACAGGCTGAGGCTTTGAAGAAGATGCTCGATGAGCGTGGCGACAAGGTTGCTGCTATGATTGAGCTTGACGTTCCTGAGGACGAGCTGATGAAGCGTCTCATCCTGCGTGGACAGCAGAGCGGACGTGCTGACGATAACGAGGAGACTATCAAGAAGCGCCTCGTGGTATACCACTCTCAGACTATGCCTCTCATCGAGTGGTACAAGAAGGAGGGTGTTCACTATCATATCGACGGTCTGGGCGAACTGGATCGCATCTTTGCAGATATTTGTAAAGTTATTGATAATATCTAGTAGAACTAGCAAAACTAGTAAATCTAGAAAAAATGGAGAGTAATTTCGTAGACTACGTTAAGATTTACTGCCGCTCTGGTAAGGGTGGAAAAGGCAGTATGCACTTGCGCCATGTAAAGTATAATCCCAATGGCGGTCCTGATGGTGGTGATGGTGGAAAAGGCGGAAGCATCATTCTGCGTGGAAACCATAACTACTGGACCCTGTTGCACCTGAAGTACGAGCGCCATATCTTTGCCGAACACGGAGGTAATGGAGGTCGTGACAAGTGTCATGGTACTGATGGAAAGGATGTTTACATTGACGTGCCTTGTGGTACTGTGGTCTATAACGCCGAAACGGGTAAGTATGTCTGCGATGTTACATACGATGGTCAGGAAGTTCTGCTGCTCAAGGGCGGACGTGGCGGACTGGGTAATTTCCAGTTTCGTACCTCTACCAATCAGGCTCCACGCTATGCACAGCCTGGTGAGCCCATGCAGGAGATGACCATTATCCTTGAATTGAAACTCTTAGCTGATGTAGGCTTGGTAGGTTTTCCTAACGCAGGAAAATCTACCCTGGTCTCATCGCTGTCAAACGCTAAACCTAAGATAGCGAATTATCCTTTTACCACGATGGAGCCTTCGCTTGGTATTGTTGGTTATCGCGATAACAAGTCGTTCGTGATGGCTGATATTCCAGGAATCATCGAGGGTGCTTCTGAGGGTAAGGGTTTGGGACTCAGGTTCTTGCGTCATATAGAGCGAAACTCGCTGTTGCTCTTTATGGTACCTGGAGATACCGATGATATTAAGCGAGAATATGAGATTTTGCTCAATGAGCTTGCTCAGTTTAACCCTGAGATGCTTGATAAGCATCGCGTTCTGGCAGTAACCAAGTGCGACCTTCTCGATGATGAGTTGATCGAGATGCTGAAGGAGACTCTGCCAAGCGATCTTCCCGTGGTGTTTATCTCGGCAGTTACTGGTTTCGGACTTGATGAGCTTAAAGATGTGCTTTGGAGTGAACTAAACTCTGAAAGCAATAAACTCAACGTTATCACCTCTGAAGACTCTCTGGTGCATCGCGACAAGGATATGAGCGTGTTTGCTCAGGAACTTGCCGATGAGGGCGAAGATGAGGACATAGAGTACATTGATGACGATGAAATCGAGGATTTGGACGATTTTGAGTTCGAAGACCTTGATGACGAAGAATAATACAGCGCAAATTTTTTTGCTAATTTTAAAAAAAGTTGTCGATTTATAACACTAAATCGATAATTTTTTTATATCTTTGCACCGAAATTTAAACAGTCCGGTTTTATTCCGATAATTAATTAATTAAAACAGTTCAAAATTTATGCAGAAAAGATTGCTCTTTCTGGTTGCTATGATGTTAACGTTTTCGCTAACATTGATGGCACAAATCACAACTTCAAGTATGGCTGGAAAGGTGACCCTCGACGATGCTAATGGCGAGGAAGTCATCGGTGCTACAGTTGTGGCTGTTCACGAGCCTTCTGGTACTCGTTACACAGCAGTGACCAATACCACAGGTCGTTTCTCGATCAATGGTATGCGTACTGGCGGTCCTTACAATGTGACCATTTCTTACATCGGTTTCCAGCCCAAAACCGTCAAGGGTATTACCCTTCAGCTGGCTGAAACTTACAATCTCTCAGTATGGCTCTCAGAGGATGCTACTGAGCTGGCAGAGGTAGTAGTAAGTGGTAAGGCTTCTAAGTTTGCCGCTGAAAAGACGGGTGCTGCTACTAACATTAACAGCTCGCAGATTACCAACCTGCCAACCGTTAGCCGTTCAATCACAGATGTTACTCGTCTGTCTCCTTACGGAGGTAANNACTGCTAACTTCACCGTTGATGGTGCTAACTTCAACAACAACTTCGGTTTGAGCTCAAATCTTCCTGGTGGTGGTAACCCAATCTCTATCGATGCTATCGAGGAGTTGCAGGTTGTTATCTCTCCTTACGATGTACGTCAGACCAACTTCATTGGTGGTGGTGTAAACGCTATTACCAAGTCAGGTACTAACACCTTCAAGGGTAGTGCTTACGTTTATCACAAGAACGAGAATATGCAGGGTGATGCTGTAAAGCGCCAGCAGATTCAGGGTGCTCGTGAGAAGTCTCAGACCACTACTTACGGTTTCACACTGGGTGGTCCAATCATCAAGAACAAGCTGTTCTTCTTCGTAAACGGTGAGATGATTAAGATTCCTTCAATCGTTAACCGTTGGAAGGGTTCTGAGGATGGTAAGGCTGATGCCGACAACTATATCTCACGTACTACAAACAAGGACCTTGAGGCTGTTTCTAAGTATATGGCCAGCAAGTATGGCTATGACACTGGTTCTTGGACAAGCTTCCCTGCTGATGAGAGCAACTACAAGCTGATGGCTCGTATCGACTGGAACATCACAGATAGACATAAGTTGGCTTTGCGCTATAACTATACAAAGAATAATGTTTGGAACTCGCCTAACGCTACCTCTATGGATGGTGGTACTCGTATGGCCAGTGCCCGTATGTCGCAGACTTCTATGTCGTTTGCCAACTCTATGTACTCAATGGAGAACCTGGTTCACTCTTGGTCACTCGACCTGAATAGCCGCCTCACTGATAATCTTTCTAACCAGTTCCTGGCTACTATCTCTAAGCTCGATGACGTTCGTGGTACCAACTCTGCTGAGTTCCCATTCATCGATATCACAAAGGATGGTGATAACTATATGGCTCTGGGTTATGAGCTGTTCACTTGGAACAACGCTGTTCACAACACTATCTGGAACATTAAGGATGACGTAACCTATTACATGGGTGCTCATAAGATTATGGCTGGTTTCAGCTTCGAGCATCAGATGGCCGACAACCAGTACATGCGTAATGGTTCTGGTTACTATCGTTACAACCTTACTGACGATATGTACGTTGGTGGCGTGCTGCAGCCAGAGATGCTGTTCAACAGCACTCCTGAGGTATTCTGTCTGACCTATGGTTACGATGGTGAGACTAATCCTGCTGCTCGTGTTCAGTTCAACCGTCCTGGTATCTATGCTCAGGATGAGTGGAACATCAACGATAAGTTCAAGCTCACCTACGGTCTGCGTGTTGACGGTCTGTTCTTCAACAACAGCGACCTGATGACTAACAATGCTATTCTGAACCTCGATTATAACGGTCGTCACATCGATACAGGTAAGTGGCCAAGCAACAGCATCACCTTCTCTCCACGTCTCGGATTCACCTACGATGTATTTGGTGACAAGAGCCTGAAGGTTCGTGGTGGTACTGGTCTCTTCTCTGGTCGTCTGCCTCTGGTATTCTTCACCAACATGCCTACCAATGGTGGTCTGGTACAGTATCAGGCACAGATCAATGCTAAGAACGCTGCCAAGAAGGGCTTCTCTATGGATGAGTTCGCTGGTGGTCCTATGACTAAGGTTAACGATATGATTGCTAAGCTGCAGAGCCTGGGTTATCCAACAACTGTTTCTCCTGAGGATGGTACTGTTCCTTCAGCTGTTAACGGTGTTGATCCTGACTTCAAGATGCCTCAGGTTTGGAAGACTTCTTTGGCTCTCGATTATCAGCTGCCTGTTGACTTCCCATTCAGCGTATCTGTTGAGGGTATCTTCAATAAGACTATCAATGCTGTATCTATCTCNNCTATCAATGCTGTATCAATCTCTGACTGGAGTATTAAGAACGTAGGTGGTTTCGCACGCTTCAACGGTGCTGACAACCGTCCTATCTTCCCAGAGGACTTCCGTTCTGGTACAAAGGCATTCGTTCTTGAGAACACCAGCAAGGGTTATGGTTGGAGTGCTAACGTAACTCTGAACGCTCAGCCTGCTGACTGGATTAGCCTGATGGCTGCTTATACTCACACTGTATCTAAGGAAATCACTGGTATGCCTGGTTCAGCTGCTGAGTCTGCATTCACATACGTTCCTACATGGGAGGGTCCAAACAACATCAAGTTGCACAACTCTCAGTATGTAACTCCTGATCGTATCGTAGCAAGCGCTACTATCCACGATAAGTGCGGAAACCACTATAACTTCATCTATGAGGCATGGCGTGGTGGCTACAACTACTCTTACATGATGCAGAATGATATGAACGGCGATGGTTACAACTACGACGCTCTTTACATTCCTACTGACCAGGAGGTTGCTGACAACCTGTTCCGCTTCGTAAGCGAGGACGATAAGACCCGCTTCATGGACTATGTTCATAATGACAGCTACCTGAAGAAGCATCAGGGTGAGTATGCTGAGGCTTACAGCCTTTACTCTCCTTGGGTACACCGTATCGACTTCGGCTACAAGCACGACTTCAAGCTGAACATCGGTCAGACCAAGCACATGCTGCAGCTCACATTCGATATGAAGAACGTTCTGAACTTCTTCAACTCTTCATGGGGTGTTGCTAAGTACCTGAATCCAAATGTATTTGGTTCAGAGGCTAAGATCCTGAAGTACGAGGGTGTTGATGCACAGGGTTATGCTACCTTCTCTACACCTTCTGCTATCAATGGCAATACTAAGACTTGGACAACCAACTATGGTATTGGCCAGTGCTGGTACGCTTCTGTAGGTATCAAGTATTATTTCAACTAATTAATTAAAGGTAAGACAAATATGAAACTGAAATATTTCATTCCGTCTCTCGTAGCAGTTGTAGCTGCTATATTTACAAGCTGCTCTGACGATAAGGATGCTACATATCTTGATGCCATTAAGGTGTCTCAGTCTTATGTTGCAATTAGCACCGCTGGTGGTTCTTCATCTATTGACATCGAGGCTAAGGGTAGCTGGACAGTTACTGACGCTCCCGATTGGCTCACAGTATCACCTGCTTCTGGTTCAGGCGCTGGTACTATCACTTTCTCAGCCGCTGCTGGCGAGGGCCGTTCAGCCTCAGTTAACATTAACTGCGATGGCGAGACTCAGATTATCAACGTTATCCAGGGTGTTGTAACAATCTCTACAGCTACTTGTGCTGAGGTTCTGGCTGGTCCTGACTCTAAGACCTATCAGGTAACTGGTACTGTTACAAGCATTGTTAACACTACTTATGGTAACTGGTATCTCAACGACGGTACAGGCGAGGTTTACATCTATGGTACACTCGATAAGAATGGTGGTACTAAGAACTTCTCAAGCTGGGGCCTCGAGGTAGGCGACCAGATTACTGTACAGGGTCCAAAGACTACTTACAATGGTACTGTAGAGCTGGTTGACGTAACCGTAGTTAAGATTGTTAAGTCTCTGATTAAGGTTGACTCTCTGACTGTTGGCGATGTTCAGTCTGTCTCTTATACACATCTGACGCTGCCGAC
>LXOW01037486.1_pt1 | contig 14117 bp, 12 predicted proteins | sample 1368591 | NCBI WGS metagenome assembly LXOW01 (sample SAMN04884650, study PRJNA319009) | bovine gut metagenome | isolation source: Cow rumen | host: Bos taurus | place: Italy: Legnaro (PD) | collected 2014-07-09
TCGTTCTTCACTTCATCATCACTTCCTGTGGCAGCATAGTTCTCCATGGCCCTGAGATGATTGGCAGCCGTTGCGCCACGTCCCATTTTCATATACATCTGATAGCGTTCTTTCGACACGAGATAGTGCAGCGGAGCTCTGCTCACAGCATCTTGCACCTTGGCATCGATAGTCTGATCGACACGACGAAGCAGATCGAAGGCTTCATCATAGTAATTTTCCTTATAGAAGAGCGCATTGGCCTTGACAGCGCATTCTACGCTCTGCTTCATCTGCCCCTTATTGGCATAGTCCTGGAAAGCGAGAATATAGTTATAACGAGCAAGTCCCACATGTTTGCTGGCAAGGTCCGACTCTGCCTTTTGCTCAAGTTTACTCTTTTGCGCATTAACTAAGGTACTGCAAAGAAGCAGACCTAATAAAAAGATGAATAATTTTTTGTTCATTTTTTAATGGTATGTATTTCATTTTCGGTGCAAAGGTAAGCATTTATTTTGATTTCAGCCAAATTTTTCCTCTTTTTTATAGGTTAAGTTGAATTTCTCAGATAAAAGACGTAACTTTGCAAGCAAAAATCTAGCTGTCTGGAAACGTATGAGATATCTATTGCCATATGTATTCTTATTGTTAAGCTCCTTGCCCATTGCAGCAATTGCAGCAGGAGATTCGTTGCATGTAGTGATACTGGGTGACTCAAACACCTGGCTCGGAGGTGACCGCTGCGACAAGCCGCAGGGCTGGAACAAGTGGTTCCGCGATGCCTTTCAGCCTGCCAGTTGCCGAAGTTTTGCCCGTAGTGGTGCCACCTGGACCAATACCCCTGAGACACGACGGAACACTCAGGAGAACATCGGTGTATTGGGCAACGACAATGTCATCTACAACCAAATTTGCCGACTTGAAGAAGCTATTAGCAATGGCAACCAACCAGAACCTCAGATTATCCTGATTTTGGCTGGCACCAACGATGCCTGGTTTCTAAAAGCAAGGCCCAAGGCTCTGTCGGCGACTACGGAAGAGGCCTTTAGCACTGACTGTCAGATATTTATGAAACAAGCTGCCCACGAAGTCGAGACACTCGCTGAGTCTGTACGCTATGGTTGTGAAATGCTAATGGGGCTTTGCCCTGAAGCACAGATTGTGTTGTTGACGCCCTTTCAGTCTGTTCAGGCAGGCAATACTATCTTCAAGGTCAGCGACCTCATCGCCGACTGCGGCCAAAGGATGGGCCTCAACGTCATCCGTCTGGACCGTCAGAGCGGCATTTATGCAGCACAAGAGAAAAAGCAACATCACCTGACCACCGACGGCACACACACCTCAGAACAAGGCGCCAAGCGCGTGGGCATCTTCGTAGCCAGACAATTAACCACCTTATTATATTATTAGACGATAGACACATATGGTATTCTCAGACCTTTTCTTCTTGTTCGTCTTCCTGCCAACCTTTGCCCTCAGCTATCTGGCGGCCCACTGGATTGACAAGTTATTGTCGTCTGAGGACACCCGTCCGAACCGCATCGTGGAGAATGCCGTGCTGGTTGTCTTCTCGCTCATCTTCTATGCCTGGGGCGAACCTGTCTATGTGTTCCTGATGCTGTTCTGTGTACTACTCAACTATCTGGCAGGTCTGGGCATCGGCCATACGCAAGGCACTGCCCGCAAGTGGGCTCTCGCAGGTGGACTGACAGGCAATATACTGATTCTGAGCACCTTCAAGTATCTGAGCTTCTTTGCCCAGCAACTGTCAGCTCTCGGCATCCCTGTAGCCGACCCCAAGATTGCACTGCCCATCGGCATCAGTTTCTACACATTCCAGTCGATTTCCTACCTCATCGATGTCTATCGCCAGGAGGCCCCCATGCAACGCCACTTCGGCAATCTGCTACTCTATATCTCGATGTTCCCACAACTCATCGCAGGTCCTATTGTGCGCTATAACACAGTAGCACAAGAAATCAGCAACCGCAGCGTCACCTCCAAAGACGTAGCCGATGGCATCTACCGGTTTGTCATCGGACTAGGTAAGAAGGTTATCCTTGCCAACCAATTGTCTGAAATCTCAGACCAATTCCTTGCTGGTGGCATGCAGGACCTCACTACAACTGGTGCTTGGACAGGTATCGTGGCCTTCACCCTGCAGATCTATTTCGACTTCTCCGGCTATTCTGATATGGCTATCGGACTGGGACGCTGTCTGGGTTTCCACTTCAATGAGAACTTCCGCCATCCCTATTGCTGTGACACTATCACCGACTTCTGGCGACGGTGGCATATCTCGTTGGGTAGCTTCTTCCGTGACTATGTGTATATTCCCATGGGGGGCAACCGAAGCCATCAGGCCTTGAACATCTTCGTGGTGTGGTTTCTTACGGGTATGTGGCACGGGGCCAGTTGGAACTTCATCATCTGGGGTGTGTATTTCGGACTTATCGTCACCTTGGAGAAATACACCATCCTACGTATTCGCCCATATATTCCCTCTCCCCTGCTCCACCTCTACAGTCTGGTGCTGGTGGTCATTGGCTGGGGTATTTTCTACTTCGACGATAGCAGNNGGACAGGGTGCCATCTTCCACGACTATATCACCATCAGCGCGCTAGCCGACAACTGCTGGCTTTGGGTCGTGTGCTTTCTCTTCTGCATGCCCCTACGCAGTGGAGTCGGCTCATTGCTGAGGCATTGTACCAAAGAAGGAAGTCTTGTACAGGAGTCGATACTGTTCACGGGGCGCCTCGTGCTCTCCATCGTACTACTCGTCGTCAGCGTAGCTCTGCTTGTCGGCGCCACTAATAACGCATTCATTTACACCCGATTCTAAAAAGCCATGCGATTCAGTAAAACCTACATCATACTCTTCGGACTCCTCTTCACTACCTTTGTCGTGGTGTTCAATACCTTCCCACGCAGTACCTTCTCCGAATTGGAGAAACGTGAACTGGCTAAATTCCCAGAGCTAACCACCGAAAAACTGTTAAATGGTTCATTCACCAGTGAGGTATCCTCGTGGTTCAGCGACAGTGAACCCTTCCGTGACCACTTCATGTGGCTGAGCATGCAGGTGAAGGATCATATCCGTCTGAATACAGGAGAGGAGAATGTCACCTTCCATGCTTCCGAGACCACGTCTGAAAGTCCAAAGACGCCTGACCTGGAAATCATGGAAGACACAACAGTATCAGAAAACCCAGAAGAGCCCTATAACTACGAGAACCACGTGACAGCCGACGAAAACGCAAAGATTGCCAATGCCGGCATCATCATCGTTGGCTCAGGCGACAAGGTGCGAGCCTTAATGGCCTTCGGCGGCTCAGCCCATGGTTGTACAGGATATGCGAAGGCTGCCAATCTATATAAGGACACCTTCCCTTCAGTGAATGTCTATTGCATGGTGATTCCGACGGCAGCCGAGTTCTACTGTCCTGAAAAGGTGAAGAACCGCACCCGTCCCCAGCGTCCTACCATTGACAATGTGATCCGCCACTTGGCTCCAGGCGTAAAACCAGTGGATATCTATGAAACCCTCGGTGAACATGCCGACGAAGACATCTTCCTACGCACCGACCATCACTGGGCCCCACTCGGGGCTTTCTATGCCGCTCAGAAATTTGCGGAAGTGGCTAACGTTCCCTTCCACCCCTTGTCAGACTACGACCGCAAGGTAGTACACCATTTTGTAGGTAACATGTACGGCTATTCGCAAGATATCTCTGTAAAAAATGCCCCAGAGGACTTTATCTATTATGTGCCACGCAACGTCACCTATACCACGACCTATACCGATTACACCATCAATGAGAACTACCGTGTCATCGGCATGGGGCGTCCACATAAGGGTGTCTTTTTCCATCGTTTCAAGGATGGTAGCGGTGCTGCCTACTGTACTTTCATGGGCGGCGACACCCGCATTACCCGTGTCGAGACCAGCACACACAACGGTCGCCGCTTGCTCATCCTGAAGGACAGCTTCGGCAATGCTATACCTGGCTATCTCTTCTACTCGTTCGAACAGGTACACGTCATCGACTCTCGCTATTTCACAAAAAATATGGTGGAATACGTCAAGAACCACCAAATCACAGACATTCTCTTTGCCAACAATATCTTCAAGGCCTACTCCAGTAGTACCTATGCAAAGTATATCAGATACCTTACACAGACCAATGGTCTGCAAAAACCTATCAACAAACAGATATCCGACAGTACGCTACAGAGGAAGGCCACAAACCAAGACTCACTTACAACCGTTCAGACCGTAAAGCCCGTTGCATCTGAAGTCATAAAAGATTCTGTGGCTAATTAGCCGAGTCGTCTCCTTTCTTCTTTTTAAAGAGCCGCTTTAGCCAAGAGCCCTTCTTGGCTGGTTTTTCTGTAGCTGCCGGGTCAGAAGATTGTTTCTTGGCAGCTTTATCCTCCTTGTTGGCCTTATCAGAGTCTTTATCCTTCTTCTTAAACAAATCTATCAGTTTTCCTTTCACTCTAGGTTTCACCTTGACATTGCTGACCTTATCGATATCTGTAAACGAGAAGTCAAAGCCCCACTTCAGACTCTTGAGATGGTCGATGCTACCTTCTACCAGTCCACCATTACTCTTAATATCAACTTTCAGTTCCTTCAACTTAATCCCCTTATAGGCAGCCTCATAGACGAAAGCATCAACCGTTCCGTAAGGCATCTTTCCACCTGTTTTCTTACGCAAGATAGCCGTACGCTTTTTGTCGATATCCACCTTGAAATCCGCTTTCGCGCCTACGTCACCTATATCCTTCATGTCCAGCAACTTCCCTAACTGGATTTTCTTTGCATCTACATGGCCNNCTCACGTTTCCAAATAACATGGAAGTCACCTGTATAAGTAAGAGTTCCCAGATTATCCAGCTGCTTCATCATCATCTTCTTCACAACAAACTGATTGATGATCTCCTGTTTCACCTTACCCTTGGCTGTCAGCTTCTTCACATGAAAATGAACATCAAGTTTCTCCTTTTCCTTCAGATGATCGATTCCGCCTTCGGCTGTTATCGTCAGCAACTTGTCAGGCGTATTCACATGAACATTTTTGAAAGTGAGCGTACTATCAGTACCACTGAACACCACACTCANNGGCGCAAAGGGGCGCGAGATATCACGCAGCTCTGTCCTACCCTTGATCGTTGAACTCTGAAATAAGAATTTCCTGCCTTTCTTCTTACTTGGCAATACGATTGTGGCACTGTCGAACTTCAGGACCGTGCTTTCATGCTGGATAGTAACATTCTTGACATGGGCCACTCCCTTGCTGATACCAGCTCTCAGGCGCAAGTCTTTCACATTGAAACCCGTCACACTGTCTCTGGCCACAAACTTCGTCAATTGGAAGTCAATGGTATCTCGCTTCAGATCAAAAACATTCAACAATAGCTCTGCATGAGCGACGACATCAACATGACCGACATCAAAGAAGCCCCTCTTCGGCCTGTTCGCATTCTTTCGTGGTTTATGGTTGTCAATAGAGAAGTGAAGACTATCAAGTATCACCTGCTGACGTTCGTCTTTTCCCAAGATGTCCACCGTACCGATGCTGATACGCCGGGTTTGGGGACCTTTCTTCGTCATCGCTTCCATTTGGCCCCTCAGGTGACGAATCTTACCTTCTTGGCTTCCTGTCCAGTATCGGTCGTATGTAAACCGCTCCATAAAGAAGGTATCGGTATTGAAGACGACATCAATCCTACCAATCTCCGCGTCTCTGATCTCAAACGTCAGCCGTCGGTTCACAGTATCCTTCTTTTCTTCTTTTTTCTCTTGCTTCACCTTGGGCTTATCACGCTTGAAGACATCGAGCACAAACTGGAAATTGGGTTCACCTTCCTGTGGTTTATATAGACGTGCCTTCACCCCTTCGAGACGAGCATAGGTAACCTTGAAATGATCACTAACCATACCCCAAAAATCAAGATTGACGGCTAAACGTTCCACCTGCAGCATCTGCCGATGTTCCCGGTCCTCAACATCCAGGCCATACAGCCCCACATTAAACTTCAAGAAATTGATGTTTATGCTGTCAATAGAAACCTTTGTCTGCAGTTTTTCTTCGAGCAACTCAGTTGCATGAGACAGCATCTTCTGCTGGAAAGAATGAGAGTTGAGCACAAGCGTTGCAGCCAGTAATAACACGATAACAACTGCCAGCAAACCTCCTAATATTTTAAGACCAAGAATTACAAAACGCTTCATCATATACCTTTTTGTTTGCAAAGATACGAATATTTCTCAATTATTTTGTAACTTTGCCACCAAATTAATATAAAACTCCCAAAAATGGATGAAGCGACCTGCGTCAGACTGCTCGAAGAGCACGACATCAAACCTACCGCCAACCGCATCGTGGTAGCCAAGGCATTGGCCAGTTCGATGAACCCACAGTCGTTGTCAGAGCTGGAACGTAAAATCGTGACTATCGACAAGTCGAATGTCTTCCGTGCCCTAACACTCTTCAAGGAACATCATCTGGTACACGCCATTGAAGGAAGTAGTGACGGCACAAAATACGAACTCTGCCACAGCCATAGCCACGAGCACGATGACGACCAACATCCTCACTTCTTTTGTGAAGTATGCCAACAGACCTATTGTCTCGAAGGAATGGAAATGCCGACACTGGAACTGCCAGAAGGTTTCGAGACACATACGGCGAACTACATCATCAAGGGAGTCTGTCCGCATTGTAAAAAATGATTTATCTAAACAACATACGTGTCATCGCCTTCGATGCCGACGATACGCTTTGGGACTGTCAGTCACACTTCGAGACCGTAGAGAATCATCTCTACCGATTGATTGCGCCCTATTGTGAGGCACCCGCCAACGAACTCTTCCAGACAGAGTCAGGCAACATGGCCGACCTCGGCTATGGCTGCAAGGCTTTTACCATCTCTATCATCGAGACCGCCCTCCGCGTAGCGGGTGACCATCTGTCGGCAGCAGAACTGGCAGACCTGCTTAATGACTGCAAATCGCTGCTCCACCTGCCCGCTACCCCACTGCCAGAAGTCGAAGAGACACTTCAGCGACTCCAGGCCTACCCTTACCGACTCGTAGTCTTCACAAAAGGCGAACTGCAGGATCAGGAGAATAAGCTCGAGCGCAGTGGTCTGGCAAGATTCTTCTCGCATGTGGAAATCACGTCAGACAAGACGGAACTTGAATTTCAGCAACTCTGCGAACACCTTGACATCCTGCCCTCACAACTGCTGATGGTGGGCAACTCGCTAAAGAGCGACATCGCCCCAGCTCTTGCTGTCGGTGCTTCAGCCATCCATATCCCTTTCCATGTCACGTGGCAACTGGAACATTTCGAGGACATCGAACATGAGCGCCTAGTCAAAATCAGCCATTTCAACGAGATTCTTCATATTCTAAACTATCATACAGCATGAAATATATCTTTGAAGCACGCATGGAAGTGCGCGACTATGAATGCGACATTGAGGGCATTGTCAACAACGCCAACTACCTGCATTACGCCGAACATACCCGTCACCTATTCTTACGCAGCCTCGGCGTCAGTTTTGCCAAGCTCCATGAACAAGGCATCGATGCTGTCGTCCACAGCATGAAACTACAGTATAAGGTACCCTTGCGCTGTGACGATGAATTCATCTCACGTCTCAACCTGAAGAAAGACCGATTCAAGTATATGTTCTATCAGGATATCTACCGTGCCAGTGACGAACAGCTCTGCTTCCGCGCCACTGTTGAGCTCGTCTGTCTCGTCAATGGCAAGCTCGCCAACAGTCCTGAATACGACGAAGCCTTCAAGGACTATATTTAAACTTCTCCTTTTTCCAAATACTCACTGGGCAGCATACCAAACTCCTTCTTAAACAGTTTGGTAAAGTATTTGGGTGTATTGAAACCTACCTCCATCGAGAGTTCCGTCATCTTGATATCAGGATGCTGGCGCATGATGCGGCAGGCCTCCTTCAGACGAATGGAATTGATAAAACTCGTGATGCTCTGTCCTGTCAGGGCACGCAACTTATTATATAAGGTAGAGGAAGACACACACATATCTGAGGCAAACTGCTCACGGTCGTAGTCTGCATCATCAAGATGCTGCTTCACACAGTCGATGGCTTTCTGAAGGAAAAGCTCGTCTGGCGAATTATGCTGCTGTTCCTCNNTTATACCACTCTTTGACACCATAGGCAGCAGAGCCCAACAATAATAAATAAATAAGGTATGCCCACCACGTACGATACCAAGGTGGCAACACACGTACTTGAATCGCATAAGGCAACTCCACCAGATTACCATAGCTGTCAATGGCACGAAGCTTGAGCTGATAGGTCCCGACAGGGAGATTCTGATAGGCAGCCTGGCGATTGTCGGCATCAACATGATGCCAATCATGGTCGTAACCCTCAAGGCGATACGCGTATTTACACTGTTGCTCATTTTGATAGGCCAATAGTGCAAACTCCACGGTGAACTTCCGGATACTGGCAGGAATTGTGATTTGCCGAGTGGTATAAGGCGGCTCGGCAGATATACTCCGTTGTAGAACGGAGTCAAGCCATTCATATGGACGGTCGTTGATCTGTAAGCCAGTAACTAATAAAGAAGCAGAATCCGCTGGTTGCCAGTGATCCATCTGGTCTGGCTTGAAGGAAAAGAAGCCATTGGCGCTACCTAGGAATAATTCTTTGCCGAAACGCGAAAGGCCGTTGGCAGAGAAACGAATTCTCTCCAAGCCATCCTCTACACTATAATAGGCAGGATGACATTTCCCATTATCATCAATCTTCAGGCAAACAAGTCCTTTGTCCGTGGAAAGCCAAAGCTGTCCCTTCTCATCGCCACCAATAGCATATAAACGGTTGACATTAAGATGATAACGTTGGTTTACCACGGTGAACTGGTCTTTTTCCACATCATAAAGGAACAGTGCTCCACCATTAGAGATGGCCCAAATCCGATGGTGCGAGTCTTCGTAGACTGCTATGGCATCTTTGAGGGGATAGTTGCCTTTGACAGGAGCGTACAACCTACTCTGTATCGATTGCGGTTGACGCATATCGCCTGTGAAGCTAATGATACCGGAATTATCGGTTGCAACCCATATACGATGATCGTGACCTTCGATGATGTTACGCACATCAACATTGCTCACTAAAAGACGACCTTGCGTATCGGAGAATGCCACACCGATACCGGCACTTTGTCCCACAAGCACCGTTCCATCGTGAAGTTGACAGAAGGTGTTCACATTTCCATCACCGATAAAAGGGGTTCCCTGACGAGTCAGCAACCGGGCTGGTTCGCCAGTCCGACAGACCACAATGCCCTGTGAACTGCCCAACCACAATTCCTGCTCACTACGCTGTAGGAAAGCATAGATTGTCTGGACATGTATTCCACTAGTACCCGTCATCTGCTGCATACCCGGTATATGGGTATTATAGTTGACATGATTTGCCCTGCGATCATATAACGCCAGCCCATAAGGCTGCAAACCAAGCCAAAAATAATTACCATCGGAGGTAAAGACGGTTTGTATGCGATTGACGGGCAACTCTAATCCTGTTGTGTCGAGATGGTAGAAATGGAAAGGCGACGGTTTGGTACTAAGGTGAACCAACCCCTGATTACGGGTAAGCACCCATAGATTTCCATGCCCGTCGGTAGCGAGACTATAGCAGAAACTGAGTTCGGAGTGGTTTTCCACTTTTTGTTCGTCATCAAGATCAACACTGGTAAGACCCTCAATGCAGCAGCCCCAGACGGCATGGCTTACAGAATCTTCTACCAACTGATGGAACGTCCTGAAGTCACGCCGTCCCTCGTTTATCCTATGGATGCCGGGATTAGACTCATTCTCGGGATGGTCCAGACGGATGATACCATTCTCCCATGTGCCGATCCAAAGTCGCCCACGACTATCCACCAGTTGAGACTGTACCGTATTGCGCTCACTCAACTGGGGATAAGACACAAGCTTACCGCTTTTAGGGTTCAAACGGAAGAGACCGCCTTCCCATGTTCCAATATAGATATTACCTTTCTTATCTTCGGAAAAAGATCGCACACCAGCAGTCATGCTGATATCTGTGAATTCGTCAGTTTCAGCATCATAGCGAGACACGCCATTAGACGTTCCTACCCAAATCGTTCCATCAGATGAAGTAAACAAAGCATCAATCATTCGCGCATTCTGGCTTCGAAGACGATAAGACCGGAATGTATTCCTACGGCGATCGAAACATGTCAAACCATCGCGTGTGCCAAGCCACAAACGATCTTCAGGAGCTTCTGTGATTCTGAGTACATAATTATTGGGCAGGATACCTGGCGAATAGGCATCGTTTCGGTAAGTCCTAAAACGGTAACCATCATAGGCACACACGCCCAGATCAGTACCTATCCACATCAACCCGTTGTGGTCAAACTTCAGACAGCGCGCCTCCTCAGCCCCCTCCACCGGAGTCTGAGACATAATCCTAAGCGACACATGTTGTGCCAACATGACCATGCACAGGTTCAAGGTTATAGTCAGTAATAGCACTCTTGGTTTCATCGGCAGTTAATTAGCGATTGCAAAGGTAAGATAAAAAGTCGAAAATAACGAAAAAGGGGCGAAAAACTTCAATTTTCACGATTTGTTCCCCCAAAATCATAATGTGGAGACCTTGATTTAAATCAATTCCACTACCTTTGCACCCAGAAACCATACTATAACTATAAATGAAGAAACTACTACCGAGAAGGACATGGGCGCCTATCTCTTTACCTATTTCAACGACCCAACGCACTCATTGTTCATGGCCATCAGCTACGACGGTTATACTTTTACGGCTGTCAACAATGGAGAACCCATCATTTCGGGCGATTCCATCGCTGATCAGCGGGGTATTCGTGACCCTCATATCTATCGCGCACCTAATGGGAAATTCTATATTGCCATGACCGATCTCCATGTGTTTGGCAGACAGATGGGACTGCGTACCACCCAATGGGAACGTCCCGACAGATACGGCTGGGGCAATAACAGAGGACTGGTGCTGATGGCCTCAGACGACTTGATCCACTGGACACACCATGAAGTAAGAATCGATGAACTCTTCCCCAAAGCATTCGGGGAAATCGGTTGTGCGTGGGCACCACAGACCATCTGGGATCCGTCCGTCGGCAAACCGATGGTATATTTCACCATCCGCCAATACGCGGGCGGGCGTACCAAACTATATTATAGCTATGCCAACGAAGACTTCACGACACTGGAAACGGAACCTCAACTGCTCTTTGAATATCCCGACGAGAAGATACAGGTGCTTGATGCTGACATCTGCCCTATGCCTGACGGCCGTTACTTCATGACTTATGTAGCACAAGAGAATCCTGGGGGCATCAAGTATATGGTTTCCGATAAAATCAACCATTTCAACGATTATCACGCTGAACAAATCGATGGCGAGGATCGTGGCTGTGAAGCCCCCAATGTATGGAAGCGCATCGGTGAAAAGAAATGGGTGGTGATGTACGATATCTATAGTGTTAATCCCCATAACTTCGGCTTCGTTGAGACCTCAGATTTCAAGACCTTCAAGCCCCTTGGACGTTTTAACGAGGGGGTGATGAAGGCTTCCAACTTCTCCTCTCCCAAGCACGGAAGCGTAATACATATCACTAAGGCCGAGGCCAAACGACTAGAGAACTACTGGAACAATCGTCAAAAGGAGCCCAAGATGATCCGCTCAGGTGAGATATGGCCTGATAATAGTGGCCGGCATATCAATGCACACGGTGGTGGCGTGATGAAATACGATGATACCTACTATTGGTTCGGTGAAAACAAGTGCGACACGACCTCAGCAGCCATGATTGGCGTGATGTGTTATTCCTCGAAAGACCTTATGAACTGGAAGAACTGCGGCGTAGCCCTTTCTGTTAGCGACCAGAAAGGTTCAGACATCGAGCGAGGCTGTGTACTGGAACGTCCTAAGGTCATATATAATAAGGTGACGAAGAAATTCTGTATGTGGTTCCACCTTGAACTGAAAGGCAAGGGCTATAGTGCAGCCCGTTATGGTGTAGCAGTCAGCGACAAGCCAGAAGGTCCTTATAAGTTCCTCTATTCTCAGCGTGCCAACGCAGGCACCTGGCCCGTTGATTTTAACCAAAACGACTTAGCCATCGTCGATACACTTGACAAGGAACACTTTAAGGAGTGGTGGAAACCCGATTGGTACAAAGCCGTCAAGGAAGGGCTCTTTGTGAAGCGCGACTTCAGTACAGGACAGATGGCCCGCGACATGACTCTCTTCATCGATGATGACGATAAAGCCTACCATATCTTCTCGTCAGAAGATAACCTGACCCTGCACATCGCAGAACTGACCAATGACTACCTACACCATACTGGACGCTACACCCGTGTGGCTCCCGGCGGACAAAACGAGGCACCTGCCATCTTCAAGAAAGACGGAACTTACTGGATGATTACCTCTGGCTGTACAGGATGGGCTCCCAACAAAGCCCGCATGTTCTCTGCCCCCAGCATCTGGGGACCCTGGACCCAGCACGATAATCCCTGTCGCGGACCAAAGGCTGAGATCACCTTTGAAGGACAATCGACATTCATCCTGCCCTATGGCGACCAGTTCATCTTCATGGCAGACATCTGGCGCCCCAAGCATCCGAGTGATGCCCGCTACATCTGGTTACCCATCGAATTTGAGGACCAACAACCCGTCATTAAGTGGCGCGACGCATGGAAAATCGATGAAATCGGGCAAAAATAACGATTTGTTCCCCCAAAATCATAATGTGGAGACCTTGATTTAAATCAATTCTCCTACCTTTGCACCCAGAATTCGCAACCCTATTAATATTGAAGATTTATTCTTACTAACAATAATTTAACTTAAAGAACATCTAAATGAAGTATGCTAATTTGATCAGCCCATCAAGAAAACTATGTTTTGCGATGGCATTGGCAGCAGGAATGGTCGCCATTCCATTGCCAACAATGGCAAACCAGGCCGTTCAGAATGTCCAACAAAGTGGTGTCGTGAAAGGTCAGGTTGTTGACAAGAGTGGTGAACCTATCATCGGTGCCACCATCAAAGTGAAAAACATCGAAAACGTTGGAACAGTTACCGATTTCGACGGAAACTTTGAACTGAAATCTGTCCCAACAAGTGGTACGTTGGTCGTCTCTTACATCGGCTACACCACAAAGGAAATGGCTTACAGAAATGGCCAAACCTTGAAAGTTACCATCGAGGAAGACAGTGAGACTCTGCAGGAAGTAGTGGTTGTCGGTTATGGTACCATGCGTAAGAAAGACCTGACAGGTTCTGTAGTTCAGATTGACCCCAGCAAGCTGGCTGACCAGAACCCGGGAAGTGTTCAAGACCTGCTTCGCGGTACACCAGGTCTGCAGATTGGTTTTGACTCTTCAGCCAAAGGTTCTGGCGCCTCTATCCAGCTGCGTGGTCAGAACTCACTTTACACCGACGGTTCCCACAACTCACCTCTTATTATCTTAGACGGTATGCAGTTCGCTGGTGAACTCTCTGAGATCAACCCAGACGACATCGAACAGATCGACGTGTTGAAAGATGCCTCTTCAGCCGCCATCTACGGTGCCAAGGCTGCCAGTGGTGTCATCATCATTACTACCAAGAAGGGTAAGGAGGGTAAGCCGGTCATCAACGTCAGTGTGAACCTCGCTGCCAACACCAAGGCCGCCTATCGCGACGTATTCGGACCTGATGCTTACATGAAGTATCGTGAAGACTGGTTCAAGGCTCAGACCTATGGTTATCGTGAGGACGGAACCTGGGGGTACTATGGAAAGGACAGTGGCATACCCGCCGGCTATTATGATAACGTGAACAATATCGGTCAGTATGGCATCACACAAGACCAGTGGGCCAGCAATGGTCCTAAGACACTGCAGGCAGGAGAGTCGATGCTGAGCCTCTATGCCCGCCGTATGGGCTTCGATGCTGATGCCGCCCTCGTCATGGAGAACTTCCTGGCAGGAAAGACCTATAACTGGGAAGACGCTACTTTCCGTACAGGTTTCAATCAGGACTATAATGCCAGCATCTCTGGTGCTACTGAGAA
>LXOW01276078.1_pt1 | contig 14117 bp, 12 predicted proteins | sample 1368591 | NCBI WGS metagenome assembly LXOW01 (sample SAMN04884650, study PRJNA319009) | bovine gut metagenome | isolation source: Cow rumen | host: Bos taurus | place: Italy: Legnaro (PD) | collected 2014-07-09
TCGGGCGGTGCGAGGTGACGGCGGGGGAGTTCGCGGAGTGGCTGAACGAGGGGGCGGTGGAGTTTGCGGAGACGGCGCAGCTGGAGCGGGGGGCGGACGGGAAGTGGCAGGTGCGGCGCGGGGTGTCGCGGCGGGCGGCGGTGTCGGAGGTGACGCGGGAGGAGGCGGAGGGGTATGCGGCATGGAGAGGGAGGAAGGAGGAGCGGGTGGTGAGGCTGCCGACATCGGAGGAGTGGGAGTGGGCGGCGCGAGGAGGGATACGTGGTGCGCCGTGGCCGTGGGGCTGGGGCGGGGAGCCGAAGAAGATGGCGTGCGTGGATGCGTTGGCACCGGCGCCGCGGACGGGGATGTATCCGGCGAACGGGTACGGGTTGAGGGACATGGCGGGGAATGTGTTCGAGTGGGTGGGGGATGCGGAGGAGGCAAGGGGAGGGGCGGGGCGTGGTCGGAGCCGGATGTGGCATCGTTGCGGGTGGAGAAGAGGCAGGCGTTTCCGAAGGGGTATCGGGGGAGGGACGTGGGATTCAGGGTGGTACGGGAATTATGAAAACAACTTGGGACAACCGGAAAAACAACTTGGGTCAACTTTTTCAAGGGGCGTCACCCAACCGGGCGATGCATGGGGGGGCGGCTGGATTTGGAGGAGAAAAAAGTTTTCCAATGATTGGAAAGTTTTTTTCCAATGATTGGAAAATATTTTTCCAATGGTTGGAAATCTTTTGTGAGAGCGGGAGGGCAGCGTGAACGGGTGGCTGGAGGATGCGATGGGAGAGGATTTCCGGTTTCTGCACGAGCAGAGGATGCGGCTGGCTCTGGGGCAGGCGCGGCGGGCGGCGGAAGAAGGGGAGGTGCCGGTGGGGGCGGTGATTTATGACGTGGCGGGGCAGTTGGTGGGGAAGGCGTGGAACCAGACGAGGACGTTGAAGGACCCTACGGCGCATGCGGAAGTTTTGGCCATTACGCAGGCGGCGTCGGCGGCGGGGGACTGGCGGCTGGAGGGGCACATTCTGTACGTGACGAAGGAGCCGTGTCCGATGTGCGCGGGGGCGATCGTGCTGGCGCGGATTCCGCTGGTGGTGTGGGGGGTGAGCGATCCGCTGCGCGGGGGGGCGGTGTCGCGGTTCAGGATTTTGCAGACGCCGGAGCTGAACCACCGCGCGGAGGTGCTGCCGGGGGTGCTGGAGGGGGAGTGCGCGGCGGTGCTGAAGGGGTTCTTCCGACAACGCCGGATAGAGAACAGGGAAAAGTGAAAAGATGCGGAGAATCAAAGTGAGAATGCATCCGATCACGAAGCGGCGGTGGGCGCGATTCAGGGGGATGAAGCGGGCGTGGTGGGCGTTCTGGGTGCTGGTGGTGGGGTATGGGGTGAGTCTGTTTTCGGAGTGGATTGCGAATGACAGGCCGCTGTTCGTGCGCAAGGATGGGAAGGTGTATTGGCCGGTGGTGAAGTTCTACCCGGAGGATACGTTCGTGGGGAACGGGCGGATGACGAGGCCGGATTACAGGGCGCTGGAGGTGGCGGGGGTGTTCGAGGGGGCGACGGTGGTATGGCCGGTGCTGCGGTGGGGGCCGCTGGAGAGCGTTCCGGCGGGGTCGATCGAGTTGCCGCACGTCAAGACGGTGGTGGCGGTGCCGGAGGAGCATGCGGCGTTCGCGGAAATCGACGGGGAGGGGCGGATTGTGCGGGTGGGAGGCGAGGCGGAGCGTTTTGGGTTGGCGCGGGGCGGAGTGGTCGACGAGGGGGCGTTGCCGGAGAGTGTGAGGGATGGGCTGGCGGCGCGGAGGGCGGACCGGGCAGCGTCTGCCATTGAAGGTCCAGTGGAGGATGGAAAGAGCGTGTTGCTGTCGCCGTACGAGCCGCGCGGGGCCTTGCCGTCGCGAGTGCGGTTGACGTGGCGGGAGGCGCCGGTGGCGGGAGGGACGCTGAAGGCGGTGGTGGATGACGTGGATGACCCGAAGTGGCCGGAGGGGTTTCCGGTGCCGGGCACGCCGGGGTGGACGCATCGGGAGTCGCGGGAGGAGGTGCGGTTCCCGTTCCGGCCGGTGAAGGGGCATCCGCTGGGGCTGGATTCGTCGGGGCGGGACGTGGCGGCGCGGATGCTGTACGCGCTGCGGACGTCGCTGTCATTCGGGCTGCTGTTGGTGGTGGTGACGATGGGACTCGGGACGCTCGCAGGCGCGGTGCAGGGGTATTGCGCGGGAGCGGTGGATTTGGTGGGACAGCGGGTGATCGAGATTTGGGAGTCGCTGCCGTTCTTGTACGTGCTGATTCTGCTTGGGAGCGTGTACGGGCAGGGGTTCGGGCTGCTGCTGGGGGTGTATGCGCTGTTCAACTGGGTGGGCATTTCGCACTACATGCGGGCGGAGTTCCTGCGCTTGCGGAAACAGCCGTTCGTGGAGGCGGCGCAGGGGCTCGGGCTGTCGGGGCCGAAGATCGTTTTCCGGCACATCCTGCCGAACGCGCTGGTGCCGCTGGTGACGTTCTTCCCGTTCCAGCTGGTGGGGGCGATCGGGTCGATGGCGGCGCTGGACTACCTCGGCTTCGGCCTGCCGCCGCCGTCGCCGAGCTGGGGCGAACTGCTGGCGCAGGCGCAGGAGTTTCCGTACGCGTGGTGGCTGGCGCTATATCCGGCGCTGGCGCTGTTCGCGGTGATGCTCGCGGGGGTGTTCGTGGGGGAGGGACTCAGGGCGGCGTACGACCCGCGGCCGGTGTCGCGGTGGGAATAGGGGAGCGTGCCGAGGTTCGTCGTCTGATTGATCGCGAGATTGAACGGGGGCTGTGGATGTGGTAGGAAAGAATAACATGAATAGCGTAAAGAAAGTATCCGTGGTAGTGCCGTTTCTAAACGAGAAGGAGTCGCTGCCGGAACTGGTGTCCAGGGTGTCGGCCGTGTTTGCGGCGCGTCCGGAGGACTGGGAGTTGCTGCTGGTGGACGACGGGTCCACGGACGGGAGCGCGGAATGGGCCGTCGCCAAGACCCGCGAGGAGCCGCACCTGCGCGTGGTCAGGCTCTCGCGCAATTTCGGGCACCAGTTCGCCATCACGGCGGGGCTGGACCGCGCCGTCGGCGACGCGGTGGTCGTCATGGACGCCGACCTGCAGGATCCGCCGGAGGTCATTCCGGAGCTGCTTGCGGCGTGGGAGGGAGGTGCCGACGTGGTCTACGCCGTGCGGCGGAGCCGCGAGGGGGAGACGTGGATGAAGAAGTTTCTCGCGGCCGGCTTCTACCGCGTCTTCCACCGGATGGCGCAGGTCAACGTGCCGATGGACGCGGGCGATTTCCGCCTGGTGAGCCGCCGGGTGGTGAATGCGCTCAAGGAAATGCGCGAACTGCACCGCTTCATGCGCGGCCTGACGTGCTGGGTGGGCTACAAGCAGGCCGCCGTCGAGTACGACCGGGCGGCACGGTTCGCGGGCGAGACGAAGTACCCGGTCTGGAAGAGCGCGAAGCTGGCGTTCGACGCCATCGCGTCCTTCTCGGCGATGCCGCTGCGCTGGATCACGCACTTCGGCATGGCGGTGTGCGTGGTGGCGGTGCTGTTGGCGGTGTATGTGTTCTGGCAGGTCTTTTTCCATCCCGAGTCGTTGGAGAAGGGGTGGGCGTCGACCGTCACGGCGATGGTGTTCCTGGGCGGGGCGCAGCTGGTCTGCATCGGGGTGCTGGGGCAGTACGTCAGCCGCATCTACGAGGAGGGGAAGGGGCGGCCGCTGTACCTCGTCGCGGAAGACACCGCGGAGAAAGACGGCGGCGGCAATGCCGGGACGCCGTGACGGCGGCGACGGACATTCCGCTGGTGACGGTAATCGTTCCGGCATACAACGCGGCGGCCGTGGTGGGGCGCTGCGTGGAGAGCCTTTTTGCCCAGACCTGGCCGCGGGTGGAGGTGATTGTCGCGGACGACGGCTCGACGGACGGGACGGCGGCGGCCGNNGGGCGATGCGGGTGCGGGCGGAGAAGGGGGTGCGGTGCGGCGGCGGGGGATATGCGGGGCCGATACGGGAGATTTTCATGCAGCAGTTCGCGCACGAGGAGCTCGTGTGGCGGCGGCGCGGCTACAAGGGATACGTCGAGACGCTGGTTTCGAACAACCTGTGGTGCGACCGGGAGGTGTTCTGGGAAGTGGGTGGGTATCCGGAGACCTACAAGGCGGCCAGCAGCGAGGACTTGGAATTTTCGTGGGAGGTGTCGCGGAAGCACAAGTTGTGGTGGGACGGGGAAAACGGGGTGTTCCATGATTTCACGCCGACGATCCGGGCGTACCTGAGCCAGCAAGGGCGGTTCGCGCGCGATGCGGTGCCGATGCTGGCCCGCAACCGCAAGCTGTTCGGCGGAGGGCGGACTCACCACGGTCGGCAGCTGTACGCGGAGGTGGCGCTGGCGGCGGCGGGATTCGTTCTCCCTCCGGCCTGGTTGGGGGTGTGGGCGGTGAACGTGCCGTTCCTGCGCTGGGTGGCGCGGAAGCGGGGGAGGAGATTCGCGTGGAAGGCGCTGGGGATGGTGTTCTTGCGGAATTTCGCGGCGCTGTGGGGCGTGGCGTGCGGGGTGTGGAACATGTTGAGGAGATGAAACGATGAAGATGCGCGTGGGGCTGATAAGCCCGCCTTTTCTGCCGAATTTCTGCCGGAGCCAGCGGTGGCCCGTGGTGAACCGGACGCGCGCGATGCGGTACCCGGATTGGCTGGCGTATGCGGCGGGCGTGCTGATCGCGGACGGGTTCGACGTGCAGTTGCGGGACTTCATTGCGGAGGAAGCCGACCTCGCCGCCGTCGCGAAATGGTGCGGCGAGTGGAAGCCGCGCCTGCTGGTGCTGGACGCCACGACTCCGAGCATCTACAACGACGAGGAATGCGCGCGGCTCTGCAAGGAGGCGAGCCCGGAGACGCACGTGGTGTTTGTCGGGCCGCACGTCAGTGTGTACCCGGAGGAGACGATTGCGGATGCGAAGGGGGCCGTGGATTCCATCGCCGTCGGCGAGTATGACTACACGGTGCGGGACTTGGCGCGGGCGCTGGACGGCGGCATGGCGCTGGATGGCGTGGAGGGGCTTGTATTTCGTGCAGACGACGGAAGCGCGGTGCGGAATCCGCGGCGGGCGCCCATCGAGAATTTGGATGAAATCCCGTTGCCGCCGTGGCACTTCTTCGACGTGAAGAAGTACCGCAACAACACGTATCTGTACCCGTTCCTCGACCAGATCAGCGGGCGCGGTTGCCCGAACGGCTGCATCTTCTGCCAGTGGCCGCAGGTGATGCACGGGCGGCGCTACCGCTATTGCTCGCCGGAGAGGACGGTACGGGAGATGCTCGAGGATTTCGAGCGCTATCCCATCAAGGAAATCTTCTTCGAGGACGACACCCTCACCGCCAACCGCAAGCACATGCACGAGGTTTGCGAGCTGATTCTGAAGCAGAAACGCCGCATGGTGTGGTCGTGCAACTCCCGCGTGGACTGGGCCGACCTCGACTTGATGAAGCTGATGAAGGAAGCGGGCTGCCGGATGCTGCTCATCGGTCCCGAAAGCGGCAACCAGCACATCCTCGACAACGTCCACAAGGGCATCCGCCTGGAGCAGACGCGTGAATTCGTGGCGACGGCACGCAAGGCGGGACTGCGGACGCATTCGTGCTGGGTGATGGGGCTTCCCGGCGAGACGCGGGAATCGATGGAGGAAACCATCCGCTTCGCGAAGGCGCTGGACACAGACACAATCCAGGCATCCGCCGTGATGCCGATGGTCGGGACGGAGCTCTACAAGTGGGCGACGGAACGGGGCTATCTCAAGGCGCGCGACTGGTCCGACTACGCGATGCAGGGCGAGCAGACGGCGGTGATGGAGTACCCGAACCTGCCGCAGGGCGAGCTGAACGCGGCGGTCAACCGGCTGCTCAAGGGGTTCTACTTCCAGCCGCACGTCATGGCGCGGTTGCTGGGGCAGTCGATCACGAGGCCGTCGCTGCTGGCGAGCTACTGGACGGGGTTCGTGCGGTTGCTGGAGTATCTGGCGAAGGGGGCGAAGGTGGTGGAGAAGAGGGGGTAGGCATAGGACGGGGAGGACGAGTAAGACGGGCAGGACAGAGGATGAGGATGGGCGAGGTGCCGAAGATCGTGCTGCCGCATGGGGGGTACAGGAAGCTGGTGGTTTTCCGGAAGAGCGATGTCGTGTACGAGGGGACGGTGGCTTTCTGCCGGAGGTTCCTGCCGGCGAGGGGAGACCGCACGGTTGACCAGATGGTGCAGGCGGCACGGTCTTGCAAGCAGAACATCGCGGAGGGAAGTTCCGCATCGGGGACGAGCAAGGAGACCGAACTGAAGCTCACGAACGTCGCACGGGCCACGCTTGACGAGCTCATGGAGGATTACCGTGACTTTCTGGTGAGCAACGGGTTCCCCGTCTGGGACGGCGAAAAGGCCCGGAAGGCGCGTGAATATGCCCGGACGCGAAACGACTGGAGCGACTGGCAGGAGTTTTTCGAATCGCGCCCCGCCGAAACGCTCGCCAACCTGATGCTGACGATTTGCCACCAGACGAGCTATCTGCTGGGGCGCATGATTGCGCGGCAGGAGGAGGATTTCACGAAGCACGGCGGCGTCCGAGAGCGGATGCACGCGGCGCGGACGGCCTACCGGGCGGAGGAGTTTTCGCGGGGGCTGTACAGTTATTTGGCGGAGGCCCGGACGGCGGAGGAGCTGGAGGGGAAGGCTGAGGGACTGAGGAGGGAGATTGAACNNGGAATAGGACAAATAGGACAGGTAAGACGAGTAGGACAAAGGAGGCGTGGCAGTTGTCCTATTTGTCTTGTTTGTCCTATGCGTCTTGATTCACCTGCCCCATTCCACCTTGCCACAGGGCGTCGATGGAGTCTTGGAGGAGCCCGAACACACGGAGAGCATCGGCCCAGGCAATGCGTTCTGGTGGGGTGCGGGTTTCGCAGGCGGCGACGAAGCGGCGCATGACTTCGCCGACGCCGTAGTCGAGACAACCGGTGAAATGGCGGGCGCCGGAGCGGAGGAAGCCGCCCCACATGCCGAGGGTGGCGAGGGAGAGGGTGCGGAGGTGGTCGAGGGCTCGGTGTTCGCGGTCGTCGGGGAGGGCGACGAGGATGTCGCGGAAGATGTCGTGGACGAGGAGGCCGGACTGCCCGATGGTGGACATGTGCCACTCGCAGACGGGGGATTCGAAGTTCAGGGTAAAAGCGACGGGAAAGGCGTCGGAGCGCAGGTGGAGGGTCGCCAGGGCGGGGGTGGTGTGGCCTTTGGAGGAGGGGGAGACGGAGGCGCGCTCGACGTGGAGGTTGGAGGCAAGGCTGTCGGAGAGGTAGAGGAAGTGGGAGAGTTCATCGTAGAGGAGGCCGAAGGGGAGGTTCTCGTACCAGTTCGGGAGGTGGCGGCGGGGGCTGTTCAGGAGGTGGGTCTGGATGGCGGTGACGGGGCCGATGCGGCCTTCGCGGACGAGACGGCGGGCGCGGATGGCGGAGCGGGTGAAGAGGTTGTTGTGCATGACGGCCACCATGACCCCAGAACGGCGGACGCGCGCGTCGAGGTCGGCGGCTTCTTCCCGCGACATGGCAAGGGGCTTTTCGATCAGGACATCCTTTCCCATGTCCAGGCAGGCGGCCATCCAGGGATGGTGGAAGCGGGGAGGTACGCTGATGTCGACGGCGGTGGCTTTGTCCAGCCAGGGGACGTCCTGCGGCGAGGCGGCGGCGGTCCAATGGGGAATGCGGAAACGCTTGGCGAGGGCTTCGGCGCGCTGCGCGTCGGGATCGACGACGCCGACGAGTTCGACGCCGGGCAACCGGCGCAGGGCGGGAATGTGGCGGGCTTCGCAGACCCAGCCGCCGCCGATCAGGGCGATGCGGACGGTCATGGGGTCAGCCCCGGAGCTTGATCTTGGCGGGATCGAGCTGGCCGTTGCGGAGGAACCATTCGATTTCGTCGCGCAGGGCGTCGATCAGGGGACGCGGGGCGTAGCCGAGCTGGGTCTTGGCCTTCTGGTTGGAGTAGTAGAGGTTGCACCAGGCGCGCTTGGCGGTGGAGACGCGGACGAAGGGATCCTTGCCGGTGACGAGGAAGAGGGCCTGGCAGGCGTAGGCGAGCGGGAATACGAACGGGAGAGGGAGCTTGAGCTTGGGAGGCGGGACGCCGGTGAGCTTTTCGAGGAGGGCGAAGTATTCGGAGAGCAGGAGGTTGTCGTCGCCGCAGAGGAGGTAGCGCTGGCCGGGGACGCCTTTTTCGAGGGCTAGGAGGTGGCCTTCGGCGACGGAGCGGACGTCGACGTAGTTGTGGCGGGTCTCGAAGTAGCCGGGGAGGGCGCGGTTGAGGTAGTCCTTGATGAGCTTGCCGGTGTAGGTGGGCTTGACGTCGCCGGGGCCGACGGCGGCGGCGGGTTCGGCGATGAGGACAGGGACGCCTTCCTGTTCGAAGAGCTCGAGGGCGGTCTTTTCGCCGAGGTACTTGGAGCGCTCGTAGTCGGTGGAGGCGTTCCAGAGGTTGAAGGCGGTGTCCTCGTCGTTCATCTTGCCGCGGCCGGAGCAGCCGAGGGCGGCGGTGCTGCCGGTGTGGACGATGCGCTGGATGCCGGCGGCCTTGGCGGTGCGGAGGATCAGGCGGGTGCCTTCGACGTTGCTGGTGAAGATGTTGTCGCGCTGGGTGGAGGACGGGGTGTTGACGCCCGCGACGTGGAGGAGCGCGTCGGCGCCTTCGAGGAACGGGCGGAGGTCCTTCTCCTCGCGGACGTCGCCGCGGAAGATTTCCGCGCCGAGGTCGCGGATGGCGGGCTGCGGATCGCGCCGCAGGAGGAGGCGGAGTTTGTAGCCGCGTTGGGCCGCCTGGATGGCGACGTGGGAGCCGATGAAGCCGTTTGCGCCGGTGATGCAGAGAGTTTTCATGGCTTGAATATGGACGCGGCTTGGCCAATAATCAAGTTCTTATGGAAAACGCGAAAGTCCCCATGGAGTCCGCCGGCGCCCGCGGGAAGGGTGCATGGGCGGTGGTATTGGTTCTGGTTCTGGCGGCGGCGGCGCTGCTGCGCTTCGGGCATCTGGACGCGGCGGCGGTGCGCAGCGACGAAATCAGCTTCCTGAACTACGCCGCGCGCGGGGAGTCGCTGGTGGAGCTGTGGAAGCAGCCGCCGTGGTTCAACCAGATTCCGCTCGCGGACTCGCTGCCGATCGTCTGGTGCCGCGCGACGGGGATGGCTCCCGGCGAGGCGACCGTGCGGATGCCGTTCGCGCTGCTGGGTTGGCTGACGGTGGCGGGATGCGCCTTGTGGATGCTCCGGCGCCGCGGATGGGCCGCGGCGGTGCTGGTGGCGGTGTGGATGGGGCTGTTGCCGTTCCACGTGTACCATTCGCGGGAGGCATATTATTACGCGCTGGTGATGGCGGCGGCGGCGGGCATGGTGCTGCGCGGAGCCGATTTCGCGGCGCAGGCCGCTTCGGGTACGCCGTTGCGCTGGCGGCAGCTGGCGGAATGGACGTGCTGGGCGCTGGTGACGGGAATGGGACACATGTCCGCGTGGGTGGTCATCGGCGTGGTGTGGCTTTGTCTTGCGGTGGCCGGTTGGCGAGGTGCGAGCGAGGCCACGGGACGCAAGCGGCATCTGGTTTTCATGTCCGTGGTGGCCGTGGTGATGGCGGTGGGCCTGAGCCGCTGGGTGTTGCGCGCATTGCACGAGATGCAGCGGGCAGCGGCGGATTCCGACACGCACATCGGGTCGGCTTTCGGCTGGGTGGGGCCGCGCGTGCTGCCGATGTTCGCGGGCGGGGCGAACGTGCTGGGCGTAGTGTTGCTTGTGGGACTGGCCGGGGCGTTCTTGTGGGCGTGGCGGCGGAAGACGGGGACGGGCGGCGGCATCTTCGGCGGTGACCGGTTGTACGGGGCGCTGACGGCCATCGTTTGGCTGGGGATTCTCGGCTCGTACGCCTACATCATGGCCGTCGGCGGCGGCGGAAAGGGCAAGTGGACGTATTTCGCGTCCAACCTGCCCGGCTTTGTGGCGTGGGCCGCGATGACGGTGGAGCGCTTCTGGACGGAATTCGGCGGGCGCGCGGGGCGGTGGGGTACGGTGGCCACGGCGGCGGTGCTGGCCGCGGTGCTGGCGTGGCCGGCGTGGGAGGTGACAAGGGTGGAGGGGAAGCCGACGCCGTATTATGCGTTGCGGGCGTGGCTGGACGGGAATCTGGCGGAGGGGGATGTCGCCATCGTGGACCGGTGGTTGGAGCCTTGGAACGAGATGGCGCTGTATGCGCCGGAGAAGGCGAATGTGGGGTTCACGGTGCCGGACGAGCCGTACGGGCAGTACGTGGCGAACGATTGGCGAGGGGTGACAAAGCGCTTTTTCGAGCAGAACGGGGCGCAGGCCTTCATCCGGCTCGCGCGGAACCATGCGGATCGGATGGGGGTTTGGAAGTGGCCGGAGACGTGGTTCACACACCGGTCGGTGGTCACGAACGTGGCGGGGTTGAAATTGGCGAAGTCGGGGTTTGCGCCGATGGAGGAGTTTTATCTGAATCCGAGCCGGGTGGAGGTGGAAATCTTCTGGGACACGCACGAAGAGGCGGCCGCGAAGCAGTTTGCGGGGGGGGCGGAGGCGGCGGTGTTCTTCGGGGGAGGATGGCGGTTGTTCAAGCCGTGGCAGCAGGGGGATTTCAGGGATTACCGGATTCTGGAGAACGGGAAAGGGATGGTCGAGGTGTGGCGTCCGGCGGAAGCGGAGCGGAAACAATGCCGGGTCGAGGTCACGGGGACCGCGGCGGGCGGGGAGGCGACGGTGCGGGCGGGGAGGGGCGGGTTGATGAGGTTCCGGCCGGGAGAAACGAGTACGCAGGTGTTCGAGGAGACGTTCGGACCGGGGTGCAACGTGCTGGAATTCCATCCCGTGCAAGGGCCCGGTGTGCTGGCTGTGTTGGGGGTTCGAGTCGGTGGATAAGGGGGCGGAATCGGCGGATGAACAATAATTGGGGACGGGAAATACCGATTTCGCGTGCCGCAGGGGTTTGGCGGGGTACGGGTGAACCATCCACTTTCCCTCCATTCTCCGCCCGCAGGGAGCACCGAAAACCCGTCGCTTTGCAGGCTGGACAAATTTATCCGTTTGCGGTACTTAGCCCCGCAATGAGCGAGCCCGCCCTTCAATCCGAATCTGCCTCCAACCCCGCACCCGATGCCGAGGTCCTGCGCCTGCGCACTTCCATCTTCCTCCTCTCCCCCCTGCGCAAGCGGCTTGCGCGCCTCATGGCCCGGATGCTCGGCCCCGCCGCCGGGCAGGACATCCTCTCCCTCACCGCCGACGAACTGGTCGCCGCCGTCGTCGCCCAGAACGCCGCCGCCGCCGGGGAAGCTACCTGGACCGCCGCAGCCGAGTCCCCCGCCCGCGCCGCGCTGCTCGCCGGGCTCGGATTCCGCGACGTCCGCGAAGCCCCCCACCTGCCCGCCCTCGACCTCCCCGACGCCTCGCAGGATGCCGCCGTGCTCGGCAACGTCCTCGAATACGCCGTTCGCCCCGAAGACATCATGGCGCAAATCCACCGCATCCTGCGTCCCAAGACCCGCATCGTCCTGCACGTGCGCCGCCGCCGACGCTCCATCGTCAACCTCTTCCGGCGCTGGGCGGGCCTCGCCGACCCCGCGCGCCCGCCCGTCTGCGGCGGCTTCACCCCGGCGGAACTGTTCGACGTCATCAAGGACGGCTTCGACGTGCAGGAGACCGAGACCTTCGGCCGCTTCTTCACCGAATTCACCGAAGTCCTCGCCGAGCTCTTCGCGGGACTCGTCCCCGACACCTGCGAGGGCGCGGCCCTGCGCCCCGGCTCCCTCAAGCGCGCTCTCTGGGCCTACCGCCTGTTCACGCCGCTGTTCTGGCTGTCGGCGGCGCTCGACGCCGTATGCTTCTTCCTGCCGAGCCACCATCTGGTCATCCGCGCCAAACGCCGGATGCTGTGGGTCCCGCGCGTCACCCCGCGCCTCCGCGACGGCCGCAGCATCGCCGAAGCCGCCCTCGGCTCCAAGATCGGCACCGCCGTCGAATCCTGATTGACCCTCCATCCTTTGCCGCCGGATGCCGGGGCTCCCCGGCCATCGATTGCAATTGACAGCAATCGTTCTTGTTTTTGGAAACAGGAAAAATCCTGCCTTTTCCCCCACTTTCCGCCATGCTCCCTCCCCATGAACGACGCCATGCCGACCTCCCCGGCTGAACCTTTTCCCTCCCCCCGGCGCTTTCCCAACTAAATACCTATCGAGGAGATTTCATGAACCAACCCCGCAAAAACCCCGCTGCCGCCGGTTTCACGCTCATCGAGCTGATCATCGTCGTCGCCATCCTGGCGTTCGTCGCGATGGTCGGCCTGCGCGGCTACGCGAACCTCCGCGAGACCCAGGCAAACAAGGTCAACGTGGCCAATATCAAGCGCGTCGCCCACGCCTTGGCCACCTACGAAACCATCCACAAGGAGCAGGGCACCGCCGGCTTCTTCAAGAACTTCGACTCCCTGGTCGACGTCGCCTCCTCCGGCGGCTGGCTCGGCAGCGAGGGCACATACGACTGGGGCACCGTGTCCGGCGGCAACGTCGATGCCCGCACCATCCACGGCGGCCTGGGCATCTACGACGGCTCCTGGAAGGTCCTCGGCCCCCTCTACAACGCCGCCGGCGAAGGCTCCGGCGCCACGGCCACCCTCGACGAGGCGATGGACGCCAACCGCGGCATGCGCGACACCGGCCTCTACAAATCCCTCGGGATTTATTATCTCTCCACGAACGACGTCGTCCTCCTGCGCAACGCCGGCATCACGCACGTCCTCATGCACAACCCCTCCACCCAGCAGGCCTACGGCAGCCGCCGACGGCTACTGCACCGCGATGGACGACAACGGCTACACCCCCGACGGCCTCCTCTCCCCCGGCGGCGGCGGCCCCGGCTTCCGCCCCGAAATGAGCGCCTTCTACCCCGTCATCGTCACCAACGGCACCCCAGTCGCGGTCATCCGCCCCAACTCCACCATCTACAACGACCTCGGCTACCAGTGCGTCTTCAGCAACAACGCCCCGTCCGCCGCCGACCTCACCGCGGCCGTCTCGGGACAGAAGACCAAGCTGCTCGCCTTCGGTGTCGGCCAGAACGCCGAATGCGTCAAGAGCCCGGTCGGCCTCGGCGACGCCCCCTACAACCCGGCCTTCGACAAGAAGAACTACCGCCAATACATCGCGGTCTTCGCCGTCACGACCCGCGGCCAGGGCACCCCCTCCAGCTGCCACCTTGCGGGCGTCATCGACTGCGCCGGCCACACCTCCCGCGCCGCCGAGTACGCTTCCAACTGGTCCACCGCGCTCGAATAAATCCGCTCCGCCGGGCGCATGGGGGGTAGAAGGAAATTCGATTGCATTCGACTGCAATCGTTTTGGGGGCGGCAAGTGCCTGCCACCTCACAGGTCCAGCAGTTCCTGGACGTCCTGCCAGGTCATTTCGGGGAGGGTGAGGGGGCCGGTGGTGGCGTCGAGGGTGGCGTCGTAGAGGCGCTGTTTCTTGCGCTGGAGGGCGAGGACGCGCTCTTCCACGGTGTCCTGGGCGATGAGCTTGACGGAGTAGACGGTGCGCTTCTGGCCGATGCGGTAGGCGCGGTCGGTCGCCTGGTTCTCCACCGCCGGGTTCCACCAGGGGTCGTAGTGGATGACCATGTCGGCGCCGGTCAGGTTCAGGCCCGTGCCGCCGGCCTTGAGGGAGATGAGGAAGACGGGGATGCCCGGATCGCCGTTGAATTGGCGGACGATGTCGAGGCGGTTCTGGGTGGAGCCGTCGAGGTAGCAGTGGCGCAAGCCGCGGCGCTGCAACGCCTCGCGCAGGATGGTGAGCATGGAAACGAACTGGGAGAAGACGAGGACGCGGTGCCCGCCGTCGACGGCTTCGTCGAGGAGCTCGAAGAAGAGGTCCATCTTGGCGGAGGGTTCGGCGCTGTGGAGGCCTTCGAGCTTGAGCAGGTCGAGGTGGCAACAGACCTGGCGGAGGCGCAGGAGGGTGTTGAGGATTTCGAACTTGCTCTTCTGGAAGCCCTGGCCGGCGACGAGTTCGGCGACCTTGCGCTGGGATTCTTCGAGGAGGGCGGCGTAGACTTTCTT
>LXOW01147936.1_pt1 | contig 14098 bp, 12 predicted proteins | sample 1368591 | NCBI WGS metagenome assembly LXOW01 (sample SAMN04884650, study PRJNA319009) | bovine gut metagenome | isolation source: Cow rumen | host: Bos taurus | place: Italy: Legnaro (PD) | collected 2014-07-09
AGGCGACCAACTAAGTAAAAAAAATATGTATTGATTTGTGATTTCTTTTATAGATTTTTTTAATTTTGCGCTTTAAAAATTTAAAACCATGAAAATTCCAATGGTTGACCTCGTAGGTCAATACAACAAAATCAAGCCTGAGGTGGATGCAGCCATCCAGCAGATTTTATCGACGGGCGGCTTTATCGGCGGTCCTTTTGTCCAGAAATTTCAAGAAGATTTACAGGAATATCTCAATGTGAAACACGTGATTCCTTGCGCCAACGGCACCGACGCTTTGCAGGTTGCAATGATGGGTCTCGGCCTGAAGCCTGGCGACGAGGTCATCACCACTTCGTTCACTTTCATCGCTACAGCTGAGGTGGTCGCCTTACTGCGTCTCACTCCAGTGGTGGTGGATGTCGATATGGAGACATATTGCATTGATCCTGAAGCTGTTGAGCGTGCTATCACTCCTCGCACAAAGGCTATCGTGCCGGTGCATCTGTTCGGCCAGTGCGCCAATATGGATGCCATCATGGACATCGCAAAACGTCATAACCTCTATGTCGTTGAAGACAACGCACAGGCTATCGGTGCTCATTACACCTTCAAAGACGGCACAGTGAAGAAGTCAGGAACAATCGGCAACATCGGTTGTACCTCATTCTTCCCATCAAAGAACCTCGGCTGCTACGGCGACGGTGGTGCTATCTTCACCAACGACGACGCTCTCGCCGACATGATGCGCGTGGTAGTGAACCATGGCATGAAGACTCGCTATTATCATGATTATGTGGGCGTTAACTCACGTCTCGACGCTATCCAGGCAGCAGTGCTCGACATCAAGTTGAAACATCTCGACGAATATATCAAGGCACGCCAGTATGCGGCGGCATATTACGAGAAGGCATTTGCCCAGACCGACAAGATTGTCACACCTAAGACGGCTCCGTTTACCGACCACGTCTATCATCAGTATGTGGTGGTGTTGAAGGACCTTGACCGTGCCAAGGTGATGGAGCATTTGCAGTCGAAAGGCATCGCCTGCGCCATCTATTATCCTGTGGCGCTTCACATGCAGAAAGCTTACGCCGACCCGCGCTACAAGAAAGGCGACTTCCCGGTCTGCGAGTACCTCTGCGACCACGTGATGGCATTGCCGATCCACACCGAATTCACCGACGAACAGCTGAAGTACGTCACTGATTCAGTTTTGGAGATGTGCTAAGATTCATATTTGAACAAAACAAAATGCGAAGTGGTTTATGACTGCTTCGCATTTTTTATGGTCACTGAAAAAATATAGAGACGCCACACTGTGACGTCTCTACTATCTTGTTAATCTTGTTAATCCTGTCTAAAAACAGAATCCTGTCTTAGAAGAACAAAATTCCGTTGTTCTCCACCTTGGCATTCTCAAACAATGCGTTGTAAGCACCGTTGACGATGCTGTTGGTGAACTGTGACTTCTTCTCACGCTGGAGTGATGCGTAGTCTGTCTCACCGGCTGGAGTGGTCTTTGTAGCCTTCACGATTGCAAATGCATTGCCACCCTCGATAGGTGCTGAATAAACGCCTTCCTTGATGCCGAGTGTTGTACCACCGATCTTCTCTTCAACGCCTAAGCTACCGAAACCACGGCCGTCGTATGAGATGTTGTCAACGGTGAGGAACTCGCCGCCGAGATCTTCAATCATCTTCTGGTAGTCTGTGCCGTATGCCTTAGCTCTCTCAGCAATCATCTTGCCTTTCTTTTCCTTCATGATCTGTGTTACATGGCTGCTGACAAGCTCATCATATGGAGCATAACCCTCAGGAACGCTCTTTGTCAATACTGCAACCACGTACATGTTCTCGTATGCGAACACCTTTGACATGTCACCGACTTTTACGCCGTCTGTGAATGTCCAGCGGACGAGGTCACGTGCACTGCCGATACCAGGGATGGTGTTTGTGGTCTTTCTGATTGACTGGTTGGTGCGTTTGTTGAGACCTAATGTCTCGATAGCGCTGTTGAACTGTTCCTCTGTCTTGTTCTCAGTGACGAATTTGTTCACCTCTGCGAAGACTGCTCTGTCGGTGTCGGTGCTGGCTGTGATTTCACGTTTCACAACTGCTACCTGTGCCCACAATGTGTCGTTGCGTGTCTCTTTACCGAGGATTCTTGCAGCGTTGTATGCGCCTTCATATTCGTATGGTCCGTAAACGAAACCTACATTGTTCTTTGCAACTGCTTCTTCAAGTTCTACAGGAAGATCTGAAGCTTTCATCCATGTGTCGTCAAATGGAGCGTCTGTGTCTGAGTTATAGTTGACAAAACCTGCAACGTTATCTGTTGTTTTGAACTCAGCTGTGAGGTCCTCGATGAACTTCTTGGCTGCCTGTTTGTCGGCTGCTGATGGCTTCACCTCGAAAATCACATAGTCGATACCGCGTGTTGCGTCGGTTGGATATTTCTTGTAATAAGTGTCATAATACTCTCTCTTGTCGCTTTCTGTAACAACCACTGTTGAATCAGGGATAGAGACGTAACGCACTGCGTAAACATCTGCCGATCTCTTGAGGTTCTTGTTGTCGTTGTAACGGTCAGCCAACTTCTTTGGAAGATAGAAGCCGTGCTTCAGAAGGCTCTGATATTTATCGCTGATTCTGTCTTCAATGATGAAGTTCTCAAAGTTGAGCCACATATCCTGAGCCTCAGGAGTCATGTCGTTGAAACTTGCAATAGTCTGGGCGACTTCGTCTTTGTGGAAGTTACCTTCGGCATCGCTGAAGTTCTGAATAACATACTGGCTTGGGTTTTCACCAAGGAAAAGGTCTGTCACCTCGTCTTTTGCAACTGTGAGGCCGAGGTTTTTATACTCTTCCTCCATGATGATTTTTCTAATCATATCATCAAGAACCTGTTTGCGGATGCTGAATTCCTCGTCACGTGTGAGACCGCCGCGCATGTTCTTCTGATAAGTGATGACCTGCTGTGCTCTGTTTTCAAAGTCCTTGTAGGTGATTTTATCACCGTTAACAACTGCCACCTCATTGCTCCTGTTTCTGGTTGGTGTCTTCATCAAATCACCTAAAACAAATGCCAAAAGAGCTAAACCAATGATAATCACTAAGATACCATAGTGCTGTCTGATTTTTCCAATTGCTGCCATAGTTTTATNNACGAAAAAAGTCAATACAATGAACATTTTTGTTAAAATAATGCTAACTCATTGATTGTTTTTGATTTCCACTTCTTCCAACTTGGTTTCTGATGCTTTGATAATCTTGAAAAGATAGTCCCCGATGGCTATTTCTTCGCCTGTTTGTGGAATACTTTCGTGATAATGAATGATATAACCCGCCAAAGTCTCGTAGTCGTCCGACTCCGGGAAGTTGTATTTGTAAGTCTTGTTGAGATAGTCGATTTCCAGTCGTGCCGAGAAGATTCTGTCGTTCTCGTCAATGGTCTTTTCGATGTCGTCTTCCTCGTCGTATTCGTCTTCAATCTCTCCGAAAATCTCCTCCACAAGGTCTTCCGTCGTGATGATACCCGCCGTGCCACCGAATTCGTCAACGACAACAGCNNTCTCCGGATAGAACTCGATCTGACGCACTTTTTTCTTGATGCTGTCGCCTCCGTGTAACAGGTCGTTGATGTGGATATATCCGACAATATTGTCGATATTGTCTTCATACACAAGGATTTTCGAGTGTTTGGTCTCTTCAAAAACCCTCTTCACCTCGTCCATGCTGTCGTTGATCTCCACTGCTTGGATCTCGTTTCTCGGCTGCATGCATTCGCGAAGCTTAACTGTCTGAAAATCAATGGCATTTTGAACCAATTCAATACCTTGCTGGATATCGTCGTTCTCCTCGTTAGGGTCAGCGTATTCTTTAAGATAATCGTTCAAATCGACGGTGCTCAACTTGTAATCCTCAGGCGCGATTTCCATCCTGAAGACATATTTTATAATGAGCTCTGATATTCCNNAGACCATTCGGGTTGATGCGGCAAAGCGTCTTCGGGATGAATTCCGCCGCGAAAAGCACCAATAAAGTCGAAATCACTGTCTGGCAAATCAAAATGGTGAACTCGTTGGTGATGGCGTCAGGTAAAACCCTGATAATCAATGGCTCAAGAAGCCTTGCCATCGCAATGCCATAAACCACGTTGGCGATGTTGTTGCCAAGCAAAATGCAGCCCATAAACTGTGACTGATGCTTCACAAAATGGTTGATGAGCTTGGCGGAGAACCTCTTTTTCTTAAGGTCGAGCTCAAGTTTCAGCCTGTTGGAGCTGATAAAAGAGATCTCGACACCCGAAAAGAGCGCCGACGCAAAAAGTGATATTATGACAATAATCCAATTACTCATCTTCGTTTATCTCAAGGGTAGCTCTGATGCCGAAGATCTCGCGTTTACTGAAGTTCTCGTTGGCAGTCAGACTGTCGCCGAAAATCAACTTGTCGGGGCCGGAGATCTTCACTAAGCCACCTGTATAAATCTTCTTTTTCTTCTGGTCCCAAAACAGTGTCTCTGTCTCCAAAACCTCTTCCGTCCTTACGTTTTTCACCACTACATTATGTTTCGCGATAATGAGTTCCTTTTTCTGGTAATTCACGCCATAGTCACCGCGTATCATTGATGATGGTGCTGTATCGCCTTCATACATGTAAGCGACGAATCCCTTGGGAAATTCAAGCATTGCGCTGTCGGGGTCGTCGATGGTGCGCATGACAGGAGCGATAAGCTTCGCCACCATCATTCCCGAATCGCTTCTCTCGATGACGACATCATAAGCCATAAGCCCGACAATAGTGTCGTTGTCGATGAACTGCTTTACCTTTTCCATCGAGTTTTCACAAGAAAACAACATCATAACAAGATGTGCTATGATGTTGATTTCCAATAATATATAGGCTAATTTTTTCAATTATTCGAAAATCTTGCCTTTGTGGTTTCGTTAATCCAGCAGCCCACTTCATAGGTGTCGCCTTCAAACACATTGTAGAAGAATGCGTCTTCACTTGTTGGGAACATCTTTGAGTAGTCTCTGATCATTTCGTTAGCCTTTGCTGCCATTGAAGGGTCGACTTCCTTAGCTTTCTGGAACTTGTCGACTGCTGCCCACAACACTGCTTTTGCATGCAATGGGTTCTCGTTGCATTCCTTGCCTGCTGAGGCGTAGAGGTAGCCGATAATCATGTAAGGCTCGCCATCGGTCTTGTCGAGTTCGATAGCTTTTCTTGCATAAGCGCGGCCCTGTTCGCCTTTGCCTTCCTTAAGCATAATCTGAGCGAGATATTTGTAAGCCTGCTCAGCTGACTTGGTGTCTGATGATTTTGTAGCTTCGAGGAGGTAGCTGACAGCCTTGCTGTATTCCTGGTCGACGAGATATCTCTTGCCGATGAAGTATGCTGACTCAGGTGATGGGTTGAGTTTGTGCAACTTGATAGCCACAGCGAGATAGAGGTCGCTCTTGTCGCAGTTTCTTCCAGCGAGCACTGTTGCGATCTTGTTGAGAAGCTCCACGTTGTCAGGTTCTGCGTCAAACTTCTTCTGATAGATGCGGACGAGGTCTTCGCAGTTTGCATATGGCTGCACCATGCCTTCGAGGTTGGCTTTTGTCTGGGTGTAGTTGTTCAAAGCTTTCTCGTTGCCTTCCTCTGTGTATTTCTTGATATTGAATTCGGCGATGTCCATAAGATGGCTGTATTCGTCGAGAATCACTGACTCATCAAGTTTTCCGGCTTTAACCATATTGATAATGGTTGTGAAATAAGCGTCGATGAATGCGTAGTTGCTATTGTTGCCGTCAATCAAAATGGCTTCTTTTAATGCATTGTAAGCCTGTTCCATACGTGATGGGAATGCCATGAGGTCGACACCCATACGTCCTTTGATGTTACCTACCTGGTCGCCGGCTTTTGTCTTTGGGAAATACTGGATACGTGTCTCGTAAACCATCACGAGAGTGTCGATGTATTTCTCTTTAAGAGCTTCGTCTTTAGTGCCTCTGATGAGAGCGTTGTTCACGATTTTCGTTCCGTCAGTGAGTGTTCTCTCTTTGTAGCTTGGGCAGTTGAGGAAAACTCTTCTCCATGCTGAAATCATTACTGGATTGGCGCTTGATGCCTTTCCGTCCCATTGTTTGAATGCCTCTCTATAGACAGAGATGTCGGCATCGCATTCTGAGTTTTGTGCAAAAGCGATTGATGACATGCATAAAACTGCTCCGAGGAATAAAATCTTTCTAAATTTCATCTTTTTAAATTATTTAAATTACTTATATCTTCGTTTTACAAACCATCGGTCGTGCAATGACAATCCCAACGAAATGTTGAAATACGACTCTTCGACGAGATTGTTTTTTGTGGTGCCCATCTTACCGAATTCAAGTGCTACATTGACCATTGTCATGGCTCTTGGAACCGGCAATCCAACGCCCAATGTAAAACCATATTTATTGATTGAAGTTCCGTAAATGTTGAAATATGTCTGGTCATAATGGAATCCGGCGCGGTATGTCAGCTTTGTGAAATAGCTGGAAACGCTGGTGCTATAAGGTGTATAGCTGCCTCCAATAGCGATGTTCCATGAGTTCTGGAGCGAATCGCTCACGTGGTTGATGCGGAATGCCGACCAGTTGCTCCAGTTGAAGTCGATACCTACAAGCCAGCGCTCGCCTTTCTGCAAAGTGATACCTGTGCCAAAGCCTTGCGGATATTTTACAGGAGTGCTTGCGTTTGTCTTGTATAAAATGGTGTCGACAGGATTCTCTGTAGAAGTGCCGTAGCCTTTGAACATTGTGCGGATATACACGTCGCGATGCGCTGTCATGTCGGTCGGCAATGAATAAACCGCACCGAAAGTAAGTTTATAATCGCCTTTAAACTCATGCTTTAGGATGAGACCCAAGTCAAAGGTTAAGCTACTGAATCTCAAGTTGTTAGTGCGTCTCTCGTTAAAGAAATAAGTGTGATTCGGGAAATACAAAGTCGTTTTATCGATGATATTTCCAAAGATATAATTCATCTTGAAACCGAGAGAGATGCTTTTGCTGATCTTGAAACCGTTAGCCCAATAAATCTTGTTAAGACCTCCAGCGCCTTCATAGTCAATGCTATAAGGATAATCCCANNCTCTTGAGGTGTAGGCGCGGCTGCTGTATGGCGCAACACCGAGACCCATCTTCAACCATTTTGTCACACCAAAGCCGATGTCAAAGTAGTCGAACGATCCGTTAGAACCCTTTTCTGAGGCGTCGTCGGTTCGGTATGTCACGTATTTCATGAAGAAACCGGCGTCGAAGAGGAAGGTCAGGGAGTCGATTTCGGCATACGATGCCGGGTTCGAGTTGTTCAGTAAGTGCTTGCCCTCCATTGCGTTACAAATGCCGCCCATGCCTTGCATGATGGTGTTGTTCTTGGTCTGGTCGATCGTGCCCAAGCCGAATCTCGAATAAGGTGAGTAGATGTCGGATTGCGCAAAAACACCACAAGTTGTCATGAAAACCATGACAACTAAAAACAGCATTTTTTGTAANNGCCGTTAAACATAAAGTTTGAACTTGCAAAACTACAAAAATCTAACTTATTTTGCAAGAAAATATTGTCACCTCCCGTGATAAAAACGTTTAAGTCATTGAATTTCAACGAATAAAGCTTGATAAATTCTTTTATTTCATATAAAACTCCGAGTTGCACGCCACTTTGGAGGCATTCGACGGTGTCGTCGCAAACGATTTTCAGTTCGTCGTGAGTCGGTTTGCAGAGGGGTAGGAGGGCGGTATGCTCGTGCATAGCCTTGAAACGCAGCTGCATGCCAGGGCTTATCGGTCCGCCGAGATGACGGTCGTCAGCAGTCAGGATGTCGTAAGTGATACACGTCCCGATGTCTATGACGAGGCTGTTTTGATGTGGCTTTTCAGCGTAGGCTGCTGCCACCAGCGCCAACCGGTCGGCCCCTATCTTGGTTTTCTCCCTGTAAGTCAATGCGAAAGGCAGTTTGGTCTTGCTCGAGAGCACTATCATCTCGATGTTTTTAAGCTGGGCAAGGCATTCGTCAACTTTTCCGCCGACGGATGAGATGATACCTTTATTAATATAAGGATGCTGCTTTAACAATTTCTCCAAATCGTCAGATAATGGGTCAAAAACATTGGTTTCGACGATTTTTTTGTCGTTAAAGACGGCATATTTTGCCTTGGTGTTGCCGATATCGATGGTTAAAAATTCGTTCATTTCTTACAAAATGGGATGCAAAAATNNGGGGATGCAAAAATATTGAAAATGAGCGAATTATTTGATATTTTTTAAAAAAAATCAAAAAAAATATTTTTTCTTGTTGGGGTATTAAAAAATGTTGTATCTTTGCAGCGCAAAAAAGGGGTACCATAGCTCAGTTGGTAGAGCAACGGACTGAAAATCCGTGTGTCGCTGGTTCAACTCCCGCTGGTACCACGGAGCAAGAAAGTCAACTAATTGAATATCAATCGGTTGACTTTTTATTTTTGTCCCCGTAAATCATTTACATCTATAACCTTTTACGTCTTTCGTGATAACGCCTTCGTCCAGCATGTCAGAAAGCACGCGGCTGAGTGAGGGTCTTGTGGCACCTAATTGTTGGGCGACATCGGCGACGAAGGTGATGCTGCCGTGGACTTCGAGGTATTCGAGAATGCGGTTGCGAAGGCTGTTGACGGCGAAGGTGCGCATCTTTCGGCTCAGGAAACGGCCTCGCTCGGAGAGGACTTCAAGGAAGGCGCGCAATACGGTCGGCTCCTGCTGCATAAACTCGAAGAAGGCTTCGCGGTTGATGTGCCACACTACGCAATCAGTGAGGGCGGTGACTTCAACTGGAATGATGTTTTGTTGGCAAACAGAAACGCTGGAGCCAGCAACATTGGGGCTTTCAGGTGGTCGACGAGCACCTCGCGGCCTTCCTCGCCCATCATTCGCGCCTCGGCCTGACCTTCGACAAGCACCATCAGCGCACGACAAGGGTCGCCAACGTTGAGCATCCGTCTGTCCGCAGGATATTCCTGTCGGCGGCAAGGTTGGTTTAGAAGCCTCTCTAAAGCCTCGTCGCTACATCCAGCAAAGAGTTTTATCTTTTTGAGTTCTTCCATATCATTTTTTTTGCAAAAATATAAAAAAATTTTATTGTTGTAACATTTGTTACGCTTTACCTCGTTCAGCGGCTGTAGTTTTGCAGCCAGATTTCATTTCATTATTAACTCAAAATACAACGAACTATGAACGAGAAAATGTTTTGTTTCCAGTGTCAGGAAACTGCCGGATGCGTCGGTTGCAAGATTTCAGGAGTGTGCGGAAAGACCCCACAAGTGGCTCACGCCCAAGACCTTCTGATTTATGTCCTTAAGGGACTTGGCGTTATCGCTAACCATCACCAGCACGGATGTGGACACGATTATTGCGATTTCCGCAAGAGTATCCACGCCTTCGTGAACGACGCACTGTTTTCGACCATCACCAACGCCAACTTCGACGCGGAGAGCATCTACGCCCGTATCGATAAAGGCTTGGAATTGCGCGAAATGTTCAAAGACCGAGTGACCAACAAGAAAGGCATCGTGCTCCCGAAACTTGATGTATTGGAATGGAATTGCCCCCGCGAGCAATATGACGAGAAAGCCCAAACCGTCGGCGTGCTTGCCGAAACCAACGAGGACATCCGCTCATTGAAAGAACTCACCACCTACGGACTGAAGGGCATGGCCGCCTACTTGGAACACGCCGCCCGCCTTGGTCAAGTCGATGGCGACATCAACGAGTTCATCCTGCAAACCCTTGGCCAATTGGTGACCTGCAACGATGCCAACGAACTCACCGCTCTTGTCCTGAAAACAGGCGAATGGGGCGTGAAGGCGATGGCCCTGCTCGACAAAGCCAATACGACCGCTTACGGTAACCCCGAAATCACCGAGGTGAATATTGGCGTGGGCAACCGTCCGGGCATTCTCATCAGCGGCCACGACCTCAACGACATTGAGCAACTTTTGGAACAAAGCAAGGACGCTGGCATCGACATCTACACCCATAGCGAGATGTTACCTGCACATTATTACCCCAAACTCAAGAAATACAGCCACTTGAAAGGCAACTACGGCAACGCTTGGTGGAAACAGCGCGAGGAGTTTGAAGCTTTCAACGGCCCCATTCTGTTCACCACCAACTGCATCGTGCCGCCTACGGCCAATGCCACATACAAAGACCGCGTGTTTACCACCAACAGCACGGGTTTCCCGGGTTGGAAGCACATCCCCGCTGATGCCAACGGCAAAAAGGATTTCAGCGAAATTATCGCTTTGGCCAAGACCTGCCAAGCCCCTAAAGAGATTGAGACGGGCAAGATTATAGGCGGTTTTGCCCACGAGCAGGTGTTTGCCCTTGCCGACAAGGTAGTGGAGGCCGTGAAAAGCGGTGCCATCCGCAAGTTCGTGGTGATGGCAGGCTGCGATGGTCGCATGAAGAGTCGCGAATATTACACTGAATTTGCCAAGGCCTTGCCCAAGGATTGCGTCATCCTCACGGCAGGTTGCGCCAAATACAAGTACAACAAACTCGCCTTGGGCGACATCGGCGGCATCCCTCGCGTTTTGGACGCTGGCCAGTGCAACGACAGTTATTCCTTGGCACTCATTGCCTTGAAACTCAAGGAAGTGTTTGGCTTGGACGACGTGAACCAACTGCCTATCGCCTATAACATCGCTTGGTACGAGCAGAAGGCTGTCATCGTGCTGTTAGCCCTGCTCAGCCTCGGTGTGAAGAACATCCACCTTGGCCCGACCTTGCCTGCTTTCCTTTCACCCAATGTGGCCAAAGTCTTGGTCGAGAACTTCGGCATTGGCGGGATTAGTACTGTGGAAGAGGATATGAAGATGTTTGGGATTTAAGGTTTCTGTAACCTTTCTCATAAACACCGCCGCAAGGGTTTCGTGCTTTTGCGGCGGNNGAATGATCTTTGAGTTTTATTACACGGTAGACAAAAAGTTTCATTTTTGTCTACGAAGATGGTTAAAGTTGACTAAATTTGATCAAAATTGACTAAGTAGCAAAAATCGAAAATTTCAAAAAGTGCTGATTTTCAGTGGTTTACTTATTCAAATTTAGTCAACGCTAGTCATCCTTATTCAAATCATTAAGTACTGTTGGTATCACGAAAAACGCTGACTCTCAATGAGTCGGCGTTTTTTTTGTTTGTTATTTGCAAAGATATGAAAAAACAAGTAAATTTGCATCAAAAAACATACAATATGGCACATCCTTGCGAAAACTGTAAAATCCGTGCTCATTATGACGCAAAGCCCAAATCACTGATGGGGCGTTTCTGGCGTTGGCACATCAATTTCTGTCCCGGATGGAAATCATACTTCAAATCATTGCCACCAGAGAAAAAGGCTGAATTGAGAGAAAAGTATCAATTTAAAAAGTATCAGTAAGGATAACCCTTGATACCCCTTTTTATCTGAAAAAGAAAGACAAGTCGTGAGTAAGAAGAGGTTGATCTGGAAAATACCATGCATCGTCGTGGGTGTCATCATAGGAATAGTGCTGTTACTGCTGGTTGCAGTGACGGTCATTCTGGTGACTCCCGGAGCACGCACGGCTGTTTTGCAAAAATGCGTGGCGGAAATCAACGAGCGAACCGACTTCGATGTGAATCTGGGACGGCTGTATCTTTCTCCTTTCCACCATTCTCCTATGGTTCTCTATCGCGCCTACAAAGGCAAGGAAGATCTGCCAATACACATAGAAATAGACAGTCTCTATATCGGTCATCACGGTCAAGACACATTGTTATATGTACATGGCTTGCGTCTGCAAGGTTGTATGGATTATTTGGCCCGTACTATGGTGGTGGACCAACTGCTGCTGGAACAAGCGACAGTTCACTCCGACACGCTGATAGACGGAGTAGGCATCGACGCCATATTGGGGCATCTGGATGTAAAGAGTCCGGGACTCAACATAACGGATGGAAAGTACCCGCTGCACGGCTTGAAGTTGACGGATGCGTTTGTGAGTGTTGAGCTGTGCGACACCGGGACCGACATCGAGGACACAATCTCCACGTCTGCCCCAATGGTCATCGAGGTACCGGACGGTGAAATGAAAAATATACGGTTTGTGCTTGACCCGATGGGACTGGATTTACGTTTCGGCTCCCTGTCCACGAATGTGTTGGCAGACCTTGAGAACGACCTTTATGATGCACGGCACCTGAATATCGGCAATGCCTCGCTTACGCTTGAATCGCTGTACTTGCCATTTGACACGATCTATGGAGATGCGATGGTGGAATTGAGTAACAATTTGATTAATTCTAACGGATTACACGTGCGCTCCGACTCATTAGGGGCAAAAGCGGATCTGATGGCCACGACGCTAAATATGGAGACGATGCGAGTGGACTTGGCAGGCAATGCGGAATATCGCGGTAGTAAAACAAGCTTGAGAGGATTCTATGATATTGATGATGAGGTGTATGACATGCTGGTGGATGTTGAGCAAGTTGACATAAGTCCATTCCTCAAAGACCGTCACCACGTGGAATTGGCAGGCAAAATACATGCGCAAGGCAAAGGGATAGACCCTTATTCCCCTGCGATGAAGTGCAAACTGGCCATGAATCTGACCGATTGTATCTATGACAGCATCAATGTATCCGGCCTTATTCTTGATGCTGAAATGGCCAATAATACAGTGGTCGGCGCCCTGTATCTGCCAGTTACGATGACAGACAGCGTCATGCGGATTAAGGCGGAGACGGAGCATCATTTCCTGGTATCTGATTTCTTTACACCGGAACAGATGAACGTGGACTACCATACGCAGATGAAGAATATGGTTGCACACGTGGCAGGCGAGGATTTTGATGTCGACTATCTGAACCTTGACTTCACCACAGATACCGCCACATCGTTGAATGTTGTCACCCAAGGACTTACCATAGAGACACAAAGTCCGATGCATGTGCTCAGACTGGTGGACGATGTGCAACCCATGTTGGGTGTCGTCACAGACTCGACCTTTGTGCAGTCCATCGTCTCGTTACAAGATTTGACAATGCTTGACACGCTCCGACAGCTTATACCAGCCATACAAGCGGAAATAGAGCTGGCGAAAGGCAGCCCCGTCCAGAATATCATAGAGCGAATAGGGATGGATATCGAAGATGTTAGGCTGTTGCTGAAGTCCGATTCCATCCAATCCGACCTGGCCTTGGATGTCTCCATTCCGTATATTGACCATTTGGACGAAGACAGTACGGGACTGCACCTGCCGGCGGTTACGGCAACGTTGCAGATAAATATGACGGAAGGCAGGACCGCCGTCTCGCTCACGACCAACACCAGCATTAACGATGGCGTGATGGATGTTTATAGCCTCAGCACCGATGCCGCACTGCAGCTTGACCTGGAACGAAACGGGCGCGAGCTGAGCGGCACCGGACATCTTGTTTTGGACAGCCTCGTGTACGATGGAATGCAACTCGGAAACCGAACGGCAGACATCCTGGTTTCACCATCGAAGCAGTATGAGAATGCCTTCCAGGCAGATGTGCGGTTGAACGACATCCCACTTGATCTGATAAGCAGCATTATTCAGATGGATGACATCGACTTAGATGGTTTCGTTCAAGCTAAGGCTGCCGTAGATGGCATGCCTGCACAGTTTGACATCTCCGCCGAAGTGCTGCCTATAAATGTAAGTGCCACATACAAACCATACAATGTGAAATTGAATTTGGGGGAAACGCCTATCGTAATGGAACATAATAATGTGATCTTAAACGATGTGCGCATCTATAGTGTTGATAGTTCCTATCTGGCTATGAATGGTGGAATGGACCTCAATACAATGCGTCTGGATGTCGATTTGGCTGCCGATGATTTCTCTCCGATAAAACTGGAGCAAAATAGCACTTTCCCTATTTATGGTGACTTGGCAACCGATATCCGCGGACGGGTGACCGGACCGCTGGATAGTATCCATGCCGCTGTGGATGTTATAATACTACCCACCACCGATTTGACCTATCCGATAGATGCGAAGAATATGGCGGAAGTCAAACCACACGGCACGGTCAACGTACAATATAACAC
>LXOW01247179.1_pt1 | contig 14097 bp, 6 predicted proteins | sample 1368591 | NCBI WGS metagenome assembly LXOW01 (sample SAMN04884650, study PRJNA319009) | bovine gut metagenome | isolation source: Cow rumen | host: Bos taurus | place: Italy: Legnaro (PD) | collected 2014-07-09
CAGCGTGTGGGAGGGCTGTCCCCAGGCGGAAAGTACAAACAAACTGGCCGTCAAGCCAAGAGCAATTTTTCGCATAGAATTAGTTATTAGTTTTTTATATGGCCAAAATTACATACTTTTGTAAGACAAAAGGTGGACAAATGAACAATAGGGGTGTAAAATCAGTTGCTCTTTCCATGCTGCTGCTGGCAGTTTGTACGGGTTTGCCAGCGCAAACCCTTTCCGATAGCAAATATAACATTTCTGTCGTAAACATGGAAAAGGGCTTGCCTGCCAACTATGTGGATGACCTTTACATAGACTGGGCCGGATTCCTGTGGGTGGCCACAGGGGGAGGAGGCTTGTGCCGCTATGACGGGAGCGAGCTGATCACGTTCTCTTTTTCTACGGAGCCCTCCGTCAAGAGCAATTTTGTCCGCAAGGTGGTGGAAGACCGTTTCAACCGGCTCTGGATTGCATCGGAAGGGGGACTGGATGTCTGGAATCTACGGAACCTGTCTCCGGCCGAGGTCTCCCTCCCCACCCTTGGAAAGGAGGGCCAGATGGTTTGCTCCCATGTATGTCTGGATGCCCTGGGCCATATATGGGTCAAGTTCGGAGATACCCTGTACCGTTTTACCCTGGGAGATGAGGGAGAGATCGTTTCCGTCAGTAGCTTCTCCCATCCCAGCCTTAGCCCTGTCAATTATGTATTTGAAGATGTGGACGGCGATGGCACTGTCTGGGCGCCCCTTGAAGGGAGGCTGCATAAGATTGCTCCTGCTTCCGACGGGTCCTTGAAGGCCACTCCTGTCCTTCCTTCCCTGTTCCTAGGGGACGGCACCTATGTCTCGGATTTCCTCCTGGAAGATTCCCAGGTGTGGGTGGCCACGGAAAATGGTCTGTACAGGGTGTCGCGCGTTTCCGATGAATGGAAAGTATATACGCACCGGCCCCTGGACGCCCACTCCCTTACCCAGAATTTTGTGACTGCCCTGGCCAAGACTTCCGATGGGCAGATCCTGGCTTCCACCCTGCACGGGCTCAATATTTATAACCCGTTGAGCGATAACTTTGAACACTTTGGGGAAGACGTTATCAACGGTCTCCTTTCAGAGGGAGGGTATCTGCTGATAGCCACGGAAAACGAGGGCTGGAAAGCTGTTTCCCGGAAGCTGCTGGACATTGCCCTGCTTTCCCCCGGCCAGGGAATGGTAAATGCCCTGTGGCAGGAACCTTCCGGCCGCCTGTGGGCGGGTATGGTAGAAGGGGGATTGAGTATCCGTGAGCCCGGGAGCGGGCATTTCACGCGCCTGACACGCGAAAAAAACGGGTTGGCCCACAATAGCGTAAGTGCCTTGCGCCCTGGCCCTGAAGGAAAGATGTTTGTTGGAACCTGGGGTGGCGGGATAGATGTACTGTCTGCGGTTGCTCCCTACCGTGTGCTATCCCATTTGCCCTCCCAGGGCGCGCAGATCCAGTATATCGGCGTTTTGGAGTATGACGTGCGGAATGGTTTGCTCTGGATTGGGTCCAATCAGGGAATTTACCTTTACAACCCGCTCACGCGCAGTTATTCGGAAGCCACGGAGGAAATGGCGTCCGGTTGCATAGGCTCTTGTCTGGACCGTACGGGCCATTTGTGGATAGGATGCCAGCAGGGCGTCTATATCTTTGACCTGAATGCACGTAAAGCCGACGGTACGTTCCCGTATGTGCATTATCGCTACAAACTGGACAATCCCGGAATACGCGTGGATGACAAAATCTGCTGCGTGGCCGAGGCCCCGGACGGGACCATCTGGCTGGGGAGCAACGGGGGTGGTGTGTACAAGGCCATTCCTGTTGCCGACGGTTGGACATTCCGCAATTACTCTTCGGCCGACGGCCTGTCCAACAACCAGGTGAGGGGGCTGGGATGTGACGGAACGGGCAATGTCTGGATCAGTACCGGCCATGGCCTGAACCGCCTGTCTCCGGAGACGGGGGCCATTGTTCCCTTTTTCAAGGAAGACGGCCTGTTCAGCGACTACTACCACTGGAACAATGCATTCCAGGGGTATGACGGTTTGCTGTATTTCGGCCATCAGGATGGAATCAGCGTCTTGAATCCTGTCCATTATACGAAGAAGACCGGGTATGGGCCGCTTCGTTTTACGCTGGTGAGCGTAGAGGATACGGAATACCGGGATCCTTTTCTTCCGTCGCTCACCATCCACGAGCGGGACCGTTCCGTGCGTTTCCATTTCTCCGTGCTGGGGATGGATACGGGCCGGATCCGTTACCTGTGCCGGCTGGAAGACTTTGACCGGAACTGGCTGGAAACGGACCATCCGGAAGTGGTTTACAGCGCGCTTCCCAGCGGCAGGTACTGCCTTCAGGTGCAGGCACTGGACCCCTTCGGCAAGCTGGTGGGAGAGCTGTCGCTGCCTGTGTATGTGAAACCTTTCTTCTATCGTGCCTGGTGGTTCTACCTGCTGGTGGTGACCGGCGTCCTGCTGGCCGGGTGGGCGGCGCTGGAGCTGCGGACCCGTTCCATGCTGCGCCGGCAGGAGCACCTGGAGAAGAAAGTAGAGGAGCGCACAAGGGAAATCCGCACCCAGAAAAAGCTGGTGGAGGAGAAGGTGGAGGAACTGCATCGGCAGAACGAGGTCCTGCTTCACCAGAACGAAGAACTGGCCTCCCGGAAACTGCTGTTCTCCCCGGAGAGGATGGGAAACACAGAGGAAGAGCAGTTTATGGAGAAGGCCCTGGAAGAACTTCGCCGGCTCTATAAGGATCCCAATCTGGACGTGGCCCGTTTCTGCCAGGCCATGGGGATGAGCAAAACCCTGTTGAATACCCGACTGCAGGAGAGTTTCGGCCAGTCCATCGGTCAGTTTATCCGTGTGTACCGGCTGGCGGTTTCCCGGGAGATCCTGGAGAGCGGCAGTGACATGACGGTGTCTGAAGTGGCCTATGAAGTGGGCTTTAACGACCCCAAGTATTTTACCCGCTGTTTTGCCAAAGAGTTTGGGATTCCGCCCAGTTCCATGGGTAAATAGGCCGAAAGGGCCCTGTTCAAAAATCCACCTTTTTGGTTTTTTTGTGCACCCTATCCATGGATTAAGTCTTTATCTTTGCTTCGGTTAACCATTTATCAATGACACTGAAGCAGCTCCTGGCCTCCCTGGCCTTCCTGACAATCGTTTTGGGCACCGGTGCACAGCCCTTCGGCCGTTTCCCCGAGTTCAACCCTTCCGAGCCTCCGGCACATGATCCGGTGGCCATTCAGTGTGACGGTACATGGTATCTGTTCTGTACCGGTTTCGGAATCCATATCTTTGCTTCTGAAGACCAGGTGAACTGGACGTTCGCCGGGCAGGTGTTTGACACGCCTCCGCAGTGGGCGCTGAACACGGTTCCCGGTTATCGCGGCCATACCTGGGCCCCGGACATCTATTACCACGAGGGCTCCTATTACCTATATTATTCCTGCTCTTCTTTCGGCAAGAATGACAGTGCCATCGGAGTGGCTGTCAACAAAACCCTGAATCCGGCCTCCCCTGAATATAAGTGGGAAGACCGGGGCTGCGTGGTCCGTTCCGTGGGGGGACGGGACAATTGGAACGCCATCGACCCCAACCTTTTCGTGGATGAAGACGGAAAGGGCTGGCTCAGTTTCGGCTCCTTCTGGGACGGCCTGAAACTGGTGCAGCTGGACAGCACCCTTACCCGCCTGGCCGAACCCCAGGTCTGGTATCCGCTATGCTCCCGTCCGGAGGGTACCGCCGAAGACACATCCCTCACAGACGAAGCCATCAAGGCCGATCCGCGGGGAAAGGCGTTCGACCCCGGAAACGGTGCGGTGGAGGCCCCGTTCATCGTGAAGCGGGGAGAATACTATTATCTCTTTGCCAGTTACGACCTTTGCTGCCGGGGCCCCAAGAGCACTTATAAAGTAGTATGCGGGCGCGCGCGAAAGGTGACGGGTCCTTATGTGGACAAGGAAGGGAATAGGCTGTTGGATGGAGGAGGCACCGTCGTGGTGGCCGGAAACGGGCAGTACCCTGGTGTAGGGCACTGCGCCGTGGTTCCTGCTTCCGATGGAGACAAGCTCTATTTCCACGGATACGACAAGAAACACAGATACAATGCCCATCTGCTGGTCCGCTCCCTGGACTGGACCGGCGGCTGGCCGCAAGTGAAACTATAAACAAACCACAATTAATTAACAAAACCATGAGAACCCCGAAATTAATGCTCAAAGCGTTAGGTGCCGTTGCTTTCACAGCAATGGTATCGGTGGGTTGTACCGGTCTGAAGCAGTACGAAATTGACGCTCCCGACGATCTTGCCGACAAGATTGCCGAGTACGCCGCTGAGAAAGCTGCCAAACAGTCGGACGACTACACGGAAATTGACCTTACTGCAACGCTGGTAGGCGCAGAGGACAATTCTTCTGCCTGGTGGACTGAATTCAGTCAGTATTTTACCGTTCCTTCCGGCAAGAAACTCTATCTGGAGTTTGAAAACTTCGGAAGCGGCGTGAACAACTGGAACAACTGGAATGTTGTCGTTGCCAACGGAAAGGAAAGGGATGCAGACGGCTATGCCGAGTATTTCGTCATCCGTTCGGATGCCTATGGCTGGGGCAATGCCGACTACAAGAGCAATATGATTGAATTCGATTACGGCGGCGGTGATGTGAACTGGGATGAGTTCCGCGAGAAAATGCAAGGCGCATACGTGACGCTGAGCCTGGATCACGCCCGCGCCGGTGCCGCCTATCTGGAAGTCCATAGTGTGGCCACCGACGGCTTCACCATCGTGGAGAAATACAACCAGCCCGTATCGGCCACGGAGGATATCAATGCCTTCCTGGTGGCCGATGGCAGCCATTTCAATATGAAGAAGGCCTATCTGGTTCCTTCCGAGATAGCCGAGATTCCCGACTACCCGCTCACCGAACTGCAACTCTCCAATACGCCTGTGACCGTTGCCCTGGGCGACGAAGATTATTGGGGCGCAACGGTGGCTACCGCCGTCTTTGAGGATGGCTACACTGCCGAGATTCCCATGGAAGACCTTTATATCAAAGAGCCTGACATGAGCACCACCGGCACCAAGACCGTGGTGGTGTCCTATGCCAAGACCAAGTTGGGCAAGCCCGGAGACCCCATCGCCGCCTATTATACCTTTGAGGTTACGGACTTTGCCTCCATCAGCGTAACCAAGCTTCCTTACACCACTACCTATTATCTGGCTGGTGAGGCCATGCCGTTCTTTACCGGCGGCCTGGAAGTGACGGGAGTCAAGTCTGACGGTTCCACCGCGGTACTGGACAATGCCGCCCTGATATTCGGCGACGTCCAGCCCCTGGCCGGGCCTCAGGACATCGAAATTGAATTCGCCGGCATAAAGACCTCCTGCCCCGTGACGGTGAAGCCCGGTATCGAGGCCGTGGGCGCCACGGACTTCTCCAACGGCTGGTGGACTACGTTCATGGCCCAGGACAAGCCTGTGCCTGCCGGTGAAAGCACTACGGTGCATATGTTCGTCTATTCCGACAACCTGGCCAACTGGCACAGCCCGTGCACCATCCTCCGCAATGCCGCCCTGGCAGAGTACGCCGTGACGCGTATGGACAGCTTTGGCTGGGGAGCCGGCTACGAAGGCAATCCCGGTTTGATAATTGAAAATGACTGGGATTTCGAGACGTTCGCCGCCAACCAGAATATGTCGGCCGTAAGCATCACGGTTACCAACAACGGTAACAACACCGCCGATGTCGTTTACAATGTGACTTATGCTACCGGTGAAACCCACGTCCAGAAGTATCTGGGCATCACCGTGGACAGCGCCGACCTCCAGATGGGCATCGTCACCGAGGAATCCTACCTCGTTATCCTGGACAAACCCGCCGCGGATGCCAAACTCGTGGACATTTCCGCAACGGCTACCGTCAATGTAGTGGGAGGTGCCAAATACCTGGTCCTCTCTCCCGAGGCTGTTCAGGTAAAGGCCCATTACAGTGACGGCTCTTTCGTCCTGCTTCCTGCTTCCGATGTGGACTTCGCCATCAACGATAGGGTTTATGAAGCCATACCCGGAACCTATGCCGATGTGGCCACGGTGAAGTACACCCCGGCCGGTGGGTCTGAAATGACCGCAGGCGTCACCCTGGTGGTGCAGGCCAGCGACCAGGAAGGCCAGACCACCCAGGTGGGTGCGTCCGACTTCTCCGGAGGATGGTTTGACCCGGCTACCGGCTATCTCACCATTTCCAAGGACTGGACGGTGGCTGCCGGACAGAGCCAGAGCGTGAGCATGACGGTGGGTTCTGACAATGCCGGCAACTGGCATTCCCCGTCCGTGGTCCTTCGCAAGGCCGACGGTACGGAATACGTGGTCGTGCGCCAGGACAACTTCGGTTGGGGTGGTTCCTGGGACGCCTGCGTGAAGTCCTGCAACTGGAACTGGGACACCTTTGCCTCCAACATCAACGGCTCCAAGGTATTCATTACTGTGGCCAATGACGGCCAGGGAATGGCCAGCATCTGCTACCACGTGGTTGACGCTTCCACGGACGTATACTACCAGTACTATAACCAGATTGCCGTAGACAGCACCGACGTGCAGTTTGCCGTCGCGACGGAATCGGCCTATCTTATCTTTGACTAATCTAAAGACAGAAACAGTATGAAAAAGATATTTGCAAGCATCGCAATTTGCGGCCTCCTGGCCACCCTTCCCTCTGTCTTTGGAAGACATACGGGTTATGTGGCTGTGGCCCAGAACCAAATCACCGTCACGGGTACCGTGGTGGACGAGACCGGTGAGCCCCTCCTGGGCGTCGGCGTGGTGGTGAAAGGAACCACCGTAGGCACCACGGCCGATTTTGACGGCAAGTTCTCCCTGAAAGTCGCGGAAGGCTCTGTCCTCCAGTTCGTTTCCGTAGGCTTTGAAACCCTGGAAATAACCGTGGGGCCCAACGGGAACCTGGGTACCGTTACCATGAAACAGGAGAACACCCTGCTGGACCAGGTGGTGGTTATCGGTTACGGTTCCCAGAAAAAGGTGGACCTCACCGGTTCCGTAGCCATTGTGGACGCCGACGAAATGAAGAAGGTGTCCAATTCCAACATCTCCACCATGCTGGAAGGTAAGGTGGCCGGTGTGCAGATTACCTCCGACGGCCAGCCCGGTGCAGACCCTGCCGTGAGAATCCGCGGTCTGGGCAGCTTCGGTGACACCAACCCGCTGTATGTGATTGACGGTGTGCCCATGGGTACTACCATCCGCGACTTCTCGCCCAATGACATCGAGACCATCCAGGTGCTCAAGGATGCTTCCGCAGCCGCCATCTATGGTTCCCGTGCCGCTAACGGCGTGGTCATCATCACCACCAAGGGAGGTAAGAAGAACCAGCCCATCCGTGTAGATTATACCGGTTATGTGGGCGTGGACCGGATCAAGAAGAATGTGTACAAGGTGATGAATGCCGAACAGTATGGAAATTTCATCCGCATGGCCTTTGAAAACAGCGGCCTGGCCGTTCCCGCCGGTTACGATCCCTCCAGCGAGCTGTATGTGGATCCTGCTCAGGTAAATACCGACTGGTTCAACGAGACTTTCAAGACCGGTATCCGCCAGAACCACAACGTGAACCTCTCCGGAGGCGGTGAGAACAGCACCTTCAACGTGGCCTTGGACTACTTCTCCCAGCGTGGTACCATGGTGGGCGCCGGTCCCAACTACGACCGTTTCACCGCCCGCGTGAACAACACCCTGGATATCAAGTTCGTGAAACTGCGCACGGGCCTGGTGTATTCCCGTTCGGACCAGGACAGCATGTCCCTGTCCAATGCCAATGAATATGTACAGGGCCTGTACGGTACCCAGTACCCGGTGATGGCTTCCGCCCTGCTGATGCCCCCGAGCATCAAGGCCTATGATCCCGACACCTGGTTCCTGGACCGCACCATTTCCGCCGCTTCCGAGTACCATTACGATTCCTGGGGTTTCGGCACCTACTACGATGATGTCCACGGCGACATCCGTATGACCAACCCGCTGTTGTATAACAATCTCCTGGAGCGCAATACCATGGTGGACCGCATCGTGGCCACCGGTTCCGCTACCGTGGACCTGTTTGACATGTTCGGCAGGAAGAACGACAACCACAAGCTGGAGTACAACCTGAACCTGTCCTACAGCAAGACCAATTGCAAGGACTTCACCTTTGTGCCTTCTTTCATCCAGAGTACCACTAACTACCTGTCCAAGAGCAACGAGCGCCTTACCAAGGGCCATCGTGCCTATTCGGACTTCCTGGTGGAAAACTACCTCACCTACGATGGCAAGATGGGCAAGCACCACCTGAACGCCGTGGCCGGTATGACCTTCGAGCGTGAGCTCACGGACAACCTCACTGCCTGGGGCGTGAACATGCCGGAGCCATATTACCTGCAGATTGGCAACGCGGCCGACCGTGACGCCAACTCTTCCCAGTTCGAGCACGTGCTGGCCTCCTATATCGGCCGTATCACGTACGATTTCGACAGCCGTTACCTCTTCCAGGCTACTGTGCGTCGGGACGGCTCTTCCCGCCTTTCCTCGGCCGACCGTTGGGACTGGTTCCCTTCCGCTTCCATCGGATGGCGCATAGACAGGGAACCCTTCTTTACCGTAGATCCCAACCTGGTGAACCTGCTGAAGCTGCGCGCCAGCTATGGCATCCTGGGTAACGAGAACATCGGCGAATACCAGTACATGGATACCATGGCCCGCGGCAACTATACCTATAGCTTCGGCGGCAACAAGGTCACCGGTTCCTCCATTTCCAACTACGTGAACACCGCCATCCGCTGGGAAAAGAAGAAGACCCTGGATGTGGGTTTGGACCTGGCCATGTTCGGCAGCGCCCTGGAAGTGAACCTGGATTACTACAACGCCCTTTCCGAGGACCTTCTGTACAGTGTACCCGTTCCGGCCGAAGCCGGCGCCACCAATGAGACGGTGACCATGAATGCCGCTTCCATGCGCAATACCGGCGTGGAACTGAGCGCCAGCTACCGCAATCACAAGAACGCCCTCAAGTGGGAGATTTCCGGTAACCTCACCCTTCCCAAGAACAGGGTGGTGTCCCTGGGACCTTCCGGAGAGTCCCGTACGGACGGTTACACCCGCACCGAACTGGGTGCCGAGGTGGGCCGCTTCTACGGTTATGTTTACGAAGGCATCTTTCAGAGCCAGGATCAGATTGACAACCGCATCAATGACAAGGGTAACTATGTTATCCAGAGCGGCGCCCAGCCTGGTGATGTAGCCTACAAGGATGTCAACAACGACGGTCAGATCACTTCCGATGACCAGACGTTCATCGGCAGCGGTATGCCCAAGGTCCAGTTCGGCCTCAGCTTCCGGCTGGAGTACAAGAACTTTGACCTGAGCGTTTCTACCTTCGGTGCCGGCGGCCACCAGCTCCTGGACTTCGTGGACCTTACCCTGCGCAGCTCTTACGGGATGACCAACCGCAGCGCAGACCTGATGAATGCCTGGACGCCCAGCAATCCCAACACCACGGTTCCCCGCGTGTACTACAAGAGCACCGGTACCATCACCAACGATATGTTCAGCTCCCGTTACCTGCAGAACGGTTCTTACTGGAAGATTGCCAATGTCGAGCTGGGATACAACCTCCCCGACGGCATCTTCAGCGAGAAGACCTTTATCCGCGGCGCACGCATCTATCTGTCCGGCCAGAACCTGCTCACCATCACTGCTTACCGGGGTTACAACATTGACTTCGCCGGCGGCGCATTCACGCCCGGTTACAACTATTGCTCCTATCCGGCCCCCGTTACCGGCATGCTGGGTGTGAAGCTCTCCTTCTAAGCTGTGCAACATGAAAATGGAAAAGAATATGAAAAAGATAGCTTTTGTTCTGGCAGCCTTTGTGGTGATGGGTTCCTTGGCCTCCTGTGAAAAGCAGCTGGAAGTGGTGAACCCGAATAACCAGACTACATACGACTTCGGTTATACGGAAGCCGACCTGCAAGAAGCCCTGATCGCCTGCTACAACCGTATCCGCCTGGAGGGCACCTTCGCCCGTGTCGGTTACACGCTGGACGCCGTCCGCGGCGACGAAGTGTGGAACGCCTCCCAGCAGTGGTACCTGCCCTATGACAACCTGAATTCCAACGGCCAGATCGATATCGGCGACCAGTGGCCCTGGCGTGACAACTTCCACGTGGTGAACCGCTGCAACCTGGTTATCTCCCGCATCGAAAGCATGGAGAATTCCGCGACGGAAGGCGAAAAGATATCCCGCATCGAAGGTGAAGCCAAGTTCCTGCGTGCCCTGGCCTACTATAACCTGGCCACCTATTACCAGGAAGTTCCCCTGTTTACGGATTACGCGCAGTACTCCTCCATCGAGTCCATGTATGCCGAGAACGTAAGCCAGGATGAGGTCTTTGACCAGATTGAGGAAGACCTCCTGGATGCCCTGGCCCTGCTTCCTGCCAAGACGGTGGGCGGCGAGTATGCCAACGGACGTGCCACCAAGGGCGCTGCTGCCGGTTACCTGGCCCGTGCCTATATGTTCCGCCACAAATACGCCGAGGCCCTCAGGATGCTGAAAGACATCATCGACGGCACTTACGGCACCTATGCCCTCACGGCCGATTATGGTGACAACTTCCGGGAAGGCGTCAAGTACGAAAACAACATCGAGAGCCTCTTCGAGGTGCAGTTCCTGGACTACGGCATGGGCGGTTCCGACGAGGAATGGACCCCGGTGAACATCTCTTCCAACGCCACCCAGGGCCATGCCGTGGAATCCAACTACGGTTCCCAGGAGCTCGGCAGCTGGGGAGACCTCGCCGCTTCCCCCTGGCTGTACAACCTGTTCAAGGCCGAGCGCTGCACGGACGGTACCCTGGACCCGCGCCTGTACTGGACCATCGTCACGTATGAACCCGAATACAGCTCCTACACCGGCACCACCAACGCCGCTTATCCCAACGGCGGAGACCCTCGCAGCAACATTGTGTATCAGCAGGAAATCACCCGTACCCCGCGTTGCAACAACACGCAGGGCGGCATGTCCATCGCCAAGTTCACCAATGCCCGCAACAACATCTACGCGAGCATCACCACCGGTCTGCACTGCGGCGTGAACCTGCGCCTGATGCGCTTCAGCGACGTCCTCCTCCGGGCGGCCGAGTGCATCAACGAGATCGACGGTCCCACGGCCGAGGCCATCGGCTACATCAATGAGGTGCGCCGCCGCGCCGGCCTCGCCGACCTCCCCACTACCGGCTGGACTGCCGACAAGCTCTTCGAGCAGATCGCCAACGTAGAGCGTCCGAAGGAATTCGGCTGCGAGAACGGCCGTGGCGTAGACCTCATCCGCTGGGGCTTCTTCTACGATGAGGGCCGCAAGGGCCAGATTGACCAGCACAGCTGCTACATGCTGGATACGGCCGAGGGTTCCGAGGTTTCCACCCAGGAGCTCACCACCGCCACTGCCTCCGACTACTCCTACAAATACTACACGGATGGTTTCGAGTATTTCCCCATCTTCCAGGGAATCCGTAACGCCAACAAGAACATCCACGGCAATTCGGCCAACAACCACAGCAGCAATGCCGCGGCCTGGAAAGCTGCCTATGGAAATGTGCACCCGGTAGTAGTTCTCGACTAATTCTATCATATTTTGTTTATCTTTGTGGAGACGGGGATGTTCTCCGTCTCCACAAGTATTACTAACTATGAAATACACGAAACTGATAGCCCCCGTCCTTCTGGGCTTCATGATGGCGGTTTCCTGTACTAAGGATGAACCCGGCATCAGGACGAAGGATGGTCCTGGCGACGGCGGCGGCCAGGGGGGAACGGAAGAGGTGAAATACACGCCCATAACTCCCGCTGCCACAGGTAATTGGTCTGGTACATTGGTAGAGCCGGCCGTGACCGATGGCGTTACCATCCCCGCCTACGGGGACGATTACCGTCCCAATGCCGGCTGGGCCTTCAAAGACAAATGGAACCTGGCCAATGTGCACGACCCTTCCATTGCATTTTACAAAGGGTATTACTACATGTTCAACACGGATGCCTCCTATGGCAACGAGCACGAAAAGGGACCGGACCATGTCCATTTCCCCGGCAAGCGTTCCAAGGATCTGGTGAACTGGCAGTATGTCCCCGGTCCGTTTTCCAAGGCTCCGTCCTGGGTGGCCACCCGCCTGAACGAAATCCGCCAGCGGATGGGCCTGGAGAAGATCGCGGCCAGTAATATCTCTTATGGTTACTGGGCTCCCGTCATCCGCGTGGTAGGGGACAAGCTGCGCATGTACTATTGCATCGTCATCGACAATTACATCCAATCCGGAAAAAAGACCAGCGAACCCTTTGACGGCTCCTGGACGGAGCGCGCCTTCATCGGCATGTGCGAGACCACGGATCCCGCCAGCGGCAACTGGACGGATTACGGCTTTGTCACCTGTTCCTCTTCGGACCTGGGCAAGGACGGATGGGCCCGCAGCAGTGCCACCAACTGGGATGGTTATTTCTATTACAATGCCATCGACCCCACCTACATTGTGGCAAAGGACGGCAAGCACTGGCTCATTTATGGCTCCTGGCACAGTGGTTTCGCCCTTCTGGAGATTAATCCGGCTACGGGTATGCCCATGAAGGACCTGGGAGATCCCTGGGCCAGCAGTGTCACAGACCTCACGGCCCGGTTCGGCCTTCGCATCGGCACTCGTACGGCCGGTTCCCGCTGGCAGGGAAGCGAGGCCCCCGAGATTATCTACAAGGACGGTTATTATTACCTGTTCATGGCCTATGACGGCCTGGATGTTCCGTATAACACCCGCGTAGTCCGTGCAGAATCCATAGAAGGTCCTTATCTGGACATTACCGGACGCAACTTCACCAACGGCCGGGGAGACTGTTACCCCATCGTCACCCATCCTTACAAATTCTCCAAGGGGAACGGCTGGGTAGGCTTCTCCCACTGCTGCGTCTTCCAGCAGGAAGGAACCGGAGACTGGTTCTACGCCTCCCAGGCCCGTCTGCCTGCATCGGCCGGCGGCAATGCCCCCAATGCCGTGATGATGGGCCATGTGCGGCGCATCGTCTGGTGCCCTTCCTCTTCCGACAACCTGGAAGACCTCTGGCCCATCGCCCTTCCGGAGCGTTATGCCGGCCTGGCCGACAAGAGCGCCGTGAAGGCCGAAGAACTGGTGGGTACCTGGGAGCACATCCACCTCAAGTACGACTACGGCAAGCAGGATGTGGCGGCCAATCTGGAGATAAAGGCCGACGGAACCTTCTCCGGGGCCATTTCCGGCCAGTGGACCTTTGATGAGGCCAAGCAGTACCTTACCCTGACAACCAGTACCAACTCGGTGGTGGTTGTCGTGAGCCGGGAGGCCGACTGGGAAGCATCCCCGCGCGTGGCCACGCTGGTTTACGCCGGTACCCAGAAAAACCTGAATGCCACCTGGTGGGGCAAAAAAGTAAAATAGTATAGCGAATGAAAAAGATAGCAACGTTTCTGGCAGCCTTTGCCGCTGCCCTTTCCCTCCAGGCGCAGGTGAAAGTTACCATCCACGAATCGGCCCAGGACCAGCCCGTTATCCCGGCCGAGATTTACGGACAGTTTTCCGAGCATCTGGGCCGATGCATCTACGAAGGTATCTGGGTGGGTCCCGATAGTGACATCCCCAATGTCAACGGCTACCGTACGGATGTCCTGGAGGCCCTCAAGGCCTTGAAAGTTCCTGTCCTGCGCTGGCCCGGCGGCTGCTTTGCCGATGAGTACCATTGGATGGACGGTATCGGCCCTCGCGAGAACCGCCCCAAGCTGGTGAACAACAACTGGGGTGGTACCGTGGAAGACAATTCCTTCGGCACGCACGAGTTCCTGAACCTGTGTGAGATGCTGGGCACGCAGCCGTATATCAGCGGCAACGTAGGTTCCGGCACCGTGGAGGAAATGGCCAAGTGGGTGGAATATATGACGGCCGAAAATGGAACCATGGCCGAACTGCGTGCCAAAAACGGCCGCAAGGAACCCTGGAAGGTGAAATACCTGGGCGTGGGCAATGAGAGCTGGGG
>LXOW01401110.1_pt1 | contig 14092 bp, 8 predicted proteins | sample 1368591 | NCBI WGS metagenome assembly LXOW01 (sample SAMN04884650, study PRJNA319009) | bovine gut metagenome | isolation source: Cow rumen | host: Bos taurus | place: Italy: Legnaro (PD) | collected 2014-07-09
GTAAATAGAATGGGCATCATCACGCTGGCGCCCAAACTGATAATGTAACTGAATACTTGTTCCATTTGTTTAGTAAATATCGATATTTTTGTTTGTTTTAGCGTATTCGAGTGCAAAGTTAATAAAAAAATAGTGAACTATGCACGCGTTGACTGATTTTTTTTTGGAAGTCTCAGATTTTCTATGTATCTTTGCAGGGATTTTTTTCCTTTAGGGATGATTATTAACCAAAAATAGGAATAGATTAATTATGGCAAAACCAGTAGATTTCAAGTACGCCCCGATGTTCCAGCTGGGCGAGGACAAAACCGAGTATCGTCTTCTGACCAAGGAAGGTGTCAGCACCGCCGAGTTTGAGGGCAAGGAGATTGTCAAGGTGTCAAAGGAGGCTCTTACCCTCTTGGCTCAGCAGGCCTTCCACGATGTGGAGTTCATGCTGCGCCGTGAGCACAACGAGCAGGTGGCTGCAATTCTGAATGATCCCGAGGCTTCGGAGAACGACAAGTACGTAGCCCTGCAGTTCCTGCGCAATGCCGAGGTGGCTGCCCGTGGCATCCTGCCTTTCTGCCAGGATACGGGTACGGCTATCATCCATGGCGAGAAAGGCCAGCAGGTATGGACCGGTTTCGAGGATGAAGAGGCACTGAGCCTAGGTGTGTACAACACCTTTACGCAGGACAACCTGCGCTACTCGCAGAATGCTCCGCTGAACATGTACGACGAGGTGAACACCCGTTGCAACTTGCCTGCACAGATTGACATTGAGGCTACTGAGGGCGCTGAGTATCGCTTCGTCATGGTGGCCAAGGGTGGTGGTTCGGCTAACAAGACCTACTTCTACCCCATGACCAAGGCTACCATCCAGAACGAGGGCACGCTGCTGCCGTTCCTGGTAGAGAAGATGAAGTCGCTGGGTACTGCTGCCTGTCCGCCTTATCATATTGCCTTCGTTATCGGCGGCACGTCGGCAGAGAAGAACCTGCTGACGGTGAAGCTCGCCAGCATCAAGTACTACGACGGACTGCCCACAACGGGCGACGAGACGGGCCGTGCCTTCCGCGACGTCGATTTGGAGAACAAACTCTTGGAGGAGGCCCACAAGATTGGTCTGGGAGCTCAGTTCGGCGGTAAGTACCTGGCTCACGACATCCGTGTGGTTCGTCTGCCCCGTCATGGTGCCTCATGTCCCATCGGCATGGGTGTCAGCTGTTCGGCTGACCGCAACATCAAGGCCAAGATCAACCGCGACGGTATCTGGTTGGAGAAGATGGACTCGAACCCCTCTGAGCTGATTCCCGCTGAGTATGCCCAGGCTGGCGAAGGCGGCAACAGCATCGTCATCGACTTGAACGAGGGTATTGACGCCGTGCGCAAGGAGCTCAGCAAGTATCCCGTCTCCACCCGTGTCAACCTGAAGGGCACCATCATTGTGGCCCGCGACATTGCCCATGCCAAGCTGAAGGCCCGCATTGATGCCGGCGAGGGTATGCCTGACTATTTCAAGAAATATCCCGTACTGTATGCCGGTCCCGCCAAGACCCCGGAGGGCTACCCCTGTGGTTCGATGGGTCCGACGACAGCCAACCGCATGGACCCCTACGTGGACGAGTTCCAGTCGTTGGGTGCATCGTTAGTGATGATAGCCAAGGGCAACCGCAGCGACGTGGTCACGGAGGCTTGCAAGAAGCACGGCGGCTTCTACCTCGGCAGTATTGGCGGCGTGGCAGCTGTGCTGTCGCAGTCGAGCATCAAGAGCATCGAGTGCGTGGAGTATCCTGAACTGGGCATGGAAGCCATCTGGAAGATTGACGTTGAGGACTTCCCCGCCTTCATCCTCGTCGATGACAAGGGCAACGACTTCTTCAAGCAGCTGAAGCCCTGGTGCCCGAATTGCAAGTAATCATATTTTTATGCTTAGAAAGTATTTATTTCTTATACTGACCACTATGCTCCCCCTGTGCTCCATGGCACAGGAGGAGTTTTCCGTTGTACGTGGTAACTGTATGCCAGACCTCGAAGACGGCGGCGTGGCGCATCGCGCTGCTGCCCGTCTGCCAGCCATCAACAATCGATGGGATGCTGACAGAACCTACCGCCAGCTGGTCATTCTCGTCTCGTTCAGAGATGCCGATTTCTCCTGCGATAATCCCATGGAGTATTATGACAGGCTCTTTAACGAGCCGGGCTTTAACGAGGAGAAGCGCAATGCCAACGGTTGTATCGCAGACTATTTCCGTGACCAGTCGGGTGGACTGTTCAACCTGAAGTTCGATGTTTACGGTCCCATCAAGGTCGACACCTTGGCACAGCCATACAAATATCCTACGAAGTATACTAAGAACTTGGGCAAGGACATTCTTCATCGTGCAACCTTGCAGTTCATGGACTCCGTTGCTGCCGGTGTTTACGACAACTGCGGCTGGGATGGCGACTTTGCCAAGTACGACTGGAACAACAACGGGTACACCAATCAGGTCATCTATGTCTATGCTGGCGTTTCGGGCAATATTGACGCTGAGCAATGTTATGGTCACATATGGCCCAATACCAATTATTTTACATCCGTTTCGACTCCTGATGGCAAGAAGATCGACAGCTATTCATGCAGCGGCGAGCTTTGGCCTACTTCCAGTATTTCCCGCTGTGGACTGGGAACAATTGCCCATGAGTTCAGCCATAGCCTTGGCCTGCCGGACATTTATCCCACCAGGGTTGATGACGACTACTCGGTATGTGACGAGTGGGATCTGATGGATGGCGGCAATTTCACCAACTACGGCTTCTGCCCTCCCAACTATACTGCATTGGAGAAGTATCTGATGGGGTGGTTTGAGTTCACGGAGTTGGACGCCCCGACTACGGTTACCGGATTGAAACCCGTTGCAGAAGGCGGCGAAGTCTATCGCATTAAGCACTCTGACTCTGAGTGGTATCTCTTGGAGAACCGCCAGCAAAGAGGCTGGGACTTGGGTGTCCCTGGCAAGGGACTGGTCATCTACCACGTCAATTATGACGGCTCTGCCTGGCGTGGCAACACGTTGAACAACGACCCCATGAAGCGACGCTTCTACCTCGTTCCTGCCGACAACAAGAACTATAGTACATGGGATGAAGAGATTGGCGACAAGAATCCGTATGCCAAAAGTCCCCGACTGAACAATCGTCACCTCAGCACGTCACCCTATCCGTATGTGGTGGACAATGAGGTGTTGAACAATCAACTGACCGATACGTCCGTCCCTGCTGCCCTCATGTTCTATCCTGATGGAACGCTGCTCGGCAAGCCCATCACCAATATTACCATGACTGACGATGGACTGGTGTCCTTCGACTTCATGGGCGGTACGACGGGGATAGATGCTGTCAGGACCAAGGCTGATGCGAAGGTTGCTGGTATCTACGACTTGTCGGGACGCCGTGTGCAGGCTATGCAGAGGGGGCAGCTGTATATAGTCCGCCAGAAAGACGGTACTGTACAAAAGCATTTTTACAATGGTGTCAGGTAGGAAGACGATAGCCACCACAGTCATGTTGCTGTTTGTCGTCCTGACAGCAACAGCCGAAGGCGTTGTCCCCAGGCGGGGATGCCGCATGGGGACCATCTCTCAGCAGCATGTTCTCCGACGGGCGGCATCGCAGTCTCCTGTAGAGAAATACCGTGGTGACTTGCGCCAGTTGGTGGTGCTCGTGTCATTCAGCGACCAAGCCTTCAAAGAGAACGAACCACTTCCGCTTTGGAACAGAATCTTCAATGAAGAGAATTTTTCGGAGTCTCCATTCTATGGCTCTGTCCATGACTACTTTTATTCCCAAAGCTATGGAGAGTGCCGTCTGGCGTTCGACATGCACTATATCCAACTGAACGAGAGCCGCTATAAATACCGGAGCACACTGGCGGACGATGAGAACTCCAAGTATCTGGTTCTTGACGTGGTGGACACCCTCGAAGCCCGGAAAATAGACTGGGCACCCTACGACTGGGATGACGACGGCTATATCGACCAGCTGGTCATCGTCTATGCCGGCAAGGGCATGAACGACGGCGGCGACTCAAACAGCATCTGGCCGCATCAGTATTGGCTCAGCGCGCATAAGGATGGTGAACCGCGCTTGGTCATCAGTGGTGACAAAGAACTGCTGGTGGACAGTTACTGCTGTGTGAATGAAGTGACAGGCAAGAACACTTATGGCACCTTTGGTACTATCTGCCATGAATACAGCCATTGTTTCGGACTTCCCGATTTTTATTATGGCAGCAGAAAATATGTGGGCGACTGGGACTTGATGGATAATGGCAACTACAGTAAGGATGGCTTTTGTCCGCCGGGCTATTCTGCCCATGAGCGTATGCTGATGGGCTGGCTGGAGGTGTCGGAACTTACGTCGCCGACCACCGTGACCGATATGCAGCCTTTGTATCATGCGGGTGAGGCCTACCTCATTCGCAACGACGGTTACGAGAATGAGTATTACATTGTCGAAAACCGTCAGCAGTCCGGATGGGACGAGTCGCTGCCCGGCAGTGGGTTGGTTGTCTTCCATATTGATTATGATGAGGAAGCATGGGAAACTGGTTATCCTAATACCCCCACACGTAAGTGCTATACCATTTTTCCTGCCAACGACATGTCCACGGATTATTACTCTTCAGGCTGGGGCTATCCTTACAAGGATAACGATGCCTTGACTAATGAGTCGCGCCCTGCTGCCACCTTGCTTCATGAGAATACGGACGGCACGCTGCTCATGTCAAAGCCCATCACGAAAATGGCTGTCAGCGATGGTCTCGGCTCGTTCGACTTCATGGCAGAGCCTTCAGCTATCCACCTCACGCAGGCAGAGCCCTCCCGTGAGGATGGTCGAATACTCTATAGGGTAGGGCCTATTATTATAATAAGGTGTACTGACGGCACCGTTAGGAAGGTCGTAGAAAGATAACTGTATGGAGAAAAGAATAATATATAAGGTGGCAGACCACTGCTTTGCCGTCCATGCCGATGAGGCCATGCTGGGCGAGATGACCCAATACAAGCCTTTTGTCGTGCCGACGGATGACGCTCCTGTATTGTTTACGCTGATGGTGAAACAGGATGTTCCATTTCCCGATGTCCCTATCACCATTGAGACGTCGCAGGACGATGAGGGCTCGCAGATACTCGTGGGCAACACGGCTGACGGCAGGTCCTATTTCGAGTTCCTGCTGTGGGGTGAGCGTTCGGGCCGACTGCTGGTGTCCTCTGACTACCGCGAGGCCTCACTGTGGCTGGACAGCCATCCGCTCTATGGACTAAACAATGCGCTGATGGTCTTGTATGCCTTGGCTACTGCTTCCCTTGGCACTGCTCTGTTCCATTCTGCTGTTGTCGGTCACGAGGGTAGGGGCTATATGTTCCTGGGCAAGAGTGGTACGGGCAAGAGTACTCATGCCAGCCTGTGGTGCCGCTATATAGATGGCACGGAGCTGGTCAACGACGACAATCCCGTGGTGCGTGTCTTTCCCGATGGGGCTGTAGTCTATGGTTCGCCGTGGAGCGGCAAGACGCCGTGCTATCGGAATATGAGTCTGCCCTTAGGTGCTATCGTGCAATTGCGTCAGGCTCCCTATAACAAAATTCGCCGACTGCGCAGCATCGAGGCATACGCTGCCTTGGTGCCCAGCATTTCAGGCAAGCGGTGGGAGAGAAGCGTGGCTGACGGTCTCCATGAGACTGAGAATGCCTTGGCAGGCACTATTCCTGTCTGGCTGTTGGAATGTCTGCCCGATGAAGCTGCCGCTCGGCTCTGCCGTGAGACGGTGGCGATGCTTGAAGTTTGAAATTTGAAGTGTGATGTCTGACAACGAGATACTGGAGAGTGCCATCAGTCTGGTGAACGAAGGTCTGAGCGTCACCTTCCCCGTCAAGGGACGCAGCATGCTGCCGTTCATCATTGGCAGTCGCGAGAGCGTTATCTTCGTCCAGCCTGGCACACCAGCCGTTGGTGACGTCGTGCTGGCATGGGTCGAAGGTTGCCGCTATGTGGTGCACCGCATCATCCGTATCGACGGCGACAGTGTCACGTTGATGGGCGATGGCAACGTCTGCGGTGTCGAGCACTGTGGCCTGTCCGATGTCAAGGCACGTGCCGACTACGTGGTCGATGCCCGTGGCGGCAAGCACTATATATATAATAGGTGGCGTGTCCGTGCTGCCAGACTGTGGTTCCGGCTGCGACCCATCAGAAGATATTTACTGTTTATTTATAGATTATTATGCAAATAAAAGAAGGATTTGTGCTGCGCAATGTGTGTGGCGAGAACGTCATAACAGGTGAAGGCCTGGATGCTATTGACTTTGGACGTCTGCTCTGTCTCAATGAGACGGCTACGTGGTTATGGAAGAAAGCTGAGGAACAGGGTGACTTTACTGTTGACAGTCTGACTGATGCCCTATGCGAAGAGTATGACGTTACTGTCGAACAGGCTCGTCAGGATGTTGCTGCCATGATTGATGAGTGGCAGAAAGCAGGTGTCATCGAAAGTTGAAACGTTATAGTTGAAGTACGTTCTGTGGCTGTGGCGTGAGACCCGTGGTATCCGGCTGAACTCGCTGGTGCGTATTGTCGTGGGAATAGGTCAGGTGATGCTTGGCCTGGTCATGGTGTGGCTGAGCAAGCGTTTTATTGACGAGACCATCCGCACGGGAACCGATGAGGACCTGGTGATGATGATTCTGCTCTTGGTGGCTGTTGTTATGAGTGGCATCCTGCTCCGGCAGGTCTATTATTATATGTCTACCATTGCCGGTGTGCACCAGACCAATAGGATGCGTCTGGAGGCTTTCAGCCGTCTTTTCTGCCGACAGCTCTACGATGACCAGGAGTTGCATTCCGGTGATGTCACCTCGCGACTGACGAAGGATATTGATACTGTCAGCAATGTCACCACTGGCGTGTTGCCGTCCATGCTCATCACGATGATACAGCTCATAGGTGCCTTCCTGCTGATGCGGTGGTTCGACGCCCGACTGGCTTGGGCATTGCTGTTGCTGACACCCCTCACATTGGCCTTCGGCAAACTCATCGCCCGTCGCCTGCGTCAGATGACACTCGACATCCGCCGCAGTGAGAGTCGCATACAGATGCACGTCCAGGAGGGCATGGAGCATAATGCCGTGCTGCGCTCCTTGGGCAGCGAACAGTGGGTCACCGACCAGCTCGACAACATGCAGCAACAGCTGCGGGGTGATGTCATGCGTCGTACACGTTTCACTGTCATCACCCGCGTCCTGTTAGGTAGTGCTTTCGGCCTGGGTTACATGCTGGCCTTCGTCTGGGGTGGTATCGGACTCCGCAACGGCACCATCACCTTTGGCGTCATGACGTCGTTCCTGCAGCTGGTGGGTATGATTCAGAATCCCATCCATTCACTGCTCAACATGGTGCCCCAACTCATCCACGCCACTGCCAGCATCGACCGTCTGAACGAACTGGAGACTCACCAGACTCTCCCCCGGCCCCTCCCTGTGAGGGAGGGGAGTGATTACTCTCAGGATCAGACTGAATCTCAGAACCAGACTGAAGCGGAGACTCACCCCCAACCCCTCCCTGTGAGGGAGGGGAGTGATTACTCTCAGGATCAGACTGAATCACAGAGCCAGACTGAAGCGGATGGACATACTACTCCCCTCCCTCACAGGGAGGGGCCGGGGGAGAGTCTGGAGAGTCTGGGCCTTGGTGTAGCTCTCCACGACATCACTTTCCGCTATGCCACGGGCGACCGCGAGGTGCTTAGCCATTTCTCCCACGACTTCCAGTCAGGTTCCAAGACCGCCCTCATGGGTCCCACAGGCATTGGCAAGACTACGCTGTTCCGCCTGATGTTAGGCTTTATCACGCCCAACGACGGCACTATTGGCATCTATGATAGTCATGGCTACGAGCCTGTCAGTGAACAGACCCGTAACCACTTTGTTTTCGTGCCGCAGGGTAATACCCTCATGAGCGGCACCATCCGCTATAATCTGTTGTTGGCCAAGCCCGACGCCACCGATGAACAACTGCGTCAGGTGCTGCATACCGCCTGTGCCGATTTCGTGTTCGATTTGTCCAACGGCTTGGACACCGAGTTGGGTGAGCGTGGCAGAGGACTCAGCGAGGGTCAGGCCCAGCGCATTGCCATTGCCCGCGGACTGCTGCGTCCCGGCAGCATCCTGCTGCTCGATGAAATCAGTGCTTCCCTCGACGAACGCACCGAGCGCGAACTCTTCACCCGCCTCTTTGCCGCCTGTCCCGACAAAACCATGCTCTTCATCACCCACCGCCCCGTCGTTGCCGAGCTCTGTTCCGACCTCGTCAGATTATAACCTCTGAATGGAAAAGTCACCATGCGCATGGCTGAAAATAGTTACGCGCGTAGGCCATTGGACTCATGGGGTCTGTCTCTGTGAGTCTTTGACGAAAAATATTCTTCGAATCGTTTGGAAGTTTGGTGGATATTTCGTACCTTTGCAGGTGGGGTTAGGGAGAGCCCTGCTCCGTCAGAAGGTATGTGATGCTTCGGAAGTAATATAACTAAGAAGTAGTATAACTAAATGGAAATAACATTTAATCATTAAGAATATGAAAACAACCAGACTAAAGACCCATGTGTACCGCATCCAGGATGGATGGCTGGTGCAACTGTGTCTAATGGCAGTGCTGCTGCTGTTCGGCGCAAGCCTCGATGTCAGCGCGGACAACGACCGCGACATCATCACGTTTACCGGTGGACATACAGACCCGAAATATCCGGGCGTGTACTTCGCCGATGCGGATTCAGTCACCATCAGCCGACCGTTAGGGGCCACGGCCTCCCGAGAGGCCAGTATCACCATCGCCTTTTTGGGTCGTGCTGACCAATTCGGACAGACGATAACGTTTCGTCCTGGCGATACCACGAAGACCTTCAGCGGTTTCGAAGCTATGACCGTGCTCAGGACCAACCATGCCGATGCCGAGTATCAGACGCTGGTGTTTAGCAACATCACCCATGTCGACGAAGAGCCGGATTCGTGTACCTATACCTCCCAACTGGAACTGCTGCAGGAGGCTATCAATGCCAACCCCTACGATTTCAATCGAATCTTTTGCTTCCGTTGGGGCGAGAATGTCATCTTCAGATTAGGCTTGAATACCCCCATCAGGGTGACTGCCGACAGCCGCATGGTGATTCAGACGCGCTACACCGACCATACGGGACTGGCCAATAATGCCGACGACTACGCTATGTCGAGGACTCGCGAGGTGGTGCTTACCCCCATTAATGTGGGCGCTGTGGGCCGCGAGGTCTTGTATCTCTACCATCCGCAGGATGACGAATATCTCTACTCCTATCAATATAAAGGCGAATATTCGGAATATGACAATACGCAGATAGGAAGCCAAACGACAAAGATTGTCGCCTATAAAGTCTGCGAGGTGGGACCGTTCGAGGTGGCCAACCCTGCCGAGGGCGCCATCAACCGCATCTTCTTCTCGCGTGAGGACATGGGCAACCTGTTGACCTACGCCCTGGAGATGTACCCTGGAGATTTCTATCCTACGTTCTCCAACATCAGCATCAACAAGACGTCCTTCAAGAGCGGCGAGACGATGATCATAACCGCCAAGATGGACAACTGGCGCGTCATCAAGCGTGCCCGTCTCAGCGAGTTTGCCACCGCTTTCGGCGTGACGCTCGACGACAGCCAGACCATTGAGCCGTACCGCTTCACCCTGGATGAGACGACAGGCACGGTCACGTACTATGTCACCGCGCCCACGGTCACGGAAAACACCCATTACAATCTGGATTTTGGCCCAATATGGAAAGAGCAGGTTTATGATGAGAACATCATGGACTGGACGGAGGTCAGGCACCTCTTTACCAGCAGCGAGGGCATGTTTGCCGTCACCGTGACATCCGAGGCCGCTACGCCCGTGCCCGCTACGGCTATCGACTTTGTGGACTTGCCCGCCGACGGCAGCAATATTCGTTTGCAGGATGACGGGTACAATAATATTATGGCCACTACCTACCCCCTTGCCATCACCAGCACGCCTGTCGCTGCCACCGATGCCGGCACGGTGACCTACAGCGTGACCAATGCTGACGGAGCTGGTGCCACTATTGACGACAACAACGGTGCCCCCCTGTTCAATACGGGAACCTATACTGGCACCGTCACCCTCACGGCCACGCTGGCTTCTGACGTCAGCACCCAGCGCACCTACCACCTGACGACGTCGCCCAGCCGCCCCGTCCACTATGCCAACACCTATCTGGCAGGCACCAACCAGCCGAAGTTCCAGTTCAAGATGGACTGCTTTGCCCAGTTGGACAACACGTGGGACTGGACGGCGGTGGATGACAGCATCACCGTGGTCTACACCCATGCCAACGGCACCACGTGGACGGAGCGATACAAGTTCAGCAAGCTGACGTACTATAGTGGAGAGTACGTGAAAGACTGGGGCTCCTTCTATGGCCACTATGACGAGAGCCACATCTGGAGGCTCTACGACCTGCCCTTCGTCTTCACCACCGAGCATCCCGATGCTACCATCGACCAGATAGGCTCTCCCGTCGTGACCGCCGAGGTGCTCTTAGACATGCAGAATGCCAACGGCAACATCATCCATGCCCGGAGTACCGCCACCCTGGAGGCCCGCCTGAAGGACATCTCGTTTGGCGGCTACTATAGCTCCAACGAGCATTATCACTACTCCAAGCAGCCTACGCTCACTGCCGATGTGTCGTACCTCACGGCCCAAGGCTTCATCGTGGGCTACGAGATTCCCGAGTTGGGCATCAGCGAGACCTACGACAGCCGGAGCGGCGACCCCGTGCCCGACTGGCTCGACCTGCACGAAGACCTGCCCTACGTCACCGCCACCATCATGGCCACTCCCGACCTGGACAAGACGCAGAGCTACAAGCTCTCCCTGTACACCCTGGCCCAGTGCACCACCAACCCCGACGCCGTGCTGGAACGCTTCCATTCGTGCGATGTGACCTTCTCGCCCATCAGTCCCGAGGGGCACGTCGTCTATCGCGTGAACGGAAAGGATGTGAATAGCAACCTCACGTTCGACAACATCGAGTATTTCAATACGTTGAACACCCTACTTAAAGAGGATGGAAAAGAAATTTTCTTCCATCCTGAAAAAGATTTCGATGAATTGTATCAAGGCTGCCAGGCGTTTTTCAACATCTACGACGATGCCTTCGACGGTGCCGATGTCACGCTGACCTGCGAGCAGGACACCATTCAGACCATGAAGCACTACAAGGGCTGCTTCACCTTTATGCCACCTTCCGACGGACGCACTTATCACGTAGAAGTCTTTTACCCAGGCTACAACTTGCGTTACGACAACACGTTTGTCAATCGTAAGTTCACCAATGTCTATACCTTCCTTTTCCACTTCCACGGTACCCCCTCCCACCCTGTTTATTATCATTTTACCAGTGGTGGAAAGGATTTTTCTATACATTATTTAAATAAGAGTGGCTTATTGTATACCGACAATCCTGTGGAATTCTTTGCCGACGACGGAGAGTCCCGCATGCGCATCCCCTTCCCCTTTGACAAGTTCAAGCCACTGCGCTACGACATCAAGCCGGAACTGAAGATAGTAGGCTCCTCTTACAGCTACGAGGATGCCCTCAAGTATTCGGAAAATTCCTACCAGGAAAAACTCAAGAGGAACTACGCCGTCAAGAAGTTCATACAGTTTATTCCGTTGGAAGTCAACTGGGATGACGTGATGGCTGGCACCACCCTGATTACCGTCGTCGACAGTCAGGGACAGCCCGTCAACGATGCCACGCTGAACTTTGCCTGCGTGGATCAAGATCTGGCCAATCCCGTCGGTGCGGGTACGGCGGCCTACGACGAAGCACTTGGCGGTTACATGATTAACACCGACTCGCAGCAGTATGCCGAACTCATTGAGGTCGTGACCTCCGACAATCAGCAACAGCTCCATACGATGTATCTGTGGAACTACGACTACTCCAGCCCTCAAAACACTGGTAAGCGGCGCCGCCACACCATTGTGCTCGACGATAGCCATTCGACGGTGAACGCCTCGTTTGAAACCCTGCAGCGCGAGGGCAACTTCGACCCCGAGGGTAAAGACATGACGGCCAGCATCTACACCACCGACCTGAAGGCCATCAGCACCAACGATATCGTGAACTACTCTGAAACCGTCGACTACGAGCACATCACCAAGCACGTCAAGGACGAGCGCCTCGGTCCCGACGGTTGGGAAGGCACGCATTTTGCCCGCCTGAACTTCACCGTGCCCTACGTCAGCGGCCTCGACGTGAATCAGTTCCGCCTGGAAGGCAATCAGTTCCCGGCATTGGCACCAGCCCACGTCAAGAACCTCTCAACGGCTGAATTCACGACGTTCTCGAAGAACTACTGTCTCGTGGACTTCGACATCGTAGGCAAGATAGAGCCCGAGTCCACCGTCAGCCCCGCCTTGCTGAACGGCACGCAGACCATCCTGCAACTGCCCAACCTGCACAACCAGACCGTCGATATGGCAGCCCTCACCGCCGCCAGCGACGTACAGATAGAAGGCAACTCCATCCAGTTGAACAAGGTGGACGACCAGGGCCGTCAGAACGGCATCGACATGAAGGATATGAACAAGGCCTTCGACAAGTTCAATATCCAGCTGCCCGACGTATTCCCCTTCACGGTCAACATCGAGCGCGAGGGCGACTACTTCATCGTGCGTGGCGTCTATGAGCACAACTTCCTCCCTGGCGGCAAGCTGATGGACGCCCTCGACGACCTGGGCGACAAGGCCTACTTCGACGAGCAGTTCCAGGCATGCATGGATGCCGTCAACTCGGCTGAGCCCATCGACGACGACTTCTTCGAGGACATTCCCCGCGTCCCCTCAGCCTCTGCCTTCGTGGGCATCAAAGGCTTCATCAGCGGCATCGGACACATCAACCGCGAGACAGGCAAGTTTGAAATCAACTTCCTTGACGGCGGCATCACCTTCGAGGCATCCGCTTCCGCCCGTGGTACCGTCAGCTTCGGCATCGGCGGCTTCGGCATGTCCGTGGACGCCAAGCTCGCCATGACGATGGAAATCATCAATGCCAATGCCATGGAGGGCAACGTCGGTGCACTGCCCAAGATAGACTTCATGCTCGACCAGCAGTGCCGCCTGAAGGTGTGCGCTTGGGCCTACGCTGGTATCGACATCTGGATAGCCAAGGCCACCGTCGGCGTGCGCGGCGGTGCCTGCATCGACCTGCAGAACCGTGCCGTGTTCCACTTCTACGACGGCACCCACCATGCCGGAGCCCGTGCCTCGTTCCAGGCTGCCATGGAGGCCTACGCCGAGGTGCGCGTCCTGTGGTGGAAGAAGAAGAAGTCGTGGAAGCTCTTCAACGTCAAGAAGGTGTTCTACGCTCCCAACAATGGGTCGAACCCCCTGCATCCCGACTACGAGCGCGGCTACCTGTTTGAGACCACCAGCCGCAACGTCGCCTTGGGTTACAAGAAACTGAAGCGGCGCGTGATAGCCGACCTCGGTACACCTATTATATCTAATATAAGTGGTATGGCACGGCCTACCTATCTGTTAGGAGGCGAGTCGCTGCTGTTCAACAACCTGAAGACTCCCAGCAACTACAACGACGACTGCCTGCAACTGTATAACGACGGCAGCAAGACCGACTTCGTCAATACTGGCGTGGAAGCTCCTATGTACGACTTTGCCTCCGACTACAGCGAAAAGGCTGAGGTGGTAGCTTTCGAGCAGCTGAGCACTGCTGTCAATAGCGAAGCTCTGCTCAGGGCCGACACCCTCTCCCAGCAGAAGAGCGTCAGCGAGATGAGCGAGATTCACGTTGCCTGGCGACAGAAGGGCGGCAGCTGGCAGAACCAGAAAATCGGCTCCCTCGAAGGCTCCGCCTGCGTGACTCCCGCCGTGGCTGTTACCAAGGAACAGTTCCAGACCACCCACGCCGCCGTCATCTGGCAGCAGGGCAAGGCCATGTATAGTGATGCCGGCGACCGCTACATCGACGGTAGCCTGATGCTCTCGCGCTACAACGGCA
>LXOW01054075.1_pt1 | contig 14088 bp, 9 predicted proteins | sample 1368591 | NCBI WGS metagenome assembly LXOW01 (sample SAMN04884650, study PRJNA319009) | bovine gut metagenome | isolation source: Cow rumen | host: Bos taurus | place: Italy: Legnaro (PD) | collected 2014-07-09
CTTTTCGAGTTCTTTCTTTTCGTTAGGGTCTTCTACACCGTTCACGCCGTCCTTGAAGCTCTTCACGCCTTTGCCCAGTCCTTTCATCAGCTCCGGTATTTTGCGACCACCGAATAAAAGCAGCACAATCAAGACGATGAGGATGATTTCAGTCGTTCCAATGTTGAGTAATTGCATTTTTTTATAGTATTTCAATTAATTATTGAATAATCACTTTTTTGGTTATTGTTCCCTCTTTTCCGGTAGCTGTAAAGAGGTAGATTCCTTTTGGATAGCCTTCTATACGGTAGTCCAATTCATTATAGCCTAAGCTGTTATGAGTATGTATTTGATCTATCAAGTTCCCCATCATGTCATAGACTTTGACATTCACTTTGCCCGTCAAATGGTCGAAGACAAGTTTCATCTGGCCATCATTCGGATTTGGGATTACGTTGAAGCCAATTGTCTCAGCCCCGGTTTCTTCAAGGCCATAAAAGGAACACACAAACCAATACCTTTGCTCAATGCCATCGGGAGCACAATGGTTGAAAGCACGGGCTCTCAGCCAAATGGTGTCGCTCACGTAATCCAACACATAGACTTTGCAGCGTTTGCCCTTTTCGCCGAAAGGTTCAAGAATCCATTGCGTCGGCTCTTCAATACTCCAAGTGACGGTGTCCCATTGACAATAGGGATTGGAGTCCCAAAGATGGAAGTCGTATGCGTTGATTTGAAATTCTGTTGCAGTAATCACCCAGTGTGGAGCAGTATTTGTGGTATCCATGGGATATATTTCGGTGGGTGTAGGGGTGTAATCCACGGTAAGGTTCAATTCAATAATGCTATCGCATCCGTCTTGGGTTTGTCCTTCATAAATATAATGGCCAGATTCGGTCAAATAGCCGCTTGTGGCCGATTGCCAAGGATATCTGTCGCACACGGCCTCGTTCAAACTGATGCTATAACCTTCCACTAAGGTAAGTTCAAGTGAATAGATTTCGTCGCATCCGGCTGCATCGGTTATCGTGTCGTAATAAGTGCCATTGTGAGTATAGTTGTGACCATGCCATGTGAAAGAATTCTGGCAAGTTATCTCATGCTCCGTTGGATGTACTTCCTCATGGCCTATGGTTAGATAAAGGGTAAACGTGCTGTCGCAAGCTCCAGGTGCTTGTACAAAATCGGTGTATGTGCCGCTTTCCGTATAGGTGGTTCCACGCCAAATATAGCTGTCGCATGCAGTTATGTCTTCCTCAAGGCTATAGCTGTCACCGAGGTCAAGATTCAGGATCAAAAGACTGTCGCATCCTTCCACGCTCTGCGCCAGATGTGTGTATACGCCAGGTTCTGTAATAGTTGTGTTATACCATTCGTATTCATCGCATGCCGTGATGTTGAGGTAGGTCGTGTCAATAGGGTTGATGGTCAAGTGAAGTATCAGCGTGCTGTCGCAGGATCCGGTTGTCTGGATAATGTGATCGTATGTTCCACTTTCCGTATAGTTGGTTCCATGCCAGTAATAGCTGCCGCAAGATGTGGCGTATTCTTCCGAAACAGGAGTTCTAACCTCTATTTCTGTTGTGAGATAAATGGAGTCTGTAGCCCTGTGTGGATTATGGAGTACATTGGTTACGGTGTAAAAACCGTCAGTTTCATAAGTGTGGGTAACCTGTTCTCCTTGTGCCGATGTTCCGTCTCCGAAATACCACACAACGTTATCATAATTCCATTCGGTCACCGTATTAAACTCTATCCCTTGATTGGAGCAGAAATAATGGTTTGAAGGAATCTCCGTGTAGATCCAGTCGTCAATCGTCATACTATAGGATAGGTTGGTCGAAAAACTGTGTGCCTCAAGGAAAACACCTGAATCGAATAATACGTCGCCCACGTCGCAAATTGCCATTTTAATATGATAATTCGACATGGGAACCACATTGAAACTTACTTCCATCACAGTTGTAAACCCATCAAATTGTATGGTGGCTCCTCCTGTATTGTCAATGTAATAATCTGAATTATGGTATAAGTTCACATTATCTATGCTGACAACCTCTGTCGTCCCTGGTATCAAGGCCATGTTTTGACGGTTGTAATTCCCTCCCGCAGGATTGATGCCATCCACAAAGAAGCCGAATACATCATTATAACCCATGCCGACATATTCCATGTATTCTTCTGAACCGAACACAAAACTGAAAGACAACATATCATCCCATGGGACAAAATCAAACTCAAGCACAGCAACATCATTTGGAGAGTCGGAAGCAATAGAAGCTAAATCGATGTCGTAATATGACCCGCATGTAGTAGGTACATCATACCCATCTTCATTATTAGGGCCTACAGCGACACTTACCCCTCCAGAGGCAAGAATCAAGCCGGATTCTATACCTAAATTGGTATGTGTGCTTCCTGTTGTGAATATTCCAATGCTATTACAGTCAATGACACCGTTGGAACCATTGAATTTGGCATTCGAAATAGTAACGCCTTCGTCCAGAAGTATGTTTCTGACCAATGAATCAGCAGTCCAACCGTTTAATTGGGAAGCATCAGTCACAATAAGTTGGGCATGTAACTTGCCCACACATACTATGCTCAGTAATAAAGCAATCAGAGGTAGTAGTTTTTTTCTATCCATTTTAAGGCTCTCCTTTCTGATGGCAGCAAAAATACAATTTTTTGGACAAAGAGAGCAAAAAAAGGACTAAAAAACTAATTGACTATCAATTTGCTATTATCTCCATACATTTGCCGTTCTATCAGGGCCGTAGGATACGAACTTGATAGGCACCCCGACATAGTCCTCGATGAATTTGATGTAGTCTTCCAATTTCTGCGGAATCTTGCCTTCAATCTTCTGCTGCCATCCTGAGAGTTCGGTATAGACGGGCTCCATCGTCTCGGTGCAGGCGGCAAAAGGCAGATGCTTCGTTTCTTTTCCGTTGTAGCGATAGGCGGTAGCCACTTTGAGGGTTTTGAAGTTGTCCATCACGTCACTCTTCATCATCATCAAGTCGGTGACGCCACTAAGCATTACAGCATACTTCAGGGCAGGTAAGTCGAGCCAACCGCAGCGGCGCGGACGACCTGTGGTGGCACCAAACTCGTGTCCGTTCTGGCGCAGGGTCTCACCCGTCTCGTCAAACAACTCGGTGGGGAAGGGGCCGGTGCCCACACGGGTGCAGTAAGCCTTGAAGATGCCGTAAACTTTGCCAATTCTGCTTGGGGCGATGCCCAACCCAGAGCATACGCCTGCTGCAATCACGTTGGAGGAGGTGACGAAAGGATAGCTTCCAAAGTCAACATCGAGCATTGAGCCTTGAGCACCCTCCGCCAGGACTTTCTTGCCTGCATCAAGGGCTTCGTTCAGGTAGTATTCTCCGTCGACAAACTGGTATTGTTTAAGGTATTCTATGCCTTCGAACCATAACTTTTCGTATTCGTCAAAAGCTATTCCGTCGAGTTGGAAGCCCTGCATCTCGAAGCCCAAACCAGCAATTTGTTGCAGATGGGCTTGCTTTAGCTGTTCATATCTTTCTTTGAAGTCAGGAGTATTGATATCACCGATACGCAAGCCTTTGCGGGCGGTTTTGTCAGTATAGGTCGGGCCAATGCCTTTCAGCGTGGTGCCGACTTTCATCTTGCCAAGGGCTCTCTCGTTGGCTGCATCTATGGCGCGATGTGTGGGTAGAATCAGATGGGCGCGGTTAGCAATGAGTAGGGTCTTGCTCAAATCGAAACCGGCTTCACGCAGTCCTTCAATCTCACCTTTTAATATATGGGGTTCGATAATGACGCCGTTACCGATAAGGTTGATGCATCCTGGGGTCAGCACGCCAGAGGGGATGTTGTGCAAGACGAATTTCTTGCCGCCAAACTCGATGGTATGTCCGGCATTGGGGCCACCTTGGAAACGGGCTACTATGTCATAATTGGGAGTGAGGGCGTCGACCACTTTGCCTTTGCCTTCATCGCCCCATTGTAAACCGAGTAATATATCTAATTTGTTCATTGTGAATCTTTCTTTTTATGTCCGTAAAAGATAAGCGAGTGATGTGTGATTTCCACACCTAACTGCTCTTCGATGGTGCGTTGTATTTCCCAAAGTCGAGGGTCGCAAAACTCCATTACCTGTTCGGTCTCCATGTCGATGAAGTGGTCGTGCTGGCGGAATTTGTACGATTTTTCGAACTGGGCACAATTGTGTCCGAATTGGTGCTTGATGACTAATCCGCAGTCCAACAACAAGTCAATGGTGTTGTATAGGGTGGCTCGGCTTACACGATATTTGTTGTCTTTCATAAGGTTGTAAAGCGAGTCGATGTCGAAGTGTCCATCGATGGAATAAATCTCCTTTAAGATAGCAAAGCGTTCAGGAGTCTTGCGCAGTTTGTGCCGTTGCAAGTATTCGATAAATATCTTCTTGACAGCCAATTGGGTGTTGTCAACCGATTCTTTCATTTTTCAAGTTATGATGTTGCTGCAAAGGTAGGAATATTTTTCTTATTTCGAATGGGAATTGTTTTTCCTGACCACTTTTTGGATTTCCTTCAGTTGGCCAAGTTTTGAAATCAAGGCATCAAGCTCTTTGGTGTTGTGAACATAGATGGACAACGTGGCTTCTACAAGGTCATTTTTGGCTTCCATATGGAGCGAGTGTAGGTTGAGGTTCATCTCGTTGGACAGCAGGTTGGTCATGCGGTTCAGCAGGCCGGCTGTGTCCAATGCGCTGATTTTCAAGTCTGCAAGGAAGGCGATTTCGCTCTTGGGTTGCCATTTGGCTTTGACGATGTTGTTACCGTATCGGGATGAAAGCTGGATGGCCTTGGGACAATTGCTCCTGTGGATTTGAAGAGGCTCCCCAGGGAAGCTGAACGCAATGACATCATCTCCGGGAATGGGGTTGCAACAGGTGGAAACATTGAAATCAAATTCGCCTGATGAGGTGAGTGCATTCGTTTGGTCCTTGTCGCGGTTGTTTCGTAACAGTCCCAAGGAGAGGATGCGCACGAAATTGTTGCCGTTTCCGGATTGTGGTTTCAGCACTTCACGGATGATGCGCTCGTCTATTTTCCCTATCGCCATTTGATAGTAGAAGTCGATGGAACCCGTGAGTCCTTCTGCAGCCATTACCGCGTTTCGGTTGGCTTTTGACGGATCGAGGTTCAACTTGCTCATAATTTCGTTGTACTTGGCTTCTCCCTTTTCACGGAATGTACGGCGATACTCCTTTATACCGTTCTTGAGCCTCGATTTGGCAGTGGCTGTGGCCAGAAACTCAAACCATTTCTCTTGTGGGTGTTGCGCATCGCTGGTGATGATTTCCACCTGGTCTCCGGTTTGCAGCACCCGGTTGAGTTGGGTAAGTTGGTTGTTGACATTAGCGGCTATACTGTGGTCGCCAATTTCCGTGTGGATATTGTAGGCGAAGTCGAGAACAGTGGATCCTTTGGGTAATGTGATGATTTTGCCTTTAGGGGTGAAAACGAAAATCTCGTCGGAAAAAAGGTCGAGTTTGAAATTGTCAACAAACTCGATGGCATTGGTATCCTGACTGTTGATAAGGGCTTGGGCTTTCTTGAGCCACACGTCGAAACCGCTTTCGGTTTTGTCATCAGTCTTGTGTTTCCAATAGGCGGCAAAACCCTTTTCAGCAATTTCTTGCATACGCTCGCTGCGAATTTGCACCTCTACCCAGTTGCCGGCAGGACCCATCACTACAGCGTGGAGTGATTCATATCCATTGGTCTTAGGAAATGATATCCAGTCTTTCAGTTTGGCGGTGTTCGGACGATAGAATCCGGTTAAGACAGCGTAGATTTTCCAACATTCCAAACGCTCTTGCTCTTTTGGACAGCCAGTAATGAAGCGAACGATGAACGAGCCATATAATTCCTCAAACGACAGCTCTTTCTCCATCATGCGTCTCCAGATTGAGTTGACTGAACGCTCTTTGATTTCAGCGCGTGTGGTGATACCTAATTTTTCCAACTCGTCCACTACGGGCTGGATAAAGTCGCGAAGCTCGCTGACGCGGCGTTCGCGTACTTCGTCCAAACGTTTCTTGATACTATGGTAAACAGTAGGGTTGGTGTATTTTAAAGCCAGGTCTTCAAGCTCAATTCGGATGGCGTGAAGCCCAAGACGATAGGCTAAAGGCGCGTAGAGATAGGAAGTCTCAGAAGCAATTTTCAGCTGCTTGTGTTTGGGCATTGAGTCGAGGGTCCTCATGTTGTGCAGTCGGTCGGAGAGTTTGATGAGTACCACTCGTACATCGTATGACAACGAGGTGATAATCTTTTTGAAATTCTCGGCCTGCATGCTTTCCACGTTGTCCATGAGTTCAAACTTGGTCAATCCATCGACGACTTTAGCCACCTTTTCACCGAACATTTCCTTGATGTCGTCCAAAGTGTAAGAGGTGTCTTCCACTACATCGTGCAATAAGGCGCATACAATGGAGGTGCGACCCAACCCAATATCTTGAGCGGCAATGTGGGCTACCGCGATAGGATGGTAGATATAAGGCTCACCTGATCGGCGGCGTTGGTCTTTGTGGGCTTCAACGGCAAAATAAAACGCTTTTTCGACCATCTCAACGTCTTGGGGTTCCTTGCGGCCTTGCCAAGCTTCGATGAGATTTCGATGTCGTCGCTCGATTTCCTCTTTTTCTTCTTTTGAGTAAGTGTCAGGTATCATGCATCACAACTTTTATGCTGCAAAAATATGCATAATCCTTTTTCCTGCTTCAATCCAGGTCAAAAAAATCTGATTATTATTCCTCTCTTCTTGAAGCGCGTTTGCGTTCCAACTCGTCGAGGATGATTTTGCGCAGACGCAGGCTCTTGGGTGTGACCTCCAAATACTCATCATCACGGATGTACTCCATATATTCTTCCAACGAGAAACGTACGGGCGGGATGAGGCGGATGGCTTCGTCAGAGCCGGAAGCGCGCACGTTGGTGAGGTGCTTGGTCTTGCAGAGGTTGATGACGATATCGTTGCTACGGGTGTTCTCTCCTATGACTTCGCCAGCATACACGTCCTCGTTCGGGTTGACGAAGAAGATGCCACGGTCTTGCAACTTCCAGATAGCGTATGGAATGGCTTGTCCGGTTTCCATAGATATCAAAGCGCCGGTATTGCGTGTCGGCATCTCGCCTTTCCATGGTTCATAGCCCTTGAAACGGTGCGAGACGATGGCCTCGCCTTCGGTGACGGTCAATAGGACGTTTCTCAATCCGATGAGTCCGCGTGCAGGGATGTCGAAATCGAGACACATACGGTCTCCCTTGGGTTCCATCTGGGTCATCTCGCCTTTGCGGGAGCTAACCTGCTCGATGACACGACCTGAGAAGTCTTCTGGAACGAGGACGGTGAGGCATTCGATAGGCTCGCACTTCACGTCGTCAATGTACTTTACGATGACCTTAGGCTGACCGAGTTGGAACTCGTATCCCTCGCGGCGCATGGTCTCTACCAGGATGCTCAAATGCAGAATGCCACGTCCGTAGACCATCAGAGAATCAGGCGAATCGGTGTCTTCCACTTTCAATGCGAGGTTCTTCTCGGTCTCTTTGTAAAGACGCTCGCGCAAGTGGCGCGAAGTGACATATTTGCCTTCCTTGCCGAAGAAGGGAGAGTTGTTGATGGTGAACAGCATGCTCATCGTGGGCTCGTCCACGTGGATGGGAGGTAGCGGCTCAGGGTTCTCGTAGTCGGCTACGGTATCGCCAATCTCGAAGTCGTCGATGCCCATCAGCGCGATGATGTCGCCAGCCTCGACGGGCTTCTTGGTGCGTTCTTTCCCCAATCCCTCAAAAGTGTATAGCTCTTTAATGGTAGAGCGGGTGACGGATCCGTCGCGTTTCACTAAGGATACATTCATACCAGCTTGTAAGACACCGCGTTTCAGACGACCTACAGCGATACGGCCTACGTAGGAACTATAGTCTAATGAGGTAATCAGCAGTTGGGGGGTGCCTTCCTCAAATTTCGCAGGCGGGATGGTGTCGATAATGACGTCCAACAGATAGGACACATTGTCGGTGACGTGATTCCAGTCGTCCGACATCCAGCCTTGTTTCGAGGAACCGTAGACAGTGGGGAAGTCCAGCTGGTCTTCAGTAGCTCCGAGGTTGAACATCAGGTCGAAGACGGCTTCTTGCACCTCATCAGGTCGGCAGTTGGGCTTATCTACCTTATTAATAACTACGATAGGCTTGAGACCAAGTTCGATTGCCTTTTGCAGCACAAAACGGGTCTGGGGCATAGGACCTTCAAAAGCATCGACGAGAAGTAATACGCCGTCAGCCATATTAAGCACACGCTCCACCTCGCCGCCAAAATCAGCATGACCAGGAGTGTCAATAATGTTGATCTTCACATCCTTGTAGCGTACCGATACGTTCTTCGAAAGGATGGTGATACCACGTTCGCGTTCCAGGTCATTGTTGTCGAGAATGAGTTGTCCGGGAGCTTCGTCCGATTCCTTGAACAATTGGGATTGATACAGGATGCGGTCCACGAGAGTGGTCTTACCGTGGTCAACGTGGGCGATAATGGCTATATTTCTGATATTCTGCATATTAGTATGAAAATTTCTTGAAAATTAAGCCGCAAAATTACTAAAAAAGCGGAAAAAAAGTCTTATTTCATCCAATAAAACTCTTCTTTTGCCACAATCGGCTTGAAATAATTGTCAATAATACCCTGCTCAACGAGTTCTTTGGGTGTACCTTGTCGCAAAGGTTGCTGGGGAGCCATTACCCACATTCGGTCAGCGTGACGGAGCAACAAATCCAAGTCGTGGCTGCTGAAAAGGATGGTCTTGCGTTTTTCTCGCGAGAGTTTGTGCATGATGCTGACCAGTTCGATTTTGCTGGGATAGTCGAGGAAGGCGGCAGGCTCGTCCATGAAGATGATGGGCGTGTCCTGTACTAAGGATTTGGCAATCATTACTTTCTGCTGTTCTCCATCACTCAACGACACGAAGTTACGGTTCGTCAGATGTGAGACTCCCACCGTTTCAAGGCTGTCGAAGATAATTTGTTCGTCCTCTGCTTTCAGTCGGGCGAGGAGACCAAGATGTGGATAGCGTCCAGCGGCTACAATGTCAAACACCTTCAAAAAAAGGTCGTCTGGTTTTTCGGTCAGCACGAGGCTGAAGAGCGAACTGCGTTCGGTAGAGGAGTAGTCGCGCAAGTCCTTTCCAAAGAGTTTAACCTCTCCACCAATTGGCTTGATGCTGGCCGATAGGGTTTTGAACAATGTAGTTTTACCCGACCCGTTAGGACCCGCCAATGCAACGATGTCGCCCTCGTTCATACTGACGTTGATTTCGGGCATCAGCGCTTGGGAATTGTAGCCGATAAGCAGGTTCGTTGTATGGAGTACATTGTTCATTTCAGCACTTTTTGACGGTGGAAGATAACCCATAATACAATAGGTGCCCCGATGAGGGCGGTGACGGAGTTGATGGGCAAATTGCCTTCGAAAGAAGGTAGTCGTGCAATGAGATTGCAGAACAACGCCAAATCCATACCGATGAAGGCAGTAGCCGGAATGAGCAGTTTATGGTCGCTGCTCTTGAAGAGGAATCGGGCAATATGGGGTACGGCCAATCCCAGGAAGGCGATGGGGCCGCAGAAAGCCGTGATGAGGGCTGTGAGGAAGCCTGAAACCAGGATAATGAGCATACTGCTTCGCTTGAGGTTGACTCCGAGGTTTTCAGCATAACGCTCGCCTAATAGCAATAAGTTCAAGGTCTTGAACAACAGAAAAGCACCGACAGTACCAATGACAACAGAGACTGCAAAGAAAGGTAGCTGTGATTTGCCGACATTGGAGAAACTGCCCATACCCCATATAATAAAGGAGTGGAGACCCTCCTTTTGACTGAAAAATTTCAGAATGTCAGTAACCGAGCCGGCAATGTAGGCAATCATGATACCTACCAACACCAAACTGACCATGCTGCGGAGTTTGGCACTCAGCGCCAAGATAAGCAGCAGTACTGCAAAGGATCCCAAGAAAGCCGCCACTGTGATACCGAAGGTGGACCACAGCGAAAGTGTGCTGAAAGAAAGACCTGTAGCGGTTCCTAACAACACCACCAAAGCCACACCGAGCGAGGAGCCGCTGCTGATGCCCAAGAGGGAAGGGTCGGCTAAGGGATTGCGGAAAAGGGTCTGCATCAGTAGACCCGACACCGAAAGTCCGATGCCAGCAAGCAAAGCGGTAATGGCTTGGGGCAATCTGTAATCGAGGATGATAGCACGATAGGTGGATTCGTTGCCACCGAAGACGGCTTTTCTGAACTCTTCAAAGGGAATCGACACCGAGCCAATCATTAGATTAAGGGCAAACAGCACCAAACCGACAGCGATTATCGCGATGGAAATCAGCGCTATAGGCTGTCTTGAACGGCGGATGACGGTTTCGGTGGCCATGATTGATGTAGTTTTAATGCAAAGATAGTGTTTTTCCTTATAATCTCTCTTGGTTATTTCATTCGGAACACCCAAGCGGCGCTACTCTTCAGGTCGCTGTATTTCAGTCCACTCGTGTCGATGATAAGCTTTCCGTCCTTGTACTCCCAAGGCAAAGTTTTCTGGCAGCCTAACAACGTGACTTTCATGTTGTCGGCAGGTTGGTCTAGGTTCAGAACCAACTGGTCTTCGGGATAATCCAGAGCGATAGCGTAAAGGGCATCCTTGCCTTGTGTGTAACAGATGTTGGGCTGCTCGCAGGTGTAGGTACCCATCAAACCCTCAATAGGTAGCGCGGATTCCGCTTTATAGAAGCCTTGCGCCACTTGTTTTTCCATCTGCTTTGACGACACATACAGGGTAATTGTGGCTTCCAGCTCGTCTTCCTCGTAGAAGACATCAATGCTGTGTTGACCTTCGGAGAGTTTTATTTTGCCTGTAGGCGATTTCTTCGTGTCTTCAATGACGGTTTGCCCATCGATAACGAGTTTTGCGTAATCATCGGTTTGGATTTCAAAGGTATAGGTGCCTTTCCCGCAGTCGAAATAACCTTCCCAGTGGGCTTGGAAGTGGTCACAGCTGATATTGGGAGCAGGGGAGTTGCGTTTCCAGTCGAAGTCAATTACCGTGTCATTGAGCACTTGCGTGACGGGCCTCATCTCATAGAATTTCTTGTAAGGCCGCGTGCCATAAATCGCTTCTCCGTTGATTTCAAGCCACTTTCCGAGGTCTAATAACCTTTCTTGCTGCAAAAGCGGAATCTTTCCGTCGGCAGCGGGACCTACATTAAGCGTCATTCCTCCACCTGCAGCCACTAAAATGCAGAAATGGCGGATAAGTTCGTCGGAGGTCAGGTAGTTCTCCAAAGGCTCGTTGCGGTTGAGGCCGAAACTGCGCCCCAAGCCTCTGCATTCCGCCCAAGGCCTATCGGTGAGGGTGATGCCGGCGCTGTATTCGGGGGTACGGAAGCCGTGTTGCTGTCCGTCGCCCCAGCGGTCGTTGACGATGGCTTCGTCGCCTACGGTATTATAGTACCACGAAATCAGCTCGGTGGCGTGCCATTGTTCTGATGAGTTGCGCCATTCGCCGTCGGTGAAGAGGACGGTGGGTTGATAGCGTGTGACGAGTTCCTTGAGTTGGGGAATCATGTGGGTGTCGACGTAGGTACCAATTTGGTCGTCAGGGTCGACGTACCAGCGGTGGATATCGCTTTTCCATTCAGGCAAGGAGTAATAGAAGCCCATCTTGAGGCCTTGTTTGCGGACGGCTTCAGTCAGCTCGCCGCAGATGTCGCGTTTCGGACCCAGCTCCACGGAGTTCCAGTCGGGTGCATATTGGCTCGGCCAGAGGCAGAATCCGTCATGGTGTTTTGAGACCAGAAGCACATACTTCGCTCCCGAATTTTTGAACAGCTCGGCCCATTCGTCAGGGTTCCACAGCTCGGCTTTCCACATGGGCGCAAAGTCTTCGTAGCGGAAGTCCTTTCCGTAGATGCGTTCTTGGAAAGCCTTGCGGTCGTCGTTGGTCATCAGACCGCGATAGTACCATTCGGCATAGCCTTCGAGGCTGGCATAGGCGGGAACGGAATACACCCCCCAGTGGATGAAGATGCCCAGTTTGGCATCGGAGAACCATTGCGGATAGCCCCTTTGGTTGATGGATTCCCAGGTGGGTTGCACCTGAGCGTTGAGGAGGTTGCAGAAGAGCAACGCTGCGATAATAAGGATGGTCTTGCTTACTTTCATAATGTGCAAAAGTAGTACATTTTTTCCCTCAATGTCTTGTCTTTTCCAAAATTTCTTAATTTTGCAGTATGAACATCTATCAACTCTTTCCTCGGTTGTTCGGCAACAAGCAAGCCGACTTCCGCATCAACGGCAGCAAAACTGAAAACGGCTGCGGTACCTTTAACGACATTGACGAGACCGCCCTCAACGCCATCATGGACTTGGGCTTCACCCATATCTGGCTGACTGGCATTCTGGAACACGCTTCCGAATCCATCGGCACGCATCCTGACATCACCAAAGGCCGTGCGGGTTCGCCATACGCTGTTACCGACTATCGCGCCGTCGACCCCGATCTGGGTACGATGGAAGATTTTGAGCGATTGGTCAACCGCATCCATGAAAAAGGCATGAAGGTTATCATCGACTTCATCCCTAATCATTTGGCGCGACAAAACAAAGGTTTCGACCCCTGTAATTTCTATTATTGTGAGGGACAGGGCTTCGTCTCTCCAAGAAGAATTTCTGAGCAGCCCTACGAGGAATATCCCGCAAAGGCGACCGGCAACAATGTCTTTGCTCCCAATCCGAGTATCAACGACTGGTACGATACCGTGAAGCTGAACTACGACGAGCACGACACTTGGGAGAAAATGCTGGGCATCCTGCGTTTCTGGTGTGAGAAGGAGGTCGATGGTTTCCGCGTCGATATGGCCGAGATGGTGCCTGTGGCCTTCTGGCAGTGGGTGATAGAAAATCTTCGTAAGGACTATCAGCCCTTGATGATTGCCGAAATCTATCAGCCAGACCTTTACCGTCCTTTCCTTGAGGCAGGTTTTGACTATCTTTACGACAAGGTGGGTTTGTACAACACCTTGGAACGCGTGCTTTGTGAGGGTCATGAGGCGAAGGAGATCAGCCAGGTTTGGAAAGACCAGGAGGGCATCGGTGGACGCATGCTGCGTTTTATGGAGAACCACGATGAGAAGCGACTGGCGTCTCCTCAGTTTATGGGCGATGCATTTGCCGCGCTGCCCGCTGTTGCGCTTTCCGCTCTGATGAACACGGGACCATTTATGGTCTACAACGGGCAGGAGAGTGGGGAAGATGCCCTCGGTGAAATAGGCTACAGTGGCGACGACGGGCGCACTTCCATCTTCGACTACTGCCGTATGCCCGAGCATCAAAAATGGATGAACGGCGGCAAGTTCGACGGGGGATTGTTCGACGACAGACAAAAGACGTTGTTCGACTGGTACCGTTGTCTGCTGCATTTCAGGCAAAAGCATACTGCCATCAGCGAAGGGGAATTCTACGATTTGATGTGGTGCAACCCCTGGTACGCCAATTTTGACCCTCAGTTCGTGTATGCTTTCTTGCGGTACACCGATACAGAGCATCTGCTCATCGTCGTCAACTTCCATCGCAACGAGCGCCGTGATGTGGAGGTGAAGATACCGCACGACGCGCTTGCATTGATGGGCAAGAGCAAGGCAAATGAGTTCGATATGAACGATTTTGCCAATGAAGTGCATGAGGTACATCTGGAGCCTTCTGAGACCAAGGTCTTCGATTTGGATTCGGGTCGCGTTTTGATGGCTGGTGATTGTTGACATGGCTTTTGGATTTTTGGTTTTGGTGATACATTGACTCTCGGTTTCACGTTGCAAAGATACGACAAGCAATGGAGATGAGTCACCTTGGGGGTGACGAGTTATTTATATATAAATAACTATTTGCCAAGTAGTTGATACCGATGGGGATGCTCCCTGTTTTTCTCTAATATCAGGGAGAATCAGGGAGAAATCAGGGAGAGAGTAGGTAGCGGGTAGGGAGCAAGGGGAGGGGGTGTAAACCCTGTCTCTTATACACATCTGACGCTG
>LXOW01065948.1_pt1 | contig 14068 bp, 9 predicted proteins | sample 1368591 | NCBI WGS metagenome assembly LXOW01 (sample SAMN04884650, study PRJNA319009) | bovine gut metagenome | isolation source: Cow rumen | host: Bos taurus | place: Italy: Legnaro (PD) | collected 2014-07-09
TTTCTATGTTCTGAGGTCCCGTTGGTTTTGTCCGTTACAAAGCCCGATAAGTCAGTGAGTGCCTATAACCGAATATTACTATGCTACTTCAGAAAACTATTCTCAAGAAATACTTGGGTCTGATAGATGAAGAAATTGTTACTGTGGCTTGGAAACAGTTTCAGGCTTATTTTCTTGATGCACAGATACAAGCCAATATCCAGCAATCGAAAGAAGAGCAATTCCAGGAAGGTTTCCTTCGCGAATTGTTTGTGAAGGTGTTAGGCTATACGCTAAACCCTTCGCCTAACTTCAACTTGATTACAGAGAAAAAGAATGAGACAAACTCGAAGAAAGCTGATGGCGCTATTCAGAAAGACGACAAGGTGATTGGCGTGATTGAGCTGAAAGACCATAAGACCACAGACCTTTCTAAAGTGGAGCCGCAGGCCTTCAACTACAAAAGCCAGCATCCTGATGCACGCTATGTTGTTATTTCTAATTTCGAGAAACTTCGTCTCTATATAGACAATGCTGTAGAATATCGCGAATGGAACCTGTTTCATCTGACGGAAGAAGACTTCCGAGAACTATTTCTCTGCCTCGCTTGGAAGCAGGTTGAGCGAGGTGTGGCTTTGCAGATGAAACAGGAGTCTGTGTCGAGTGAAGACCAGATTACCAAGGCACTTTATAAAGACTATTCGCAGTTCAAGCGAGTGCTCTTTGCCGACATCTTGAAACAGAATCCAACTCCAGAAGGCAAGGATGAAAAAGAATGGCAACTGCTTCTTTTTAAGAAGACCCAGAAACTGCTTGACCGTCTGCTGTTTATCTTCTTTGCTGAGGATTGTGGACTTCTGCCTCCCAATTCGATGGTGCAGATTATTGACCAGTGGGAGAGTCTGAAGGAGATGGACGAATATCGTCCTTTCTATGACAGGGTGAAGAAGTACTTCGGTTACATGAACACAGGCTATCAAGGTAAGCAATATGAGATATTTGCCTATAATGGTGGACTTTTCAAACCAGACGAGATACTTGACAATATCAAGATTAGCGACGACCTGTTGGTAGAGCATACCCGCAAACTGTCAGAATACGACTTTGAGAGCGATGTGGATGTGAACATCTTGGGCCATATCTTTGAGAACTCGCTTTCAGAGATTGAAGAGGTTACTCAGCAAATCAATAGTGGCGAGACTCCCCAAACCTCGAAGCGCAAGCAGGACGGTGTGTTCTATACGCCTCAGTATATCACAAAATACATTGTGGAGAATACCGTTGGGCGTCTTTGTGCTGAGAAGAAACAGCAGCTGAATATCGTTGAGGATGAATATTTCTCAGATCAACGTCGCCAGATGCAAACCAAGAAGCGTTTATTGGATCAGTTGCAGCAATATCGTGATTGGTTGCTCCAGATTACGATTCTCGATCCTGCCTGTGGTAGTGGAGCTTTCCTAAATGCTGCCTTGCAGTTCCTGATGGCAGAGCATAAACTGATAGATGAGATGGAGGCAAAGGTAGCAGGTTCTGCTATTGTATTCCAGGATGTGGAGAACAGCATCTTAGAGCATAACCTCTATGGTGTTGACATCAATGAAGAAAGTGTTGAGATAGCCCAGTTGGCACTTTGGCTACGTACTGCCAAACCACATCGTAAACTGAACTCACTCAATGAGAATATCAAATGTGGAAACTCGCTGATTAGCGATCCTGCTATTGCTGGCGAAAAAGCCTTCAACTGGCAAGAGCAATTCCCCAAGGTATTCGAAAAAGGAGGCTTTGATGTGGTGATTGGCAATCCACCGTATGTGAGAGCAGAGATAATTGCTCAAAAAGATATTGAGTATTATCGCGACAATTACAAGGTGTACAATCCTGATGGTGATTTGTTCTCCTATTTTTATGAAAAAGGTATGAGTATGCTAAAACACAATGGATTGTTTGGCTTTATCTCTAATACCTTTGACAAGACAACAGCAGGAAAAACTCTCCGTAGTTATATTCAGACTAACACCAAAATCGAAGGTTATGTAGACTTCACGGAAGTACAGATTTTTGAGGGTGCTACAACTTATCCAATTATCCTTCTTCTTTCTAAGGAAAAAGAGGGGAAACATCCCTTCGTATATACTAAAATACCAAAAGAAATGCAAGGGTCTGTGATTATCAGTTCTGCACCTACTAAAGAAATAGAACAGGATGGACTTGACAGCGATAGCTGGAGCTTCCAGAGCACTGAAATGTCAAAAGTGATAAGGAAGATTTCTAACTTCAAGTCTGTTAAAGCTCTATATGGTAAATGTTTTAGAGGGCTTCTCACTGGATTAAATGATGCTTTCATCATTAATGAAGAAACAAGAGAGCTCCTAATTAATAAAGACGCAAAATCCGATGAGATAATAAAACCTATTTATGAGGGCAAGGACTTGCAGAAGTGGTGCAACCAACAACTACAGAAATACTTGATTTGTACCCATAATGGATATGATGATATCCCTGCTATAGATATTGATCTGTATCCTGCAATTAAAGATTATTTAGGTGGCTTTGAACCACAATTAAGTAAACGATATGACAAAGGGAACACTCCATACAATCTCCGAAATTGCGCATATCAGTCCTTGTTCTACCAACCAAAGATTATATGGGGAAATTTACAGAACTCAAACAAATTCAGTTGGGATGATAAAGGAACGGTAATATCTGCTCCTGCATGTATGCTGCCCGCTAATAACAAAGCTCTTCTCGCTGTTCTTAATTCAAGGATTGTTTGGATTTTCCTTTCTTCTATTTGTGTGGTGCGAAATGGAGGATATATTGAGGTGAAGCCGCAATATTTTGAGCAGATTCCAATCCCTCCTTTAGATAATGAGATTGGTAAAGAATTGTCCGACATCATAGATACGATGCTTTCTCTAAATCAACAATTACAGGAGAAACGCACTCGTTTCCTCCATCGTTTGAGTGAGAACTTTGAGGGTATCAAGATAACAACAGCTTTGCAGACGTTTGACCAGTTGGACTTCAAGGGCTTTGTGGCAGAACTGAAGAAACAGAAGATAAAACTCTCACTGGTTCAGCAAGACGAGTGGGAAGACTACTTCAACCAATATCGCCAAGCCTGCCAAGAACTCTCAGAGCAGATAAAGACTACAGACAACGAGATAGACCAACGCGTGTTCGACCTCTATGGTCTGACACCAGAAGAACGAGAAATTGTAATTGCACAATAGAAATCACGGTGTTATTCTAATGAAAAATGTAACTAAAGTAGCATATTATGATAGAGAAATGGAATTACTTTGTTTATGACCTATGTGAGGCCAAGAAGAAAGATGTTGACGAAGACAGCTTTCATACTCTCATTGAGACCCAACTACAACATTTGGGATGGGCAAAGTTCAAAGGTGAGATTTGTCACAAGCCGAATATTCACATTGGCAACAACAACCGCATAGAACCGGATATCTTGATAAAGAGAGATGGCGAGGACGAATTTGTGATAGAGGTTAAGCGTCCGTCTCATAAGCAAAGCAAAAAAGATGTAGAGCAACTGTTGTCGTATATGCGTCTGCTGAAGTTAAGTGTAGGCATCTATATTGGCGAACATCTCGAAATATTCTATGATATGCCGACAAGCAAAGAACCTGTTTCCATCATGAAGGTACCATTGGAAATTGACAACAAGTTGGGAGCAAGGTTTGTTGGTAAATTCTCTAAGGCCGATTTCAGCAAAGAAGCTATTATAGATTTCTGTGAAGAGCGTATCAAAGAGATGCAGAGACAGGCCAGTCTGAATAAGATTAAAGAGAGTTTGATAGGTGATGCGCAACAGCAGATTTCCGAAAGTTTGAAGCCTTATTTATTGGAAAAATATGGGAACACTTTCTCCGAAGGGGATATTATTGACATGCTTTCCAAACTGAAGTTTACCGCAAGAGATGCTGATAGTGTACAAACTCCAGCAGATGCAAAACAGAAAGATGCAAAAGTAGAGACTGCATCGACTGACACATCCAAGAAACGCGTGTACGACTATACAGAATACTCCTTGGATGGAGGCCCATTTTTAGGAAAAAACAAATTCGTATATGCTGTCGTGGCTGACTATATCAAACGACATCCTGTGGCAACATTTGAGAATATTGAGCGTGTGTTTCCACCTAAATTGCAGGGGTCGTTTGGTGTTGTTAGAACAATCGAATACATCAAGGAAAAGAATTATAATGGTCGCCGCTATTTCAAGGAACCAGAGTTCGTCCTGAAAGATGCTAATGGTATTCCGTTTGCTGTCTCTACGGAATGGGGGAAGAGCAATATTGAGAAGTTCTTGAAAGCGGTGCGTCAATTAGGATATCATGTTAAGTTATCGTCGGAAGATGGCATAGGCGAAGAGATAAGTCACGTCGTCACAGAAGAAACATCAGGACATTTACATGATGGCCCAATGTTCCATCTTTATATTCGTGACGCAAAAGCTCATGGTATCTTCAACGAAATCAACCACTCCATACGCATATTGAAGGGAAGTTTGCTGCCACAAAGCACGGTGCCCTCGTATCGAGACGGCGAAAAACGTAATGCCATTATCGCCGCCATGTCGAAACCGACTAAGGACGGTTTCTGGGAGTTGCAGAGTGACTATGTGTTAGACAGTCCCAGCACAGCAGCCAGCTATTGCTCGGGGCGCAGCACTAATGGCTGGAAACATTGGGTGAATGATGCTGGGCAGACATTGGATGAGTTGTACAGAAATGAGTGAATACAAACGATGCAGGGCTAATGAATAGTCCTGCATCGTTGCTTAGTAAGGTACATCGTATTACATTGAATTCATCTCGCCTCAGTTCAATGCAACAATATAAGAGTGGTTGATGACTTCCTCAAAGTCTTTTCCGTCAATTTTTAGACCGTCCCATACATCAGTGATGTCGTCGAAAGTTGCAATGAGCTGGTCCTCGTCATGAGGGTCGCAGTCACATTGCCAGCCAACGAAGTCAGAACGTCTTCTGTCACGAGGCAAGGTCTTAACCCTGACGGGCCAAACATCTTTAAAGATAGCATAGAAAGTGTCAGTAGGTGGATAGTAAAAGGCAAGATTAAGCCCAACTTCTTCCACATGATAGCGGAATACTTCACGAGCAACTAAAGAACGCGCCTGAGTTTTATGTTTTTCATCAAATCCCATTTGATCCTCATAAATGTGCTCACCTTTACCATAATAGTCTTTTATGGCAATCTTTCTTTTAATTTCGTTTGTCATTTCTTCTTTAGTTTATTTTTCTGTTTGTTGAATTTTACTATAGCATCGAGTAGAGGTTTATACTCATCCGAGATTGGCAAATGGGTATTTTCTCCTTTTGAAGCAGGCTTCCTACCCATATTCCCATCTGGATGTTCTATCCATTTGTGCGAATGAGATGCGCTCTCTTTACCATTGTAAGGTATGAGATTACCATGAGAGTCGAATTTTAGATTTATTTCTGTTCCTATTTTGTGACTTGTATTGATGTTGATATCCCAAATTGTCAATGATTTATCTTCATTCAATTTCGCTATCAAATAGGTAGAATCTGGAGAATTGGAGTTTAGGATGTTGCTTGTCTGTTTTTCTTTTCCAGTCTGAAGCAATACATTGTGCCCCATTATTGTATATCCAGTCTCTGTATGGGTGCGCTTGTCTTTTGGCACACCACCCAAGTTCTTGTCGTAAGATCCGTTTGCTCCCATTTTTTTAATTCTGTTTGTTGTTATTTGGATAAAATCTGCTAATCTCTGTCTTTTCCCCCTCAATCATACTGCCATATCTGAGAATAAAGACTGGCGTAAGGATGTCAAGCATGGCATAGTAACCATCAAGCCAAATATGTTGGCTTCTTTTGTCGCGTCCGATGCCTGTACTATTGATAGCAATGATGCTATTCTTTGGCCAACCTTCCATGTACAATTCTATATGTTTCAGGTCGCCCCATGATGGCGCAGGAATAAGTGGGATGTCATGATGCTGATAGAAAGCAGACATAAGTTTGTTGCGAAAAGAGTTCCAGAACTTCTGCATCTGCAACATATTGCTAAAGAGTGAGAAGTCTGTAGAGAGTACACACTGAAGCTTCCGCAAGAAATCAAGATACTTGTTCGGATAAGTCCAAAAACGTTCAAAGTTTGAGTCGGTTGTAAAAAAAGATCCGCAGTACTGCTTCAGGTATGAATCAGGCTTACGCGTAAGCCGATGAACTGAATGCATCTTTTCTGGAATATCTCCGAGATAAGGGTGCACTATGGGGAACTGGTTTTGAGATGTAAAATCCAGTCCATTGCATAAATACAAATGCAAGGGACCAAGGTTTTTGAAATTCTCAACTAAGATGCCTTTGTCTGAAGCCTCTTCAAACTCAAAAGGAATGATTTTCTCTATTGGGTATATCATCTTGTTTTTTTTATTAAAATAATACTTGGCATGTAGGATTATTGATAATCACATCACACCGATTGTTAATTCTTTGTAAAAAACACCCGATACGAGAACCATCATGTAGTACATTTAAGAATAAATCCTTAATTTTGCAGCAAGGAACTATGAAGATTCCCAAAAATGTGGGCAACTAAGATGCCTATCGGGAAAGCAATCCTAAGGTCTCGTACTATTCGCAGTAGTACGGGACTTTTTTCGTTGCCATATCTGTTATATTTCTGTGCGCATTGTTAATGCTCCTCCTTATTTTTAATTATTAATAGACTTCATCATTGATGAGGGCAATGAATCCGTCATTTGTCACCTACAAAGTTAACAATNNTTAAATAATTTACCGTAATTTCGCAGTCTGAAACAATTAACATCATATAAAACGATAATCTATGAATACTAATACTAACAAGAATAACAAAGATGAAGAACACTAGGGACAGGTCAGCGTTTCACTCCTAAAAAACGGACGGTTCCCATGATCTGCTTTGAATCCGAAATCGACCACCTTGTCTATCAGCTCTACGGCCTGACGGAAGATGAACCAGAGGTCGCTGTTCCCAAAGGGAGGTAAAGCAAATCAAAATCGTTGAAGGAAAAGAATAGTACTATCCAATATGCTTAATCTCTGCATCTACCACAAAGATGTCTCCTTCATCATCAACTACGACATCAAGTATCGTGTGGGCGATGAATTAAACGATAACGAATAAAATGAAGCGCTTTTGCCTCAAAACTCAAAATAATTGCTCCTAAATTTGGAACTTTCAGAAAAAGTTCCTATCTTTGCAGCGTCAGAATGTCGTCAGAGGGCGCGAACGATTTGCTTTCGAAGCAAAATTCAAGCTGGACCTTTCTGACCACTCTACGAGGACATAGCCCACAAGGTTATGTCCTCAGTTTTTCTATAATCTCAGAAATAATTTGCTTAATGGCAGCTTTATCTGGTGAAGAAAAATTAGCAGAACTAACAACTACAGCTTTGCTGTTATGAACTACATAGCATTCGTCAAGTATACCATCAGAAAAGTCTTCGTGGCGACCCAAGAGCCCGGAAACTATCTTTCGCGTTTTCAGTATGCTTTCAGACATGTGCATGTCAAAATCAAGAACTACGACTTTGCAACCCTGTAGTTTGGCTTTACGAAAAGCGGACTTAATACCGTTCTCACTTTCTACGCCTTTCCTGTCGCCAAGTTTCCCATTGATAGTGTATTCCGGGTTTTTATGCCCAATAATCAGCAGATGTTCATTGATGCGTATATACATATCTACAAAACTATGTAAGAGCACTCTGGCGACACGGATGTTGTCATTTAGCTCTGTCTTATCTGCACGAGTATTGATTAGTAGCCTTTCTCCATATATCTCGTCTGGTATGAATTCTAATTCTTGTTCCATAGTGCAAAGGTAAAAAGAGTTTATGAAATATGCAACTATTGTTGAAATAATTATTCAGAGATTTGGACAATATGTAAATAATGTATATCTTTGCATAAAGAAATGTGAATATGGACATGGAATATCTTGGAAACAAATCATAGAAGGGACGGGTGACTGACATCTGAAGTCTGACGGAAGATGTATGCGGGTTTGATGGAAGATGGAAGAATAAAAGTTGCTCTAAAAACATGGTGGTTTCAGGATAAGTATATGGCTTATGCTCTGTAAGTATATAGGTTACGAGGGAAAAGTATATGAGTTACGCTTGATTTCAACCTAGCTGCTATGTATTGAGTGATGTGTTTTGAAGTGACTATGAAATTTTTAATTTTTAATTTCTGCTGCCACCCTGCCACCAATCTTCTGTAATGCCAGTATTTAGGCACTTTTTTGGTGGCAGCAGGGTGGCAGCAAATTCCGATTTTTGGCGAAAAAGCAACAAAAAATCGACAATAACCAAGCCTTATTTTGCAATAACCAAGCCTTATTGAACAATAACCCTGCCTTATTCAAAAATACTTTCGGAGTATTCAAAAATACTTTCGGAGTATTCAAAAATACTTTCGGAGTATTCAAAAATACTTTCGGAGTATTCCCAAAAACAAAGGTAATAGAGTATTTAAAGATGCCAAATGCAACCGATTGCACATACTCTCAAAAAAATTCTACAACATTGTAGTTCACCCTATTTGTAAATTTTGTATCTTTGCAAAGTAAATCTAATGACTAACGATTATGAAACGACTTTTTACCTCACTACTTATTACATTGACCACCCTGACAATGATGGCACAGGGATGGCCCGCAGAATACAAAGGTGTGATGTTGCAAGGATTCTATTGGGACGGCTATGATGATGCCAAGTGGACGAATCTGGAGAGCCAGGCTGATGAGCTCTCCCAGTATTTCAAATTGATTTGGGTACCTAACTCAGGTAAGACATCAGATTATTACCACACTAGCAGGAAAACAATGGGTTACGACCCCTGCTTTTGGCTTGACCACTCAAGTGCTTTTGGAACTGAAGTTGAACTTCGTTCTATGATTGACAAATTCAATAGTAAGAAAGTTGGCATCATTGAAGACGTAGTTATTAACCATAAGAATGGACTGAACACTTGGGTAGATTTCCCTGATGAAACTAAAGGGACATATAGCATCACGTGGGACAATACTGATTTCTCTGGAATCTGTAAGGATGACGAGTGTAACGATGCAGGAAATATTAGCAAATGGGCTACAGGTAAATATAGTGGCAAGAAAGCTACTGGAGCCAACGATACTGGCGATCCATTTGATGGTTTTCGCGATTTAGACCACACCAGCCCAACCGTTCAACAGAACGTAAAAACCTACCTTGATTTCTTATTGAAGGATCTTGGCTACGCAGGTTTCCGCTATGATATGGTAAAGGGCTTTGATCCATCATATATTGGGATTTATAACAAATCTGCAGTTCCAACCTATTCCGTAGGAGAATACTGGGACGGTGATATCAATAAAGTAAAGGGATGGATTGATGGTACAGAAAAGACTAGCGCTGCATTTGATTTCCCACTGAAATACAAGATTAACGCTGCTTTTGGGGGTGGTAAGTGGGATAAATTAAAGGAAGCATTTTTGGCCAACAACACAAGTTATTCTCGCTATGCAGTTACCTTTGTTGACAACCACGACACCTATCGGGAGAGTACTTGCCTGAACTATAACATCTGTGCAGCTAATGCCTATATCCTGACGATGCCTGGCACACCTTGTTTGTTCCTTCCTCATTGGAAAGCATATAAAGGTACATTAAAAAAACTAATTGAGACAAGAAAGGCTGCTGGTATCAACAATCAGAGTACAATACAGAGTGTCGAAACGTCAGAAAAGGGCCTCGTATTGAAAGTGAAAGGTGAAAAAGGAACCTTGATGCTGACTACCGACGAAGCAACAATCAACGAGGCAGGATATCAGCTGGCTGTTGAGGGTGTTTGTTTCAAACTATATGCTAGTTCAGAGGTTGACCTGGCTGCTGTTGTAGCCATTACAGAGACCGATGCTCAAAAAGAGCCTACAACTGTTCCTGAATGCTGTGTTGTCAACGAAGGAGAGACCTGTGCTTTCTTCGAGGTTCCTGCATTCTGGGATATGTCATCACGAGTTATCAAGTGTTGGCGTTGGGACAAGCAATACAACTACACTGGAGGTTCATGGCCTGGGGTAACATGTACTAAGGTTGGAACAGCTCATAATGGTAATGCTGTATGGAAGTGGACTTTTAAGGAGTCGGACAAGAAAGCTGCAACTGGTGGAAATGAGGGAATCATCTTTAACAATGCCCAAAATGCCTCTGACGAAAAGAAAGTGCAGACTGATGATCTTGACTTCCAGAATACCGGCTACTACACCTTAAATGGCATGTGGAAAAATGTATTGAAAGAAGTTACCGGCATCCAAGCAATAACGACAACCCATTCAAATACAGATACCCAATGGTACAATCTCAACGGCTCACGATTCTCAGAGAAACCAACGAGAAAGGGTATATACATACATCAAGGCAAAAAGGTCGTAATACGATGAAGCAGCGACTTCTCTTCGTATGTCTGGGAAATATCTGTCGTTCACCAGCCGCTGAGGGTATCATGCAGCAGCTGGTGGACGACAGAGGCTTGTCTGACCAGTTCCACATTGAGTCGGCTGCCATTGGCCCTTGGCATATCGGAGACTTGCCTGACAGTAGGATGCGACGCTGTGGCAGCAAGCATGGATATAACTTCAATAGTCGTGCCCAGCAGTTGGACAGTTCTTACTTCGACCGCTTCGACCTCATCATTGGTATGGACCACGAGAACATCAGGGCTATCTCTGCAAAAGCCCGTAACGAGGAGGACAAACGGAAGATTCGCCTGATGACCGACTACCTGCGCCACCATCCTACCCAAGCAACCATTCCCGATCCGTATTACGGGGTGGAACGCGACTTCGAGTTGGTGATAGAACTACTGGAAGATGCCTGCGAGGGACTTTTGGAGGAACTTATAAAAAAATAGCGATTTGGCATCGCTATTTTTTTTGTGGAAGTGGAGGGAATCGTAATCGACTTCAGTCGCTTTTACAAAGCGTAGCGACTAAAAGAACCCTCACGAGGGTGAGAGTTCTCTGCACTGTAACGATAGTGGAAGTGGAGGGAATCGAACCCTCGTCCACACGAGGAAACCATACGCTTTCTACATGCTTATCTTGGCCTTCATTTTCGTGCCGTGACAAGACCCAAGCCACCAATCACGACCTTATCCTCTAAATCTCATCAGATTATCGAGGCCTAACCTGACTATTCCCGATTTACCTGCACCGCTTGTTCCTCAGATTCGGGACAACATCCTTGGAGCGATGTCTCGTTCCCCTACCTAGTAGGAGAATAAAGCCAGTAATCTACTGTACTTCGATTAGGCAGCGAGAGCGTACTTGTTTTCGCCAATTAAATTTTTGACCGAATGGATTATGGAGTACACAGTCTTCACTCCGCATGCTTACGTACCATCTCAGCTCGCTGTCAAATCCAGTCACCCCCAAGAATAATATCGTAATTGGACTGCAAAAATACAATTTATTTCTGATACAACCATGGTTTTTCAGAAAAAATCGCTAATTTTGCACAATATTTTGCACTACAACGTGTTTTTATATATTATTAATGCGCACGAACATGAAACGAATATCTACAATCATACTCTGTCTGCTCATGGCAACAGCCACAACATGGGCCCAGTCCGGTATGACCGATAACCAAGTGATGGACTATGTCATAGAGCAGAACGCCAAGGGAGTTTCACGCCAGCAGATTGTAACCCAACTGATGCAGCGCGGTGTGACCATCGAACAGATACGCCGTATCCAGAAGAAGTACCAGAAACAGATTAAGAACGGTTCGCTTGGCGCAGAAGATATTACCGCTGGCTCCAAAACGGTGAAGTCTAGAATGCGCGAGGCCAACGGAGAATTGCGTGAAGAACAGGCAAAGAAAGACAAGCAGAAAGCTTCGCAGTTCCGCATCAAGGACAGTAAGATGGAGTCTTACAAGAAGAAGCAGAAGCATACTTACAATGAAGACGACAAGGACTTCGTAGAAATGGACGAGGCCATGGATTTCATGATGCCCGACTCGCTGAAGTATTTTCAGGAGGAAAAGAAAGAGAACAAACGCAAGATATTCGGTCATGATGTGTTCAACAACAAGGATCTCACTTTCGAAAGCAGCATGAATCTGGCTACTCCACAGAACTACCGTCTAGGACCTGGTGATGCTGTCAATGTAGATATTTGGGGTGCTTCGCAGGAGAGTGTTACAGAAATCATATCACCCGACGGAACCATTACCATCGAAGACATCGGTGTCATACAATTGGGTGGTCTCTCTGTCAGTCAGGCCAAAGCACGCCTGAAGAAAGTATTAGGTCCGAGGTTTCAGGGATCTCAAATTGACCTGACCCTAGGCCAGACCAGAACCATTACGGTTAACATCATGGGTGAGGTGAAAGTACCTGGAACCTATACTATGTCGGCTTTTGCCACTGTTTATAACGCTCTCTACATGGCAGGAGGTCCTAACGAGATTGGCACGCTGCGTAATGTCAAGGTGTTCCGTCGCGGCAGACAAGTTACCAGCGTCGATGTCTATGACTTCCTGCTCAACGGAAAACTGACAGGCGATGTTCGTCTGCAAGACAACGACGTCATCACCGTTGGTCCCTACGAAGCCCTGGTAAACATTACGGGTAAGGTGAAGCGTCCTATGTTCTACGAGATGAAGAAGACGGAAAGTGCCGCTACCCTACTCCGCTATGCAGGAGGGTTTACGGGAGACGCTTATACTAAGGCTATCCGCATCAACCGCAAGGCAGGCAACCAATATTCCGTATTCAGTGTCGGCGAGTTCGACATGAGCCAATTCAAGCTGATGGACGAAGACTCCGTAAGCGTTGACTCCACACTGAACCGCTATCAGAACATGGTTGAAATCAAAGGTGCCGTATTCCGCCCAGGCATGTACCATGTAGGCAAAAACATCAGCACTGTCAAGGCATTGGTAGAGGCAGCAGCAGGTCTGACAGAGGGAGCCATCTCGCAACATGCCGTCATGCACCGCATGAGAGCAGACCGCACGCTGGAAGTGCTGAGCGTGGACATTCGCGGCATCCTGGAAGGCACTACCCCCGATGTTCCCTTGCGCAACGAAGATGTGCTCTACATTGCCAGTCGTGAGGAGAAAGTACAGAAGCAAACGGTAACCATCAATGGCGAGGTTCTCTATCCTGGTACCTATAAATATGCAGCCAACGAGAGTGTAGAAGACCTCATCCTGCAAGCAGGAGGTCCTACCGATGCCGCTTCACTGGTGAAAGTTGACGTGTCGCGCCGCATCAGCAATCCGAATGCAACTGAGGCTGACGACCAGATTGCCCAGACGTTCAGCTTTAAACTGACGCCTGACTTTAACATTGCCGATCAGCCAGACTTCAGACTGATGCCCTTCGACGAAGTCTATGTGCGCCGCAGCCCTAACTATACCGAACAGCAGAATGTAACGGTAGAAGGAGAAGTCCAGTTTGAAGGCACCTATACCCTATCCAACAAAGGACAGCGCCTAAGCGACATCATCAAACAGGCGGGAGGACTTACCAAGCGAGCCTATCCCGAGGGCACAAAACTGCTGCGCCTGATGACTCCTGAGGAACGCGAACAGATGGAAGTAGTGCTTCGTACTGCTCAGCGTAACTCTGGACGTGACTCTATCGACGTCAAGAAGCTGATGACCAATGCCAACTACCCCGTAGGTATTGAGCTTGACAAAGCCTTGAAGAATCCTGGCTCTGAGGATGACCCAATTCTGCGTGAAGGCGACCGCATCGTCGTTCCCCGCTACGACGGTTCTGTCAAGATTAATGGTGAGGTACTCTATCCCAATACTGTCTATTTCAAAGACGGAAAAGATGCCAAGTATTATATAGAACAGGCTGGTGGCACCACCTCTAGTGCCAAAAAGAGTCAGACCATCATCATCTACATGAACGGCATGGTGGCCCGTGCCGACCGAAAGCACAAGCCACGCCCAGGTTGCCAAATCGTTGTACCCACCAAGAAACAACGCCGTGGCCTGGGTCTGCAGGAGTGGCTGAGTATAGGAACCAGCAC
>LXOW01194971.1_pt1 | contig 14065 bp, 12 predicted proteins | sample 1368591 | NCBI WGS metagenome assembly LXOW01 (sample SAMN04884650, study PRJNA319009) | bovine gut metagenome | isolation source: Cow rumen | host: Bos taurus | place: Italy: Legnaro (PD) | collected 2014-07-09
TATCTTGGACAAACAAGATATTTTAGTATCATTACCTGAAAACGTTACCTATATATTATATAAGGTGGACGAAAAAACAGGCAAGATAGTGCGATTGCGACCCGTGAAAAATAGTATCGCTTTGAAAGAAAAAGGAGTCTTCTGGTTGAAGAAAAAATAAGATTTCAATGGGAAAAATCAGCAAAATACCGATTTTTCCCATTTTTTTAACTGTTTTTGCGCACGTGGTGTTTGTTTTTTCCATATCTTTGCAAATGAAAACAAACTACTTAGAAACAAAACTAACCTCTACTACATGGCAAACAACCAACTTAAAGCTAGAACCCGTGAGTTAATCACAGAGTTTTGTGCCGGCAATGATCATGCTTTTGCACAATTGTACGACCTCTATGTACAGATGTTGTTTAATTATGGTAGCAAGATTACCCAAGATCAAGAGTTACTGAAAGACTGCATTCATGACGTATTCATGAAAGTGTATAACAAGCGTGGAGACAAGAACACCATCAACAACCTCGGTTCATACCTGCTTATTTCCTTAAAAAATCGCTTGTTTGACGAATTCCGTCGTCAGACTTTCACATCTGAAGATGCCATAGAGGATTATGAATTCCGCTGTTCTACCTCTGATGTAGAAAACGACTACCTCTACGCTGAAAAGGAACAAATGCAAAGTGCAAAAGTTGCCCACCTGATGAAAAACCTCACCCGTCGCCAGCGTCAAGCAATTACCTTATATTATTTAGAGCAGCGCAAATATGAGGAGATTTGTCAGATTATGCAGATGAACTATCACTCTGTTCGCAATCTGATGCACCGAGGGATGCTAAAATTGCGTGAGGCTGCCATATAATTTTCGTCATTCTTTGATGACATTATCCTGTATATTCCGTCTTAAAGAAAAAAGACGGAACACTTGAAACAAACTATTTATACCAAAGTTGACGATTTCCTGCGTGATGATGATTTCATCCGGTATGTCATAGATTCCTGCTCGGAAAAGGAATCCTACTGGGCATCTTACCTTCAAGCAGCTCCGCATATCCGTTCGGCTTACCTGAAAGCATGTTATATTCTCAATCACTTAGACGATTGTGATATGCTGTCGCCAGAAGAAGTAGAAAGCCTAAAACAACGTATCATGCATTCTGCAGACCTTCAAATCAACTAAAACATCTGGCTGACGCGACGGATGCCAGCGACCAACACATCAATCTCTTCCTTTGTATTATAAAGAGCAAACGAAGCCCTTACCGTTCCGCTGATACCCAGTCGGTCCATCAGGGGTTGTGCACAATGATGCCCCGTACGGACGGCAATACCCAGTCGATCCAGCAGTGTTCCCATGTCCAGATGATGAATATCTCCTACGAGGAATGAAACCACCGCATCCTTCTGTTCTGCCTCACCGAAGATACGCATACCATCGATGTTTTTCAACTGTTCCATGCAATAGCGGGTCAACTCTTGTTCATGTGCCTTGATGTTGTCGATCCCTAAAGAAGTGATATAGTCAATGGCTGTAGCAAGACCGTGAGTAGCCACATAATCCGGAGTACCAGCCTCAAACTTAAAGGGCAGGCGTTCAAAAGTCGTCTTCTCCCACGACACCTTGTCAATCATCTCTCCACCACCCTGATACGGAGGCAACTTCTCCAGCCATTCCTCCTTGCCATAGAGCACGCCGATGCCTGTGGGTCCATACATTTTATGACCGCTGAAAGCATAGAAGTCGCAGTTCAGTTGCTGCACGTCAATCTTCATGTGGGGAGCGCTCTGTGCACCGTCTATCAAGACGGGAATGCCGCGAGAATGTGCCATTTCAACGATATGTCGCACGTCGTTGATGGTGCCCAGCACATTGCTGACATGGGCTATGCTCACCAGCTTTGTTCTAGTGGAAAGTTGGGCATTAAAAGTGGAAAGGTCGAGACAGCCTTTGTCATCAATGGGCAGGTGGCGAACCACAATACCCTTGCGTTGCGCCTGCAACTGCCAGGGCACAATGTTCGAATGGTGTTCCATATCGCTCACCAACACCTCGTCGTCCTCCTTCATCTGTGACTCACAGAAGGACGACGCTACCAGGTTGATGGCCTCCGTCGTTCCTCGCGTAAAGACGATTTCCTCCGTCTTCGCGGCATTGATAAACTGGCGTACCTTCTCGCGGGCAGCCTCGTGCAGGTCGGTAGCCTGCTGACTGAGGTAGTGCACGCCACGATGTACGTTGGCATTTACGTTCAGATATTCCTCACGCATGGCATCCAACACACACAGCGGTTTCTGCGTGGTAGCCGCATTGTCCAGATAAACCAGTGGCTTACCATATACCTCGCGGCTCAATATGGGGAAATCCTCACGTACCTTATTTATATTATACATATCTACTTCTCTCCTTACTCCTTCTCTCCTTCTTCACTTACAAAGCTTACAGCCCTCACACTTGTTCAGTTCTCCACGGAAGCGCTTCTCCACCAAGTAGTGTAGTCGGTCGCGCAAGGGTTCCAGTTCCATGTGGTCTATTACCTCGTTGATAAAGGCGTTCTGCAACAACAGACGAGCCTCTTTCCGAGAGATGCCACGCTGCTGCATATAGAACAGAGCGGCATCGTTCAGCTGGCCTACCGTCGAACCGTGGGCACACTTCACGTCGTCCGCATAGATTTCCAGCATGGGTTGTGTGTACATACGAGCCTGCTTGGTGGCAGTCAGGTTCTGATTGGTCATCTGCGACGTGGTCTTCTGTGCATCCTTCTTGACCAGTACACGACCTGCGAAGGCACCCGTTGACTCGTCGTCCAATACATATTTATACAACTCGTTCGAGGTGCAATGCGACACATGATGCGTTATCAGCGTGTTGTTGTCCACGTGCTGTTTCTTGTCTGCTATCACGCAACCGTTGCATGAACATTCTGCCCCCTCGCCTACCAGGTCGAGGTTCAGTTTGTTGCGTGTCACTCCGTTATGCAGTGTAATGACGTTATGGTTCACGCGGCTGTTAGCCTGCTGCTCGATATAGACATTGCTCACACGCGTGTTCTTGTTGTGCGTCTCCTCCAGACAATACAAATCCAACTTGGCATTCTCACCCACAAAGGCCTCAATGACCTGAGTAGCCAGAAAGCAACGATCGTCGGCAGTATGGTCACAGAACAGAAACTTCACTTCCGCCCCTTCCTCAACGACAATCATGACACGACGATTCACCATCAAGTCCACATCCGAGCGCAGGATATTGATGACCTGGATGGCACGGTCAACCACCACACCCTTGGGCACATAGACAAACAGGCCGTCCTGTGCCAGCATCGTGTTCAGGTCTGTCACGGCATCACCGTCCTTGCCAGCCAACTGATTATATAGCGTTGTTGCATGTTCCTTCAGCGACCCGACAATCACGCCTTCAGGCAGAGGGGCTTGTGGTATTCTCTCACCTCTTACCTCTTGCTCCTTACCTCTATCATAGAACCCGTCGTTCACCACGAAATACAAGGATGTCGAGAGGTTGGGCACGTCACAGCGGAAGGCATCGTAGGGGTTTACGGGAATCTCCAGACGGTTCAGGTTCAACCCATAGTCGGGCTCGAAGAGCGCCTGCATATCCGTATATTTATAGCGCTCCACCTTTCGTGAGGGGAAACCATTCTTCTTGAACCGTTCGAAGGCAGCGTCACGTTGGGCATTCATCACTTCCGACGAATGGCTGCAAATCATGCCTTGCGCCTGCTCATACAGCTCTATGTATTGCTTCTCGGAAGTCAATTTCTCATTACTCATTACTCATTTATCATTTAGGACGTAGTCCGCCTTAATCCAATCGTATCCACGCTCCTGAATCTCCTTGGCCAGCTCAGGACCTGCAGTCTTCACTATCTGACCCTTGTACAGCACGTGCACCACGTCAGGGCGAATCATCTCCAGCAGTCGGTCGTAGTGGGTGATAACGATACACGAAGTCTCTGGGGTCTTCAGTTTGTTCACACCCTCGGCCACGATGCGCATAGCATCCACGTCGAGCCCAGAGTCCGTCTCGTCCAGTATCGAGAGTTTCGGCTCCAACATAGCCATCTGGAATATCTCGTTGCGCTTCTTCTCGCCACCGCTGAATCCCTCGTTCACGCTACGGCCAGCCAGTTTGTTGTCGAGCTCTACTATCTTCTGCTTCTCGCGCATCAACTTGATAAAGTCGCCAGCTTTCAGTTCAGGCAGTCCCATATACTTACGCTTCTCGTTAATGGCAGCCTTCATGAAGTTGGTCATCGAGACACCAGGGATTTCCACAGGATACTGGAAACTCAGGAAGAGTCCCTCGTGCGCCCTGTCCTCAGGCTTCATCTCCAACAGGTTCTTACCGTTGAAGTATGCCTCGCCCTCCGTGACCTCATAGAGCGGATTACCCACCAGCACGGCACTCAGCGTCGATTTACCCGATCCGTTAGGACCCATGATGGCGTGCGTTTCCCCATCTTTTATCACGAGGTTGATGCCCCTCAATATCTCCTTGTCGCCAATTTTGGCGTGTAAGTTCTTTACTTCTAACATTTTCCTTTTTATTTTGGCTACAAAGGTACGAATAAGTGAGAGAAATACCAAATATATTTAGGTATTTCCGAACGAGAGTACCTTAGACGAACGTCAAAGGTAGTACAAATAGAGAGAAAAACCAAATTTATTTAGGCTTTTCCGAAATGCAGCCTACCTAAGAGGCAAAGTCTCTAAGGTACAAATAAGTGAGAGAAATACCAGACAGCAGTTACTGCGCCCTTTTCCAAGTCTGTGTCTTATAGAAGATGCCGAGGTGTCCGCGTACCTTCAGCTTGTCGCCTTCCAGCCACATAGAGCACTTGTAATCCTTACCATCCTTGGGGTTATAGATGCGTCCACCCTCCCATTTATCTTTCTTCTGGACAAGTCCGGAGAGGATGTGGACACCCATCAGCTTACGGCTACGCAGTTTCTCGTCGCTGTTATGCGTATCCTTGGTGTCGGGACCCTTCTGAAGCCATACTATCTTTCCGTTCCATTTTCCGTTGGATTCGTAGATTTCCACCTGGGCGTCACCGGCCTCTGTAATCCATTTTCCCTTGATGTCCTGCGAGTAAACCACCATCGTAACGAAGGCAAGGACCATACTAAAAAACATTCTTTTCATATACCTGATTGTCTAAAATAAACATTATACTAAACGGGGAATAAGACTCCCCCTTTGTCTCTTCGAACTATAGGAAAGCGTAGCGGCAGACGAACAAGACAGCCAGAAGGATAGTTGCCCAGTTCATGTTGTTACGCTCGTCCTTGTCCTTGAATGTGCCTGACAGCAGGTGTATCAGCACATAAGAGATAACACCCATGAGGATACCGTCGGATATGCTATAGGTCAGTGGCATGAGCACGATACAGATAAAGCAAGGTATAGCCGTTACATAATTGGAGAAATCAACCTTGCGGATGTCGTGCATCATCATTACACCCACAAGAATCAGCGCCGCTGCCGTAGCCTGTGCAGGAATGGCAAGGAACAGCGGTGCGAAGAGCAATGCCACTGCAAAGCAGATGGCGGTGGTAAGACTGGTCACGCCGGAGCGTCCGCCCACGTTCACGCCCGAGGCACTCTCTACATAGGTCGTTACCGTAGAGGTTCCAAGCATCGCTCCTACGGTTGTTCCAATGGCATCAGCCATAAAGGCCTGGTTCAGGTTCTTCACGTTGCCGTTGTCATCAACCATACCAGCACGGTTGGATACACCAATAAGGGTTCCGATGGTGTCAAACATATCGATAAACAGGAAGGTGAGTACTACGACAACCATATCTACCGTGAGTATGTTGTGCCACTCAAACTGCATGAAGATAGGACTGATGGACGGTGGTGCCGACATGATGCCAGTATAATTGGTGACGCCCAAGGGAATGCCTGCAATGGTGGTCACCAGGATGCCAATGAGCAAGGCCCCCGTAACCCCTCTTACCAAGAGCACCGCCGTCAGTAAGATGCCAAAGATGCTCAGCAGCACGGCAGGGTCGTGCAGATTGCCCAATGTGATGAATGTCGATTCCGACGAGGTAACGATACCTGCGCCCTTCAGTCCCACGAAGGCGATAAAGAGTCCGATACCAGGACTGATGGCTCGGCGCATCACCAAGGGAATGGCATTGACAATATGCTGGCGCAGACCTGTAACGGTCAGTAGGATGAAGATAAGACCTTCTATCATGACTGCGGTCAGCGCAAACTGCCACGAATAGCCCATAGTGAGCACGACGGTGAATGCAAAGAAAGCGTTCAGGCCCATGCCTGGAGCCAAGGCAAAGGGCAACTTGGCATAGACAGCCATCACCAGGGTGGCTACAACAGCCGAGATACACGTGGTGGTAAACACAGCACCGGCATCCATGCCTGTCACCGACAGGATGCTGGGATTGACGGCCAGGATGTAGGCCATCGTCAGGAAAGTGGTAATGCCACCAATCACCTCCTTGCGCAAAGTCATTGTGGAGGAATCAAATCCAAATAGTTTCTCTAACATAGTATTTTATTGTCTGTTGTCATTTTCCGCACAAAGGTACTGACTTTTTTACTGTTTTCCAAATAATCTGCCTTAATCTTCTCTATTTTCTTTGTTAGATCAGGGTAAAGATACATGATACAAAAAAATAAAAATTCCTCCGCTAGGTGGTTCAACCTTTTGATTTTCAGGAAGATGATGGCGGAGGAATTTGAATGCGGCTGCTATTAGGATTATGTTATTTCTCAAGGAGGCTCCTGTAAGGACGGAAGAGGGAAGGTTAATGTTTGGGAGGCAGGATCTAAGTGGTAGTGAGGCCGTATTTAACAACTCTGCTACTTAAGTCGCAAGGTTCTAGGACTTAAGTCGTAAGACTCTGCCACTTAAGTGGTAATGTTCTGTGACTTAAGTCGCAGATTAAAGAGAACGGACTTAATAGATGCTTAGGTCCTAGCTCACAACTGTTTAGGATGCTCCCTAAAACAATAGTGTTCGCATTCGAAATAGCATTGGTTACACGAGAGAGAGCAAAATTCTCCGCCATCATTCCATTGTATATCAGATGGTTAGGAGTGATGGCGGAGGATTTTTTCATTTTTCTTTTCCCTACATCAAAACGGAAAAAAGAAACTAAAATACAGACTAAAAAATCAAGGAAGTGCCTTTTGGACCTACCTTGAGACGGACCTTGCAACCTTCTATCAAGGGATAGTTGTAGGTGCTGTGATGACCCACGGGGAAATCATAGCAGACGGGGATGGGCAGGTGTTGCAAATACTCATGCAGCATCTCGTACATATCGGCAAAATCATTCTCCGGACTCTTGTATTTGGAGAAATGTCCGACGATGATGCCTTTGAGTTTGGAGAGGATGCCCCGAATCTCCAACTGATGGAGCATACGGTCAACCTTCGTCATCGACTCGCCAGTGTCTTCCATGAATAGTATCAGGCCTTCGTCGGCACGGTTCAGGAAGTCATAGTCCGACCCTGCCAAACCACAGAACACGGAGAGATTGCCACCCACCAAGATGCCTTCCGCCTCACCTTGCTGGTTGAGGGGATGGGCTGGCACCTGATAATGGGGCAGTTGACCTGACAACAAACGACGAAGGATGGCATTCACGGAGTCACGCTTGCTTTGGGCAGATACACCGTCGCACATGGTGCTGTGGATGCTCATCACACCTGCCGACACCGCTGCGCTATGCAGGGCCGTGGCGTCGCTGAAACCCATGATCCACTTGGGATGACGGCGGAACTCGCTGAGAGGGATGCGCCTTAACACCTGTACGGCACCATCGCCTCCACGACTGCACATAACAGCCTTCACGGTAGAGTCGCGTAATGCCCATAGCAGGTCGTAGGCCCGATGATCGGCCTTTCCTGCAAAGTTGTGGTAATTGTCCAACGCATGAGTTCCGACAATAGGCACGAAACCCCATGCCCTGAGGGCGTCGCACCCTTTGACGACGGTAAGGGAGTCGGGGGTGCTGGAAGGCGATATGACGGCTATGGTGTCGCCTGCCTTCAAAAACGGGGGCATGATGATTTCCTGTTGGGCAAAGAGTGCCTCAGCCATACACAGCAACAGGACGATGAAAGCGTTTCTCCTCATACTCGCCACCAAGATGTTTTCCTATAGAATATCAGCCTACCGTTCCTTCCAACGACACGCTGAGCAGCTTCTGCGCCTCTACGGCAAACTCCATGGGCAGCTTCTGGATGACTTCCTTGGCATAGCCGTTGACAATAAGGCCTACGGCCTGCTCGGTGGGGATGCCGCGCTGGTTGCAATAGAACAGCTGGTCTTCGGAGATTTTCGACGTCGTGGCTTCGTGCTCGAAGATGGCGGTGTCGTTGTGGACGTCCATATAGGGGAAGGTATGGGCACCGCACTCGGAACCCAGCAGCAGCGAGTCGCACGATGAATAGTTGCGGGCGTTGTCGGCATTCGACGTGGCACGCACCAGTCCGCGGTAGGAGTTCTGAGAATGGCCTGCCGAGATACCTTTCGAGATGATGGTGGAACGGGTGTTCTTGCCCATGTGGATCATCTTCGTACCAGTGTCGGCCTCCTGGTAGTTGTTGGTGACTGCCACGCTGTAGAACTCGGCCTGCGAGTTGTCGCCACGCAGGATGCAGGAGGGGTATTTCCACGTGATGGCAGAGCCCGTCTCCACCTGTGTCCACGACAGCTTGGAATCGATGCCGCGCAGGTCGCCGCGCTTGGTGACGAGGTTCAGTACGCCACCCTTGCCGTTCTCATCGCCCGGATACCAGTTCTGTACGGTGGAGTATTTCACCTCGGCACGGTCCATGACGATAATCTCGACGATGGCGGCATGCAACTGGTTCTCGTCGCGCATGGGGGCGGTACAGCCCTCGAGGTAGCTCACATACGAGTCGTCGTCGGCCACGATGAGCGTGCGCTCAAACTGACCCGTATTGCGGGCATTGATACGGAAATAGCTGCTGAGTTCCATCGGACAGCGCACTCCCTTGGGGATATAGACGAACGAGCCGTCGGAGAAGACCGCCGAGTTGAGGGCGGCAAAGAAGTTGTCGCGATAGGGAACAACAGTACCGAGATACTGGCGTACCAGGTCGCCATGCTCCTTGATGGCCTCGCCGATGGAGCAGAAGATGACGCCCTTCTCGCGCAGCTTCTCCTTGAAGGTGGTCTTCACGCTGACGGAGTCCATGATGGCATCGACGGCGGTATTGCCTGAAAGTGCCAGACGCTCCTCAAGTGGAATGCCCAGCTTGTCGAAGGTCTTCTCCAGCTCGGGGTCTATCTCGTTACTTCCCTCCTTCTCTCCTTCCTTCCTTTTCTTTGCCATAGGGTCGGCATAGTAGCTGATGGCCTGGTAGTCGATGGGCGGCACATGGACATGTCCCCACTTCGGCTCCTGTTGCTGCTGCCAGTAGCGGAATGCCTTCAGGCGGAAGTCCAGCATCCAGTCGGGCTCCCCTTTCTTGGCAGAGATGAGCCGGACGACATCCTCGTTCAGTCCTTTCTCGATGATTTCTGTATGTACATCCGTGGTGAAGCCGAACTCGTATTTCTGTTCGGCTACCTGACGGACAAATTGGTTCTTTTCTTCCATCTATCGTCTTCTGTATTCATTTCTCCGTGACGCTATAGTTGAAGCCGTCAACGTCGATGTAGCCTCCAAGACGCTTGGTGGCATAGTTGAAAATGGCGAACTTGGAACCCATGAAGAAACGCTGCCAGTCGAAGCGCAACTTGTAGTCGCCACCCAACTGTGACCACTGCTCTCCATCGGTGCTGTAATAGAACTGGGCAACATCACGGCCTACGTTGAAGTCGGCATCAATGCGCAGCCAGATAATAGGAGCTGTAAGGGGCACGGTGGCTATCACCTTGTCGTCCACCTGTTGAACGGCCTTCTCGCGCTCTGACAGCTTCACAGACTGTTCGTTCAGCGTGAGCACCCACTTGCGTCCGTTCTTCTTCACCATCAACACACCAGCATCGCTGTTGAAAGCGGAGAAACCGGCACAGTCGCCATCCTTCATCTTCGACAGGTCTAACTTCACGGAACCGCTACAGGTGGGACCTTCCATGCGCTGGGTCAGCGTGTTGGGAGCCAGATAGAGGTTAGGCACCACCCTGCTGGTCTTCAGTCGGAGCCATCCCGGACGCTCAGTCAGTGACCAAGCGGCATCCACGGGGTTATGGTTCCACTGCCAGTGCAGGCCCAGCTTCTCTGCAGAGAAGTCATCGCTGCAAACGATATGGGTCTCAGGCTGTCCGTTAACCAAGGCACGGACGCGAGTAGGCACCAAGCCTTCCTCGTCGCCCAGCATAGGCCATCCGTCAATCCAGCGGCAGGGCATCACCGTGAGCACACGTCCCACACCACCGCGGTCCTGGAAGATGATACCGTACCAGTCGCCATACTCACTGTCCACAATGGTACCCTGTCCCACATGGGGGAAGCCACCGAAGGGACTCTGCAGGATAACCCGCTTCTCGTACGGACCGCGGATGTCGTCGGCACGATAGCAAACCTCACGACGATAACGGCCAGGAACACCCCATACCTGCGAAATCATCAGCAGGTAGTAGTGACCTTTGTATTTCAGCATACGACTGCCTTCCAAGATACCCGTCTCGTCGGCCTCGCGCTTGAACAACCGATGATGAGAACCCTCGATGACATCAGACAGGTCGGGCTTCAACTCCATCATCTCTCCCGTGCCATAGATGACATACACACGGTTGTCGTCGTCGAAGAACAGCGAGCAGTCGTGGAAGTGGCGCATACGCGACAAGAGTGTCCACGGACCTTCTGCCTTCTCAGCGGTATAGATATAGGTATCGCCCATAGGACCGGGCTCGTTGGGAGCCATCAGGGCATAGAAACGACCGTTATGATACTTCAGCGACGTAGCCCACTGGCCGCGACCGTATGCCGTACCCTCTTGCAGGTCGTACTTGGGCGAGTCTGTCAGCTTGTCGAAGATGTAACTGACGGTCTCCCAGTTTTTCAGATCCTTAGAACGCATAACGGGAGCACCGGGCATGAGGTGCATGGTGGTGCTCACCAGATAATAGGTATCACCCACGCGGATGACATCAGGATCGGGCACATCGGCCCACATCATCGGGTTCTTCACGAAAGTACCCTCAAAACTGCCCGACGGCTTTTCGGCAGCCTCGGCAGTCAGTAAACACGACACGAATGACAGTGCTATGATGAATAACTTACGCATTCTTTCTGAACTTCGGTTCTACAATTACAGTTTCTGTTCTACCTCAATCTCGGTGAAGGTCTCGATGATATCGCCTACCTGAATGTCGTTGAAGTTAACCAGCGAGATACCACACTCCAATCCGGTGGCCACCTCCTTGGCGTCGTCCTTATAACGTTTCAAGGCATCGATAGCGGCAGTGTGTACCACGATACCGTCGCGAACAACGCGGGCCTTGTCCTTTGCGTGTACCTTACCATCGGTAACCAGACCACCGGCAACGGTACCCACCTTCGAAATCTTGAAGACCTGCTTCACCTCAATCTCACCAGTGACAATCTCCTTCTTCACCTTGTCAAGCATACCCTGCATGGTCTGCTTCACGTCGTCGATGGCATCGTAGATGATGGAATAGGTGTTGATCTCGACACCCTCACGCTCGGCAGCACGACGGGCATCGGCAGAAGGACGAACCTGGAAGCCGATGATGATAGCCTCGGAAGCACTGGCCAGCATGACGTCGTTCTCGGAAATCTGACCTACAGCCTTCGAGATGACGTTCACCTGCACCTTCTCGGTAGAGAGCTTGATGAACGAATCGGAGAGAGCCTCGATAGAGCCGTCGGTATCACCCTTCACAATGATGTTCAGCTCATGGAACTCACCGAGGGCGATACGGTGTGACAATTCGTCAAGACCCAGCTTCGTGGTGGTGCGCAGGCTCTGCTCACGCTGTAACTGGATGCGCTTGTTGGCAATCTCGCGGGCTTCTTGCTCCGACTCCATCACGTGGAAGGAGTCACCAGCGGTAGGAGCACCGTTCAGACCCAGAATGATAGCGGGCTCGGCAGGACCGGCCTTCTCAATGCGCTGGTTACGCTCGTTGAACATAGCCTTGACACGGCCCCAGGCTGTACCTGCAATGACCACGTCGCCAATCTTCAACGTACCGTTGGATACGAGTACGGTAGAGACATAGCCACGACCCTTGTCGAGTGAAGACTCGATGATAGAACCCGTAGCCTTGCGGTTGGGGTTGGCCTTCAGGTCGAGCATCTCGGCCTCGAGCAGCACCTTCTCCAACAGCTCATAGACACCCTGTCCCTTCTTGGCAGAGATTTCCTGGCACTGGTACTTACCGCCCCAGTCCTCCACCAAGAGGTTCATGTTGGCAAGGTCCTCACGAATCTTATCGGGATTGGCTCCTGGCTTATCTATCTTATTGATGGCGAACACCATCGGTACGTTAGCAGCCTGGGCATGGGCGATAGCCTCCTTGGTGGTAGGCATCACGCTGTCGTCGGCAGCAACGATGATGATGGCGATATCCGTCACCTGAGCACCACGGGCACGCATGGCAGTGAACGCCTCGTGACCAGGGGTATCCAGGAAGGTGATGCTCTGCCCATTCTTCAGCGTCACGTTGTAAGCACCGATGTGCTGGGTGATACCACCTGCCTCACCGGCAATCACGTTGGTGTTGCGGATATGGTCGAGCAAAGAGGTCTTACCGTGGTCAACGTGTCCCATCACGGTAACAATCGGAGCGCGAGAAATCAGATCGTTCTCGTCGTCCTCCTCCTCCGTGATGGCGTTCTGTACCTCGGCAGACACATATTCGGTAGTGAATCCGAACTCGTCAGCCACGATGTTGATGGTCTCTGCATCCAGACGCTGGTTGATACTTACCATGATACCGATGGACATACAAGTACCGATGACCTGGTTGACACCCACATTCATCATGGTAGCCAACTCAGAAACGGTCACGAACTCGGTCAACTTCAGTACCTTGCTCTCGGCTGCCTCGGCGGCCATCTCCTCGTTCATGCGCTCTGCCACGGCATCACGCTTCTCCTTACGGTATTTGGCACCCTTCTTGTTCTGGTTGGTCTTGGAAGTCAGACGGGCCAGCGTCTCTTTTACCTGACGTGCTACTGCCTCGTCGTCAACCTCCAACGGCTTTACAGGACGGTTCTTCTTGTTCTTCTTGCCACCACCCTGCTGGTTCTGCTGTTGCTGACCACCATTGTTGTTCTTGTTCTTCTTACCACCACCCTGCTGGTTAGCCTGCTTGGCAGCGGCCTCAATGTCCACCTTGTCGGTACGGATACGCTCACGCTTACGACGCTCGCCGGCAGCCTTCTCCTCACGCTCCTTGCGACGCTCCTCCTTCGACTTNNGCATCGCCGGGAGTCTTGGCCAACTCTGGGGCTTTCTCCACTTCCGAATCCTCGTCGTCCATAACAGGTTCTACCACTTCGAGCTCTTTCTTCTCGACAACGGGTTCGGGCTTCACCTCCTCCTTAGGTTCGGTCTTTGCCTCTACTTGGTGCTCAGGCTTCACCTCCACTTTGGGTTCGGGTTTCTCTTCAACAACAGGTTCTTCCTTCGGCATTTCCTTTGGAGCAGGAGCGGCCTTGCCCTTGCCGACCTCCTCAAGATTGATCTTGCCCAGCGTCTTCAGCTGAGTACGCTGTTCCATCATCTCCTCGGTCTTGGTCATAGCCTTCTCGGGCTTCTCTACCTTCTTCTCCTTATCCTTGACTTTCTTGGTGAACATCATCTCAGCCTGTGTCTTCACCGCCTTATCGCCGCTGAACTCACTGACCAATGCCTGATATTGTTCGTCGGAAATCTTGGTGTTAGGAGTCATCTCGTCCTTTACCTCACCAAGTTCCTTCTTGTTCTTCAGAAAGTCAACTGCCGTCTGAAGTCCTATATTCAGTTCTGATAATACTTTATTTAATCTTACACCCATCTAAATCTACAATTTGACGATTTACAATTTACGATTTACTCAAACTCTGCCTTGAGTACTTCCAGTACATGGTC
>LXOW01003954.1_pt2 | contig 14064 bp, 15 predicted proteins | sample 1368591 | NCBI WGS metagenome assembly LXOW01 (sample SAMN04884650, study PRJNA319009) | bovine gut metagenome | isolation source: Cow rumen | host: Bos taurus | place: Italy: Legnaro (PD) | collected 2014-07-09
TTGGAGTTCCGTACGTTCAAGCAAAGGTTCATCAGGGATTACGGCGTGGTTGAAGCCGACTTGAAACAGCCGTCAAAAACAAACGTATCCTCCCCCAACCTACTTGCCCCTAACTTACCTGTTGTCATTCTTAACCAATCCGAAGACCAATGGGAATCGCATCGTGCCGAGATCGAGAACCCCAAAATCACCAAAGTGGGCTATAACCTCAAGCCGATCCTTACCGGTCTTCGCCGAAAAGGCATCGTCCCGCAGGGCAAGTTGTTCGATGTGATGATTGCCCATTACCTCATCGAGCCTGAGCAACGCCATACCTTGGATTACCTCTCCGACATCTATCTCCACCGGAGCTATTCCCCACAGGGCAACTTGTGGGCCCCTGACGAGGGTGATGACATCGTCAAGGANNGAGATGCCTTTGGTGACGGTGCTGAGCGTGATGGAAGAAAACGGCGTAAAGATCGATAGCCAGAACCTGCGTAACATCAGCGAGGAGTTCGGAAAACATATCCACGAGTTGGAAGAAAGCATCTACGCCATGGCAGGGGTGCGGTTCAACATCGCTTCGCCACGCCAATTGGGCGAGGTGCTGTTCGACAAGCTGCAGCTGGATGCCAAGGCCAAGAAAACCAAGACGGGTCAGTATGCCACAGGCGAAGAAGTGCTGCAGAAATTGGCAGGCAAGCATCCCATCATCAACGCCATCTTGGAATACCGTTCCTACACCAAGCTGAAATCCACTTATCTGGATGCGCTTCCTGCTTTGATCAGCCCTAAGGACGGCTTGATCCATACTTCGTATAACCAAGCGGTGACGGCCACGGGGCGCTTGAGTTCCAACAACCCCAACCTGCAGAACATTCCCGTGCGTACCGCCAACGGCCGCGAGATCCGCCGTGCCTTTGTGCCACGCAGCCCTGAATACACGTTGCTGGCAGCCGACTATTCCCAGATAGAGCTACGCATCATCGCCCACCTCAGCCAGGATCCCGCCATGATCGCGGATTTCAACTTGGGTCACGACATCCATGCAGCCACGGCCGCCAAGGTGTTCCATGTGCCAATCGATCAAGTGACCAAGGAGCAGCGCAGCCGTGCNNAAGAAGTATTTTGAGGAATATGCAGGCATCAAGGAATACATGAACCGCAGCATCGCCCTGGCCAAGGAACGCGGCTATGCTGAGACCATTCTGGGCCGTCGGCGTTATTTGCGTGACATCAACGCCGCCAACGGTACCGTACGCAACTTTGCGGAGCGCAACGCCATCAACGCCCCCATTCAAGGCTCCTCGGCTGACATGATCAAGATTGCCATGATTGGGATTCATCAAGAGCTTCAAAGGCTGAAAATGCAATCCAAAATGATCCTGCAAGTGCATGACGAATTGGTCTTCGATGCCCATTTGGACGAGCTTTCCGAACTGAAAGCCCTCGTCAGTGATAAGATGGTGAACGCCATGCCGCTGTCGGTGCCCGTCATCGTGGAGATGAATACCGGCAATAACTGGCTGGAAGCCCATTAAACAGCATAGAAAGCATTAGCGTTTGAGCGCCTCAATCGTTCCTGTGGTGGAATACCCTTCCACCAGCGCAACGGTCTCAACCTTGCCGCCGTAGGACGTAACGATGTCATAGCCCACAATCTCCTCGGGTAGGTAGTCCGCGCCTTTCACCAGCACATCGGGACGCACGGCTTTGATCAGTTCGTAGGGTGTGTCTTCGCCAAACAGCACTACGGCATCAACACAAGCCAGCGAAGCCAACACGATAGCTCGGGCATCTTCATTGTTGATGGGACGGCTTTCACCCTTCAACCGGCGTACCGAAGCATCGGTGTTCAGCCCCACTACCAGCACGTCGCCTTTGTCGGAAGCCTTTGACAGGTACTCCACATGGCCACGGTGCAAAAGGTCGAAGCATCCGTTGGTGAACACGATTCTCAAGCCTTGGCCGCGCCATTGGCTGAGCAGTTTTTGCAGACTATCACGGGAAACGATCTTATTCTTTATCATCTGAAGGCTGTCCATCGGTCTTTTTGTTTTTTCTGAAAGAAAAGTATTTATTGGATAAATAACTGAATGTCACGCAAATAACAGAGATGATCACGTAGGAGACCGTCGGCCACCACTGGAAGATTTCCACGAACAGCTTCAGTCCGGCGTAGTTGATCAGGATGTTGGCCAAGGTGACGAGCAAGTAGCGTACAATCTGTGTCCGTCCGCGCAACGAGGATCCTGAGAAACTGATGTGCCGTGCCATCCAAAATCCCGTCAGGAAGGTGATGGGGAACTTGAAGACGAAGGCGGCAATGTGAGGTGTGAAGGCGATGAAGCCCAAGTCGAACACCTTGGCTTGGAACACAAAGTGGTAAAATACATAGTATAGCACCCATTCCAACATCAGGTTCAATCCGCCGCAACAGCCATAGCGAAACAGCTCCAAGCTCATGAATCTCTTGAAGGGCGGATAAAAGAAGTCGATGACCGTAGTCAACAGTCGTTCAATGCGTTTTTCTATGTTACGGAGGCCTTTCATCATAACCAAATCAAATCATAACCGTCAAGGAAACGTTGTGTCTGTTCGACATCGTCAGTAAAGCCAAGCACATAGCCACCGCCACCGGAACCGGAGATCTTCACGCCGAAATGGAAATCGGGCTTCTCGAGGAAGAGGTCGATGGTGTTGTCGGTAATCATCGGGCGCAGGAACTGCAGCTGTCCTTCGGTGAGTTGGCGGAGAGAGCTGAAAAACGCCTCGGTTTGACCGGCAATCAGGTGGTCGATACAAGCCGAAACGCAAGGTACATAGGAGGCTTGGAACGCCTTCAGGTAGTCGGCGTCCTCGCGCTTGCCCTTGAAATACTGCACCAAAGGCTTGGTGTTGCTCTTGATGCCGGTATCGGCCAAAAACACATGGATATCGGCAGGGAGGAAGTTCTCAGGAAGCAAAGTCACGGCTTGGGCGTTGATCCGGAAGGGCTTGTTGAGATAGCATTCCAACGGGTCGATGCCTGAGCTGCTGCCATGAAAACAGCTTTCCATCTTGCCCATGATCCGTTTCAACGCCAACAGGTCATCGAAGTCCGTGTTGGCATAGCGTTTCCAGACGGCCGCAGTCAAGGTTCCGGAGCTGCCAAGGCCGTAGCCCGAAGGTACGTCGGAATCCAGGAAAAGCCCCTGCTCCAAATCGGCATCGAAGCGGTTGAAATCGAACAACGAAGAGAGTTCTGCGTCGTTGGCAAGGTATTGCCTGAACTTACGGATGCTTTTGTTGGAAGCTTGTTCGCCAGGCTGATCCAAAGCGGGGTTCATCTTCCATTCGGCCTGGAATCGCCGCAGGGGAACCATCAAGGCGGTGGAGTCGAATATCATGGAATATTCGCCGAAAAGGATGACTTTGCTATGGAAAACGCTTTCGTTCATGGCTTGTTTAGCATTTTGAGGCACCGTCTCCAACTTGGTCGGGGATCCATTGGCCGCTGACACAGTATTGTTCCAGCTCGTCCATGATGAAACGTTCCACCATCTCGGCATGCTGGTCGGGATAGAGGATGTGTACGTTGGGGCCGGCATCCAGGGTGAAGCACACGGGGATGTCAGTCTCCTGACGGAATTCATGCAAGGTGTTGATGATACGCAACGTGTTGGGTTTCATTAGGATATAGGATGGATCGGAACACATCATCAAGGCGTGAAGCTGCATGGCTTCCCACTCGGTGATATGGATGAAGGTCTCCAGATCGCCTGTTTCCAAGGCTTTCAGGAGGTTTTCAATGTTGTTTTTGGCCACGGCATAACGCGATTCGGCGTAGGGGTTGCCGTTCATCAGGGCGTGTCCCGCACGGCTCGACACCGACTTTTTGGCGTCACTGACGATGAGGATGCTGTCGTGGTAATCCTTAAAAACGGGATGGATGCGGTCTTGCAACGTGATGGCATATTCATCGGAACTGCCTTCCACAGCGGGCGTTTCGCCCCACAGCGCCATCTTGGGGAACAGGGAACGGCAAGCGCTTCCCGAAGCCAATCGTGCATAATACGAAGCCTTCTTCAGGTCGATGTCATCGGTTCCCTGAACCGTGCGTTCGATGTCAAGCAAGCACATCACCAAAGCGCTCATCGAAGAGGCTGACGATGCGATGCCCGACGAGTGGGGGAAGGTGTTGTGGCTGTTGATATGAAGATCCATCTGTTTCAGGAAAGGGAAAGCGTCCATGTGCTGAAGCAGAAAATCATGGATCTTGGTCTGGAACTCGTTGTTTTCCTTCCCGTCGAAACGGAAATGCAACTCAAAGTGATCCGACGGCTCAAAAGACACAGCGGTCTCAGTCTTACAGTTTTTTAACGTGAAGCTGATGGAAGGGTTTTGAGGGATTTGCCGACCCTTTTTACCCCAGTACTTCACCAGTGCGATATTCGATGGGCTTTGCCATTTCAGTTGGTTCATAGGATGATATCGTGATAATTGAAAACTGTGTCTAAACCTTTGTGTTTGAAATATTCGGCCACTTGTTCATGAGGCCATTCCGTAGCGGCAAGGATGAAATCACCGCCCCAAGCGCCAAGCGACTTCAGCGAGCCTTCAAAGTCAGGATATTGGATCTTGACGGGCTCACGGTCGAGGCAATGGGCGAGGAGGTCCTCATGCACATCCATAAAACGCCGGAAATCGTTTAATGTTGTGATGTTGGGTAGCGCCTCGCTGATGGCCGAAACGGCGTCAACATCGTCCAGATAGTCGTATTCCTGCATCCGCTGGTTGAAGCTTTTCACTTCTTTGCCGGATTGCTGCTTTTTGCCTTGATAGATGAAAAAGAGGTGGTCGGCGAATGGAGGGTTGAAGTCGGCGGGTTGGACCACGGGTTTTGCGCCTTCCAGATGGTAGAACACAGGGCTGTTGGCGGTGGCGCAGGCAATGTCGTAACCCGAGCCGCCGAAGGTCATCTTCAGCAGTTCGTAAGGATCTACGCCAGCCCATTGGGCGAGATTGCTGATCAGCGTGGAGCTGCTGCCCAGCCCCCATTCAGGGTCGAAGTCCATGCGGGTGATGAATTGGAGACCGGGATGAAAAGCTTCTGGATTGAGGTCGCGGACGGCTTTCAGGATTTCCACAAGCCGTTGGGCTTTGGACGAGTCGTCGGTGGATACGACTTCAAGGGTGGCGGGATTGAGGGTGGCGGAGAACCAAGGGCCGAGGCAGTGATAGGCGTTCCATTGCAGCAAGGTGCCGTGGCTTTGCCAAGTCTCCACTTCGAGCGATTGCCCATATTTGGTGGGCAACGCCAGCGCCAATGCGCCTTTCAACACGAGGTATTCCCCCGTGAGCAGCAGTTTGCCGTTGGCGCGGTAGGTGTTCATTTCCGGAGCGATTCGAGGTATTGTTCCACAGCGGCGTAGGAAACGGTCTTGTCCTTGAAGTAGTCTCGGGCCAAGCGCTTGTCGTCCTCAGAGGCCTGCAGTTGGTTGAGGATGTTGTTGAGATGCATCTTCATGTGTCCGGCCTGGATGCCTTTGGTGGTGAGGGAACGCACCGCCGAGAAGTTGTTGGCGAGGCCCATGGTGGCGGCAATCATCATCAGTTCCTTGGCAGTTGGGTTGCCGAGTAGCTCGAGCGATTTCTTGGCCAAGGGATGCAAACTGGTAAGACCGCCCACGGTGCCCATGGCCATGGGAACTTCCAGTTCGAAATGGAAGATGTCGTCGGTGATGGTGACGGTGGAGAGGCTCTCGTAACGGCCGTTGCGCGAGGCGTAAGTGTGGCCTGCCGCCTCCACGGCGCGGAAGTCGTTGCCAGTGGCGATGACCACGGCGTCGATGCCGTTGTAGATGCCTTTGTTATGCGTGGTGGCGCGGTCGATGTCGATATGGGCGATATCGACGGCCTTTTTGAATTTCAAGGCGTATTCTGCACCTGAGAGTTGCTCATCGATGCCGTTCAGTTGCTCCACAGGGCACTCCACCCAAACTTTCACGCGGCAGTCGGGCGTATTGTTGGAGAGGATGGTCATGATGATCTCGCACTGCTGTAGGCTTTCATCGAGATCCTTGCGTTCGGCGAAGAAGTCCTGCAAGCTGTGGCCAAACTGCTCCAACACGGTGTTGATGAAGTTGGCGCCCATCGAGTCGCAGGTGTTGAACTCCACACGCAACTGGTAATAGTCAGGGATTTGAGAAGTATAGTCACGGAGCTGGATGTCAAGAATGCCGCCGCCGCGTTTTTTCATGTTGGCGGTGAAGGTGTCGGTGTCGTTCAGCAGTCTTTCCTTGATTTCGGGAAACAGCGCCTGCAGTTGGTCTATGGTGCCTTTCCAGCCGAAGTGGACTTGCCCGACCTTACGCACGTCGGGCACCTCAGCGTGGAAACCGCCTCGTTCGCCCCAGAACTTGGCGGCGGCAGAGGCAGCGGCCACCACCGAACTCTCCTCGATAACCATTGGGACAATGTAGTTCTTCCCGTTGATCAGCACGTTGGGCGAGATGCCGTAAGGCATGATGTAATTGGTAATGGTGTTCTCACTGAACTCGTCGAAGAGTTTCTGCTGTCTTGAGTCGGTATGCCAATAGCTCTTCAGCAGATTGACGACCTCGCCGGGGTTCTCGAAATAGTTGGCGATGAGCTTCAGCTTCTCTTCCTTGAGGAGCTTCGAAAAGCCTTTCTTGATACGTTCACGCGAGCCCATTTTATTAGTTTTTAGTTGGAAGTTGTTCAGTTGATCAGTTGTTGGAGGATTGAAGAATCATCACACTCGACATTCACTGAGGGATTACCATAGTAGTAAAGCTTTGAAGCGTCTTGAACCGAGCCCTCAAGCGTTTCAGTGACGTTGACGGTGGCCTCCGAAGCGGATTTGACGTCGATGTGCATTTGGTTGATCCAATTGGTAGCCATATTGAGGAAGCTGGCATCGGTGACTGTCACATGGGCGCGGTTAATCTCTCCCCAATAATTGATGACGTGTGAGCCGCCCGTAACCGTCATGTCCAAATCGCCACTGACATTGAGAGAGCACTTTAAGTCTGAGGCATCCTCCACTTCAGCCTTGCAGTTCGTCCCTTCAAAGTAGAATTCGACACACTTGGAGGCACCGCTCAGTTTCAAGTCGGCGGTCTCATAGAAATGGCCTCCCCTGCAGGTGGAGGCGTCTTCAAGCACCAAGGTAAACGGGGTCCGTGAATAAACGCCGTCCATCGCTGCGGTTACGGCATCCGAAAAATGGACCTTATGAACTTCCAGAGTGTGAACGGTGGCGTTCATCACGGTGTTGTTAGGCATGCTAATGCTTTGGTTAAGGCCGATATGAAGCGAGGTTCCTTCCAAGGTCACCTTCAGGTAGGCTTCCAAGAAGGCGGAATACTCCAGTTCCACATACGAGACGGTGTCCTGAATGATTTTGACACACCATGCGTCTTCCGCTGAAATCTCATTCATTACAGCGTTTTCATACAGGGTCTTGTCCATCACCGTCATGTCAGGTTCCTTTTCCTTCTTGCATGCGGTGAAGGCCATCAGCCCAACCAATATGAATACTATTTTTTTCATAACTCTCAATTATGATGATACGGCTCTCCTTTCAAAATCGTAAACGCCCGATACAGCTGCTCCACGAAGATCAGCCGCACCATCTGGTGCGAGAAGGTCATGGCTGAGAGCGCCATCTTGGCGTTGGCCTTGTCGTAGACCTCTTGGGCGAATCCGTAAGGGCCTCCGACGATGAACACGATGCGTTTGGCCCCTGAAGCCATCAGTTTTTCCAGGTTTTCGGCGAACCCCACCGATGTGAAGGTGCTGCCGTTCTCGTCCAGTAAGACGACATGGTCGCCGGGTTGCAGCTGTTGCAGCAGCAAGAAACTTTCGGCTTTCTTTTGCTGTTCCTCGCTCAAGGTTTTGCGGTTGCGGATGTCGGGAATCTCCTTCATCTCAAACGAGACATAATGCCCCAGTCGTCCGACATATTTCTTGATGCCGGTGATGAGGTAATCCTCGTCGGTTTTTCCTATGACAAGCAGCAGAATCTTCATTCAACTACATGATAATGATCGATCTCGAACGTGATGGGATTGCCCGCTTTGTAGTAATTGATGTCTTTCAGCACTTTGTCGAACACGTAATTCTGAATCAGCACCATATCGTGGTCGTCGTTGATCAAGGCGAACATGCGGTCCACATCCGTTGCGCGTTCTTCGTAAGGGATGGCGTTACTGGCTTCCACTTTCTTGCCAAAGGTCGTGACGGATGCGCTCTTGCCATCCTTGTTGGTAAGGGTGATCCTATGGATGATGGGTGAGTGTTTGATGGAGTCCATGCGGCTGGGTTTCAAGATGTTGTTGAGCAGTGATTCAAATCGGAGGTCGTTGAACGAAGCCAACAGGTTGATCACCTTCAGGGTGTCGTAGGGCAGTGGGTTGTTGTTGGTCAGGCTGGTCAGTTGGTACTGGTGCTTGCCGGTGTTTTCCAAGTGGAACCCGCGTTCAGGCTCTTGGCAGAACTCAATGGTGACCGACTGGATATTGGCCAGCGATTCATGGAAGATGGTATGGTCGCGCCAATCGTCTGGATCGGCGGAGTAGCGCGTGGAGATATAGCCTCTGAAGCCCGGGATGTAAACAATGTAGGCCTGGTCGGCGCCTTCACGCAACATGAAGGTGCCGCTGCTGTCCTTGGTGGCTTCACCTACGTAAAACACCTTAGTGCGCTTTTCTTTGTAAAACAGTTTGATCTTGTTGAACAGGTTGATGGCCGGTACGTTTTGGTAAATTTCCACCTTGGTGCTGTTGCTGGCCATCTGTGCGATGATGTGGTCGTGGCTGGAGCGTGACACGGGCATTCTGACGCGCACACGGTACAGGGTGTACATCAGTTGGTCGATTTTTTTCGGGTGGGCCTTGAAGTCCTTGTTCAAAGTCCAGCCTTGCTCTTGGCGTTCCAGCAGCGTCTCATGGTCCATGCGGTCGGCAAGATAGACCTTGGTGATGGAAGCGGTGTCCCACACCATGAAGTCAGCCGATTCGCCACGGATCGTGGTGAGGTAGCGGTTGTTCCAAATCAAAACGATGGCGATGGCAATCAGGACGATGGCTATGATGATCGCAGTTTTATTCTTTTTCATTTTTTCTTACAGTATTTGTTCTTTCTGATGAATGACATGATAAGTCCCAAGAGCACCACCAATCCGGTCGGTACCAGGATGTTGACCATCTGCCAGCGGAGGCGTTGGTGCGCCTTCTTGTCGGGGTCGAGCAGTCGGATCTTGAATTCGCGTGAACGGATGTCGATCAGGCTTTCGCCATCGACGAGGTAGCTGATGGCGTTTTCGATGAAGGCTTTGTTGCCGTAGGTGTTTTGGGTATATTGGTCGTAGCCCAAGGGCAAAGGCTTCTTGGTGCGGATTTCAATTTGGTTGCGGATGATGTCGCCGTCGGCCACCACGATCATGGAGGTGGGGACGCTTTCGGGCATGAAGTCCATCACGTTGCTTTCCTCGATGTCGGCAGTGATGCGGTTGGCATAGAGCGACGGGAAGGTGCCTTTCAGCAGGTAGGCGACGTTTTGTCCTCGCGACGGGAACAGGCGCTTGTCGGGAGTCTGACGGAGCATGGCGAGGCTGATGAATACCGGAGTGCCGGAGATCTTGGTGTAGTCGGAGGTCTTCAGCAACGGGGTCTTGACGATGCTGCCATCGGAGGTGGTGGCGTCGATGGAGCTGACGAAGTCGAGCTTGATGGCGTTCATGTTGCGCACCATGGGATGGTTGGATGCGGCCTGCACCAAGGGGAAGTAGAACCAGCGGTAAAACTCCAGCTGGGCTTGGCCTGCCACCTGTCCTGTGCGGATGGGCAAGGCGGCGCAATTCATGTCAAGCAACAGGTTGCGGTTGAGGCGAACGCCATATTTGAAGAGCATGTCGTCCAGGTTGAGGTTCTGGTCAACGCCGATGGTGGACTCCTGTGAGGTAAGGCTGTCCATGGTGGCAAACACGGGTTCCACCAGCCAGAGCACCTTGCCGCCGTGCATGATGTATTGGTCAATGAGGAACTTGTCTTTCTCGTCGAAAGGCTCAGTGGGCTTGGCGATGACAATGGCGTCGTATTTGATGGCGGTGGAGACTTCGCCGTTGGCGTTTTCGTGACGCTCGATGAGGGCGTCCACCTTGCCGTCGATCTCACCTCGCGTCACGTGGTAGTTCTGTCTCAACGTCTGGGTGATGTCGTACACCTCCGTCTCGGTGAGCTCTCCATGACCTTCGATGAAGGCGATGGAAGGCTTCTTGGCACGGGTCACCTTGATGATGGCGTCGAGCAAACGGAATTCAAGGTTCTGCATGGAGGCGTTCAAAGCCTCTTCCGACGACTGTCCAAGTTGGTTCTCAAGCAGATCGATAGCGATTTCCGTCTCGTTGCCGTAGCTGACCAAAGTGCCAGGCCAGATGATCATCTGCTTGGTGCTACCGTCGGGGTTTTGGTCAATCACGTTGGTAGGGTTGAGGCCGGCTTGGTACAATAGCTTGTAGCCCTCCTCAATTTCATTGCGGTCGCTGCCTTCCGACGGGTTGATGAACTCGTAGTCGATGTATTTTGAATAGGCGCGGAACTCATCCAGCATTTCCTTGGTCTCGCGGCGCAGTTTCTTGAATCCCGCCGGGAAGTCGCCTTCCAGATAAACCTTGAAGTAGACATAGTCGTCGAGTTGGCGAAGGGTCTCCTTGGTGGTTTCGGAGAGCGTATAGCGTTTTTCGGCCGTGAGGTCGAAGCGGGTGAACACGAAGGAGCCGATGACGTTGATCACCACGATGAGCACCAAGGTGATGAGGAAGGATACCAACTGGCTTTTTTTCAGATTCTTGCGTTTGTTTTCCATACGTTATCCTCCTACCATTTGCGGCTCGCAAGAACCAGTTTCGTTGAACTAAGGAAGAGTGCCATCACACTCAGGAAATACAGGATGTCGCGCGTATCGACCACGCCGCGGCTGATGGAACTGTAATGGGCCGCCATGCCGAGTCTCTGGATGAAGAGGTCGATGGGACCGAACAGCGAGAGCGAGTAGATGAATTCAAACCCGATGTAGATGAATCCGCAGAGGAACACCGACAGGATGAAAGCCAGGATTTGGTTGTTGGTGACCGATGAGCAGAAGATGCCTATCGAAATGAAGCTGGCGCTGAGCAAAAACAGCCCGATGTAGGAGCCGAGGATGCTGCCGCTGTCGAGGTTGCCCATGGGGAAACCCAAACGGTAAACGGAGAAGTAATAAACGCCTGTCGGAATCAAGGCGAGCAGCACCAGGGCCACGCTGGCCAGGAACTTCGCCAGGATGATTTGCCAGTCGGAGAGGGGTTTGGTGAGCAGCATCTCGATGGTTCCGGTGCGGTTTTCCTCGGCGAAGCTGCGCATGGTGACGGCCGGTACCAAAAAGAGGAACACCCAAGGAGCCAAAATGAAGAGCCCGTCAAGGTTGGCGTAACCGTAGGAAAGCAGGTTGAAATCGCTCTTGAACACCCACAGGAACAGCCCCGTGATCAACAGGAACACCACGATCACCATGATGCCGATCAAGGAGCTGAGGAAGTTGCTGATTTCTTTCTTAAAAAGTGCGTACATTCCTTACAGGGATTAAACTTGCAAAGATAAAAACTTTTCCCGAATTACCTTGTTTTATGGGTGGAAATAATCACCTTCCGGTCGCCGCCAAGGGTAGTGGCAAAGAGATAGGTCTCGTCGCCGTCGGCGATTTTCAAGGACTTGCGCAATTCCGCCACTGAAAATGGGAAGTTGCGTGTAGCGATGCTGGCCTTCGTGACATTGGCCAACAGGGTTTGCTTGATTCTCTTGTTGTAGGGTGCCCAACCGTCAATGGCGAAGCTGCGTCCGGGGAAGTCGGCAACCAAGGATTCGGAAGTGAAGAGGTGACTGTTGGGATGCAGTTGCCGCACATCATACCGCTGGGATAAATAGCTGAAACATCCGGCTTTCATCAAGGCGGCGTTAGGCTCGTAAAGGTAGGCTTGGGGATCCGCGCATGGCGTCATGGCGGGTGTTGCGGAGCGATCCTTCGTAAAACGAACTTCAGGCTGTCCCGATTGGAGGTTGACACAAACCATTTCGGGTGTTCTCTCAAAGCCCTGTTCCAGGATGAAAAGCAGCTCCTTGCACTCGTTGGCGACGGCCACCACATGCACTTCGCTTACCTGATGCAACTCCTCCAGAGCCTTGGTGATGTCAAGCATCGGCGAGAGTTTCACCATCACTTTGCGGGCTTTTTGCAACAGCAAGTCCTGCAAGGCAACCACGTTGGGCGTGCAGTCGGCGATGCTTACCGTCTTTCGGCCATACGTGTCGCGCCGGGCAGGATCAATGAAGAAACAATCCTTGGTCTCGCAACGGGACAGGTAAACTTCGGAGGATTCATTAATGACGTTAATCCCGGTTTGCAAGGACTTGAAATTGTGTTCCGCCAACCCACATAAATCCGGGTTGAGTTCCACATAATCCGTTGCTTTGAAATGCCGTGAAATGAAACAGCAATCCACTCCCAAGCCCCCAGTCAGGTCGGCAAAAGAGTCGCCGTGCAGCAACGAGCTCTTGTATTGCGCTGTGGCTTCGGAGGAGCATTGCTCAACGGATAAATGTGCTGGAAAAAGCAAGTCGGGGTTGTCGCTCCATGAAGGCGCCTTCTTCCTGAGGAGCTGACGAGCCTCAATTTGACGCAATGCCAAGGCCATATCGACCTTGGCATTGCTGTATTTCAGGGCCAACTCACGGATGTCATCGTGTAGATGTTCCTCTATGAATTGCCTTGTGTCCATCAGAGTTTCTTGAGCATGGCCACCTCTCTGTCGGTGAGGAAGCGCCATTCGCCACGAGGCAGTTTGTATTTGTCGAGTCCGGCAAACATCACACGGTCGAGTCGGGTGACTTCGTAGCCGAGATGTTCGAAAATGCGGCGGACGATGCGGTTACGCCCCGAGTGGAGCTCAATGCCGATGCTCTTCTTGCTGTCGTCATCCTCGTCGTAGGCGATGGAGTCGGCGGCGATGGTACCGTCGTCAAGCTCGATGCCGTCGGCGATGCGCAACATGTCGTTCTTCGTCAAAGGCTTGTTGAGGATCACGTGATAAAGCTTGGTGACTTCGCTACTGGGATGGGTGAGCTTCTTGGCGAGGTCGCCATCGTTGGTGAGCAGCAACAGTCCGGTGGTGTTCTTGTCGAGGCGTCCCACGGGGAAAATGCGCTCGTCGCAGGCACCTTGGACGAGTTCCATCACGGTGTCACGGCCTTCGGGATCGTCGGCGGTGGTGATGTAGCCTTTGGGTTTGTTGAGGAGGATGTAACGGAGCTTTTCGCGGTTCAGGGTCTGACCTCCATAAACCACCTTATCGCCTGTCTTTACCTTGTAACCCATCGTAGTGACGAGTTCACCGTTGACGGTGACGCAGCCAGCCTTGATTAGGTCGTCGGCCTCGCGGCGTGAGCACACGCCACAGTCGGCAAGGTATTTGTTCAGGCGGATTTCGCCAGTAGCGGCCGGACGGTCATAAAGCGGATCCTTTTCACGGACATAACCCTTGCGGCCTCTCTTTGGAGCCTCTTCATTCATTTCATCACGGTTCTCGAATCGACGGTTTCCACGGCGGGGCTTTTGGTCATCGTTGAACTTGCGGCGTGGACGTTCGTCGTCTTCGAACTTGCGGCGTCTTGGACGATCCTCGCTGTCGTTGAATTTGCGTCTTGGACGCTCCTCGTCGCTGTTGAAGCGGCGGCGCGGTCTTTCGTCATCGTTGAACTTACGGCGCGGACGTTCGTCGTCTTCGAACTTGCGGCGACGCGGACGGTCTTCGCTGTCGTTGAATTTGCGTCTTGGGCGCTCCTCGTCGCTGTTGAAGCGGCGACGAGGTCTTTCGTCATCATTGAACTTACGGCGCGGACGTTCATCGTCTTCGAACTTGCGGCGACGTGGACGGTCTTCGCTGTCATTGAACTTACGACGTGGGCGGTCCTCATCATTGTAGCGGCGTTCACCTCTCGGCTTCTCGCCAAACTTTCTTTCTCTTCTCTGTCCTTCCTCGGC
>LXOW01256875.1_pt1 | contig 14060 bp, 14 predicted proteins | sample 1368591 | NCBI WGS metagenome assembly LXOW01 (sample SAMN04884650, study PRJNA319009) | bovine gut metagenome | isolation source: Cow rumen | host: Bos taurus | place: Italy: Legnaro (PD) | collected 2014-07-09
CTCCCGGCTCCTGCCGGTGAAGACGGGGGAATTGGGCCTCCGCCAATCGGAGGCCTTGTTTTCCCATATCAAGCGCCTGCCGGAGCTATCCGACAGGCTCTTTGCACCTCTGGACCCGGCGCAAATTCGGGCGGTGGGGGTCAGCACCCGGCCCCGGGCGGTGGAGGGCTCCTACATGCCCTGCTTCCTGGCAGGGGAGTGCCAGGCCAGCGTCCTGGCGTCGGCGCTGCACGTCCCACTGTACGCCTTTTCCCATCAGCAGGGCCATATTGCCGCCGTGCTCTGGTCGGCGGGCCGACTGGATCTGCTGGGCTCCGAGTTTCTTGCCTGGCACCTTTCCGGAGGCACCACGGAGCTTCTCCACGTTCGCACCACGGCGGCGGGAGAGATCGACTGTGAAAAAATCGGCGGTACGACGGATATCTCCGCCGGCCAGCTCATTGACCGGACCGGCCAACTGCTGGGCCTGGATTTCCCTGCGGGGAAGGCGATTGACGCCCTGGCGGAGCAGGGATCAGGGACCAGGGATCAAGAATCAGGGAGCATAGGGGGCGGCGTCCTCGACGCCCCGCAGGTTTCCGTTTCCACCCACCTCCGCAGCGGAGCACAGTGTGCGCCGCGGGACGGGGCCTTTTTCCGTGTAAGGGTCAACGAATCATCTTTTTCCCTCTCCGGGGTCCAAAACCAGGTGGAAGCCTTCCGCCAAAAAGGCGCCACAGAGGCGGAGACCGCCTATTTTGCCCTGCGCTCCGTGGTGGAGGCCGTGAAAAAGGCAACGAAAAATGCCAGAAAAGACATCGAGCTTCCGGTTTTGTTCTCCGGCGGCGTGGCTTCCAATTCCATGCTGCGCCGCATGCTGCCGGAGGCCATCTTCGGCGCCCACCAATACTCCACTGACAACGCCATGGGCATTGCTGTCCTGGCCTGGTTGAAGCATAAGGCTGGATGAAGCACCATGGAGCAACAGATTGTTACCGTAACGCAACTGAATCAGATCATCAAGGCTGCCTTTGACAACGTCCCCGCCCTGCAAAACGTCTGCGTCCGGGGCGAGATCAGCAACTACAAGCTCTACCCGTCCGGGCATCACTATTTTTCCCTGAAGGACGCAGAGGGCTTACTTCGGTGCGTCATGTTCAAGGGTAACGCTTTTTCTCTGCGCTTCAAGCCCCAGAACGGCATGTCTGTGCTGGCTGTGGGCAAGGTCTCCGTGTTTCCACGGGATGGCGCCTATCAGCTTTACTGTTCGCGCTTGATCCCGGATGGGGCGGGGGACCTGCAAATGGCATTTGACCAGCTCAAGCAGCGCCTGTTTGAAGAGGGACTGTTTGACCAGGCCCACAAAAAGGCCCTGCCCACCTTCCCTCACCGGATTGGCGTGGTGACCTCCCCCGCTGGGGCTGCAGTACACGACATGCTCCGGATTCTCGGCAAACGCTACCCGCTGTCCAAGGTGATCCTGCTGCCCGTAAGGGTCCAGGGGGAGACGGCGGCGGGGGAGATTGCCCGGGCGATTGCCTATGCCAATCGGGAGGCCCTCTGCGATTTGCTGATTGTCGGCCGGGGCGGCGGCTCTGTGGAGGACCTCTGGGCTTTCAATGAAGAGCCGGTGGCCCGGGCCATTTATGCTTCTGAGATTCCGGTAATTTCCGCGGTGGGTCATGAGCCGGATGTCACAATCTCCGATTTTGTGGCGGATCTGCGGGCCGCTACCCCGTCCAACGCGGCGGAGCTGGCTGTGCCGGATCAGGAGGAGCTGCGAGCGCATCTTTCCGCCCTGCAAAAGCAGTTGGCGGCGGCGCTCCTGCGGAAAGCCCAGCTTGCCAGAAGCCGCCTGGATGCCCTGCGGGCCAGTCCAGCCCTGCGGGACCCGCAGAGCTTGATTCGGGAACGGAGACAGAACCTGGATCTTACTTTGAACTTACTGCTCAGCGCTCAAACCGATCTGCTGCATGGACAGAGAAACAGATTGACCCGGCTTGCCGCGTCCCTGGATGCTATGAGTCCCCTCAAGGTTCTGATGCGGGGCTATGCCACAGTATCAGATGAGAGCGGGAAGCTGATCACCAGCGCAAAAAACGCTGAGACAGCAAACAGCCTGAACCTGTCGTTTTCCGATGGAACCCTGCGGGTAAAGCCGGAGCATCCAGCGGATGATTCTGCGCGGATGCAGGAGAATTGCTGATAATTGTTGTATGTCATAATTTTGAATGGAACATTCAAAGGAGATTGCTATGCCAAAAACCAAATCCAAAACCTTTGAAGCCGATATGACCCGGCTGGAGGAGATTGTCCGCCGCCTGGAGGACGGTTCTGTGCCGTTGGAGGAGGCGATGAAGCTGTTCCAGGAGGGAACTGCCCTGGCCGGAAGCTGCGGCAAGCTGCTGGACGAGGCAGAGCTGGAAATCGTCAAGCTGACCAAAGGCTCCGATGAGAGCTTACAGGAGGTGCCTTTCGCGGATGAAGAACTTAGCTGAAACCTGGGCGGCGTCCAACGCCCGGTTTGAAGCCCTGCTGGCGGAGCGCTATGCCCACCACGGCGAGCCCCAGGAGAAACTGTTTCAGGCCATGGATTACAGCCTGCTTGCCGGGGGCAAGCGACTGCGGCCCTTTTTGGTCTATCAGTTCTGCCTGGCCTGCGGCGGCAGGGAGGAGGACGCGGACAAGGCGGCCCTTGCCATTGAGCTGGTCCATACCTACAGCCTGATTCACGATGACTTGCCCGCCATGGACAATGACGACTACCGCCGGGGCCGGCTGACCAACCACAAGGTCTACGGCGAGGCCATGGCCATCCTGGCCGGAGACGGTCTGCTGACGGATGCGTTCCTGTGCCTTGCCGAAGCCCCCCTGCCCCCGAAACGACTTGCAAAGGCGGTACGGATTTTGTCCCGGGAGGCCGGACCCTGGGGTATGGTGGGCGGCCAGGTGTTGGACGTCCTCTCGGAGGAGCGGGAGCTCACCGAGGCGGAGGTCCTTGCCATCCAGACCAGAAAGACCGGCGGCTTGATCCGGGCCGCCTGCGGTCTGGGAGTGATCTGCGGCGGCGGNNGCGCTATGCGGATGGGATTGGCCTGGCCTTCCAGATTCGTGACGACGTTCTTGACGTGGTTGGAGACGCGGCAAAGCTTGGAAAAGCAGTGGGTGTGGATGGTCAAAAAAACACCTTTGTCCGCCTGTATGGAATTGACGCCTGCCAAAAGCGGATAGAAACAGAGACTTTGGCGGCCTGTTCGGCCCTGAATGTGTTCCAAAATGCCAAAATATTGACGCAAATTGCATATTTTCTCGCCTCCAGAGACCACTAAAATTGTGCAAAACGTAAAATTCTGCCAATCCATAGTATTCTGTATATGTTTCCTCTTGTATATTTATTAAAAATATGCTAAACTTTGCATGGTGGCGCTGTATCCTAGTCGGAACCGACGATTACCAGGAAGGGCCTAAAAATCCTTTGAAGGGCATATCGGTGAAGTCCCTGGTGCTTGCTTGTTTCGCCCAGATTCGGGTGGGTGCTGGGGGTTAAGGTTTCCGGGCGGCCATCAATGGCATGATGGTTACGACCCGGTTACCGTGGAGACCTGTTTTCGTGCGGCCGCCGCACAATCCAGTGGACAAGGACGGCGTACGGGACAGGAGATGAACCTGCATTGCGGTGCGAAGACGTGCTGTGTGCAGTGTAGCCTGCCTTGCGTGGATACGATGGGGAAAGAGGAGCCACGCGCACTTACCTGTGGCCACAGGCAAAGACGATATTCTCTGGAAACCGTATCTGCAAAAGAGGCTAAGAATCGACGGCATCCGGGGTGGAAAACACCTAGGCAGTCATATATGGATACTTGAGGGATTACAGTGCGGACTCAGTGGCAATCGGGTATTGTGCACAGGCAACGGCACAGCGCAGGCATGAAAAGGGAACTGCCCGTTCGGCGACGGCGGGTTGCCTGCGGGGAAAGCCAACCCGACCTAAGCCGCAAGATTTACCTCAAGTATTGCCACCATTTGTTTTGATTTGTTGAGGAAGGACTCTTGAAAAATAAACAAGAAACAACAGAAAAATCGGACCCAAGACACCGAAAAGGACGGAACGGAGGCAAATCCGCCTCCCGGGTCCGTTGGCTCATCGTCATTTTCCTTATGGCGTTGATGATCTCCGCCCTGTTCTCCTTTTTGTCACAGGAGCTGCTGAGCGCGGCTTCTTTGTTCGGGGCCTTTGTGGTTCTGCTTGCCATTATAGCCATTGGCATCTTCTTTGACCTGCTGGGCGTTGCGGTTACCGCCGCCGAGGAAAAGCCCTTTCACTCCATGGCTTCCCGGAAGGTCCCGGGCGGACTGGAGGGAATCTGGTTGCTCCGCAACGCAGGGAAAGTTTCCTCCGTCTGCAACGACGTGGTAGGCGATATCTGCGGCATTATTTCCGGTGCCGCCGCCGCCGTGGTTGCAATAGAGGCATATAACAGTGTCCAAAGCCTGTCTCTGCGGATGATTCAGCTTCTGCTATCCGCCCTGGTGGCCGCCCTGACGATTCTGGGAAAGGCCTTTTGCAAACAGCTTGCCTTGGACTATTCCACCAATATCGTACATCGCGCAGCCAAGATGATTTGGCGCTTCAAGCGCGTGTTTTCAAGAAAGACAAAAACACAAAATGACAGATAATATCCATTTCCCGTCCACAGAGGAGCTTCGCGCCATGGACGGCCCTGCGCTGCGGGAGCTCTGCGGCAAAATTCGTGCGTTCCTGATCGATCAGGTCTCTGTGACAGGCGGCCACCTGGCCTCCAATCTCGGTGTGGTGGAGCTCACCGTTGCCATCCACCGCGTTTTCGATACCTCCAAGGACCGCTTGATTTTTGACGTGGGCCATCAGTCCTACGTCCATAAGCTTCTCACGGGCCGCGGTCCGCAGTTTCCCACCCTGCGGAAGTTGGACGGCCTTGCGGGCTTCCCTAAGCCCAGCGAGAGCGTGCACGACGCGTTTATCGCGGGCCACGCCTCCAACTCCGTCTCCGTGGCCCTGGGCATGGCCCGGGCGCGGACCCTGAAGGGGGAGGACTACAACGTAATCGCCCTGATGGGCGACGGCGCTCTGACCGGCGGCCTGGCCTACGAGGGCCTGAACGACGCCGGCAACAGCGGAGAACCGCTGATCGTGATTCTGAACGACAACGGCATGTCCATTATGNNGGCATGTCCATTATGCCCAACGTGGGCGCGATGGCGAAGCATCTTTCCAATATCCGCAACCGCCCCAGCTACTACCAGCTCAAAAAGACCTGGCGTTCCGCCACGAAGAATTCCGCCGTGGGCCGGGCCCTCTACAACGGGGTTCATCACTTCAAGGAGGGCTTGAAAAAGCGGCTGATCAGCTCCAATATGTTCAACGACATGGGCTTTGAGTACTTCGGGCCCGTGGACGGTCACGACGTGGAGAAGCTCACATGGCAGCTCAAGCAGGCCCGGGATCTCAAAAAGCCTGTGATTCTCCATGTAATTACCCAAAAGGGAAGGGGCTACGCCCCCGCGGAGGAGAACCCCGATCACTTCCACGGAATCGGACCCTTTGACCCCAAAACCGGGGCTTCGGCTTCTCAGGGAAAGACTTGCTTCTCCGACACCTTTGGCAAGACCCTCACAGCCCTTGCGGACGCCGATCCTCGCATCTGCGCCATTACTGCCGCCATGCAAAACGGCACAGGGCTGGACGCCTTTGCGGAAGCCCATCCGGAGCGGTTCGGAGACGCGGGCATTGCCGAGGGCCACGCGGTGGCAATGGCCGCTGGCCTTGCCAAGCAGGGGATGATTCCGGTGGTTGCCATCTATTCCACCTTTTTACAGCGTGCCTTTGACATGCTGATTCACGACGTATCCATTTTGAACCTGCATGTGGTCTTTGCGGTGGACCGGGCCGGTCTGGTCGGCGCGGACGGCGAGACCCACCACGGGGTTTTCGACGTGGGCTTTCTGCGGCAGGTGCCNNTGAAAACCGCCGTTTTGGATATGAAGGGTCCGGTGGCGGTCCGCTATCCCCGTGGCGGGGACGGACGCTACACCGGATGCAAAAAGGACCCTGTTCTGCGTTCCGGAAAGGACTTGACCCTCTGCGCCTACGGGACCATGATCAACGTCATGCTGGAGGCCGCGGAGCTTCTGGCCCGCGAAGGCGTTTCGGCGGAGGTCGTCAAGCTCAACTGCATCCGGCCTCTGGACGACGCCTGCTTGGTTTCCACCCAAAAAACCGGCGCGCTGCTTGTGGCGGAGGAATGTCCCGCCCATAGCGGCATCTATGACGAGTTGGCCGCGGACCCGGCCCTTGCGGCTGTCAAAAAGCGCGGCCTGGACCTGGGCACAGGCTTTGTCCAGCACGGCACGGTCCCAGAGCTGCTCCACCGGGCCGGAATAGACGCCGCAGGCGTCTGCGCCGCCGCCCTGGAGCTGTGCAAGGAGGTAGGCCGATGAAACAGAAGGAACGTCTGGACGTCCTGCTGACGGAGCAGGGCCACGCCGAGTCCCGGGCCAAGGCACAAGCCTTGATTATGTCCGGCCTGGTCTACGTGGACGGGCAGAAGGTGGACAAGCCCGGCTATTCGGTGGAGGCCTCCCAGAGCGTGGAGGTGCGCGGCACTGCCTGCCCCTACGTCAGCCGGGGCGGCCTGAAGCTGGAAAAGGCCCTGCGGGACTTCGGCGTGGACCCCACGGGATTCGTCTGCTCCGATTCCGGCGCCTCCACCGGCGGCTTTACCGACTGCCTGCTGCAGCAGGGCGCGAAGAAGGTCTTCGCCATCGACGTGGGCTACGGCCAGCTTGCCTGGAAGATCCGCAACGATCCCCGGGTGGTCTGCATGGAGCGCACCAACATCCGCAACGTCACGCCGGAGACCCTGGGGGAGCCCCTGGACCTGTCCGTGGTGGACGTGTCCTTCATCTCCCTGAAGCTGGTGCTTCCGGTGATCCATTCCCTGCTGAAGCCGGAAGGGCAGGTGCTCTGTCTGATTAAGCCTCAGTTTGAGGCGGGCAAGGGAAAGGTGGGGAAGAAGGGCGTCGTCCGGGACCCTGCGGTGCATCAGGAGGTTCTGCAAGGCTTCCTGGATACAGCGGCCTCCCTGGGCTTTACGGTCCGCAATCTGACCTTCTCCCCGGTCAAGGGACCGGAGGGCAATATCGAATTCCTGGGCCATTTGTCCAAGGTACCGGGGACGGATTTTGTCGCGGACTGCGAAACAATCGTCCGGCAGGCCCACGAAACGCTTAATTCGTCGAACAATGAAAGTTAAGGAAAAACCCTATGAAAAGAGTCGTCATGACCCCCAACCCCTACCGAGACCGGGACTTTGCCTGTGTTTCGGAGGCCCGGCGAATTCTGGAAGCCGCCGGAGTCGAGGTAAAGATTTGCCTGGCATTTGACGTTGATCCCAGCTTTGAGCTTCCGGAACGGGTCCCAATCTCAGACCTGCAGGAGGAACTCAAAACGGCGGATGCGCTGATTTGTTTTGGCGGAGACGGGACCATCCTGCACACCTCCAAGCTGGCCATGCGCCGGGGAATTCCCATTCTCGGCGTGAACATCGGCACGGTGGGCTTTATGGCGGAGCTGGAATCCAGCGAAATGGACCTGCTTCGCAAGCTTGCGGTGGACGACTACACCATCGATGAGCGCATGACCATCTACGTGCGCCTGATCCACGAGGGTCGGGTGATTCATCGGGATGTGGCGCTGAACGACGCAGTGGTGACCAAGGGCGCTGTGGCCCGGGTCATTCAGACCTCCGTATTTCTGGACGGGGTAGAGGCCATGAATTTTACCGGCGACGGCTTGATTGCCGCCACCCCCACAGGTTCTACGGCCTATTCCATGTCCGCCGGTGGCCCCATTGTGGAGCCCCAGGCCGACAACATCATACTTACGCCCATTTGCGCCCACAATCTCCAGCCCCGGAGTCTGATTGCGTCTCCGAACCGTCGGGTGGAAATTCAAGTCGGGCGAATCAATCGCCGCAATGCGTTTCTGTCAGTAGACGGCGGAAAGGCCCTGCGGGTATATACAGGCGACAAGATTCTGCTAGAAATGGGAAACCAAAAAACCAAGTTACTGAAATTAAAGGACACCACGTTCTTTGATATAGTTAAGTCGAAACTCAACCAGTAACTGAAAACCAAGAATGGAGTGAACACAATGAAATCTCAAAGACAAACCAAAATCATGGAGATCATCGCGTCCAAGGACATCGAGACGCAAGAGCAGCTTCTGGAGGAGCTTCGCCAGGCAGGCTTCCACAGCACCCAGGCAACCATTTCCCGGGACATCAAGGAACTGCGCATTCTCAAGGATCTGACTGCCATGGGAACCTACCGCTATTCCATCGGAACCAAGGAGACCTCCGGCGCCTTCTCCAACCGGCTGAACGCCATCTTCAAGGAGAGCGTCATCAGCTACGACTACGCCCAGAACATCGTGGTCGTCAAGACCCTTCCCACCCTGGCCCCCGCTGCGGGCCGCGCCATCGACGCCATGAACATGTCCGTGGTGGTGGGCACGCTGGCCGGTGACGACACCCTGCTGATCATCATGCGGGACGTGCAGTCTGCCATCGGCTTCTGCATCGAGATCAAGAAACTGCTGGATTGATCCCCCTTGAACGGCCCTCCCGGGAAAGGGAGGGCGGAGACAGCGCCGGATCAGGTGGACCGTTGGGAAGGAAGTGTACCCGTTGCTGACCCTCTTGCACATCGAAAACATCGCCGTCATTGAGACTGCAGATATTACCTTTGACCGGGGCTTCAACGTTCTGACCGGCGAGACCGGCGCGGGCAAGTCCATCATCATCGACGCCATCTCCGCCATTTTGGGGGAGCGGGCCTACCGGGAAGTGATCCGTACCGGTGCGGACCGGGCCTTTGTGTCCGCTGTCTTTGACGGAATTCCGGCTCTGGCGTGGTTTGATGCCTACCAGGTTCCCTATGAGGAGGAACTGCTGATTCAGCGGGAGGTTTTCCTGGATGGACGCAATTTCTGCAGGGTTAACGGCAGGGGCGTCACGGTGGGGCAGCTTCGCGCACTGGGGCGGCAGTTGATCTCCATCCACGGGCAGCATGACTCCCAGCAGCTCTTCGACGAGCAGACCCACCTGGGCCTGCTGGACGCCTTTGCGGCGGATGAAGAGCTGTTGGGGGAGTATGCCGCCGCTTGGGAGCGGGTCAAGACCTGCAAGGCAGCTCTGGATCGGCTGTCCATGGATGAAAGTGAAAAGGCCCGGCGGCAGGAAATGCTCCAATACCAGATCAAAGAGCTGGAAAAGGCGGATTTGCATCCGGGAGAGGATGAAGCCCTGGAGCAGCGGCAGCGTCTGCTGATGAACGGCGAAAAGCTTTCCGCCGCGGTTCGGGACGCGATTGCGTCCCTGGATGGAGACGAGGACAGTCAGGGGGCCGCAGAGCTTTTGGACGAGGCCCTGTCCCGTCTTGCTGGCGCGCTGCGCTTTGACGAGGGCCTATCCGGTCCCCATGACAGGCTCCGGGAGCTGAGCTTTGCCCTCTCCGACTTGAGCGAGGAGCTCCGGGATTACCGGGACCGCTTGGAGTATTCCGAGGAGGAGATCGACGAGATCGGTGCCAGGCTGGATCTGATCCACAAGCTAAAACGAAAATACGGCTCCAATTGCGCGGAAATGCTGGACTTTTTGGCAAAGGCGAAGGCGGAGCTGGACGATATAATTTTTGCGGATGAAAAGCTCAAACAGGCGGAGAAGGCCCATGCCGCGGCGGTGGATACTGCCCGGGAGATTGCCCTCCGCCTGCGGAGCGTGCGGCAGGAGGCTGCTTCCAATTTGGAGCGCCGGGTCTGCGAAGAGCTTGCTGAACTGAATATGCCGAAGGTGCAGTTCCTCTGCGAGTTTACCCAGGTTCCCCTGGGAGCGGAGGGACTGGACGCTTTGCGTTTTTTGATGAGCGCCAACCTGGGCGAGGCGGTGAAGCCCCTTTCCAAGGTTGCTTCCGGCGGTGAGTTGGCCCGTATTATGCTGGCAATGAAAAATGTGATGGCGGCCCATGATCGGGTTTCTACCATGATTTTTGACGAGGTGGATGCGGGCGTCTCCGGCCGGGCCGCCCAAAAGGTGGCGGAGAAGCTGCGGAAGGTGGCCCAGGGCCGACAGGTCCTCTGCGTGACCCACCTGCCCCAGATCGCTGCCCTTGCGGAGCACCATTTGCTCATTGAAAAAACCGAGCGGCAGGGGAGAACCTATACGGCGGTCAACCCCCTGGACCGCGATGGCCGCGTCCACGAGCTGGCGCGTATGATCGGCGGCTCCGTCATCACCGAAACGACCCTGCAGAGTGCGGCAGAAATGCTGGATTAGGTAAGAGGTAAGAAGTAAGAGGTAAGAAATAAGCGGTATTACATGAGGACAATAATGTGCCTGAAACCGTTCCGGTTCAGCTGAATTGTAGGGGGCGGCACCCTCGACGCCCCGAATGTATCGATGGTGTATGAAAAAAGGAAACGAACCCGTTTTCTGTATTGCATGCACTCCATGGCGGCCCCTACGATTAGAGAATCGAATCATTCTTAATTCTTACCTTTTACTTCTTACTTTCGCTGCATATAAGTTTTTGAAGGAGTAAAGAAATGGGTATCTACGAAGAACTCGTTGCCCGGGGGCTGATTGCCCAGGTGACGAATGAGCCCGAAATTCGGGATATGATCAATGCCGGGAAGGCGACCTTTTATATCGGCTTTGACTGCACTGCGGACAGCCTGACTGCGGGGCATTTCATGGCTCTGACGCTGATGAAGCGTCTGCAGATGGCGGGCAACAAGCCCATCGCCCTCATCGGCGGCGGCACCACCATGATCGGCGACCCCTCCGGCCGTACCGACATGCGCAAGATGCTGACGAAGGAAGACATCGACCACAACGCCGCCTGCTTCAAAAAGCAGATGGAGCGCTTTATCGAGTTCGGCGAGGGCAAGGCCCTGATGGTCAACAACGCCGACTGGCTGCTGAACCTGAACTACGTGGAGCTGCTGCGGGAGGTGGGCGCCTGCTTCTCCGTCAACAATATGCTGCGGGCGGAGTGCTACAAGCAGCGCATGGAGAAGGGGCTGTCCTTCCTGGAATTCAACTATATGATCATGCAGTCCTACGACTTCTACCACCTGTTCCAGCACTACGGCTGCAACATGCAGTTCGGCGGCGACGATCAGTGGTCCAACATGCTGGGCGGCACGGAGCTGATCCGCCGGAAGCTGGGCAAGGACGCCCACTGCATGACCATCACCCTGCTGACGGATTCTCAGGGCAAGAAGATGGGCAAGACGGCGGGTAACGCAGTCTGGCTGGACCCCAACAAGACCAGCCCCTTCGAGTTCTTCCAGTACTGGCGCAACGTGGGCGACGCGGATGTGCTCAAGTGCATCCGCATGCTGACCTTCCTGCCCCTGGAGCAGATCGACGAGATGGATCAATGGGAGGGCGAACAGCTCAACCGCGCCAAGGAGATTCTGGCCTACGAGCTGACCAAGATGGTCCACGGCGAGGAAGACGCGGAAAAGGCTCAGAACGCTGCCCGCGCCCTCTTTACCGGCGGCGTGTCCGATGAAAACATGCCGACCACAGAGCTTTCCGAAGCCGACCTGACTGACGGCAAGATCGACGTGATCTCCCTGCTGACGGCCTGCAAGCTGGCAACCTCCCGTTCGGAGGGGAGAAAGCTGATTCAGGGCGGTGGCGTTACCGTCAACGATGAAAAGGTAGGCGCCATTGATCTGACCTTCACTGCAGAGCAGCTTCGCGAGGGTCTGCATATTCGAAAAGGGAAAAAAGTCCACCACAAGGCGATTCTCAAAGCGTGATCGGACGCTTCACGTAGAGAAATAAATGTCGAGGAGGCAAACGCCATGGCTGATTTAAGCAACCAATTCCGCGCAGCCCTGCACGGATACAACCGAGAGGACGTGGTCGATTATATTGACCGACTGACTCAGGAGCACGAGGAAACCGTGCTGCGCCTGCAAAAGACCAACGCCAAACTCCGGGAGGAGCTGACGGATGCAACGGAGGCGCTTGCAGCCGCGAAGAACAATTCCGAATCCGAGAAGTCCCTTTCCGATGCCCAGAGGTTGATTTCGGACCTGCGTAATCTCAATGAGGAGCACGAAAAACGGATTCAGAGCCTGGAAGAAGAACTGACCCAGGCCCGTGAGCAGCGCAAGACTGAGGCAGCAGCCGTGAACACGGATCACGAAGAAGAATTGGAGCGCCTGCAAAGGGAGAATGACAAGCTTCATGGGGAGCTTTCAGAGACATGCGAGGCCCTTGCCGCTGCCCGGAGGGATGCCGAGACGGAACAGAATGAGGCCCAATCCCTGATTGCGGACCTGCATGTTCGCAATGAGGACCTGGAGGCGCAAAACCGGAATCTGACGGCGGAATTGGAGCAGGCCCAGGCGGACCGGGAGATGGAGCGTTCTTCCATGACCCAGTCTCACGCGGAGGACCTGGAACGTCTGCAAACGGCGAATGAGGCCCTGCGCAATGAGCTGGACGCGGTGAATGCCGCCCTTAACGCTGCCCGAGAGAGCACAGAGGCGGAACACGAGCTCTATGAAGCCCATGGCGTGATTGAAGAACTGCGCAACCGCAACGAAATGCTGGCAACCCGTATCCACAACATGGATGAGGAGCTGCGGCAGGTTCGTGCGGAGCGGGAGGCCGAGGCGGCTTCCACCGCCGCAGAGCGGGAGCATGCCCTGGCGGAGCAAAACAGAAACTATGCGGAGCTTGAGTTGGCCGCCTATCGTCGTGCAGAGCAGACGGAGCGTCTGGCCCGGGAGCGTGCGGAGGAGGTTTATCGGCAGGTCCACTCTGTTTTCGGCCAGTCCAACGATCAATTGAAGGACTGCCACGCGGACCTGGAGCGTCTGGCCCAGGTGATGACGGCGAACGTGAATGAAATGCTGAATGTATTGACAGCCCTGAATGCCGCCTATCACAAGACGGAGGATTCCTTTGCGGAGATTGGAGCCCGGGACAGACTGCTTTTGGAGGAAAACGGCTGAACAGGAACGGGAAAGCTTGGCCATGCTGTTGGAGGCTGACGGCAAGCTGCAAATGATCATAAGAGGCGCCTTCGGGCGCCTCTTGTAGTTTATTTTTTCTTCGCAATCATCTCATGAAGCCGTTCCAGGGCCTCTGAGAGGCTGCCCAGGCTTTCAATGAGGCCGCAGTCTACCGCCTGCTTGCCATAGAGCACGGTGCCTACGTCCGTTGCCAGCTCGCCTGTGGCCATCATGAACTCTGTAAAGCGTTTTTTGGAGATATGGGAATTTGCCACTACAAAATCTACAATCTGGCTCTGAATGCGGTTGAAATACTGGAAGGTGGCCGGAGCGCCCACCACAGTTCCGTTCATGCGGACCGGGTGAATGGTCATGCCCGCCGTTGGAGCGATCATGCAGCACTGGGCCGCCACGGCCAAGGGTACGCCGATGGAATGACCGCCGCCCAGGACCAGAGAGACGGAGGGTGTTTTCATCCCGGAGATCAGCTCCGCAATGGCGAGCCCTGCTTCAATGTCCCCTCCCACGGTATTCAGCAGCAGCAAAAGACCGTCCACCTGTTCATTTTCTTCAATCTGGGCCAACAATGGCATTAAATGCTCATATTTCGTGGTCTTTACGGTTTCCGGCAAGACCTGGTGTCCTTCAATCTGACCGATAATGGTCAAAATATAAATATTCCCGTATTTCGTCCGTACCAGACCGGAGCCCAACTCCAACGTCTGCTCCAAAACGGGTTCCGATGCCTTTGCAGTTTCTTCCACATAATCAACCCCTGTTTCAGTTTCTCATAGTGTTTCCCACCCTGGAAAAACTATTCCTCTAATCTCCTTGGAAATCTGGTCGAAAACCGGGGGAATGAGGAAAGAGAATTGTCAGGCAATCGGTTGACATCTATTTTATCCTGTGATAAAATTTAGCAAATAGCGAAAAGATACGCAAGGCTTGGAAGCGCTTTGCTTTCTGGGTATCCTTGGCGGTTGCTTGATTGGAATCAAACGGCAGG
>LXOW01155671.1_pt1 | contig 14051 bp, 26 predicted proteins | sample 1368591 | NCBI WGS metagenome assembly LXOW01 (sample SAMN04884650, study PRJNA319009) | bovine gut metagenome | isolation source: Cow rumen | host: Bos taurus | place: Italy: Legnaro (PD) | collected 2014-07-09
CCGCCACAAGAAGCGGCTCGCGGAGATGCAGAATGAACAGTGAACTCTGCAAGCAGATTGTCGAACGGCGCAAACATTACGGCATATCACAGCGCGATCTAGCCGAGATGTCGGGTGTTTCCGCCAGGACCGTCGAGGCGATTGAGCTCGGGAAGGCCAATCCCGCCATCGGGACACTGGAACGGGTGTGCGAGACGATCGGCCTGGTCGTAACGCTGTCCGAACGCGTAAAATTCGAGTAGCGGAGGTGTCCTGTGGGGATGGGTCTGGAAATGCTCGAAGAAATGCGCACGGACGAGTGGTATCGTCCGGGCGACGGCTACATGGCCAAGGAAATCAAGATGGCCGCCGGTAGCGTAACCGATGAGCAGATTGAATCGCGGTTCCCCCCAGATGCGATGGATGCACTGCGCAAACGGATGCACGACCGTTTCGGACAGCACCGCGAAGCCTGTAAACAATAAATTACATTCAGTTTTCAAGAAATTGATGCAATTTTTCAAATTCGGGACCTAGTTTTGTCAAAAGCAAGACTAGGTCCCTTATGTCATATAGAAGAATTGAAAACTTGGTGGCCGACGGCGAACAGATTGACCTGACCGGCATGCCAGAAAACCGCGAGGAAATCGAAAAGTGCCGGAAGGATGTCGAGTATTTCCTGCGTAACTACTTCTACATCAGTACGAAAGAGTTCGGCTACCATCTGTTCCAGCCCCGCCCCAGGCAGGTCGAAGAGCTTGCCGCATTGCAGGAACACCGGTTCATAAAGGGGGACTGGTATCGGCAGGCCGGCTTCACTACCCTGGTATTGGCCTTCATGCTGTGGCGCTGCATATTCTACCCCGGAACGGCCTGTCTTTATATGGATCCGAAGAACAAGGGCGCCCAGGGCTATTTCCGGTCGATCGTCAGGATGGGATATATCATGCTTCCTGCCTGGATGCAGGTAGGCGTCAAGGAATGGTCCAACCGGCGTATCGTGTTCAGCAACGGCAGCGAGTTCCATGCCAGGCCGGAACACGCCGACAATGTGGGCGGTGTCGGGTGGGACTACCTGTTCCTTGACGATTTCGGATGGATTACCGACAACGCGCTCGCCGGATTCGTGAGGGGAGTGTTCCCGTGTTACAAGTCGTCCGCGAAGAGGCACCTGATTCTCGGCGAGGCATACCGGTTCGGCAGGTGCTCGCCGGCGCAACTCATGTTCTGGAACAACTGTGACATCCCGTTCCACGATTCTACCCACCTGTGGAAGGACGATCCGCGGCTTACTGAGGAATGGGCGAAGGGCCAACGGATAAAGATCGGCGAGGCGTGCTTCCGCAAGTATTATGAAGGTACGGTATATACCAGCGTGTGGGACGAAGGCGCCAATCGGACAGTCAATGCGGCGGATTGGGTTCCGGTAAGCGTCAGGTGCCCGGAAACGAGCACGCCGGTCCTGGTTACAATTCGCCTGAATGTGGACGACCCGGAATCCAAACGGGAGACATCAATCGCCGCGTTCCATCGTTATGACGACGGGAGTGCCTGCTGGACTGATGAGGCGGGCGAATATGAAATTAAAGGAATTGTTGCCTGGGCACCCAGGCCGGAACCATACAGGGGGATGTAATGAGTGACTTGAAGATTTCATTGCCATGGAACTACAAGGGGCCGAAGGACCGGATGCCGGGTGTCGAATACAAGCTGATGGCGTCCGAGTTGAAGCGTCAGTCATTTACCGGTTTCCGGTTATACAAGAATTATCCGACGACGAAGTGGTTCGTCGGATTGTATAGCGACTTGGGCAATGCGGAAGGGGAAGTATGCTACCTCGAAAAGCACGAGAAGGAAGCATGCCCGATTACTTACGAAATTGTGGAAGTATTCCATTCCTGGCTTTGCGAGGGAAGTTTCAGCGACTTCCCGAAGGCGGTGGAAAAGGAAATCGAGGCGAAATATCCACCTTGCATCCCGCTTCCGCTGGTCCGAAGTGGTTTCCCGAAGCTGATCTAGTGGCGTTTACTGTAAAATTCGCGCAGTTCGGCGTCATACCTTGATTCGGGGGCCGGGATGCCGAATTGCTGCCGGAGGTCGCGCATGCGCTCCGTCGTCTTTTCATATTCATCGAGTGCCTTGATAGCGTAACATACCGCATCTACCACCTTTTCAATCCCGCCGGTGACGACCCAGTCGAACCGTTCGCCGCAGAACGAGATGATGCCCCAGTGCGTATCAGTGATTCTAAGGACACTGTCTTCAACCGGGGTCCCTTCACCAACCACCTCATATACGCTTACCGTAGCGTTATATTCGCACCGGTTCGGCTTGTAGTTCAGTACCACCTCGATCCTGGAGCGCTCATTCGATGTCGGTATTCGCAGGGTGGCGGACATCGGGTATTTCTTGCTGGCGTTAATTTCCGAACGGACTTTTACCGCTTCGGGCATGACCGGCATGATGGACCTGGTGGTGAACTTCCTGTTGAAATCCTTCGTTATGTCCAACATGTTATCTTCAGCCGTTTTAAGCCGGTTCTTTTTCTTTTCTAGCGACTTGTGATTTTCCAGACAGCGTTCGTGTTTGGCTTCTGTCTTGTGGATGCCTTCGAAGAACATGTCGATCGCCAGTCCCGAGATATGCTTGGCGTTCGAGTCCAGATGTTTAAGACGGCAAAGTTCGTCGTTGTCGTTGATTTCGTTATGTAGTGGCCTGAACTCCTTTCCGAACAGCAGGTCATGGTCAACACCGGTAAGGCTGGGATAACGGATGGTGTCCGTGTCGCCGGCCTGACAGTTCTCTCGGAATTTCGGGCTCATCATCAGGAACTCGACCCTGCTGCGGGTGCTATCATACTGGATGATATATTCGAGGTTGTTTATCTTCGAGACGATTCCGCTGAACATGATTGCTGCTACATGGAACTCTTTGTTGCGATAGAGGTCGCCACAGTGTTCCCACTCGTTATCGACTTCATACTCCTTGACGAATATGTCCAGGTTATGCTTTCCCGCGTATTCTTTCAGGTCGGCAATGAAGGTGTTTGCGTACATGGCGCGGAAATCTTTATCCGGGCTATTGAAAATTCTCTGTTCACCCATGGGGGTTCTCCGATTGTTGTGTTCGTTTGAAATATAGGGCGATTGCCCAGAACGCCATCTGGTCCTCGTCATGGAAGTTTTTCACGAAGTCGGGCAGATCTGTCCTGCAGAAAGCCAGCAGGCTGTCGAAGCCGTCGGCGGGGAGACCCAGTTTCCGCATACGGGCCAGCAGCGCGTGTGTAAGCTGCGCTGTCCGGGGATGCCATGGGCCTTCCGGGTAGGGCGTCGGTTTCGGGATGTCCTTGGGCTGATCCGGGTCGAACTGCTGTTTCAGTTCCCGGTAACGGTTATATTCGTCCGGGTCGATTGAGCCGAACTTCTTTTTCAGGCGGTCGTATTCTTCCAGCTTCTCGGCCTCGCGCTCGTGTGCGCGGGCGGCAGCGAGAACCCCGGAAATCGACGGGACGAACAGGCAGCCGATCATAGGCTACATGCTCGTCAAGAAGGGGTTTTCTTCGTCGCGCACGCAGCGCATGACGGCCTGGTTGTGCGAGCTGGTATGCGAGTAGATACCGTTCACGACGCGCTTGATGCCGCGCTGGAGCTTCCCGTAGAACCACTGCCGTACCGGGCGGTGTTTGTTGCGACTTTCCCATTCGCGGGTCTTTATTTTCTTCCTGAGCTTGAACAGCTTGCGGGACAGTTTTGCCAACAGTTTATCCATGTTTTGCATTCTCCTTGTCCATGTATTCCTGGAGTTCCTTGGCTTCCTCCGGCGTGGCGAGACGGAACCAATACTTGGGGGAATCGTCCACGATGGAGATGTCCAGTTTCAAATCGTTCTTGTCGCGATCTACCTCGCGATTCTTGTTGAGGTCGATGTCGTGGCAGGCAAAATCAAATTCGAGCTTCACCGCGCCGTCCACGACCTTGTACGCATCCTCGCCGAGCGTGACATTCTTCACCCTGGCGAAGTAGTGCTCGCTTTGCAGCACGATCCACTTGCCGACAAGGATATTGGACGCCCGCTTGATGACGGAACGGACCAGCGCCGCGTCAATCTGGTGGCCTTTTCCACGGGCTGCCTCGATTTCCTGGTTGATGCGGGATCGTTCCTTGTACAGCTTGTCGAGCTCGTCGTCGTTCACCTTGCGGCGGAACTTGATTGACGGGGTTCTTGCCGCTTCGACGATGTCGTAGATGTCGATATTGGTTTTTTCCATTTGGGGCTCCTGTTGGAAATGCGATTAGAGCTTGATGAAGCGTTCGGCTTCCGGTGCGAACCAGGGTGCCTCGGTGTTCATCACTTCCAGGAGGCGTTCCGGGGTTACTATGTGGATAGTCTCGAGCTTCGCGTCGAACTCCTGGGGTGTCACGATGAGTATCAGCTCGACCATCGGGAATACGGCGAGCTGGTCGGATGTGATGTGGTTGAGGCCGATGCGCTTGCCGGAGATGGCCAGGTTGCCAGTCTCGGTGAGCTTGATCTTGGACACCTTGTAGATGCTCTTGTCGTCGGCGCCGGTAAATGTAATCATCTTGCCGACAAGGTCCTTGACGATACTGTCGGCCAGTTCCTTGAACACCGGGGCGATTTCGATGTCTTCCTTCGGGAGCATGCCGAGGCGGACATCGATCTTCTTGGCTTCCACCCGGATGAAGTCGGCTTCCGAACCGCCAATGCCGCGCATCAGTCCCAGGATTTGCTTGTATCTGGCGCGGTTGTGGAGCCCCATGAGGATGTCCTTGTATCTTTTCATCGGGGTGGCGATGTCGGCCGTAATGTTCCACAGGGGTTCGCGCGAAAGCTGTTCAAGGGCTTGCGCGGATTGGTCCCGGCGGAGTTGGCGGGTGCTGAGGATGTTGGAAATTTCGTCTATATGGTCGATGATGCCTTGGGCGAGCTCTTCCTCGCTATATCCGCCCCCGCCGGACATTTTCGGATTGTATAAACGGTTGAATGCAAGGAGTGTGTTGTAGAAACCGCCGGGTACCTTGCAGCACCCATGCAGGTAGCGCTTGACTGTTTCTAGCGTGATGTTGCCGCGCAAGTCCTGATAGTAGTATGTCTGGTCATCGGGCATGTGCCGGGCATCGTGTATGAACTGGTGAGCTTCCGATCTTTCTTTGTTTTCCATGATATTGCCTTTATGGTTGGATAGATAGTTATCGTGATTATTGGGGGATCTGCATCCCCCGCTGATACTGTTCCTATATCTTGCTACGCTCCTACGGAGGAAGTTGCGACTTGTGGGAAGCGCGGGCCCTCTGCTGCGGGCGGCCGGCGGTCTTCCCGGAGAACCTGAACCGCTTCCACACGCACTCCGCTGCCCGGTTTTCCTCGGCGATTGCCGACATCTGCAGACGGGTGTCCGCGGCGGTCGCGTTTCGTTCGATTGCCGGGACGGCGTGGTGGAATTCGTGTCGCAGTTCCACCGCCGGTTCAGCGTAGCCTGACGAGGAAACGCTGGACGATGAATCTGGCTCCCATGCCGGCACGGAGCCGGAAAGGGCGGTGACAGTCAACAGGACAATGGCGAATTTCTTGATATTCATGCTGCTCCGTATGAAATATAGCAAAAGGCGGCTCCCGCCGTTCGGCAGGACCGCCCGCGTTCGAACAAAATATATCTTTTTAGCTATCGCAAACCAAGGATTTTGTCCGACTATTCGCAGTTCATGCTGTGGTTCCTTTAATGTTAAAAAGCCAGTCCTGCTTCACGGCGTCGGTGTGCGCATTCACCACCGTTATTTTCAGCTTGTCGATAGGGTTTCGAGGCTTTGGGCCGCCACCTGCCCTTACGCATCCGTTCATTTGAGCACGCGCGTTCAGCGGGCGTGCCCAGGCCTGTTATGGCAATTCTATGTATGAAATGTAGCAAAACCGAGGTTTATCGTTGATTGCCTTCCCTTGGCTGTGCGCTTTCGGAACATGTTGTACCCGTTCTGTACGAGCCCATACAATGCGGAATACATCGATCGTGCGAGGCCGGTGTCGCTGGTGTCGTCGGAATCCACGCAGTTCATCCAGAATTTATAGAAATTGTCCTGGGCGGTGAGGACGCACCGCCTGGCCAGCTCGATCGCGTAGGTCATGCAGGCATCCTTGTCCGAAACCGGATCCAAATCGGCATACTTCGTGCACATGAACGGGACCAGGTCGTCGTCATTCCCGTAAAAGAACTCCTGGGCCGCATACCGGACGGCAGTGTTTACCGCGAAGAGAGTTGTGGGCTCGAAAGAACTTACTTCCTTGGCCAGCGGCATGCAGTTTGCGGCAATCGCGTCGAGTTTCTTGCTCCGGCGTTCCTCGTCTGCTTTTCGCCGGTTTTCGTTAATCAGGTCGATTGCGCTATCCAGCTTCTCTTTGAGCGAGACCAGGGGGTCGAGGTTGTTGTCCTGGACCATTTGGTTGATGTAGCGGCTTACTTCTGCCGGTGTAGTCGATTTCGTCATGCGACTTCCTTGATGCGGCGGGTGAAGATTTCGTTCTCGGCTGCCCAGTTGGTGTCCATGCCGTAATATGTCCACCAGTAGCAGTCGGCCAGGGTGACATGCGATGGGCCGAAAAGCCTCGGCCACCTGCGCTCTGAAAGCGGGAGGTCGGTTTCCTTGATTCCGCGGCGTTTCAGGTCGGCTTGGTATTCCTCGTATTCGCGTTCGGTCTGCTGCTTGCGTTCGAAGCTGGCCTTGGCCTTGGCTTCGCACTCGGCGATGAACTTGGCGGAATCGCAGATGCCCGTGATGCCCCAGTCGCCGGTTTCCTCGGCAACATACCGGCATGGTACGGGGTCGGGTTCATGCTGGTCGAGCCAGCGGACTTCCGCCTCGTAGTCGAATTTGGAACGGAAGTGCCCGATGAACCACCGGGAGCCCTTCGGATATACCTTGTAGAGGGCGTAGATTGTATCGCCCGCGTATAGGCGGTGCGGATTTTTCGGCTGGACTGTTATTTCCGACATTGTGTCTCCTTCCTTGGTGTTTGCTCGTAAATTCCGATGATGCGTCCGATGAACCCCGGCTTGCGGGTCCCGAACTCGATGCACGCCTGGGACATCAGCAGGGCGTCGTTGAATTTCGCCTGGGGGACCACGAACGATACATATACCTTGCTCGGTTTCGTGTCCAGGATGCTGATTTTGAAAATATGCAGGTCGGCGTCTACGACGGCGTATTCCAGCGTCAGGGTGTCCTTCCCGTTCTTGCCGAACCTGTTGATCGTAATCCCGTTCGACCAGTGCGTGTCCGCGCCCAGCACGGTCTTGCGCCTGGTCGAGCAGGCGATGTGGCTGTTGGCGACATTGACCGCGGTCCCGGCCTGCCGTTTCAGCGCAGTTATTTCCGGTCTCGCCATCTACGCCTCCACCAGGTCTTCCAACAGTTCATCCACGGTGCATCCGAGGGCATCCAGGGTCTTCCTGCCTTCCTCGGAGAGGGCGACGGTGAAGAGGGAGCAGCCATCCACGACCCATAAGATGCGGCTAGGCCACATGCCATGGTAGGGCTGGGCATTGACGCCCTTCTTGCGGAGTCCCAGGGTGATTTCCTTGACCACATTGCTGAGTTTGGACGCGATATCGAACAGTTCCTGGGTGGCGCACCACGCGACGGGGAGGTCCTGCGCGAGCGAGAGCACGATCTCGTGTATCTGGGAGATTACGGCGTGTTCCTTCTGCGCGAGCTCGACGAGTTCCTTGTCGAGTTTCGCGAACCTGCCGAACGGTTCCGGGAGGACCTTCATGATGAGCTTCTCGGGGATTTCCAGGGGCGGGATGCTGGCCATCGAGACCACCATATTGTTTTCGCCGCGTCGCCACGCGACCGAGAGCCGCTGCGATGCAGGCAGTTCATTGATGTTCTTTTTGTCCGGGAGGCTGCAATCGGCCTTCACTTGCAAACTGTTGTCATTTCTTTCCATATTGACCTCTGCGTAAAATATAGCAAATGTCCAGTCGTCCCGTATTTTTGCTATATTTCGAGCACGATACAATTCATCACCAGCAAAGGAAAATAACAATGAGTATTCCGCAGACCGGATTTACCTGCCAGCTCCTCGACGGCAGGGTGAAGACAGCAACAGACTTCCTCAAGCTCTGCCTCAGGAACTTCTGCATCATGTACCGTTTCAGGGACGAAAAGCTCAGTCCCGACATCCCGAAGGAAATCCCGAAGGACATGTATCACACGAATGAGCTCGGGAAGGCCGTGGCGAAGCTCGATGAACTCCGCAAGCTCACCGACGCTGAATGGGCCGACCGGCTCGCGAAGGACATCGCCAAGGCCAAGGCCGAGGCCGAGGAAAGCGAGAAGGAGCGCATCGCGGCAATCGAAACCCTGAAGCCGTTCAGGGATGCCATTGCGAAGTGGGACTGCGACGAGGAATACAAGAGCGTGAAGGATTTCGCGCTCTCGCAGATCGACGAGACCATGCCCAAGGAACCGACTGCCGCCAAGTATTACATGGAACTCGTCAAGTTGTTCGAAGGGCAGACCGTCGAAGAGTACAAGAAGGACCGTATCGAGCTTGCCGAGCGTGAAATCCAGCTCCACACCGAGGGGAAGGAGCGCGAAGAAAAGGACTGCGCGAGCGCCAACAAGTATCTTTCTGGCTTCTGGAAGGAACTCGAAAAGCTCGAAGGCAAGTAAACATTTCTTAACACGGAAGAAATCATCAAATGAAACAGACAATCTCCAAATTCCGCTGTGCCACCATCGCACTTGACCTGGCAATCGCCATCGGCAGCGTAATCGAACTCGAAACCTCCCTCATGCAGGATGCCGCACCCGTGAAATATGCGTTCTGGGGCGTGCTCGGCCTCCCGTTCTTCTATTTCGCGGTCCATGACGCCATGAAGCTGGTTGCCGGCATCATCGAAAGGGCCATCGCGCACAGCGAGTACCACCCGAACCCGTATGCCGGCATGTCCATCGTCCAGACGCACCAGTTCATTACCGACCGCCTGAAGACATCCGACACGCTCCCGAAGGACTACAAGGGCGCCCTGGACTACATGAAGGAACGCGCGGAAGCGGAGTCCGCCGTGTCGCGCAACACCAAGTAGCGGAGGGTACAAGCTATGGCGAGTGACATCAAATACAAGATCAAGACTTCCTTCAAGGAAGGCCGCGTATCAATGGAGTGCGGTTACGGGTGGTCCAAGACATTCGAGGCGGTCGCGTCCGAATCCGTCGCCCTTGCAATGGGCATGGGTTCCGCCCTGCGCTTCGTGTTCGGCGAATACCGGGACGACTTCTCCGGCAAACAGACGGCAATCTACTGCCACAAGGACAAGGTCCCGAAACTCGGGACGCTCGTGCGCCAGGTGCAGGACTATGCCGGTTCCATCCCGGGCGGGTGCCTGCTCACCCACAACCAGGACACCCTCTGCTTCGCCGACAGCTTCTTCAGGAACGCCGAGGCCAGTGACGAGATGCTTGCCGGCAACGGCGCCGTCATCATTCTCGACGACGGGCGCGTGGTGGGGCATATTACCGTGGAGGTAGTAGGATAATGCAACAGCTCAAATACAAGGTCGTGTCGAAGTTCATCGACGAGCTCCTGGACACCAACATCATCGAGGTGGACGGTTCCCAGGCCAACGGCCTCGTGCCCGCCGACTGGCTGGCATCGACAATGAGGCAGGTCTATGGCATGTTCGAGGCCCTCGGCTCGGTCTCCAAGGAGCACATGTCCGCCATCTACTGCCATAAGGACAAGGTCCCCGCGCTCGGAACCAAGGTGGAGCGCGAGGCCGACTATTTCGACAGCATCCCGGGCGGGCGCGTGATGCGGACGGACAAGGACTTCACCTCGTTCGTCGGCTACATCTTCGACAACCACAACGCCCGCAACGCGATTCGCAACGGCGATGGCGCCATGCTGATCCTCGACCGCGGCATCGTGGTCGGCGTAACCACAGTGGAGGTGGCATGTCAGAACCGGTAGCGTGCAAGGACGCTCCCGCGTGGAGTGTCGAGTTCTTCGTATGGCTCGAAGAGAGCCTTAAAGAGAAGTTCGATGGTGACCTGCCCAAGGATGTCGAGCTCAAGCTGTTTCTCTCGGGCGTTACCGTGTCCGTCGCGGGGGAACAAATCGCCATCAACAAGCTCGCCCCGAGGATGTCCAGGGAAGAACTGCTCTCCATCGTCACCGCGTTCATCGTGGCATACAGCAAGCATGTCCAGTACAAGCGGCCGGCCCGCGTCCCGGTAACGGCCGAACTGCGGGCACGGATGATTGGCGATACCGGGCGCATTGTCGAGATATGCCGGAAGGCGGGCCTCCGCGTAGAGCACACGGGGACCTGCGGGAAGGCGTACAAGGGCCACCTGGTCATCGTCCAGTTCTATGCCGGCATCCCGTTTGTCGCCGCCTGGGCCTGCTCGGGCAGCTCGAAGTGGGGGCAGTATGACAGGGTGGAAATCGACCAGCTGGAAACAGTGCTGTGTCTGGCATACTCCCCGATCGAGACGGAGCAGGACTACATTGCCCGCCACTGCCGCGCGGCAGGCATGTTCGTGTCTACCACGCACGACGGCGGTTTCGCGTTCCTCGACGGCGCCAGGGTGGTCGAGTTCTACGGCAGCACCGTCTTCGTCGCATCCGCCCTCGGATGGGGCAAGCACGGGCTCGGGACCAGGGGCAAGATGCAGGCAGTGACTATCTCCGCCCTCCCGACCGAGCTGAAACGGATTGTGAGCGAGGCGAAGAAGCTGAAGCTGTCATACGACAGGGTGGCGCCGGACCTCGAATACTACCTCGAACGCTTCCACCCGGACATCCTGAACGGCTACCGCCGCTTCACCATCGGGTGGCGCTGGTCCGACCGGCAGCTGGAAAAGATCCGGCAAATCAAGGAGAAGAGCGAGAAGAACGAGACCCCGCGTTCCTTCGCGTTCGGCAACTGGCACTCGTGCCCCGTCGTCAACTTCCAGGAGTTGTCCCGCCACGCGAAGCACACCGAAATACCCAATTACCGGTACGAGTTCATCACCCTCTGGGACGCCGGCCTAGCCATCCTGCCGCTGGACTGCACGGGGGATGTCCCGTTCGACCGCGTCCCGGACATGTCGCAGGCTGACGCGGAGGATATTCTCGACTGGATGCTCGAAAAGGCGGACAGTGCCGCCGAATGCGACTGGTAACATCAAAGGAGATTCCAAATGAACAGAAAGGAATTTGAAGCAAAATACAAGGACTGCAACGCCGAATGGAAGAAAGATGTGCGTGCCCTGTGTGACTGGTATGAAGCCAGGATCAAGGACAAGGAAGACTCGCTTGCATACGCATCGGTGATGGGCGCCGGTTAGGGGGCAGCATGACTAAGGAGATTGGACGATGAAGCCTGAGAATGTAATACCTACTGACGCACTATACACATCCCTCAAGGCGCTCTGCCCGGACAAGGTGCCCGGACTGGCAGAGCTGTCGCAGGACCTGGCATGGGACCCGCGGTTTAACGACGAAGACCGCGATGTGTGCAACTACAACGCCGGCGTCATGACGCTGCTTGACCGCGTCATCGACGCTACGAACATGACGACGGGCGACCTGAGCGCCTATGTCATTTGCCATCGCCTACGGGAGGCAGAAAAGGATGGCAATGTTGACGCTGCTCGGAGTGACTTCCCGCATATTGTAGAGATGACGACCGATTCGATAAAAGACCATGACATATATGTATCGGACATGACAGGCCATGGAACGAGAATCTGGGTCACATCGAACCTGGAGGATGCCGTCCAATCGGTTATTCGGTCGTACCACAATTTCATCGTCGAGTATGGAAAGGCACCGTCCCCTGTCTATGGCCCGTATAACCCTCTGCGGGATGAACTGAACCGCCTGGCGCAGCAAAAGGGTGGCATGATGAGTCCCGAACAGTATGTTCGGAATCACCGCGGCATGACCTTTTCGAGCCAGAAAGATCGGCAACAATGGGACGGCGTGGCGGTCAGTTGGCACATTATTAACATGCTCGACGCCCTGGAAGCATGCCCTCGCACCAAGCCCGCAACCGTCAAGGAGACCAAGAAATGATAAGCAGCATCGAAACACCCATCAGTCCCGAGTCCAGGGCGGAGAAGCTCTGGGCAGAAATCAAGCGGAAGGTAGACAAGACGCTCGCCCGCTACAACATGCTCGGCGAGCCCCGCAAGGACGCGATTCGGATGGTATATGTCTATCTCCCGTCGGTAATCTACAACCAGCTTGCGCTCCCGGACTTCATCCAGAAGAAGATGACCGAGAGCGGCTACTATATCGAGAACCGCCCGACCATGACCAAGGTGCAGATCCATATCAGCCACTACGAACCGTTGGAGGACGATGAATGAGGTGGATCGACCCGACATGGTCCCACTTCGACCTCTACAAGGCTGCCGTCCTCGGTGCGTTGCGTGACAGGTGGAAACTGTCGCCGGAACGCATGGCCCAGATCGGCAAGAAGGACGCGGGCATCATAAAGCTGGCATGGACTGTCGGCTCGCCGCCCGTAAATGTGGCAATCGGGATTGCCTTCGCATACAACAACTTCGAAGCAAGGAAACGCAAATGAAAGGGATCAAGGTGATGCGGTTCATCCGCGGACACCGGCGCAAGGCCGACAGGCAGATGCTCATGCAAATTTCCGACGAGGTCAACAGGTCGCTTGCCTGCATCGACAGGAAGGAACGGACGAAAGAGTCCGGCACAATCGCTGACTTGCGTAAGAAACGGGAGGAAAAGAACCGGCGCATGGTCCAGTTTGCCGACTACATTGTGCTCGCCGCCCGGAACCACATACTGGGCACCCCCGGCGTCAGGGCGGAAATCCGGTCTTTCATAGAACGCGATGTCATGCCGTGCTGGGGGACCCGGACATGGATAGACAGCCTGGATGACCCGGGCATGGCCGAAATCGAGGGCTGGAGGGTGATCTTTACCGGGTGCCGCACCGGAAGGCTTGAACGCATCATCATGCGGGAAATGGTGGACAAACGGGACACTTGGGGTAAATATATAACCCCTGGCGTGCATATCCGATATATTTTCCGCACCGAATTTTGGGCAGGCATCAGGAGATACCGCGACACCATGATGCCGTCAAGGGTGAGGTTCTAGCATGGGCACAGAAAAAGAACCGGGAATGACCAAGGATTCGCTTATCGAATATCTGCTGTCGCACGGCTTCGAACGGAACGGGGACCGGTTCAGCAAGGACATCCTGGTCGTGGAAAGGAACGACAAGGAACGGCGGTTCGAGATTTTCTACGATACCGGCGAACGGATGCCGGTGTACTTCTATGACGATTTCCTGGGCGGCTTCACTGTCAAGGTGATCGACGGGTTCTTCTCGGGACTGTATGACGCAATCAAGACTTTTGACGAGGAATAAGGAATATGGTGCTAGAACTGGACGACTTTATTAAGGATTGTCAGGGCGGCTGGCTAATTGATTACGATGGCTATGGCTACTACAGCAACTCCAAGACAGAACACGAAGAGCTTGAAAATCTTCGTGTCTATCCCTCGCAAATCACGGAGGGCAATGTCAATCGCGCCTACAAGTATGTCCATTGGTTCAACCGCTAACAAGTGAGCAGGTCACATGAAATACCGGGCAAAATATACCCGTATCGTAGAGATAGATGCCGACGGCAATACGAGCGAGACAGCGCTCAACGCGTTGCGGGCACGGATGATGGAGGACATTGCCGATCCAGGACACGGCAGCGGCTTCACTGTGAAACTGGTCGATGAGCGCCGAAGCCCCCGGAAACGGCAGTAACGGAAGTGGTGGCGTTATTTAGCATGTCTATCCGTAATCAGGACTAGGATTTTGGATCAACGACCGGATTATCGTTATCGTCGAAATCCATAGTTTCTATTTCATGCAGTTTCCGCCATGGGTTAAATACGAGCTTGCCCGCATCCGGCCCATTCTTTACCATCAGGTTTTCCCTTGCGTCATTTCTATTGCAGTAATAGACTAGCAGGTATTTGTCGGGATATTCCCCGTCTGTATCGACCCTGATGCCGCCGGTGAG